>OFGG01001743.1_pt1 | contig 13293 bp, 10 predicted proteins | sample 1521701 | NCBI WGS metagenome assembly OFGG01 (sample SAMEA3504081, study PRJEB24116) | mouse gut metagenome | biome: mouse gut; feature: mouse-associated habitat; material: faeces | place: Denmark | collected 2011
ATGGCTCGGCCAGTGCGGAGAAAATTTTTACGGTCTATGTCTGCTCCAAAGCGGAATTGCGCAAGAATCAGGGCGGCGGGAACAGCGGAAATGCAGATGATCAGGGCGTTGGCTGAGCGGACGAAAGCTGCCGGATAAGCGGCGGGAAAGACAGGGGAAAGAGGAACCCTGAAGATGGCTGTGACAGAGAAGCCGCGGGATGGCGGGATCACTGGAGCTGAAGGAGAGGACAGCGGATGGGAAGTTATGACGATTTTGATATGGAGGCATATATAGACAGTCGGATGCTCGGGATCACGGATCCGGGAGAGCGTGTGCTGTATAAGGAGATTGTCGGGAATCTGCTTAAGGAGCTCTACCGGTATCATGAGACAGCGTTCCGTGAACTGAATGAGCGCATTCTGGCGGAAGAGAAAGGGGAGCAGGGCGACTGTGCAGTGCACATTGCCCTGACGGACAGGAAGCACTATGATTCGACGGATACGTTTTTATATCCGATGCAGGAGGAGGATGTCCGGAAAAAGGAAATCCGCTGCGACGATGTGAGGAAGGCGCTGGAGAGAGGGGAGGAGCTGCGGCTGTTTACCGCGTTTTTCCAGACAACGGTAACCGCCCTGCACGGGATCCCGGATGGCGGCAGAAAGTTCTGCGGTGTGATAAAGACAGAGAACCGCGAGTACCGTGGAACATTTGTGGTGCGGCGGAATGAGACGTATCTGAGGAAGATCGGGAAGCTGTATGAGATATTTGCGGCGAACTTTAAGCCCTGGACGACGGTCTGTGCGGCGTATCTGAGGAAGCTGTATGATGTTTTTCCTGTTTTTGTCGAAGACATCGGGAAAGAGGAGGAAATCAGGGAAATCCGGGTGGATTTTGAGGAATATGCCGGGGTGGTGAGCTGTGATGTGTTTCCGCTCTGGAATTTAAAGGAGATTACGGAAAAGACAAGCATTTATCCGGAGCCTGCGTTCGATAAGATTCATTATGAGCACCAGATTTTTGCACACCGTCTTGAAAGAGGCTGTCAGTACCTTGTTATGAATCAGGAGGAGGAGATCACAAATATCCGGCGCCGGAACGGGGATCTGCTGATTACCTGTCCGCAGGAGCGCCCGATTGAATGGTCTCTTTATCAGGTAAACCGGGAAGCCGGGACGGGCCGTTATCTTTTCCCGGTGCTCTCCAATCAGTGCAGGGAGAGCTTTTCAGGGAGTATCACGGAGCTGTATCGCAGGAGTATTAAGACGAAGGCGGAGATGGCGCGCCTGATGGAGTCGTTTCCGGTGGGAAACTGTCTGGTATTTCGCGGATACAGGATTGCGGAGGAGGTCCCGGAGGGCTGTGAGGCATGCAATTATAATATGGATGATTTTGTGCGGGATGAGATCCGTGCGGGCGTGCGGCCACAGGTACTGGTGATTTCTTTTTCGCCGGAAGAACCGCAATATTACCTGAATGAGGATATTATGAGCTTTCTGGTGACACAGGTACAGTGGATGTTTCCGGAATACCGGTGTGTCGGCGAGCTGGTGTGAGGGAGGAAACACTTTGAATTTTTTGTGGGATATCGCGCTGCGGGCGTCGCAGCAGGGGACGAAGGAAGAGGAGCTGTTTTTCTGCCAGGCGGAGGCGTACAGCCCGTTTTATGAGCAGGCGTTTCCGTGTCTCAATGAGACGCGTGTGGAGGGCGGGGAGGTGGAGCTGAATCTGCTGTTCCGGTTTGCGGATATTTTTCAGTATCTTCTCGCGGAGGACGGGGATGTGTATCCGGAGTTCCGGCGTTATCTGATTGACGCGGCGCTGCATATGATTCTGGATACCGATCTGCACCACGGGGTGACGCGGCGGGATGTCTATATCCGCAGTCTGCAAAAGGAGCTGGAGGACGGGACATTCTGGAGAGAGATGGCGGAGGATTTTCAGCTGATTGTGCCGGAGAAGAGAAGCCGGGTTGCTGCGCTTGTTCTGAGTCAGATGCAGACGGGAGCCTCGTCTGTGATGTTCCGCCGCGCGCTGCGCGTGCTGTTTCCGGACGCCGTGCTCTACCAGCTGCGGAAAGAGCCGGGGATGCTGCTGCTTTATCTGCCGGCTGCGCGCAGCGTCCGTGACGAGCGGATACTTGCATTTGCGAAAGATATGTTTCTCCCTGTCTGTTACCGGCTGCGCGTGTTCTGGAAGTATCATTTTGGTGTTGTCGGGGTGGATGCGTCGATGAAGATGGATGAGATTGCAATTTACTGACAGGGACGGCTGCAGACCTGAAAGGACTTGAAAGTTTATGGACAGATATACCTATACGCTGAATCAGAAAAACAGAAAAGCGGAACAGCTCCGGTATTATACGCGGGAAGAGCTTGCGCTGATGACGACATTCCAGCTGCGGGATATCTGCTGGAAAGAGCAGATTGTAAACGGGCTGCAGACGCCGATGGATAAGGATGAACTGATACGGCAGATTATGCGCTTTCGCGGAAGGAAGAAGGATTTGTTTATCCGCAGGCAGGATGCGGACGGGGTTGCGCGGATTGAGGAGCTTCTGGGTATGACGGAGATTCACAGTCTGCCGCACCAGATTAAGGGCTGTGCAAAGATTGTCACTTATGAAGGGCTGGCTGTGACGTATTTTGATCATTTTACGATCGGATATCAGCCGGAAATTGCGGGGACGAACGCGCTGCTGGTGAGCGGAAACAGGGTCTGTGCGATTTTCCAGGTGCAGCAGTACAGAGGGCGGACGGACTGTCTGTATCTGACGAAAGCTGCAAAGATCCGCTGCGCGGAGTCTCCGGTAAAAAGTTACCGGCTGTACTGCATGGACCGTGCGCAGTCGGAGTGGATTTACCGGCTGTATGAGACGGAATATGACACGCTTCCGGAGCATCTGAGTTTTTATCTGGTGCCGGTGATGGATTTTAAGGTGAGAAACCTGCTGGATATTAATATGCCGCTGGCGATTGATTTTGGCACTACGAACACCACGGCGGGAACTTATCTGGATTCCGGCTATATGGAAAGGCTTTCGGGCGATCCGGTCAGGGAAAGCCTTCATGAAAATGATGTGAATTATGTGACGTATCTGCAGGGGGAGGAGGACGGGGAGGAGACGCCGATTCTGCCCTCCGTTGTGGCGGTCACAAATATCGAGGGGGACACGGTACATTATGCGTTCGGCCACCGCGCGGACCGGCTGTTCCATATGAGCTATATTGATGAGGGTTTTTGTGTTTTTTATGATATTAAGCGCTGGATCAGCGACCCGGAGCGGGAGGAGGAGCTGGTGGATAAGAGTGGTCACCGCTGTTTTGTCCGGCGCAAAGAGATTATCCGGGCATTTCTGGAGTATGTGATCAGCTGCGCGACGCAGCGGTTTAAATGCAGGTTTAAAAGTATTCATATCTCGGCGCCTGTCAAGCAGAAAAAGCTGTTTGTCCGACTGTTTAAGGATATTCTGCCGGATTATGAGATCGAGGAGGAGGATATGCTCGATGAGGGTGTCGCGGTGCTCTATAATTCCATTTCTGATCTGATTGCGGAGAATAAGTATGAGAATAATGAGGCGCGCAGGGCGCTGATTATTGACTGCGGGGGAGGTACGACGGATCTGTCCTCCTGTTGCTTTATCATCAATAATCAGAGGGTGGCATACAGGATTCAGATTGCCACGGCCTACGAAAACGGGGATACGGATTTTGGCGGGAATAATCTGACGTTCCGGATTATGGAAATGCTGAAAATATCGCTGGCCAGGCAGCTTGACGGGACGGACGGCCCAATGCCGGAGGAGATCCTGGAGGGCATGGGGGAGGATATTTTCCGGGAAACGGATACCTGCGGGGTGAAAGGTGTGTACCGGCTGCTGGATGAGGAGTACGCGAAAGCGGAGGCGGTGATTCCGACGCGGTTCCGCGAATATGAACACAGGAGTAATGCCGAGTATTATGCAGTAAAAAATAATTTCTATTATCTGTTCGGGCTGGCCGAGCAGATAAAGAAGGCGTTTTACGGGAAAAGGGAGACGCTTCGGATTGCGGTGTCGGGTGTGCAGATACGTGAGACAGCGACGCGCTGTCTGCTGGCGGACCGGTTCAAGCTCTCAGTGCTCGAGGGGAACCGGTTTCAGGTGCTGAAAGATATCCCGACGGTGTATTTTAGTATTTCGGCGCTTGATAAGCTGCTGAAGGCGGATATTTACGGGATTGTGAAGAAGTTTATCGGGACTTCATATGAGAGCGGGGATCTGCAGGAATATTCGATTATGAGGCTTACCGGGCAGTCGTGCAGGATTGCGCTGTTTCGGGAGGCGCTCAAGGAATTTATTCCGGGCAAGATCATTGAGTCCTCGAGGCGGGAGCGCAGCGGTCAGCGGGGGTATGAGCTCAAGCTGATGTGCCTGGACGGGGCAGTGAAGTATATCAGGGACCGGCGTTTCGGCTATGCGGATGTCCGGATTATCCATGAGCACGCGGCGTTTCCCTATGCGGTGACAGCGTATACGCACACCGGGGAGGAAAAGGTGCTGATTGAGGGGCTGGACCGGGAGAATACAGGCGGTTTTATCTCCAGGAACATGGCGGATCTGACTCTGCAGCTGTATTTAAGGGATACGGATGGGGCTGTGCGTTACCAGTATTACTGCGCGGCCAGTCCGGATACGTTTCTTGAGGCGGAGGCGGAGCAGATCGTGGAAAAATATCCGGACGGGATTCGTCAGGACGATGTGGATGCGATTGTGGACAGGGAACTGCGTTTTTTTGTGCTGGCGGATGAGGAGCGCTGGGGATTTATCGTTGTTCCTGTTCTGCGGAGCGGGGAGCAGCTGATGCTCGGGGAGGAGCGGTTTTTCCTGTTTGAGACGGAAGGGTGGCTGACCAATTTCTTTGACGGGACAAAGTAGGCATCTGGCCGGCTGCCGGAAGCTGCCGGAAGCCGGTGACAGACGCCGGTCCGTCAGGGGTGAAAGAGCGGGCCGGACCGGCGGGTGTGGCAGGAGCGTGGGAATAACATTGAGGAGAGAAAGGGAGGAAGCGGAAGATGGGAAAAGATTATGTCGTGCGGGGGATGCAGCTGAGATGCACGTCGGGGTCTGCGCCGGGAAAGATTACGACGAGTACGGGGCACGGAGTGCTCTATAAGGGGGAGCCGCTTTTAAATGCGAACGATCACATTCCTATGGTGAATCTGCCGGGATTCGGAAACTGTCTGAACCTGCAGGGATGCAAGTGTATGACGGCGACGCCGCTGGCCTGGATGAACTGCAGTACAAATCATCTGATTGACGGGGCTCCCGCCCTGACTACATCGAGCAAATGTATCTGTCTTCTCGGGGGAGTGATCAGTATCCAGGGATAAGGGAGGATGAGAGATGCTGGTAAAAATGATACCGCAGTTTGAGGATGGACTGATTTTAAAAAGGCATATGCTGAAAGCGGTGGCAGATGCCGCGTTTCTGACAGGGGACTATCTTCATGCGGATTATGCGGATGGGATTCTGGCGGGATGCAGAGTGGAGGCGGCGGCAGACCGGCTTTTCGTAAAGGAGGGCGTGGTACTGTCCGACGGTCAGATATATCTGATCAGGGAGCCGCTGGCGGTTTCCTATGCGCCGGCGAACAGGACGATGGTTCTGAAACTATGTTTTTCAGATGAGATACGGGATGCGGACTGTATCTACCGCGAGCTGGATCTGGTACTCACGGTGCAGACAAAGATGCAGAGAGGGCAGCTGGAATTGTGCAGGTTCAAGCTGCAGGAAGGAGCTGTGCTTCGGAGCCGGTATCAGGATTTTGAGGACCGGAATACGGAGTTTGACACGCTCAATACGATTTACGCGCCATATTCTGCAGTGGGGGAGGCGACGCTGGCGCCGGAGATCACAAAAGGATTTGCCAGAGAGATGCTGGCAAAGGACGGCATCACTGATTTTGACGCGCTGTTCTGCCTTCAGATTCTTGGAGGGGCAGGGCCGGTCGGGAAGGAAGCGCTGCGGGGATATCTTGAGCGGAGAAACCGGGAGAAGGTCGGAGATGACTCTAATATGGGGATTTACCGGGAGCTGGTGCGGATACTGCGGCAGGAAAATGGCGCAGGGAAGACGGAGGCGGCGCCGAAGAAGAAAAAATGGAAGGTTATGATGGATTAGCACGCGGGGGTGATCGTATGACGGATGAGGAGATTCTGCGACTCCGGGAGGCAGCCCGGGAGATGGAACAGCAGAATGAAGACGGGAAAATGAACAGCCGGTCCGGGAGCGGGGAGTACGGGCTGCAGGAGGGAGTTCCGGCATCCCTTGTATCCCCGGATGAAGTGCTTACTGCGGGCTGGGGCAGTTTTGTGGAGAAAATATTGTTTTCGGACCAGATTGCAATCCGGTTGCCGGAGGATTTTGAGGAATTTTCGCCGGAGGAGATCGCGGAAATATATCTGCTTGGAAACAGGCCGGATATGGTGTTTGGAAAACGCTCTCCCCGTTTTTCGGCGGGGTTCCATCACACACAGGAGATGATTCCCGATGCGTACATGGGGGATTTTTCCAGAATTGCGCGTCTGATGCTGGAGCAGGCGGGACCCGGCGTGCGGATTCTGTCAGAGAAGATCAGGGAGACAGACAGGCACACGGTATCTGCACTGGAGCTGGTATCGCATACGATCACGGATACTTATTACAATCTGATGTTTTTTGCTTCCCTGGAGGAGCGGGTGCTGATCGGTTTTATCAATTTTGACTATGAATTTCTGGAAGAGCTGCGTCCGGCTGCCAGGGAGATAATGGAGTCTTTCCGCTTTACGGATGAGGAGTCAGGGACAGGGGCGTTCGGGGAAGTCGAAGAGCGCTGAGGGGGAGGGCTGGAAGAATTCAGATACCTGGTGATTTCAGCCACAGATCTGTGTGCACACGCGCAGATCCGGGATCCACAAAAACGTGTGCCTGTGGAGGAAGAAAATGGATGTTATTTCATATGCCAACATTGTTGTCAGCGGTTTTCCGTTTCAGAGGATTTTATCGCTTTCCATAGAGCATCGCCCGAATGAGCACGGGATGGCGGAGATTGTCGGTGAAATCAGGCCGGACACGGCACAGGATATTGTGCGGCGCGTCGATGAAAGGACGGATGTGGAGATTACAACGACGGCGGAGGGCCAGCCGGAAAAGCTGTTTTACGGCTGTGTGCAGAGCCTTGCGATGGAGCAGGAAAATGATTACAGCCGCATTACGTTAAAGCTCTCTGCGGTGAGCAGGCGCACGGATGTCACGAGAAAGAAAAAAAGCTTTCAGAAGACGACGGATACTTACAAAAAAATTCTCTCGGAAGTGTTCTCCGCCGACGCTGAACTGGATGTGAAGGTGCAGGATGAGAGCATCGGAAAGCTGGTGGTGCAGTATGACGAAACCGGATGGGAGTTCGCAAAAAGGATGGCTTCCAGGCTTCATGCGCCGCTCCTGGCGGATATTGTCTCGTCAAAGCCGTATATTTATGTCGGGATGCCGCCGTCGCAGCGGAGCGTGCCGGTGGAGAGCAGGTCTTTTTCCTACGGGAGCGATGTCAGCAGCTATTCCGCTGTTTCCGGAGCGATGGTACAGGATTTTTCCGGGGAATGGGTGGAATCGGACCAGTATGCGTGTATCGGGGATACGATTTCGCTGAACGGAAAGACGGCCTGTATCAGAAGCGTGCGCGCGGTGCTGCGCGACGGAATTATGCATATGTGCTATGAGATTCTGGGAGCTGCGGACCGCATGGCGGGGATCGCTGCGCCGGAGTCGGACAGCAGGGCGGCAGGACGGATGCTCAGGGGCAGGGTTCTTGAGGTATCAAAGGACAAAGTGCAGGTGCAGCTTGTGGATATCGACGGGGACGAGGAACGGAAGGGAGACTGGTGGTTTCCATTTTCAACGGCGTATTCGTCAGGGGACGGGAGCGGATGGTATTGTATGCCGGAGGTAAAGGATGAGGTGCGGGTGATTTTTCCATCCGGGGATGAGGGAGACGCGTTTGTGGCTTCTTCGGTCTGTGCCTGTCCGCCGAAGGATCCGAAACATAAAAGCTGGAGAGCTCCCGGCGGAAAGGAGATTCTGCTGACGGAGGAGGGGATGTATATTATAGGAAAATCCGGAAAAATTTACATCAATCTCACCGACGAGGCGGGCGTGGAGATACTGAGCGATAAGGGGATTAACCTGTCGGCGGGGAAGGATATCAATATTATCGCGTCCGATGCAGTGAGCGTTGTGGCGAAAAATCAGATCACGGTCGGCACGGAGGGAGCATACCTGACTCTGACGAAAAAGTCGGCGACACTGGCGGCGGATCAGGTTCTGATCAATTGAGGGGGTCGTTATGGCGGAGACCTGCATACAGCTGTTTGAGGAAAAGTATTATCCGGAAATTTTTGTGGATGCGGCGGAAAGGACCATTCTGTATTTTGTGGAGCATGAGGGGAGGATTGCGGAGCTGTGGAAGAAGGAGTGGAACCGGTATCTGGAGCAGATCGCCGTGCAGCAGCGTGATTACGGGGCGGAACCTGTGGCGGAGATCAATATTTCATTTCTGTATACCTCTCTGGAGGAGGGGAAGCCGGAGTTTCGCGCGGACAGCTACGGGGAAGGCGGGTATATTTTTAAGCCCTGTATCGCGTCAATGTCTCTTCCGGCCGGCTGGCTCACCGGAGAGCTCGCGGAAATGGAAGCCTGTCTGAATGCGCGGGCGGCAGAAGAGGGGATGCGCGGGATCGTGCGGCCGGCGGCCTGTGAAGTGATGAAGCGACGTGCGCTTCAGTGTCTTCTGTACTATTTTGCAGGGCGGATGAAGTATCTGATCCGCGAGGTTCTGAATCCGGCGTATCTGGCAGGGATTGAGAAAGCGGAGGTATTTGTCATCCGGTTCGGGGAATATATGGACTGGCAGAAGCCGCTCTTTGCGATCCTGCCGGAGGTGGATATTTCTGACTGTGCGAAAGGGACTGTGCTCAGATTCCGGCGTTTTCCGGCGGTGCGCTGGAGGGAAACAGTGTTTGCGGGGCTGGATTTTACGCAGGCAGTGTTTGCGGACTGTACATTTTCCCGCGTGGTGATGGAGGACTGCGTTCTGAACGACTGCATTTTTGACGGCTGTGTGTTTGAACAGGTGACGATAAAGGGCGCGCAGATGGCGGGAGTGCTGTTTAAGGGCTGCGAGATGCGGGATACGGTATTTTCCGGGAGGATGTCCGGGGCTGGGATGCAGCCGGAAGAGGAGGAGTCTTCAGGTTCCGGGGAAGGAACAGGGCAGAGGGCAGAGGACGACGGAGGTTCTGAGGAAGAGAGCGGACTGGAATATTTCGAGCCGGCGGAGTTTGCGGGCTGTAGTTTTAAAGATGTAGCGTTTGCGGGCTGTGATCTGTGCGGTGCCGTTGTGGTGAACTGCGAGGCGGAAAATGTGGAAATCAGGGGCGGGGATGTCCGGGATTCGGATTTCCGGAAAATGGAAGGCGTTATCTTTCGCGGGGAGGTGCAGGATGGAGTACTATGAACTGTTCCAGAGCAGAAAGGTGGAGAACCCGGTCCGGATTTACGGGCCAGGCATACAGCGGTATCATGATGCGGTGCGGGAGACCGGTTTTGAGGCGCTTGACGAGGTGAAAATGGCATTTTTCAGTGGCCAGGAGTCTGAGGAGCTCTGCGATGTACTGACAGAGCCGGTGTTTCTGGTCTCGGAGGCTTTAAAAATGGTGATGGAGCTGTATGATCGCGAAATACGTTTTAAGGCGCTGCAGCTGATTCCGGAGAAGGCTGTTTCCGGAGGCCTGCAGCGGGACGGAGGAACTTCCTCGGCCGGTCGGTGCCCGCTTTACAGGGTACCGCTGTTTGCGGAGGTGGATTGCCTGCATCCGGATTCGGTTATCCGGGAGAACGGGACTGTGGAGCGGCTGGTTCTTGACGGCAGCAGAACAGGGGACAGACAGATTTTCCGCATTGGAGGTCTGAAAGAGTACAGGGTGGCTGTTTCCCTGCCGGTGGCGGAGAGTATACTGCGGAGGATGCTCTGCGGTACCGGGATCCGGAAACTGGAAGTGAGAGGGGAGGTGTGAGGATGGCAGCGGGAATGGAACAGATGGATACCGGATGTCTGAGACTGCAGTCAGAGCCGAAAGCGCTGTATATCCGTGAAGCTGAGATCCGGGAAGCGGCCGGTGAACACGGGGTGATGAATATCCGGTTCATTCCGGCAAAGGTGCCGGAGGAGCCGGATATCCTGCGTGGCCAGGGGAGCATGGTGCGCCTTACGACGGCGGATGGGGAGACTGTGTTTTGCGGAAAATGTGAGAATCTGCATCTGTCGTGCGAGAATCAGTATGCAGAGATGGAGCTGACAGCCAGGACGCTGTCTGTCCTGAAGGATCAGGGGCAGAAGACGGCATCATATCAGGGGACGGATAAGATGCTTTCGGAAGTGTTTGCCGCCGGAATCGGGGAGGACGCTTTGTTTCAGCTGGATAAGGACGAGAAGGTTCCGGAGATGCTTCTTCAGGATCGGGAGACAGACTGGGAGTTCGGGCGCAGACTTGCGTACCGGAAGAAAAGACTGCTCTTTGTCAACAGTAAGGCGTCCGGCTGCCAGATTCACGCCGGCGCGGTGCCGTTTGCGAAAAAAGAAGCGGGAAAAGTGCTGGTCCGCCGTGTGAGGCGGGATGTGGACAGGGTTCGCGGTATACAGGGAAACACGGTGCCGGGCACGTCGGTGTTTGAACATGAGGAGACGATTCTGGTGGTCTGTGATCTGACAATTGGCGCCGGCTATTCCGTGTGTTTTGATGGGCGGGATATGATCGTTGTAAAAAGCCATATTACCTGCGAACAGGGTCTTCTGCAGAATGAGATCACACTTGTCAATAAGGAAGGTCTTCTGCCGTCGGCAGGGCAGACCATGGAAGCAGCCCGTCAGACCGGGATTCTGCGGGGAAAAGTGCTGGCGGTGGACGGAACAAATGTGCAGGTTGATTTTGGGACGCCGGGAGATCAGCCCAGGTGGATTCCATATGCAAATACGGTCAGCAATTACTTTTACTGTATGCCTGATACAGGGGATATGGTGGAGGTCTATTATGAGATGGATGCCGGTGAGCGGGTGGTGTGTCTTGGGAGCAGGCATGCCGGTGACAATCCGGATTTTGGCAGATATCAGGATAAGATGCTGACGGCGCAGAACCGGATGGTAAAGTTTGGTGAAAAGGCGCTGCATCTGATTGGAAACCGGAGTGAGTTCGACGGAAAAGGCGGGGAACAGGCAAAGATTATACTGAACAGCGAGCAGGGCGTGGAGGTGCAGAGCACAAAAGATATCCAGCTGAAAACAGAGGGCGGAAATATCACATTTCAGTCTGCCCCGCGCAGCTATGCGGGGACGGACGGGGTGCGCATGGCTTCTGCAGCGATGCATCAGGTGGGCAATGTGATGCATATGGCGATGGCAGGTATTGGCCCCGTTTTTAACATGGCGGGTTATGTGGATCCGGGGTTCTGGACAAAGCTCAGAAAAGAGGTTGCAGATCATGCGCCGCAGTCGGGCGGCGATGGTAAAGTGAACCTGATGGGAATGAAAAAAGTAATTCTTCAGACGGGTTCCTCCAGCGCGGCTTTTGTGAAAGGAAAGATTCACATCAAAGCGGATATATTTCAGCAGCTCGGGATAAACCGTTCCATGAGTTTCGGACCGGTGAAGAACGTGGAGGCTTCCGTGGAAGATATGGGGGAGAAGGGGAAAAACGGAAAGGCTGAGAAGGAACCGGCTGTTGATCCCGGGAAGCTGCTGGCTGATCTTGCAGGAGCGCTTCCGTCATCTCCGTCGATGGATCCACGGGCATTTTTAAAGACAGGAATCAGGGTTCCGGAAGGGAGCTTTTGCCGCCCGGCGGCTGCGGCAGGTGCGGCAGCAGTGTCCATGCTTCCGACGGGAGCTGCTGCGGAGCCGCCTGCACTGCAGATGCCATCGGGCACCATGCCCGGGATGGCGAAGAGTCTGCTGCCGATGGGAACGGGAGCAGGAGAAGAGATAGAGAAGCGGATTTTTGATATGCTCCGCGAGGTGGCTAAGAAAAAGGTCCGTGAGATTCTTCAGGAGCAGAGCAGGAGGGCAGCAGGACCGGTTTTGTCTGTGATTTATGACACAGCGACCGGAATGATTGCGTTTGGCCAGAATTTTAAAACGACCGCCTGCGAATTTGCAAGATATAAGGAGTGGGAAAAGAACGGGATGGATCCGCTGCTGCAGGAAAGCCTGGCAGAATATCAGAAGAAAATAGATGAACAGGAGATAAAACTGCCGGAGTATGTCGATCACAGACGTGCGGCACATTCAGAGATCGTCGCGCTGGATGCAATCCTGAAAAACCGGAGGGAACAGGGACTGCCGGTTGACAGGTCTGCTTTTTCAGATTTATATTTATATAATATGAACCTGACAGAGGCGTATAGTAAGGGTGATTTTGTGCCGAAAGACAGATGTCCGAACTGTTCTTATCTGACCACTGGAATTAATGTGTCGGATCATAAATAATTACGGTTGAAAAGTACCGGGGGCAGTGTCTGGCGGAAGGAGATTTATGGAAGATATAAGGGATCTGACGCTTTCTTTTTCAGATGCTGTCCGTATTCAGACGGAGCTGGGACGTAAAGTGGTTCAGAAAAATAGCTGCAGCGGGAAAGATTTTTCATATATTGCGGGTGTTGATCTGGCCTACTGGAATGAGGGGAACAGTGAATACGCAGTCAGCTGTATTGTGGTGCTGGAGCGGAAGACAGGCGGGGTCGTGGAATCTGAGTATGCATGGGGGAAAGTGGAGGTTCCGTACATACCCGGAGCACTCGCGTTCCGGGAACTGCCGCTGATTTTGCAGGCGGTCACGAAACTTAAGATTTTGCCGGATCTGTATATGTTCGACGGGAACGGATATCTGCATCCGTGTCATATGGGCATCGCAACGCATGCGTCCTTTTATCTGAACAGGCCGACGATTGGCGTTGCGAAAAAGTATTATAAAATAGGAGATGCGGAGTATCCGGTTCCGGAAAATGAAAGAAATGCGTATGCGGATATTGTAATAGACGGGGAAGTATACGGGCGTGCCCTGCGCACGCATAAAAACGTAAAACCAGTGTTTGTCTCCGTCGGAAATTATATTGATCTGGATACGGCGACAGAGATCGTCTGCGGGCTGACAGGAGAGGAAAGCCATATTCCTCTTCCGACAAGACTGGCAGATCTTGAGACACACAGGATGAGAAAGGAGCTGATGGCCTATGAAGGAGACTGGATCAGG
>OFGG01001746.1_pt1 | contig 13285 bp, 9 predicted proteins | sample 1521701 | NCBI WGS metagenome assembly OFGG01 (sample SAMEA3504081, study PRJEB24116) | mouse gut metagenome | biome: mouse gut; feature: mouse-associated habitat; material: faeces | place: Denmark | collected 2011
GGAAACCAGATCCGCTCCTATGTGCTGCAGCCGTACAAGCTGGTGAAAGATCTGCGGACGGATGTGGAGACCGGCAATGCGGACGCGGTGCTGGACGGCGCCCTGGATCCCTTTATCAACGGATATCTGAAATGGATGAATCTGGAAAAATCCGTAAAAGAATGAGAAGCGATACCGGTGAAGGGACGCTTTGCGGGAAATCAAGAAGGATGAGGATGAATGAAAGAATATGATCTTCAGAAGGAGACGGGTATCCGGGGAGATACCCGCATTCCTTTTTATGCGCAGGGGAGAAGCACATTCCCCTGCCCGATTGGAAAAGAATACGGAGAAGATACGGTTTCCGCGGACGAAAGCCGGGGGGAAGGGGCCCGGTCCCGGACCGGGGCAAAGGACAGAAGGCTCAACTGTGATTACCACCACGGCCAGCTGCCGCCGGTAAAGGGCGGAGGCTGCTATCAGGTGGCACGGGCCAACCGCACTCACCCCGAATGGGATGACGGGGTGGGGGGAACCTACAAGCACGGTGCGGACCTGGCGTACTGGAGGGGCAGGTTTTATCTCCATTACTTTACCAATCCGGTCAGTGAACATACCGGTGCGGGGCAGAGTATCCTGGCATCCTCCCCGGATGGGATACAGTGGGATGATTTTCGGACAGCATTTCCGGTTTACCGGATACCGGCATGCACAATTACGGATTACAAGGAGAATACAACAACATTTTCCGGGGATACTTTCGCCTTCATTCACCAGAGGGTGGGATTTTACCGCACCAAAGGCGACAGAATGCTTTTGCTGGGCTTTTACGGCTGGTCTCCCAAACCCTGGGTCACCAACTGGGATAATTACGGCATTGGCAGGGTAGTGCGGGAATTGTATCCGGACCAGACTTTTGGCCCGGTCTATTTCATCAGACCCTGCTGGCAGGGAGGCTGGTCGAAGGAACTCCTGGGATATCCGCTGTACACGGAAGCGGAAGATCGCAGTTTTGTGGACTGCTGTGAGGAACTGCTGGCAGATTCCCTGGCGGTGCAGCAGTGGGCCGAGGAAAATGGCGACCGGGATGAGCTGATTCAAATCAAGCATGACCCGGACGGCACCACCAACCAGGCTTTTTGCTGGTACCATATTGATGATGACACCATAATCGGCATGTGGAAGCACTCCCGCTGTGCCAGGAGCAATGACGGGGGCAGGAGCTGGACACCGGTGCAGGTCTCTCCCTCCCTGGTGATGAGCGGGCAGAAGGTCTGGGCCCAGAAGACGGCTGATGGAAAGTTTGCCATGTTCTATGATCCTACCCTGGAGTCCACCCATCGATGGCCTCTGTGTGTCACCACATCCGAGGACGGAATCGCCTATCATAATATGCTGCTGGTACACGGGGAGGTTCCGCCCATGCGCTTCGGCGGTTTCTGGAAAGATTTCGGCCCCCAGTATATGCGGGGGATTGCGGAAGGAATCGAAAGGCCGGAGGACTCCGTGTGGCTGGCCTATACGGTGAATAAGGAGGATGTGTGGGTGGCAAAGCTGCCGCTTCCCATAACGGGAGAGGAGACGGAGAGGGAGCTGGAAAATGATTTCGGACAGTTCACGGTTTATTCGCCCAAATGGGCCCCGGTGACAGTAACGGAGCTTCCATCGCTGCGTCTGGCAGACTATGACCGCTATGACTACGCAAAGGCAGAGAGGGTGCTCTTTGAGGCCGGCTGCCAGAAAATATCCTTTCGGATTCTGCCGGGCCAGGAGGATAAGGGGAGACTGTACTGTGAACTGCAGAGTCCGGCCGGGGAGACGGCGGTGCGGCTGGTTTTCAGGGAAGATGGGATGCTTTGTGTGCGCACCACGGCTCTGGTTCCGTTCTGGCCCTATCATGCAGGGCAGGAGACGGAGATCTGCTTAACCGCGGACTGCAGGACCAGCGTAATGACCATACAAGTCAATGGCGGGGAGGAGAAACAACTCCGGTTTATGACGGCGGTGGACAGCATTTCCCGCTTTGTGCTGCGGACCGGCGCGCCGCGGATGACACCCTCCAGGGAGGATGATCCAATCGAGGATACTTCCTATGAACTTTTGCTGGCAGACGAAAAAGACCAGGAAAGCGTGTATGAGCTGACGCAGTTCCGGGTGTTCAGCGGCCGGGAAGCCCGTTGACTGTCCGGGAAAACAAAACCGAAACTCCCAGGCATTCTCTTTTCTGCCTTACTTTCTGTTTATGGCGGAGCATTGGGATGCAAGTGAGTTCAGGAAGAGACTTTCCGGGGATTCATCAGATCCAGGAAGAAACAAGTGTGGGTCATCTGCATATAGGGCTGAAGCCACAGAAAACCGATACCGAAGCTTAAGATACACAACAACATCAGGGGGAGGAAACCCAGTTCCAGAAGGAACAGCCGCATCCGCTGGCCTTTCATGACATGCCAGCACAGGGCCAGGGTTTCCTTCCCCGTCTTTTCCGGAAAATCCAGCGCAAGATAAAAAGACAGGGTAATCCCCAGGGAGATGGGAATATAGACACATAATCCCGCCGCCAGGGCCGCCAGGGCATAAATAATCCATTTGATGTCACGGGTTTCCGCATAGTTCTGCACGATGTACTGACACGGGCCCAGGCACAGCGTCTGGCACAGCGTCATGGCACCGGAAACCAGGAGAAATTTTTTGGAATCTGTCTGAAAGCCGTAAAAAAGATCCCGCAGAAAAGCGGGCTGCCCGCAGGCGGTTTTCAGGAAATACAGTGTGATTCCCGCGTTCATGACACCCAGTATGACATTGGCCAGGAACAGCAGCAGATCAAATACATAGGATATGGTCCGGGCGGCATCCGGGGAACCGGTCATGACAAAAACCGAGTTCATGGTGGCGTTGCACACCGAGTTGATGGAAAGCCGCACAAAGCCCGAAATCAGGAAACTGAAAAGGAAAATCCGGATAGCGCCGCTGTATTTTCCTTCCATATTGTCTTTCGCCTGATTCTTGATTTCAAATCCCTTTTGATATTGTTTCATGTCAGATACCATCCTGCCTTTATTTCCGGGGACAATGGCCCGGGGTTCTGTCTGTATTCCTTATATGGAGAGCACCGCCGGAAGGCGCAGCCGTGTCATACGGCGTAATCCAGGTTCATGCCCAGATATTTTGTCCGGTCCGAATTCTTCAGATCCTGCTGGTAAGGATTTTCTTCGTTGCGGTATTTAATCTGGGTGTGGGTGGTGCCGCCGGATACATAGCTGCGCCCGCATTCGGGACAGATTCCCGTGTGGAGGGAGACGGAGGCGGATACCACCTTACCATCCTTTTGGGCAGCTTTTTTGTAAGCATTGGATACATGCTCCTGCTCGTGGGCCCGGACCGCGGAGGCGGCATTTTCCGGGGAGACATGCCGGGGACTCTTAAAGGAGACCATCTCGTCGGAGCCGTCCTTGTACTTGCGCTTTTTGCAGGTCTGGCATTCTTCGCCGGGGTCTTTTATGCCGGCTTTCTCTTTCCAGTCCTCTTCTTTGTTTCCGAAAATCTGTTTTCCGTCAATTGTTTTCCGTTCTGTGGGATTTACGGAAGGGGCAGGGGAGATTTTTTCCGTGGATATACTGCCGCCGCCGTAAAAAGGGTAATTTCCATTGCCGATGGGTGAGAGTGTCATGAGACCAGCCTCCTGTTTCAAAGTTTTTTGCTAATTGATATGACTCATTTCTGTGATACCGGGGTCAGAATTCTTTTTGCCCCCCACATCATTTTTATTTGATTATAAAATATTTTTCTGCTGTCTGCAATGTATATTTCCGGGTGGTTTCAGCGGATGCTTAAGGATTTTCAAAGGAATATCCGTAGTACCGTTCCATAAATTCCGTAAAATCGACACCATACATTTGCTGCATCATGGAATTGATCTGATTCCGGAATGTCTCGTTTTTCATCATGGCCGGCATCATCACCAGGGAATAGATCATGATGCCCACAGCCGCCACCAGTCCGATGACAGACAGGGTAAAGCCGGTGACACAGGTGGAACTGCTTTTCCGGCCTTTTCTATGGGCGAGAACGGCAAACAAGATTCCCAGCGCGCCCAGCGGCAGGGACAATACGACGGTACAGCATGTGGTAGTGGCCAGAATGCCGCACACGGCTGATGCGATGGAGAACAGCTGCCCGTAAGGTCTGTGTGTGGGCTGGTTGTAGTAGCTGCTGTTGGAAGCATTGCTGTTCCATCTGTCCCACTGCCCCCGGTCATTCCGGTTGTTTTGTCCGTTCTGGTTATAGTCCATAATCAGGCTCCTTAACATGGTAATTCTTATCTTTACTTTATCATTTTTTCCCAAGTCTGTCAAAAAATTATTTTGCCGGAATTTCTTTTGCGCAGGCAGGAACAGTGATAAGATGGAAACGTTCAGGGCCGGTGCACAGACCGGACTGCCTGGCTGTGGTCACAGGGGTCTGAATATTACGGAAAATAGTAAAAACGGCAGATACAAAGGAGAAAAATCATGACACATCAAATAACCAGTGAAAACGTTGACAGTTACCGGAAATGCCTTTTGAGAGAAGAATACGCGGAGAGTACCGTCCGGAAGTATGTGGGGGATATCAGGGCTTTCTGTGTGTGGCTGGAACGCTTTGGGGCAGAGGAAAGCGGGCAGGGGGCATCCGGTTCCGGCTTTTTCGGGATTGACAGGGAAACTGCCGCCCGGTGGAAATCATATCTGGTGGAGGAGGGTTACGCGTCGGTCACGGTCAATGCCATGCTTTCCTCGCTGAACAGTTTTTTCAGATTTATGGGGTGGGAAGAGTGCCGGGTAAAATTTCTGAAGATACAGAGAAAAATGTTCCGGGACCAGGATAGGGAGCTGAGCAGGTCGGAATACGGGCGTCTTCAGGAGACGGCCCGGGCATTCGGCAATGTCCGGCTGGCATTGCTTTTGGAGACCATCTGCGCCACCGGAATGCGGGTGTCGGAAGTGAAATATATCACGGTGGAAAACATTGGCCGCAGGCGTGCGGACATTTCCCTGAAAGGAAAGATCCGGACAATTCTGCTTCCCGGAAAGCTCTGTAAAAAATTAAGGGATTATGCCAGACAAAGGAAAATTTCATCCGGACAGATATTTGTCACAAAGAGGGAAAATGGCATGTCCAGAGGGCAGATATGGCGGGAGATGAAACGGCTGTGCGGGAAAGCGGGGGTCAGCCCTTCCAAAGTATTTCCGCATAATCTCAGGCATTTGTTTGCCAGGACATTTTACAAAGTATGCAGGGATATTGCAGGACTCGCGGATGTTCTGGGGCACAGCAGCATAGAAACCACCCGTATTTATCTGATATCAACCGGAGAAAACCATGCCCTTCAGATGGAAAAACTGGGGCTGGTCAGCTGAGGGACAAAATCACCATTTTGTTTTCAGCGGGACTGCATCCGGGCAAAATTCCCCTTCCAGTCAAAGGTAGTATAACACAGACATGGATAATATTCAAGATTATCCAGTGCAGTATTCTTTCTGAAAACCCATGATATCGTGGTTTTTATTCAAATTTTACGGTATGCAAAAGTAACCCTGAAAAAATCTTTCTTCAGGATTTCTCTTCCATGACAATAGAAGGCCCCACCAGGGGGAATTCTATTGTTTTTGGTGTCTGCATTGAAACGATAAAACAAATATTTGTTATCTTAATTCTGTTTTCGACTCTTCCGGACGTTTTCCCGATACAAAATGGTGATTTTGTCAACTTTCCGAAAACGGCGTATGCCCCTGGGGCAGGAACTGAAAAGGCAGGGGACAAAGGCGGCGGGACAGAAGATTGGGCTGTATGGAAAAACAGTGGAAGGGGGGATACTGTATGAGCCATGCGGATGCGGCCGGGATGAGTCCACCGGGAAACGCAGCCTTGCTGCCTGGTTGCCGTGGACAGCAGGGCGGAACCGGATACGGCTAAAATATCGGCAAACCATTGGAAACAATGGGACGCAAAGCTATAGGGACTAAAACGTCTTATTTATGCACAAGAGCGCATAAGGAAAATTGTTGCTGACGCAACATGCGCCCCGCGCGGGGAGGAGAAGGGCATTCTCCTGCTTGATTGAAAACAGAAGAGGCAGAATATTTGGCTTCTGTTGTTTTATGAGGATAATTCGTTATGTCAGCCTGGCTGCTAATTAGAGGAAACTATAATTAGCAAACCGTCAGAAATGATGGGACGCAAAGCTAGAGCGTGTTTGATCATTGCTTTATGGCAGCTGTGTGTCACAGTTTGTGGGAGATTGGACCCGAACGAGGGAGACGTAGTGGGCTACGTTGACCGAATGAGGGCCAAATATACCGCAAAATGGGGCGTACAGATGACGGGAATGAATGATCAAACACGCTCTAAGGGGGCTAAGGTGCTTACAGTGCTATGCCAGCCCGGCCGCCGGATCCTTTGCATCCGAATGTTATTTTTGGCAAAGAAAGGAAGGATTATGCAACAAAAAAGGCGTATTTTTAAGTATTTGCGCAGAAACGGCCTTGCCTTATTACTTGTATTGCTCATGGGCGCGGACTCCATCACAAGTCATGCCCTGGGGATTGCAGGAAAGCCGGATCAGATTCCTGTGGGGGAAGAAAGTTCTTCTGGTATGAGCGGAATACCCGAGGAATTCCAGTCATTTCTGGATGAGGCGGGGACGATGGCACCAGAGCCGGGTTCAGGTGCCCCGGAAGGGTTTACCAGCGGTACGAAAATGGATCTGCCCATGGAAGAGGATTTCCCGGATGCCGCAGAGACCCCGGCCGAGGTTCAGGCGTTTCTGGATGCAGTAAAACTGATCCCGGCAGACATTACCGCAGACAATGCCCAGGAGGCGGCAGAATATATTTATGGTGCCGTATCCGAAGCGTATGAGGCACTGCTGGGAACTGTCCACATGGAACGAGAGGATGTGCGGGATGCGGAAGCTGCCATGTCAGCGGCGATGGAAGCGGTGGACGCTGTGCTTGGGATGGAGACAGGGACGTATGCTGTTGGGCAGAACTTTACTCATGGCAATGGTATCTGGACTACTTTATATCCGGAACGATATGATTATGATGTAAACTCACGTATATGCATTGCACAGTGGGATTATAACAACGAGTATCATCCCGGAAACCCGGATGAAGTATTTGTCCCGGCATGGGGCAACAATGTCGACGGAGTGTGGCAGGAAGGAAGAGCAGCCAATGGAAAGGCTACGGATCATACAATAAGAACCAGCGGCTCTATGGCAGGAATATACACTGTACCGAGTGTATATTTATACACTGTCAAGAGTGTGGATGATCCGGATGAAATCATTGACACCGCAAAAGAAATTGAATTCACCGCAGGAGATGTTCAATGGGTGACAGGCTATAGTACCGGAATGCTGATGAATGTTCCAATCAAAGAAGGTGCTGTAGGAAAGGCAACGGTTCATTATAGGGTTGCATTTGGTTTCTGTGATAAGATTGACTCGAAAACCAATAACTATAGATGGGAATACAATGATATTGATTTTTGTATCACTGCAGAGGAAAGCGCGCCTGGGCCTGCAGTTGATGTAACAACAAATCATGATCTGTACATTCCGGCTGGCTATAGTACAACTATATCACTGAGCAAGGCTTATGATGCAAGGCATCAAAAAGCGTATTCGCTGTCAGGGGAAGATTACCGGCAGGGGGATGAGAGTGTTGCATCCGTTATTAATAATGAAATTGGATATGAGACGAGTTATACGACTGGAAAATCGATTCCGGCATATGACAATGTGACAATTCAAAGTGCAGCAGATGCGCAGGCAGGAGATACCACCCAGATTTACGTTACATATACGGGAGAATACTACGCTTCTTATTGGGATACGCGTCCTACAGCGACGCATACTTTCATGGATATTATTACAGTGCATATTGTTGATGCCCAGAAGATACAGATGGATTTGAACGGTAATGTGCGTAAGACCATAGCTCCGCAAAAAGGGAAGGGAGTACTTAGTTCCAGTGATGTGGTGTTTCGAAAGAATAATGAGTCAGAAACAGGTGTTGTAACGGTTCAAAGAATGCAGTCCGAGAACCTTAACTTTATAGCCAAGAAGAATGGAACTGCAGAAATCGAACACCAGTATCATTATTATAATGATACCCATCCTGTCTATGATGTTTATAGTGACCAGCTGACCTGGTATGTGGATGTGATCAGGGTGGCAGTGGGAGAACTTACTTCTGATGACCCGAACAGTATCGATGATCTGGAAATCAGCAAAAAGGTTGACAAAACCGAAGCTGTAGGAGGGGACGACTTAACCTACACTATCACTGTCAAAAACAGCAGCAGTGTGGACAAGAAAGTTACCGTAACGGACATCATTCCCAACGGACTTACGTTCAGGAGTGCATCTCCGGATTCTGAGGTGTCTTACAGTGATTACACGGTTACCTGGACACCGACCGTCAGTGCCGGTGCCACAGCTGTACTTACCATTGTGACTGCCGTGGATGAAGCTGCGAGAGGCTGGATCAACAATGTGGCAGTGCTGAAAAGCGGAGATGGCGGTGAACTGAGAAGCAAGAGCGTGTCAACCATGGTTACGCCTAAAACCTATACCGTGATTTATAAGGACGGTGAGGAAGGGAAAGTTTTCCAGGATGACCGGCATACTGGGCGGACGGCAAATACGGCTACACCGGTGTTTACGGGAAGTACAGTCCGGGAAGGGTATTCGTTTACGGGCTGGAAACTGACGACCGGTACTGCGCATAATGGCAGTATGGGTGTGCAGGGAAAAGTGAGCGGAGCGGACGCCAACGACCAGAATGAGATCATTTATGTGGCGCAGTGGAAAAATGAGTTTTCCATAGAAAATCTAAAAGTTACCAAGAGTGTGAATCCGGCTGTTGTGGAAGCGGGAAAAACCGTGACATATATGATCCGTGTGGAGAACAATAATACCGTGGCAGTCAGGAATGTCCTTGTCAGTGACATACTGGATGCCGGCCTGAAATTTGAAAGCGCTGACAATGGCGGTTCTTATGTATCGGGTACACACACTGTCACATGGACGATTGACAAGCTGGAACCAAAGGAAACCAAAGAGCTGACGCTGACTGCAACTGCCCTGAAAGGCGGTGAAATTAAGAATACGGCTTATGCGGAAGCAGGCGGTGAAAAGGTGCCCAGCAATGAAAGCACGGTTGAAGTAAACAGCTTTGGCATTTCTGTGAAAAAAAGCCTTGCGGATCCGGATACTGCGGAATTTGATGCAGGTTCGGAAGTACGATATCAGGTAGTTGTGACGAATACCGGCAATGCGGCTCTCCACAATACCTATATCACGGATACCATGGATCCCGGCCTGGAACTGGTGAAAGATACTGATCCGGAGGGAGATAATGATGGTATGGAAGACGCGAAATGCGTTTATGCAGGACCTGCCGGGACAACTTTCCGAAATGGCCTGATGTGTCATGTCTACAAATGGACATTGACAGGCGCGCTTGAGCCGGGAGAGAGTGTAACTCTGTATTATACTGCGGTAATAGGGGAAATCGATGGTGAGGAACCCAGGCTGCGTAATGCGGCTTATGCCAGAGGATATAAGATGGAAACGCCCCAGGGCCCGGCACGTGTGAGCGTGATGTCAGACTATGTGGAAGACAGTAGCAGCCAGGGAGATAATGGTTTTGTGGAAGGCGGCGAAGGCAGTGAAGTTATTATCGGAGTAAAAACCTATACTGTGACATATGACTGGAACTTGCCGGCAGGCGCGTCCGAAATACTGCCGACTGAACCGAAACACGCGAAGAATGCCAAGGTCACTGTGGATACGGTTTACCATGAAGGCAGGGAAATTATCGTGGGAACCGGTGACGAGGCAGAGACTTATGTCTTTTCAGGATGGAAGATTGACGGCGTAGACATTTTGGATGGCAAATTTGTTATGCCAAACAGGAATGTAACCATCAATGGCATCTGGACCAAAAAAGAAAGCCAGAAGCCGACGACGGAACCGACAAGTGAGCCCACGACGGAGCCTACAAGCGAGCCCACGACGGAACCGACAAGTGAGCCTACGATGGAGCCTACAAGCGAGCCGACGACGGAACCGACAAGTGAGCCCACAAGTGAGCCGACAACGGAACCGACAAGCGAGCCCACAGCGGAGCCCACAAGTGAGCCTACAACGGAACCGACAAGTGAGCCTACAACGGAGCCCACGACGGAGCCGACAAGTGAACCCACAGCGGAGCCTACAATGGCCCCTACAAGTGAGCCCACAACGGCACCCACAAGTGAGCCCACAGCGGAACCTACAACGGCACCCACAAGTGAACCTACGCCGGAACCCACAATGCCTCCTATGAATCAGGGTAATTCCATAAGGCCGGGCAGTCCGACGAATTCACCGGAACCCGATGTTCCCGCAGAACCTGACACGCCTGCAGAGCCTGAAAGCACTGCAGCCCCGAATGTTCCTGCGGCACCTGGAAATCCTGGAAACCCTGGAAACAATGCGCCAGCGGGAACTACCGGCGGCAATACTCCGCCTGCTCCTGAGGAAGCTTCTGCTCCCGCGGAAAATGCAGCCAATGCAGAACCTGAGGAACCCCAGGAGACAGAGATACCGGATGCGGGAATTCCTTTAGCAGGACCGGAAGATACAGCGGGAACGGGTGCTGATTCGGAAGATTTTGAAGACATTGAGGATGAAGAAGTACCATTGGCAGTCATGGGAGACGGTTCAGGCGGGAAATGGGCGATTTTGAATCTGATTCTTACCATTCTGACCGTATTGTCGAGCCTGCTTATGCTGACATTCTACTTTGTGGGAAAACGTGACAAGGAAGAAAGGGAGGAAGAAGGGGAAGAGGAGCTTAAGAGGAAGGGACTGATCAGACTCCTGAGTATTCTTCCGGCATTACTGGCAGTGATCACCTTTATGCTGACTGAAAATATGCGAAATCCCATGGTGTTTGTGGACAAATGGACCTTGTTGATGCTTTTGTACGGGGTGATGAACGCGGCACTGACGTTTTTTTCCATCAAAAAGCGTGAAGAGCGCAGAGAAAGAACAAGGATGAAATGAAAACCGTAATATAATATTCCAGATTTCATTTTCCATGCGGAGAAGCTGCAGTTACTGCGGCTTCTCCGTCTTTGTGCACACGGGTGTATAAGGAAAATTGTTTCTGACGCAACATGCTATATTTTTTGGGAAGTCAAATCAGCGTCCTAAGATAGGGGAGATGCCAAAGGTAATGGGATCCTATCTTATGGCAGGCATCACCCTGCACAATTCAATAGACGATGCTAAGTAAATATGTTAAGATATTTATGGAAAAGAATTCATTATGTTGGGGGGAGCCTATGGCAAGGAAGAAAAGCATTCCAAGGAAGAAAAGCATTCCACGGAAGAAAAGCATTCCACGGACAGTCGGTATCGGGCATCAGGACTTCGAGACAGTTATCACAAAAGACATTTTTTATATAGACAAAACCAGCTTTATCAGAGAATGGTGGGAAAACGAGGACTGCGTGACCCTGATTGCCCGCCCCCGGCGCTTTGGCAAGACACTGAACATAAGCATGGTGGAGAAGTTCTTCTCCGTAGATTATGCGGGGAGAGGGAGACTGTTTGAGGGCCTTTCCATCTGGCGGGAAAAATCTCCTGACGGAGCATATAAGTATAGGAACCTCCAGGGGACTTATCCTGTCATCAGCCTTTCTTTTGCAAAGGTGAAAGCAGAAACGTTTTCGGACACCAGAAGACAAATCTGTCAGATCATTACCGAACTGTATAATAAAAATGATTTTTTGCCAGAGAGCGGCTGTCTGAATGAAAAAGAGAGTGTCGCGCTATTATGGCAAAAAGGTCATTATCCTGTTGGACGAGTATGACACGCCCATGCAGGAGGCCTATGTGCATGGATATTGGAGCGAGATAGCGGAGTTTATCCGGAACTTGTTCAATGCTACCTTCAAGACGAACCCTTACCTTGACCGTGCTATTATGACAGGGATTACGCGGGTCAGTAAAGAATCCATATTTTCAGACCTGAACAATCTGACGGTAGTGACATCTACATCTGAGCAATACGCAGATAGTTTTGGCTTTACTGAAAAAGAAGTGTTCGACGCATTGGCAGAGTATGGAATGTCGGACAAGCAGGATGAGGTGAAGAAGTGGTATGACGGATTCACATTCGGAGAAAAGAGGGACATCTATAATCCGTGGTCTATCCTGAATTATCTGAAGACAGGGAGGTTTGGCGCTTATTGGGCAAATACCAGTGCAAACAGCCTTGCAGGGAAGCTGATCCGGGAGGGGAGCCGGCAGGTAAAGCAGGATTTTGAGAGCCTGATGCAGGGTGAAATGATCCGGAAGTACGGTTTTGCTTTCCGGGGGAAGGAAGTGCTGATAGGGCGTGCCTAAGAGACCGGAAAATATTGTGGAAAAGCTTTCCCGGGACATATCGGCGGGAAGATGAAAGGAGAACAGAAAATGTCAGTCTATGATATCGTATTCAGCCCCACCGGGGGAACCGAAAAGGTTTCTGATTTGTTTACAAAGGCTTTCTGCGGGGAGAGCAGCCATATCGATCTGGCTGACCGCAGCAAAGACTTTTCGGCTTATTCTTTCTGCGGGGAAGACGTCTGCATTGTGTCCGTTCCATCTTATGGCGGGAGAGTTCCGGCGGCAGCCGCCTCCCGGCTGGGAAGGATGAAAGGAAACGGGGCAAAGGCAGTGCTGATTGTGGTTTACGGGAACAGGGCCTATGAAGACACGTTCGCGGAGCTTCAGGATATTCTGGAGGCAGCAGGCTTTTCCTGTGCGGCGGCGGTGGCGGCAGTGGCAGAGCATTCCATTATGCGCCAATTTGCCGCCGGGCGCCCGGACGCGGAGGATGAAAAAGAGCTGGCAGACTTTGCCGGATCTGTCCGTGCCAGACTGGATACATGGTCCGGCGAGAGCCGTCTCACCCTTCCGGGAAACCGCCCCTACCGGGAATTCGGCGGCGTGCCGCTGAAGCCCCGGGCGGGGAAGAACTGCGTTCGCTGCGGGCTTTGCGCGGAAAAATGCCCAGTGGGCGCCATTCCGTCTGACACGCCCTCCGAAACGGATGCCGCAAAGTGTATTTCCTGTATGCGCTGCATTGCCGTCTGCCCCGGGAAGGCGCGCGGCATCAGCCCTGTCCTTCTGGCCGCCGTTGGCATGAAGATGAAAAAAGCCTGCAGCGGCCGCAGGGAAAACCAGCTGATTCTGTAGCGTTTTCCGACGGCGCGGTTGTTTAAG
>OFGG01001747.1_pt1 | contig 13283 bp, 14 predicted proteins | sample 1521701 | NCBI WGS metagenome assembly OFGG01 (sample SAMEA3504081, study PRJEB24116) | mouse gut metagenome | biome: mouse gut; feature: mouse-associated habitat; material: faeces | place: Denmark | collected 2011
TTCCGGCATGGCGGGAATCGGGCATATCCTGCTGGGGGCCAGCTTGGTGATTCTGTTGGTGCAGATTGGGCGCAGCGTATCGGCAGGGCAGAAGTGATGCCGAAGCTGCGGGACGGATTCCCGAAGCGTTGGTCATGCCGGCGGCTGTGGGAAATCCACCCTTATGAAGTTGATTTGCCGCCTATATCTGCCAGGGGAGGGGAACCTGAAGCTGTTTGGGGTGGAAGCCGCAGACTGGAATGAGGCCAGCTCCGCGCTGGATTTCCAGACGGAGCGGGAGGTTCAGGATGCTAATTATGTCTACTGTATGGACCATGACCGGGTGGCGGAGGAGGGGACGCCGATGGAGTTGCTGGCAAGGAAAGGCATGTATTATGAGATGTACAGATTGCAAAGTGTGCATAGATTCTCTAAGCGGATGTATGGGGACATGCTGAAACCCAGGCGAGGCGGCGCCCCCTCAGTCCAGGATACGGTTCGTCCGCCGGTAAGCCTCCGGTGAGCAGCCCACATGCTTCTTGAAAGTCTTGCAGAAGGTGGTGCTGTCCTTGAACTTCAGGAGCTCCGCGATATTATAGATCTTCAGGTCCGTATTGGCCAGGAGCTTCTTGGCCTCCGCCAGGCGCAGGTTCGTGGCGTACTGCGTGATGGACTGCTTCGTCAGCTGCTTGAAGAGATGGGAGGCGTAGGAGTAGCTGATGTGGAGCGCCGCGCACAGGTTCTCGGGCGTGACATGCTCCCAGGACAGAAGCTGATTGTTGATATATTCCGTCATCAGATATATGGTGGAATCTGTCTGCACCACTGCGGATGCGGGGCGCGGGGGTGTGTGGAGCAGAGAGAGGAGGCGGATCGTATAGCTTACGATGTCCGCCTGGACCGTCAGATTCGGATCGCCGCTGGAGAAGCGCTGGAAGGCTTTCTGGAACAGCACATCGGCCAGCTGCGCCTCCTTCTGCGCCGGCGGGAACGGGTATATACAGCCGCCCTTGCGGTACAGCTCTTCATACAGAGCGTTGAAATCACATAGCTCGCAGATCTGCCGGAAGCGTTTGAAGGAGAGGATGATCTTGCTCCGGTTGTAGGTGTCCACATTGGAAGGATTGGAATAATGGGTCTCCATGGCATTGACGATGAGGAGCGTGCCCGGAGTAATGGGAAAGATGTGGTTCCTTACAATGAAATACCCTCCCTTGGACCAGAACTGCAGCATTTCGATACAGTCTTCACGATGGGGCTTTGCGTTTCTTAAGTCATAGCCGATATTCTGGTATTCTAATTCATAGATATAATTCATCTTGGATTTATCCATCCATGCATCCTCCGCTGGCCTGAAAGCAATCTTTCGTAACTTCTCTTACCGAAAAGCAGAATTGGCACATTTTTATAACAATTATATGCATTTACTTATAGCCTATCTATTGATAGAATATAGGAACAAAGTATGGAAAACATGCACAATTTAATTGCTTTATTGCTAAGATAAACAGTTAAAATATGATGATTTAATGCTGGGCTTCGATTTGATATTATATTATAATAACATTTTCTACTGTAAAATGCAAGCTTGCAGTCATTGTAAAAATGTGCCAAAACTAATATTGCCAGAAGTGTTTTTCAGAATTTGTGCAGAAACTATAGTTGGAGCAAAAAAGGAGGAGAAACATGAGGAAAAGATTATTGCCATTGATCCTGTCATTGGCCATGGCGGCATCCATGCTTGTGGGCTGTGGGCAGAGCAGCGACACCGGGGGCAGCGGCTCCGGTAAGGTAGAGGAGCAGACAGAAGCAGGCGCTTCCGGCGACGCCCAGGAGAGCAGCGCTTCCCCGGAGGAGGACGCCCCTGGGGCGAGCATATCCGAGGCGGAGGATGCCTCCGGGGAGGAAAAGCAGGAGATCACCTGGCTGGGCTATTACACATCCAACATCACCGTCACGGAAAATTCATGGGCGGAGCAGCTTCTGGAGGACACCTTCAATGTGGAAATCAATCCCATCACGGATGTGACAGCGGAAAACATAGAGATGTATGTGGCCTCCGGCGACATTGCGGACGTGACATGCTTCAGCTACTGGTTCAATCTGGACAAGAACTATCTCTACGACCAGGGCATGATCCGGGAGATTCCGGAAGAGTGGCTGTGGGAGTATTATCCCACGGGCATGAAGATCTACTCAGAGTGGCTGGGCGAGGACTTCTTCCAAAATGGCGGGCACCTGATAGACGGCAAATGCCTGTACACCCCTTACGTGGAGGGCAAGACGATCAGCACGGCATGTCTGGTCTACCGGAAGGACTGGATGGAGAGGCTGAACATGACGGAGCCTACCACCCTGGATGAGCTGCACGACCTTCTGTACGCCTTCACCTACAACGATCCGGACGGCAATGGGAAGGACGACACTTACGGCATCGACGTCATATATAACTGGAGGGGCATGTGGCCGATCTTCGGAGCCTTTGGCATCTCCACCCCCAACCAGTATAATGTGAGGGAGGACGGCACTGTCTATCTCAACGGCGCATTGGAGGACTACCGCACTGCCCTTGGCATCCTGAAGGAGTGGTACGACGAGGGCATCATCCATCCGGAATGCATCACGGACGACCGCGCCGCCGTGCGCACCAAATGGGCAAACGGCACCGTGGGCACCATGGTGGACTCCCAGACCTGGTTCTACTCCTTCCGCGGGGCCTCCAGCATCCTGGCCATGGCGGAGGATGTGTTCGGGGAAGGCACTGTGGACGTGATGTCGGCGCTGACCAGCGAATACGGGGACGGCACGATCTACTCCAACTGCAACTATCCCAACGCGGCGGGCGTGGCATCCCTTCTCTTCGGCGCCAACGCTACGGACGAGCAGGTGATCGCCGTATTGAAGATGCTGGAGGGCATGGCCACGGACCATGAGCTGCTGACCAAGATGCTCTATGGCGAAGAGGGCGTGGACTACACCATGGTGGACGGCCAGCTCTGCGTCAATCCGGAGCTGACGGTTGCGGATAAGGCGGAGAAGGGGATCGACTTTACCTTCTATGCCGTGGGGGCCACGGATCCCTACATGGAGACCCTGACCTTCTCCCAGCGGGACAAGGAGAATATAGACAAGTCCAACAGTTGGCCCACCCTGCCCATGACCAATTTCGACTGCCCTGTCAATGCGGCCAGAGACCAGTACCAGAGCGAGGTCAGCAAGGTGGTCAGCGAATATTACACAAATGTCTTACTTGGCGCCGACAATCTGGAGGACGGATGGGACAGATACCTGCAGAATCTTGACAATGCAGGCCTGGGCAAGATCATTGCGGAGTATGAGGAGCGGATGAAATAGGCAGGATAGATTCTGAGAGAAGGTGTTCTGTGCGCACGGGATCGCTTCCAAAGGGTTCCGTGCCGCTTCTTTTGGGAATCGCGGGAATCAGGCATGAAGAAAGGAAAATACTGCGTGAGGATAACGAAAAAGAACAAGGCGGGGACAGCCGGGCAGGGGCTGCTGAAAAGGATTTATAAGAACAGGGCTTATTATCTGCTGCTGCTCCCGTTCATGATATTTCTCTTTGTTTTCAGATACAAGCCCATGTATGGAATCGTACTGGCCTTCAAGGATTTCAAAATCCGGGAGGGGATCATGGGGAGCCCCTGGGCGGGCCTCAAATATTTCAATCAGTTGTTCGAGGCGGCGTCCTTCTGGGAGGTGCTGTCGAACACATTGATCATCAGCCTGATGAACCTGGCGTTCAGTTGGCCGGTGCCCATTGTCCTTGCGATTTTCATCAGCGAGATCGGCAACCGGCGGGTCAGGAAGGTCTTCCAGACCGCATCCTACCTGCCCCATTTCATCTCCTGGGTCATCGCCGCGTCCCTGATTACGGATGTGCTGGCGCTGAACGGCCCGATCAATGCCCTCCTGGGGATGGTGGGCCGGGGGCCGGTGTACTTCCTGGCGGATTCCAATGTCTTCCGGGGCGTGCTGATACTGACCAATATCTGGAAGGGAGCGGGATGGAGCGCGATCATCTACATCGCGGCGATCACGGCCATCGACCCGAACCTGTATGAGGCGGCGAGGGTGGACGGCGCGAAGAAGCTGCAGGAAATCTGGCATATCACGCTGCCGGGCATCCGCAGCACGATCCTGACCCTGTTCATCCTGGAGATCGGGAAGCTGCTGTCCTCCAATTTCGACCAGATTTTCAATCTCTATTCGCCTGCCGTTTACGATGTGGCAGATGTGCTGGATACTTATACGTACCGCCAGGGCCTGGAGAGCTTCAACTTCAGCTATGCCACTGCCGCAGGGTTCTTCCAGAACGGCATCGGCTTTGTCCTGGTAATTATTTCGAACATTGTGGTGAAGCATTTGAGCTCGGGGGAGGAAAGCTTATGGTAAAGAAGAAAAAACCGCAGATTATCACTTATCTGGTGATAGCTGTCCTGATGTTCGTCTTCGTCTACCCCTTCTGGCAGACGATCGTGCTCTCCTTTTCCGACAAGATTTACGCAAATGCTCATGTACGGTAAAGAAGCAAGCAACCGAAAACAAGAGATAGACTGCCAGCACCACACTATTCCGAACCAAAGAAACCAAAAAGCAGAAAGCAAGCTATCTTATACAGTGCCATTCCCCAGTATTTTTTATTTTCCCAATCAAAGTTACAAATACATTTTATTGATACTCCATGCTCTGCCTTGAGTTCATTTCTATTATGCCGTATAATGAAAGCATATTTTAAGCAATCAAAATTAAAGTATACCCTACTTTATATGGAGGATATAAAATTGAAAAAAATAGCAATCATTGAAGATGATACCGATATTTGCAACATGATAACAAAGTTTCTGATAAATCACAATTATGAAGTGTATTCTGCCCCTAATGGAAGAGAGGGAATAGACCTATGCCAGAAATTTTTACCAGACCTTATCATTTTGGATTTAATGCTTCCAATTCTAAATGGCGATAGTGTGATAAAGCAATTAAGAACATATACAGATATTCCTGTAATTGTTGTGTCTGCAAAAACAATGGTACAATCCAAAATAGATTTACTGCGTTTGGGAGCAGATGACTATATGACAAAACCTTTTAACCTTTTTGAGTTACTTGCAAGGATTGAGGCTAACTTAAAAAGAAGTGTAACTGCTCCCATGAAAGCGGATATTCACTTAAAGTATAAGGATATTAAAATCGAAAACTGTAATGCCTATATAAAAGGAGCAATCGTACAATTTACATCAACAGAATTATCAATTTTAATCCTTCTGTTACAATATCCGCAAAAAATTTTTTCAAAACAAAATATTTATGAATCAATCTGGCAGGAAGAATATGCCTACGATAATGATACAATCAACACGCATATCAGTAACATTCGGAAAAAAATAAAAAAGCATACGGATACTGATTATATAGAAACTGTATGGGGGATTGGGTATAAACTGAAATAATTTTTATTTCTTTAGATTTTTTTTAGATTTGGATTGTAAATTAGCATGGAAAGGAGTTGGTAAAATGTCAGAGATTATTTGTCAAACAACAGAACTTTGTAAAAATTACAAAAATTTCCATGTATTACAAAATGTTAATTTTTCAATTAACCGGGGAGAAATATATGGGTTAGTCGGTGAAAACGGCGCTGGAAAGTCTACCCTAATCCGTATATTGACGGGATTAGCATTTAAAAGCAGCGGTATCATTACTCTGTTCGGAAAAACAGATTATTTGCAGCATGAACGTACTAAAATTGGCTGTACGATTGAAATGCCTGCATTGTATAAAGATATGACTGCAAAACAAAATTTAGAGATTCAGCGGGTACAAAGGGGCATTCCAGACCAAAAATGTATCTCAAAAACATTGGAACTTGTCGGACTGAATAATACGGAAAAAAAGAAAGTAAATAACTTTTCTTTGGGTATGAAACAGCGTTTGGCATTGGCTGTTGCTCTTTTGGGTGAGCCGGAATTTCTAATCTTAGATGAACCTGTCAATGGATTAGACCCAACAGGTATTATTGAACTTAGAGAGCTGCTTAAAAAGTTAGCCCGGGAAAACCATGTAACAATATTGATTTCAAGCCATATTTTAAGTGAGCTTAACCAGCTTGCAACTTGTTATGGCTTTTTACATCATGGTAAGCTGCTGAAACAAATTACGGCAGAAGAATTAAATGAAGAATGTAAGCGGCATATTAAACTGAAAACAGACGATACGAAAAAAACTGTTACTGTTTTGGAAGAACAGCTAAAAATCAAAAATTTTTCTGTATATCCAGACAATTTTATAAGGATATATGAGAAACTGGAAGAAACACATACTATTTCAAAAACGCTTTCTTCTAATGGCATTATAGTCGAAGAACTATCTGTACAGGGAGAAGCATTAGAAACATATTTTGAAAATCTAATAGGAGGTGGAAAACATGTTGAATCAGTTAAAATCTGAATTTCTCAAACTGAAATATTCCAAGCTGTTTATCGCAGTCCCGATACTTCTCTTGGCAGGGTTGATATTATACGGAAGTTTCAGCCTCTCCTCAGGGGGAACACAGCTGTTCGTTTCGGAGGGAGACGAGGAGACAAATTCTGCCATACAGGGCATGATTGGTTTTTTTGCATTTACATTTGAAAACATTGATATGCCTGAATTTAGCGAAATTATGCAGTCCTGTATCTCCTGCAATGTGTTTCTCTGGATTGTTGCGCTCATTTTGACGATACAATTTTTTTGCTATGACTATTCTGCGGGTACTATTAAGCTTCCTATTGCGTATGGAATAGACAGAGTGAAAGTTTACTTTGCGAAAGTGATTGTGATTGTTTTGTATAATGCAGTCTGCTATTTTTTATTCAATGCCATCACGCTATGTTTTACCTGTATACAGATTGGATATACGCCCAATATCACAGAACTGATACAGTATTTAAGTTATATCGGACTGAATTTCTTGGTAATGATTTCCTTTATTTTCCTTTGCATTACGATATCTATTTGCTTGAAGAATACTGGCATCATTGCGACGGTCATGTGTTTGTTTACGTTGGGCGGCGCGGTAATTTATACTGGTATATGGCAGAATTTTCACAGTCACGCAATACTAAAATATTTTGTCTGGCTCAATCCATTATACTATTGGATGAATATGGGTACTTTTCGGCTGCAATACGGATTAATCAATGAAATTATTGTATATTTTATTTTTGGTTTATTCTTTTTGCTGCCCTTGTCTGTTATACTTGTCAGAAAACAGGAATTTAAATAGGAAGTAATCTGCATTTTATCGAAGGAGAGTGTGTGTATGATTGATTTATTGTTGGTTTTACTGAATCTTATATTAGCATGCTCTCTTTTTTCATGGAAACGCCAAATCTGTGAGATAACAAGACAGATTGGCGAAGAAGACAGAAAACTACGAATTTCCTTATCCAATAAATATATAGAGAATTTAGCGGATACAATCAATGAAAAAAACGATTTGGAACAAAAAACAAAAATTCAGATGATACAGGAAAAAGAACAATTGCAGCAATCTATAGCGAATATCAGTCATGATATAAGAACACCTTTAACATCTATTCAGGGATATTTAGTACTTTTAAAAAGCTGTGAAAGGAAAGAAGAACAGGAACACTATTTATCGATCATTCAAGCAAAGGCAGACTATCTAACGGAACTGCTGCAAATATTTTATGATTTGTCATTGATCGATCGTGAGGCTTATATTCTGGAAGTTGAAAAACTAGATATCAATAGAATTGTGACGGATTGTCTGATTGATAAATATAACGAACTGAAAGAACGGACGCCCATTATTAAAACAGAAAATGCTCCTGTATGGATAACCGGCAATACAGTTGTTTGCAAAAGAATTATTGAAAATCTGATTACAAATACAATCCGGTATGCGAACGATTATATTGAAATTGTGATAGACGCCAATGGAATTTTTACTGTAAAAAATACGACATCAGAATTAAAGAATATAGATGTTGATATGCTCTTTCAAAAGTTTTATACCGTAGATACATCACGCTCCAATGGCAATGTGGGATTGGGATTGTATATTGTAAGGGAATTATTGGATAAAATAGAGGGTGGTATAAAAGGGATTCAATATAAAAATAATGTCTTGACAATCTCAGTTTATTTTAAACTTTATCATTGACTTCTCATTCAAATTTAATCATCTTGATTGCAGAAGTCCGCCATCTTGACAAAGCATTTTGCGGGTGCTATAGTGAAAATTAACATATTGTTTTCGTTTCAGACAGGAGGTTTCCCATGTAATCCGATATTCCGATAAAATAATACAGAGTCATCACAGGCACGATCTGCGTCAGATTGTGGCTATGTTTTTGTGCACAGGCAGGGAAACGTTCCCTGTTTACTTCTGTAAGTTGGAATAAAGGATCAGTATGGAGCATCTGCCTGAGAGGGTATTGTTATTTTTTGTATGCTGTGAAAGTATTCCTTCACAGCTTTTTTTATGCACACGGGCACCCCAAGGTATAGAAAAGGCTTGCATAGAGATTAGAAGGAAAGAGGATTGATAGAGATGGAACAGATTTTTAAATACCCAAGAACCCGGCATCTTGAGGGTTCGAGGCAACAACTGGGAGACGGGGACTTAAATGTTGTAAAATTGGAGGAGATCAAGGGAAGCTATTTGGTTCTGGAGGAAAAGGTAGATGGAGCGAACTGTGGGATCAGTTTTGGCGGAGATGGAAAAATGTATTTGCAGAGCCGCGGCCATTTTTTAAACGGCGGATACGGCGAACGACAGTTTGATTTGTTCAAAGTCTGGGCGAGTTGTTTTGAAAGCAGTCTGCACGCGCTGTTAGGAGACCAATACGTGATGTACGGTGAATGGCTGTTTGCGAAGCATACTGTATTTTATGACAGGCTGCCGCACTATTTTATGGAGTTCGATATTTTTGACAAAAGGCAGCAGCGGTTCTTTTCAACCCGCAAGCGCAGGGAATTTCTGGACAATGCGCCGTTTATTCATTCGGTGCGTGTATTGACGCAGGGATATTTTAACACAGTGGGGGAAATTGAGAAGTGGATTGGGCAGAGTCTTTTTATTTCCGAGCGGCAGCAGGATAATTTTCTTGCACAGTGCAGGAAGAGCGGCACAGACAGCGGGCTGGCAGATCGGCAGACCGATTTGACGGGAATCATGGAAGGAATTTATATCAAGGTGGAGGACGGAGACTACGTGACAGACCGTCTAAAGTATGTGCGTGGGTCTTTCCTCAACACCATTCTCGATTCGGAGAGCCACTGGGCAGACCGGCCGATTATCGTCAATTGTCTGGCAGACGGAGTGGATTTGTTTGCTGTGCAGGAGGGAGCGGAGGCGGATGTGTCAGGAAATTCTTAGAGAAATTCGCAGTGGTGGATTTTCTTTTCAGAAGCTCTCTTGCAAATATGACGAGTTAAAACAGATGCGAGATATACCTCAAAATCCCGCCTATCACGGCGAGGGTGATGTTTACCACCATACAGAAATGGTCTGTGAATCGCTTTTAGCACTTCCAGAGTGGGGGGAACTTGCGCAGGAGGAACAGGAGTTGTTGTTTATGGCGGCAGCTTTTCATGACATTGGCAAGATTTATTGCACCAAGCAGGAGGACGGAAACTGGGTATCGCCCAATCACACGAAAATTGGGGAAAAGAAGTTCCGATGGCTGGCTTACAGCAAGGCGGAGAAGTTCGGGCTGACCTTTTCCCAGCGGGAGATAGCTGCCAAGCTGATTCGGTGTCACGGATTGCCCGTGTGGTTCTGGACAAAAGACAGAATAGAATGTGATTTGCTGAAAGCGGCGGAGAGCATTCCTTTGAGGCTTCTGTATCTGCTCTCCAAGGCAGATGTGCGGGGACGGATTGCAAAGGAAGCCTGTCAGTTGGAAGAGCAGGTGGCATTATTTGCGGACTATGCAAAGGAGTTGGGCATTTGGGAACAGCCGTATATGTTTGCCAATTGCTATACCAAATATGAATATTTTCATCGGGAGGCATTATGGTATCAGGCAGCGTTATGTGATCGCACGGAGTTTGATGTTCTCTTGCTGTCAGGTCTGCCGCTTGCGGGAAAAGATAGCTGGATTGCGCAGCATGGCGGCGGACTGCCAGCTGTCTCGCTCGATGATATCCGGGAACAGATGGGCATCTCGCCTGCCAAAAATTCAGGCAGGGTAGCGCAGGCTGCCACGGAACAGGCAAGAATTTATTTGAGGAGAAAGCAGCCGTTTATATGGAATGCGACGAACATCATTCAGGAGACCAGACAGCGGCTGATTAGGCTGTTTGCCGGATATGGTGCGCGGGTGCATGTGCTGTATTTGGAAGTCCCGTATCAAGAGCTGTTTGTCAGAAACCAAATAAGAGCACGGTATATTCCCGAACCTGCATTGGAGGATATGATTCGAAAACTGGAAATGCCAGCGCCGTGGGAGGCGTATGAGGTGAGCTGGAACGTGCTTTGACGGAAGGTGTCATGATTTATAAAACTTTTTACAAAAAATGCTTGACCCTCACGGCACGTCATGGATTATCTTAGAAACTGTCAAGAGATGGCTGTGTATTATTTGTATATATAGGAACGGAGGCACAGCTTCACAGGATTTGGCAGGAAAGGAGGATTTATATGATGACAGTAAAAGAAATTTCACAAATCACAGGCATCAGTGTGCGCACTCTTCACTATTATGATGAAATCGGGCTGCTTGCACCGTCTGGGAAGAGTGAGGCAGGCTACAGACTTTATGACGAAAAAGCGCTTGAACGGTTGCGGCAAATATTATTTTTCCGTGAGTTTGACCTTCCCTTGAAAGAAATCCAGATTGTCATAAATAATCCCGCGCTTGACAGAAACGAGATACTGCAAATGCAGCGTCGAATGCTTGTCCGCAAAAAGGAGAGAATCGAGCGTTTGATTGCGAGCATTGACAATCTTCTGAAAGGGGAGGAAAGAATGGATTTTGAGGTGTTCAGCAAACATGAGATTGAAGAAATTTGGGAGTCGATGTACGCAAACTGTAATGAGGCGCAGAAGGCAATTTTCATTTCTCATTATGGCACGAAGGAGGAGTGGCGAAGGCAGTTTTTGGAGAACGCGGCATCGGAGGAAGCCCAACAAAATTTTGCCAAAATCATTGAGTGGTATGGCAGTAAGGAGAAGGCAATGGAGGCGCAGAAGAATCCCACAGATGCAGGTCTGATGACAGCGTATCAGAAACGAATTGCGGCAATCATGCAGAAGCTGGCGGACAAGATGGGTACAGATGTCAATGCGTTTGAAGTGAGAGAGCTTGTCGGTGCGTATGACTTTGTGTCGAAGCAGTTGTATCAGATGGAGGATGTCACCACATTGATGCTGGAACTGGCACAGGGATATCAGACCAATGAAATGATACAGAAAGTGCAGGACAGTCTTTACGGGGAGGGAACTACCGCGTATATCGGGCGGGCAATACAGGCGTTTTATTCAGAATAAAAAGATGTAATTTTCTATTTCATGTTGTGGTGTATTGTGCTAAAATAAAAGTATCATCTCACAATGAAGAAGGATTGTCATGAAAGGGGAAACCATATGAACAAACAAAAATGTCTGAGAAGTGCGCTCGCCATTGCCGCCACGACCATGCTGCTGACAGGCTGCCAGTCCAACACGGACACCGGTGCAGAGACGGAGGCATTGAAAGAACAAATCACACAGTTAGAACAGCAGATCGCCGCATTGCAGCAGCAGGCGGCAGATAACAATGTACCAGATGACAATGCAGTGAGCAGCAATACAACCGACGAAACGCCGTCCGCGGCGGAATCTGCACAGGAACAAACTGACACTAGTGTCAGAAATGACCAGCAGTCTGACAGCAACGCAGATAACAGTACACAGATGCAGCCCACACCAAACGCAGAGAGCAATCATATTCCCGGCCATGACGAAGAGCGCAATCACAATCCGTCACAATATGATCAAAATGGCGGTGTGTCGAACCAGCCGGACAATTCGACAGCCGGGCTGACCACCTATACCATGCAGGAGTTAGGCAGTATGGTCGATGCGTTTGCCGAAAAGGCAAACAGCGCCGCGCCGGGCGGAACAGCCGCAGACGATCTGGAACAGTTCTTTGCCTTGAAGCAGGAGGAGAAGCAGATTGATGATCTGCTCGACCGCCATGAGGATGAGCTGGAATACCTCTATAAAAACCAATCCCTAACAAGGGAGGACTATAAACGGCTCGAGCGCGAACTGGAACTACTCGAGGATAAGCTGGACGCCGCGGAGGACCAGCTAGAGTATGTGTTTGGCATTGATGATTAATTGATAGATGCCATTGCTGCTTTGTCAGTAAAGTCAATGTCATATCTCGTTCCGTGCGAGAACAGGACACCGTACCAAGGCTCGCGCCTGTCCCATGTGCTGTAAACCACTCTCCGGCAATCGCCGCATTGGGATACTATAAATTCAAACAGGAGGAGATCACAATGAAACCAGTAGTACTTTGTTATGAAAAATGCAGCACCTGTAAAACGGCGCTAAAGTGGGTGGAGGAAATCGGTTGTGAGGTGCAGATTCGTCCCATCAAGGAAGAAAACCCGACAGCGGAGGAGCTCAAAGAGTGGCACGCAAAGAGCGGATTGCCCCTAAAGCGTTTTTTTAATACCAGCGGAAATCTGTATAAAGAAATGAAGCTCAAGGATAAACTGCCCGAGATGAGCGAGGAGGAGCAATACCAGTTGTTATCCACAGACGGAATGCTGGTAAAGCGCCCCCTGCTGATCACAGACCAAGACGTATGTCCGGGCTTTCATGAGGCAGTGTGGCACGAGGCGCTGATGCGGCAAGCTTAATGCTGGCGCTCAAACACCGGAATTTGCACTAACGGCGCAGGACTGAGCACAGTCTGTCCGCCCTCATAAAGCTGATTGTCGGCAAGCTGTTTCCAAGTGCCGGCAGGCAGATACACCTCGCGCTCGCGCTGGCCCAACTGTAGAATTGGCGCAACTAAATACTGATTTCCGAACATGTACTGGTCGTCCAATTCCCAGCAACGCGCATCATCAGGAAATTCGAAAAACATTGTCCGCAGCAACGGCGCGCCTGTCTCGGACGCCTCCTGCATCAGCTTTTCGATATAGGGTTTGAGGGAGAGACGCAGGTCAAGCTGGCGCTTCATGATGTCAAAAGCCTCATCGCCGTAACTCCAAAGTTCATTGGGATATCCAGTAAACAGGCAGCCACCGCCCCATTCTTTCTCGGAGACCGGCGG
>OFGG01001750.1_pt1 | contig 13275 bp, 10 predicted proteins | sample 1521701 | NCBI WGS metagenome assembly OFGG01 (sample SAMEA3504081, study PRJEB24116) | mouse gut metagenome | biome: mouse gut; feature: mouse-associated habitat; material: faeces | place: Denmark | collected 2011
TTACTGTTGATTTAGCTTGTTTCAAGCAATCACCCCATTTCCTGACTAACACCTTATTTTATTATATCTTCTATATAAATTAGGATATTCTCCCATTAACATTTCTGAAATTTCGTTCACTCTTTTCCGGTCAGCATTCTTGACTTTTAAAATAATATCCCCCAGATAGTTAATATCTTGCCTTACCTTTTCCGGAAGTTCTTCCACCTGAAAAAACTGTTCATATATAATATCCAGATCTTCGTAATACACATCTTCCTCCACTTCTTTCAGCCATCCATTTTTGATATTATATATCATACATTGTTTGTATCTTGTCAAAAGAAGAGGCGAATGGGTGGTCAGTATGAACCGGCATACCGAAAAGTCCTTTTTCATGCTGCCAATCAACCTGGATTGAATATTTACATGCAAAAACATCTCAATTTCGTCAATCATGACCGTAATCTGTTTCCCGGCGATCAACTTATAAAACATTTTCTCCGTCATACCTGAAATATCCATATCCCATGTCATCGCCCAGATCACATTCAGGTAAATATTAATGATATTTTCAATCCCGTCACTGTATCTTCCGCTTATCTCCTTTATACCGCTTATTTCAAAAATATTTCGGATCGCGCGGCAGATAAACTTATGTATCACTTCATTTGTGAGCAAATGATCACGAAGCCGCTTTAGATGAAGGCTGTAATCCTTATAGCTGTCTTTTTGATAATGGATAAATTCCTCACAGTCTTTTAAATGCAGTTCATCCGTGCTGTTCTCACTGATCACAATCCGGTTAGTAGGAATATAAATTGCAATGTCGCCTGCTTCCCCCTGGATAAACCGTTCCATCAGCCTGCTATGAAAAACCTGGTCCAATGCCTTAAGGATTGTCGTTTTCCCACAATTGTTATATCCATATAAGATAGAAACATCCTTGCCTATATCAAACTTCTGCTTTTTGATCACACCGGTCTGTGGGATTTGTATCAACATATCTGATTTCTCCTTCGCATCTTCCAGAAACTGTTACTCTAAATTTTACCTCTTATCTCCAATTTTCTCAACTGTTTTGTAACTATATGCTGTTCTTTCGTATTTTCAATTTTCTATTTCATTCACCTGCTTTCTATGATAAAATGTACAGGCATGCTTAAAGCCGGCAGCTGCCAGCCTAAGCAAATTTCACACCGGTTTAAAAGGAATACACTATGAGCATTTTAAACGTAGAACACTTAACCCACGGTTTTGGCGACCGTGCCATTTTTCAGGATGTCTCCTTCCGTCTTTTAAAAGGCGAACACATCGGCCTTGTTGGCGCCAACGGCGAAGGAAAATCCACTTTTATGAACATCATCACAGGAAAACTGATGCCTGATGAGGGAAAGATCGAATGGTCCAAAAATGTCCGTGTGGGCTATTTAGACCAGCATACCGCCTTAGAAAAGGGCATGACCATCCGCATGGCTCTATCTTCCGCTTTCGACTTTTTGTTTGAGATGGAGACGCAGATGAATGAGATCTGCGACAAAATGGGAACCGCATCCGAAGCGGAATTAGAGCAGTACATGGAAGAGCTTGGAACCATCCAGGACCTTTTGACCGTCCATGACTTTTATCTGATCGATTCCAAAGTGGAGGAGGTAGCCCGCGCCCTTGGCCTTTTGGATCTGGGCCTTGACCGGGATGTGACGGACTTAAGCGGCGGCCAGCGCACCAAGGTGCTTCTTGGGAAATTATTGTTGGAAAAGCCCGACATCCTTTTGCTGGACGAGCCCACCAACTATCTGGACGCCCAGCACATCGAATGGCTGAAACGATACCTGAATGAATACGAAAACGCTTTTATCCTGATCTCCCATGATATCCCGTTCTTAAACGACGTGGTCAATTTGATCTACCACATGGACAATCAGGAACTGAACCGTTATCCCGGCGATTATGATAAATTCCAGGAAGTTTATGCCATGAAAAAAGCCCAGTTGGAAGCCGCCTACAACAAACAGCAAAAGGAAATTGCCAATCTGAAGGATTTCGTGGCAAGGAACAAGGCCAGGGTCGCTACCCGCAATATGGCCATGTCACGTCAGAAAAAACTGGACAAAATGGACGTGATCGAGCTGGCCTATGAAAAGCCAAAGCCGGAATTTCATTTTAAGGAAGACCGGACCCCCGGAAGATATATTTTTCAGACAAAAAACCTTATCATAGGCTATGAGGAACCCCTTTCCTCCCCTTTAAACCTGGAAATGGAGCGGGGAGCTAAGATCGTCCTTACCGGAGCAAACGGCATCGGCAAGACCACCCTTCTTCGAAGTATCCTGGGCCTGATCCCGCCCTTATCCGGCAGCGTGGAACTGGGGGATTATTTAAGCATCGGATACTTTGAGCAGGAAATGGATCAATCCATACAGACCACCTGCATTGAGGAGATCTGGCAGGAGTTCCCCGGCTTTACCCAATACGAGGTGCGCTCCGCCCTCGCCAAGTGCGGCCTTACCACCAAGCATATTGAAAGCCTTGTAAAAGTCTTATCCGGCGGGGAACAGGCAAAGGTCAGATTATGCAAATTGATCAACCGTCCCTCCAATATCCTTCTTTTGGACGAGCCCACCAACCATTTGGATATGGACGCAAAAGCGGAACTTAAGCGGGCTTTGTCCGCATACAAAGGCAGCATTTTAATGGTCTGCCATGAACCCGATTTTTACGAAGTGCTGGCAACGGACGTTTGGGACTGCTCCAAATGGACCACAAAAATTTTGTAAAAAAAGATTGCATTTCACAAAAGACTGTGATATGCTATTCAAAATTTATGAAGATACGGAGATAACCCTATGACTTACCAAAACCACATGTTTATTATTCTAGTGATGCAGGTGCAGCAGATTTTTCATACTACGGCCACAGCCTAAACCGATCCAAACCGGAACGCATGGCCGTAAGACGGAAAGTCTTTTTGGCTATGCGGTAATTTGGGGATCATACCGGATCTAAACCGCATGGTATATACACGAAAGTGTATGTAACAGGCGGTTTTTTATTTCAATCAGATGGAAGGAGCAAAGAAGATGAATGTGATTGAAACAGAAAATTTATCAAAAACCTTTCGCGTACGGCAGAAAGAAAAAGGCATGAAAGGAAGCCTTAAAGCTATTTTTAAGCCCCAGATACAAAAGATCCAGGCAGTTGACCGCATCTCCTTCCATGTGGAGGAAGGGGAGATCCTTGCCTTTATCGGTCCTAACGGCGCCGGAAAAAGCACCACCATCAAAATGCTCACCGGGATTCTTTGCCCGGACAGCGGCAGCATAAAGGTGCTGGGGCTTGACCCTGTAAGGCAGAGAAAACAGCTTGCTTACGAAATCGGAACCGTGTTCGGCCAGAAAGAACAGCTATGGACCCACCTGACCCCGTATGATAATTTCTGCTTTTTTGGCGCTATTTATGATATTCCTGGCGGGGAAATGAAAAAGCGGATCACGGAACTTTCAGACACCTTTGCGCTTGGCGCCTTTATCAATACGCCTGTGCGGAACCTTTCCCTGGGGCAGCGCATACGCTGTGAGATTGTTGCGTCCTTGATCCACCGGCCAAAAATCCTGTTTTTGGATGAGCCTACCATAGGCTTAGACCCGGTGGTAAAGGAAAATATCCGTTCCCTGATCCTTCAGATGAACCACGAATACCAAACCACCATTTTCCTTACCAGCCACGACACCGGGGATATTGAAAAGCTTTGCCGGCGTATCATCATCGTAAACAACGGGCAGATCGTGTTAAACGACTCCATGACCCATTTAAAAGCCAATTACCTGAATAAAAAAATTGTGGAAAACATTGTCCTTTCTCCTCCGCTGGAAGACATCATCACGGAAATTTATCGATCAGAAGGGAGGTCCGGCGAACCGTCATGAGAAAATATGCAGTGATCTACCGTTCCGTACTGATGGAAAACTTACAGTACGTATTAAACATTGCCATGAGCTTTATCAGCTATTTTATCTTTATTTTTATTTTCATCAGCCTGTGGAATTATATCTATTCCTCCCCTGATGAACTGATTGCCGGATACTCCAAGGTACAGATGATCTGGTATGTGATGGTGACGGAAGCCCTCTGGTTTGGCGCAAGGAGCGGATCTATGGCAAGGCAGGTGGCAGCGGATATCCGCAGCGGGAACATTGCCTGCCAGATCAATAAGCCCTACCATTACACCCTCTATGTACTTGCCCGGTTTACCGGGGAATGGAGCGTAAGCCTGCCCCTGTTTGCTTTATCCTCAACTGCCATGGGGCTTATCATGGTAGGAAAGATCCCCGGCTTCCGGATCACCTTCTTTTTATTGACCATACCGGTTATATTGCTTGGGATCACCATTAATGCCATACTAAAGCTGTGTATCAGCCTTGTTTCCTTCTGGATCGAGGATGCCACTCCTTTTCAATGGCTGTATGACAAACTGCTGCTGATCGTGGGAACCACATTTCCCATAGAAATATTCCCTGAGGTTTTGCAGCCAATCTTCCGGCTTTCACCGGTTTATACCGTCTGCTATGGCCCGGCGAAGCTGGCCGTGGATTTCAGCATGGAAAAATTTCTCCAGATCCTGCCGGCACAGGCAGCCTATCTTGCGGCAGGGCTGGGATTGATGTTTTTCATCTACAAAAAGGGGGTTAAGAAACTATATGTTAACGGCGGCTGACAATCAATTGCGGGTATGCCTGCTCTCCATCAAATATAATGTCATGAGAGAAATGCTCAACAAAACGACGTTCCTCACCAACATAGGTTTTATGATCTTAAACAACGCAACCTTTATCCTGCAATGGATCATCCTGTTCCGTTTAAAAGAGGATATCGGGAACTATACCATGAAAGAAGTGATGCTGCTATGGGGGCTTGCCGCCAGCAGCTTCGGACTGGCCCGCATCCTGTTCGCCAGAGCATTTTCCCTGCCGGATCTTATCATAAACGGAAAGCTGGACTCTTATCTGGTACAGCCAAAGAACGTCCTTTTAAGCGTCATCACCTCAGATACCAACACCTCCGCCATCGGGGATTTTTTGTACGGGCTGCTTGTCCTTGTGATCTTCTGCTTCAGCCTGAAACGTCTTTTGCTGTTCCTTTTGTTTACGGTGACCGCCGCCCTCATCCAGACAGCTTTTGCCGTGCTTCTTGGCAGCTTGTCCTTTTGGTTTGTGCGGGCGGATGCTTTCGGCGGCAATATGCTTAACTGCATGGTCAGCTTTTCCACCTATCCGGACGGGATCTTCCGGGGAATGGCAAGGCTCCTCTTGTTTTATGTCATCCCGGTAGGCATGGCAATCTACCGGCCCGTCCATATCATGATGGACTTTCAACCGATGGAACTTTTTAGGGTGCTTGGTTATACGGCCCTGCTTTTTACCGCTGCAGTGATCATATTTTACAGGGGGCTTCGGCGCTACACCTCCGGTAATCTGATGGCGGCAAGGCTCTGACTATTTGAAAAGGCTGAACATCTATGCAAATGTTCAGCCCTTTTTGTGATCTTATTTCTTATCTTATTTCAATTTCCAGATATCCCTGTTATACTCCGCAATGGTCCTGTCAGATGAGAAGAACCCTGCTTTTGCAATATTCACAAGCATCATCTTTTTCCACTTCTGGCGGTCCTCATAATCAGCAAGGGCCTTGTCTTTCACCTTGATATAGTCCTCTAAATCCAACAGCGTCATAAACCAGTCTTTTCCGATCAGTTCCTTATAAAGACGCTCCAGGTTCTCCTTATGCCCTGCTTTCAGCGCCTGCTTCCCTACAATGAAATCCACGGCTTCCTTGATCACCGGGCTCTTTTTGTAGTAGTCCTTGGAAACATAATCCGCCTTGGCATAATGATCGATGACGGCTTCTGACTTTTCGCCAAAGATATAAATATTATCATCTCCCACCAGTTCATGGATCTCCACGTTTGCACCGTCCGAAGTTCCCAATGTGACCGCTCCGTTTAACATAAACTTCATGTTGCCGGTACCTGACGCTTCCTTGGAAGCTAAGGAAATCTGCTCGGAAATATCGCAGGCCGGAATCAGCTTTTCGGCATAGCTTACATTATAGTTTTCCACCATAAGCACCGTCATATAAGGGCTTACGTCCGGGTCATTGTTGACGATCTCCTGCAATACAAGGAGAAGGTGGATGATATCCTGTGCGATCACATAAGCAGGCGCCGCCTTTGCCCCAAAAATGAAAGCAATCGGACGGACAGGCTTTTTGCCGCCTTTGATCTCCAGGTATTTATGGATGATATACAAAGCATTCATCTGCTGGCGCTTATACTCGTGAAGCCGCTTGATCTGAATATCAAAAACAGCCTCTGGGTTTAGTTCCACTCCTTCTTTTTCCTTCACATAAGCCGCAAGCTCCGCTTTCCGGTTCATCTTGATCTGTGCAAGGCGGTCCAAAACATCCTGATCATCCTGGCATTCCAAAAGCTTCTCCAGCTTATCCGCATCCTTCTTGTACCCATCCCCGATGGTCTCGGAAAGGAAGGTGGTCAGTTCCCGGTTACAGCCAAAGAGCCATCTCCTGAAAGTAATGCCGTTGGTCTTATTATTGAATTTCTCAGGATAAATCTTATAAAACGCATTTAATTCCGTGTCTTTTAATATCTGCGTATGGATAGCCGCCACACCGTTTACGGAAAATCCGTAATGGATATCGATATGGGCCATATGCACTCTCTTATCCTTGTCAATAATCTGTACTGCCGGATCTTTGTATTTAGCCGCCACCCGCTTATCCAACTCCTTGATGTAAGGAACCAGCTGGGGAACTACCTTTTCCAGATACTTCAGGGGCCATTTTTCAAGGGCTTCCGCCAGGATGGTGTGGTTGGTGTATGCGCAGGTCTTGCTCACTACCGCAATGGCCTCATCCATGCTAAACGCCTTTTCCTCCACCAGGATACGAATCAGCTCCGGGATCACCATGGTAGGATGGGTATCGTTGATCTGGATCACCGCATGTTCATACATTTTACGGAGGTCATATTTCTTTTCTTTCATTTCACGCAGGATAAGCTGTGCCGCATTAGATACCATAAAATACTGCTGGTAGATGCGCAGAAGGTTCCCCGCTTCATCAGAATCATCCGGGTACAAAAACAGCGTCAGGTTCTTCTCCACCGCTTCCTTGTCAAAATTGATCCCTTCCTTCACAAGGCTCTCATCCAGTGACTCAATGTCAAACAAACGGAGCTTGTTGATCCCGCTTGCATAACCGGCAATGTCAACATCGTAAAGTCTTGATGTCACTTTCTTCTTGCCAAAATGAACGTCAAAAGTTACATCCGTTTTCGTCAGCCAGGAGTACTCCTCGATCCAGTCGTTTTTCTCCGCCGTCTGCAGCCTGTCTTTAAACACCTGCTTAAAAAGACCATAATGGTAATTAAGGCCGATCCCTTCCCCGGCAAACCCCAAGGTTGCAATGGAATCAAGGAAACATGCCGCAAGGCGTCCAAGACCGCCGTTCCCAAGAGAAGGCTCCGGCTCGATCTCCTCGATCACCGAAAGGCTCTTGCCCTTGCCCTTTAAAATACTGTCAACCTTGTCATAAATCCCTAAATTGATCAGGTTGTTGGATAACAGCTTTCCGATCAGAAATTCCGCCGAAATGTAATAAATTTTCTTTTCCCCTTCGTTGCTGTCTGAGACAGTCATCAAACGTTTGACCAGCGCAAGTACCACATAATAGGTCTCCTGATCTGTCAACTCGCAGACGCCTTTATCAAACATCTGCCCGGCGATCTCTTCCATCTGCTCTTCCATGTTAAGCACTAAGATGTCTCTTTGTAAATTTGTTTGTGTTGCCATAATCTCCTCCTGTTATGATGATCATACTACTATAAGAAACGCCATCTTCCCTTTCCTTGTGACGTATTCTGTTCCTGTTTTTTGTACCAGTATGAGTGTAGCATAAGAAAACGTTTTCCGCAAGTGTGTTTTCAATTATTTGGAATTTTTTTACAAATGTCCTTTATTTATAATAAAATCCACCTGCGGCCCGGTTACCGTTATCGGATGATATCCTCATAGCGCATCCTTACCAGTGTATGCGGCATTCTCACATTCCGTCCCATTTCCCCGTTCATCAAAAGCTCCAGTTCCTCCACTGCCCGCTCGGATATTCCTGCAAAATCCTGGCTTACCGTGTTCATCTGCTTGCCCACGTAGCCCATCAGGATAATGCCGTCAAAACCGCATACCGGCCTGAAAATATCCATATCCGTCAAAGCCTTCATTGCCCCGATCGCCATCAGGTCCGACGCGCACACCACGACATCCTTGTTTTTTGCATATTTTAACGTAATGTTCCTGGCCATAAGCTCCGAAAAATCCCCATTCCTGATCATCAGAGAAAGAGAAAGTTCCTTTACAAGATCCTTCATCCCCGCAATGCGCTCATCTGTAATATATCCATTTCTCTTCCCGGCAATGTAAAGGACCCGCTTACAATTATTCTCCTGGATCGTTTTTTTTGCCACATCATACTGCGCTCTGCGGTGGTCGATCCATACGCAGGAAGTCTGCTCATTCATCAATGGCGCATCCACCACTACACACTTAAACTGCTGGCTTTCTATCAACTGATGAAGATTCTTATCCTCCCTTGCAATCCCATAAATGATGATCCCCGTAATGCTTTGAGATTTTAAATACCGGATCAGCTCTTCCGCCGTTTTATTTTTAAACATGAAAAAAAACAACGTGATCACATCCAGGTTGCGTTCCATCGCCTTATTCAGCGCTCCGGAGATATACTGCATGCTGATCTCGTCAATAGCCTGCGTCTTTTCATTGGAATTGACAAGCAATGCCACCCGCCCTGCCTGCTTGGAAGAAAGGGCCGCCGCCACTGAATTGGGAACAAAGTTCATCTCCTCCACCGCCCGGTTCACCTTACGCTTTGTCTCCTCACTGACATTGGGATAATTGTTTAATACCTTGGATACCGTGGAAATAGCCACCCCGGCATGTTTTGCCACATCTTTAATTGAAACCATTAAAGCCTTCTTTCTCGCATGGTACAGCCAGCAAAATTTTTCAGAAAACGATTTCCTTGTATAGGATACACCCGCCCGTAATAAAATGCAAGCAAAAAAGAATGCTTCGCATGTGTCTGATGACGCAGTTTCCCATAACGAAAAAGTGCCGCCTGACGGCAGCACTTTTTGTTATGGAAAACTTTTATTTTCTAACTAAGTGGTAAGGAAGCCCATCCACGAACATGGGAATCAGCTCACCCATGATAAGGGGCCTTGCATACTCAATGTAACCTTCGTTCAGACCGCACCCGTCCTCGGTGATCCACTCATCCGGCACCGGTCTTTCCACGTTAGCGATCGCATGGATATCATATGCGCTGGTTCCACACTGATAAGGGTCATTGTCACTTCTATCCAAAGTGATCATCATACCTGTCTTTCCTTCTTCCGCTGCCAGGACCGCATCATATCCAACCTGGAATGCCTCGTTGACATCGGTAAGGGAAGCCAAGTGTGTTGCTGCCCTCTGAAGGGTGGAAAGTTCGATAGCTCTTGTCTTTAACCCGGTCTCCTCTGCAATCTTCTGTGCAAGGAAAGCTGCCGTACCTGACATCTGCTTGTGGCCGAAAGCATCAACTGCCACGTTTTCATTTGCCAGCTCACATACGTATCGGCCGTCTTCAATCTTGATCCCTTCTGAAACCGCAATCACTACGGAAGACTTTGTCTCTGCAAGGTGTTTTACTTTTTCCATGAAAGCATTCATGTCAAATACCTTCTCAGGAAGGTAGATCGCGTCTGCACCGCTGCAGTCTTCACCCTTAGCAAGGGCTGCTGCCGCTGTCAGCCAGCCTGCGTTACGCCCCATGATCTCCACGATACAAATAGTAGGCTTCTTTGCTCCGAAGGACTCGTTGTCACGGATCACTTCTTTTAAACTGGATGCAATATATTTAGACGCACTGCCGTACCCGGGACAGTGATCTGTCACAGGGAGGTCATTGTCAATGGTCTTAGGAACACCCATAAACCTCTGGGGCTTGCCATGTGCCGCCGCATAATCGGACAACATTTTTACCGTATCCATGGAATCGTTCCCGCCTGCATAGAATAAGCATTCAATGTCATGCTTTTCCATAATCTCGAATACCTTCTCATAGATATCCTCATGGCCTTCGATCTTGGGCATTTTAAAACGGCATGACCCTAAAAATGCGGAAGGTGTCCTCTTTAACAGTTCAATCCCTGTAGGGTCGTCAAGGTACTCTTCCAATTCGATCATCTTGTCCTCTAAAAATCCCTCAATACCATGGACCATACCGTAAACTTTCTTAACGCCAAGCTTTTTTGCTGCTACGTATACACCAGCTACAGATGAATTAATCACGGCTGTAGGCCCGCCAGATTGTCCAACTACAATATTTCCTTTCATTTCTCCTCCATTCTGCCGCCGAGCGGCTTACACACAAACTTGATTCCCTGCGGACCGTCTTTTATCCGCAACACCACGATTATAGCAAACTTTCCAGGCGAAAACAATTGTTTTTTCTATTTAATCTTTTGAAGCGTCTCCATGGAAGTGATCTTCTTGATATTAAGCAAAAATAAGATTGTAGCCACCACCGCCGACAGGGTATCGGATATCGGTTCCGCGTAGTAAATGCCCATGACCCCAAACTTAAGCGGCAAAATAAGCGCCAGCGGCACCAACAGGACCACCTTCCGAAATACCGCAATAAAGAAGGAAAATTTAGCCTGCCCTAAAGCCAGGAATGTAGGCTGGATACCCTGCTGTAAGCCAAACACCAACATCCCGCACATAAAGATTGGCATCATCTTTCCTACCAGTGCGATCAGTGCACTGTCATTGGTAAACATCCCCGCAAAAAACTCCGGGAATATCATGATAAGGATAGTGGCTCCAGCCGCAAAAAAGAAGCAGCCCCCGATCATACTGCGGTAAAGCTTTTTCACCCTGTCAAAATTTCCGGCGCCAAAGTTATAGCTGATGATCGGCTGCACGCCCTGGGTAAACCCGCCAAGGGGCGCCGCATACATCTGCATCACGCTCTGCATGATAGTCACCGATCCCACATAAATATCCCCGCCATATCTTTGCAGACCGCTGTTTAACACAACGCTCACCAGGCTTTCCGTAGCCCGCATGATAAAGGGAGAGATCCCCAGTGCCATCACACTGCCGATCACACGAAAATCCGGCTTCATCGCCTCTAGTTTTATTGTCAGGGAAGAGCGCCTGCTTACCAAAAAACCTACCGTCCACAAGGCGCTTAATGCCTGGGAGACCACCGTCGCTCTTGCGGCGCCCTTGACCCCCATCTGAAATACAAAGATAAAGATCGGATCCAGGATGATATTAACGGCCGCACCCAGCAATACCGCAATCATTGCCGTCCGGGAATGCCCCTGGGAAATAATGAAAGCATTCAACCCCAAAGCCAGTTCCACAAATACCGTTCCCAAAAGATAAATGGAAATATAGTCCACCGCATAGGGAATCGTGGCATCGCTTGCCCCGAACAGATAAAGCAGCGGCTTCTCAAAAGCATAAAAAAAGCCCATCAAGACCACCGTAAAAAACAGCAGCATGGTAACGCCGTTCCCTAAGATCTTTTCCGCCCGTTTCCTGTCACCTTTCCCAAGCCAGATTGCCGCAAGGGGCGCGCCTCCCGCCCCTGCAAAAGCAGAAAAAGCGGAGATCAGGGTGATGATGGGAAAAGTGACCCCTACTCCGGTAAGGGCCTCCATCCCCACTCCCTTAATATGACCGATATAGATTCGATCCACAATGTTGTATAAAATATTGATGATCTGTGCCACGATAGAAGGCACTGCCATACTGATCATCAGTTTTCCGATAGGCTCCGTGCCCATTCGCATTTCTTTATTTTGCTGCATGATAACTCGCCATCCTTTTTTAAATCATCTATAGTACAACAAACCTTTTACCCCTGTCAAATGAAAAAAATCTATTGTATTTCTGGCTTATCGTGCTATAATAGAATCAATGGAAGCATAGCTCAGCCGGGATGAGCGTTCGCCTCACACGCGAGAGGTCATGGGTTCGAGCCCCATTGCTTCCATTTTTCTATGTCCTGAAAATGCTGTGTTTTAATTCATCCAAAGCCAATCCGGTTGGAACAAGTCTTATTCTATCAAAATCACCCGAAAACTTCAATTCCTTTATTGTCTGCTCCCCGCTGATACTGCCATACTCGGCTTGTGAGGATTGTATCTCGGCTTTCCATGACCTGTATATAGAAATAATAGTGCGCTGTACCACCATAACCACTTTTGGGGGTATCCCACTGCGCAACGACTTCATAAATATATCCGCCCGGTTTCAATTCTATTTCATAGCCGTCAACAGTTATATTTTCACTGCTTGCATCGTGGTTGTTCCAATGCTTCTCGCTCCAGCACTGAATATTAAAAATTGAGCTGGGGTTCTCTGCAAAGTTCAAAACAGCTGTTGTCTCTGAAGTTTCAAATTTGAAAAGCCAATTTTCGCAATCTAGCGGATGCAGACTATCGGCTTGTGTTACGGTAGAGGTTCCATCGCTATTTCTTTTCTGCCACACATAAGTTCCCAACAGCGTGTCAAAAGCAGTTTCATCACTAATGACAGATAATCTGGGCGGCTCTTCTAATATTATTTCGGCATTTTCATCATTTAACAGTCTGTTTGCATATGCACTGAGTGCCTGACATGGTTCATATTTCGTTTTATAACCAACACCGTCAATCACAAAGAATGGGTTATATGCCATGACTTCTGTCTGTGTTCCGTCTGCTAATTTCAGTGTAAAAGCCACGCCTTGTCCGCTATACTCTGTATAGGAATTGTCTTCATTATAAATGACCACGTCATTTAAATATCCTGTTAATTCCTCGATTTCTTCAATTTGAATGGTTCTATCCGGCGGAGTCAATCGTACTGTGGCTGACACTATTTCCGATGGTTCCAAATCTTTAAATGGTTTTTTCCCACTAACAGCATAATAAACCATAATGATAATTCCTATAAATAATATGCATGTTAATATAACTATCAGCGCTTTCTTTTTCATACCGATTCTCCTCGTATCTTCCTATCTTTCCTTTTTAATCTGTCAACCAATACTTTGAACCGTCTTTGGCACGCTTCATAAATCCGTACATAATCAAATAACGTCTAAGCGTTATGTAATCTTCATAAATCGGTTTTAAAATTTGATTTATTTCTTTTTCGCTATATG
>OFGG01001758.1_pt1 | contig 13216 bp, 10 predicted proteins | sample 1521701 | NCBI WGS metagenome assembly OFGG01 (sample SAMEA3504081, study PRJEB24116) | mouse gut metagenome | biome: mouse gut; feature: mouse-associated habitat; material: faeces | place: Denmark | collected 2011
ACTGGTTCAATCGCTTGATTGCATTAGGCAGTATTCAGCGTTATGCAGTATAAAAGCGAAGCCTGGCACCCCGGCCTAGGGCGGGACGCCCTTTAGAAGCGCTTTCCGCACTGCTACTTCGCCATTTTCAGCCTCACATCTGTCGTCAGCTTTGTCGCCTCCTTATACGGCCTGAACAGCATATAGATCATAACGCCGAGGATTACGATGGCTGCAAGCAGGCCAATGATATTCAGGCTTCCTGTAAATGCAGAGCCTATCTGGTATACCATCAGCGCCACCGCGTAAGCCAGCCCGCACTGGTATCCGATGGCAAACCAGGTCCATTTCGCGCTGTTCATCTCCCGCTTGATGGCGCCGATGGCTGCAAAGCAGGGCGCGCACAGAAGATTGAACACAAGGAAGGAATAACCCGCAACCATACTAAAGTTTGCCCCGATTTCAGGCCATCCGCCGGGGTAGAGGATGCCCATGGTGCCGACGATATTTTCCTTTGCCACAAGTCCCGTGATGGAAGCCACTGCCGCCTGCCAGTTCCCCCAGCCCAGCGGTATGAATATCCATGCGATCGCGCCGCCAATTGCCGCAAGGAGCGACTGGTCCATTTCCTCCTCGCCAAGCATCCGGAATCCTTCCGCGGTAAATCCAAAATAAGTCGTAAACCAGATAACGATCGTGGAGAGCAGGATGATCGTGCCTGCTTTCTTAATAAAGGACCACCCGCGTTCCCACATGGAACGAAGCACATTGCCCACCGTGGGCATATGGTAAGCCGGAAGCTCCATGACGAAAGGAGCCGGTTCGCCGGAAAACATCTTTGTCTTCTTTAACATAATGCCGGAGACAATGATTGCCGCCATACCCACGAAGTATGCGCTGGTCGCCACCCATGCGGAGCCGCCGAAGATTGCTCCGGCAACCATCGAGATAAACGGCACTTTTGCGCCGCAGGGGATAAAAGTCGTTGTCATGATCGTCATTTTGCGGTCACGTTCATTCTCGATCGTCCTCGATGCCATAATGCCCGGAATGCCGCAGCCCGTGCCGATGAGCATCGGGATGAAGGATTTGCCGGATAACCCGAACTTACGGAAGATACGGTCAAGCACAAATGCGATACGCGCCATATAGCCGCATGCCTCCAGGAATGCAAGGAGCAGGAACAGGACAAGCATCTGCGGCACAAAGCCGAGCACCGCGCCCACGCCGGCTACGATACCGTCGTTAATGAGTCCCGCAAGCCAGTCAGCCGCCCCCACTGCCTCAAGCGCGTCCCCTACGAGAACCGGAATACCGGGAACCCATACACCGTAAGCCGCAGGGTCGGGCTCATCGCCATACTGCTCCATCACCGCAAGCGCAGCCTCATAATCGGTTAGGGACGCCGTTTCCACCGTCACCTCCAGCGTCTCCTCATCCTCCACCTCATAGGGGAAATCGCCCGTGGGCGCCGCGCCGTTTTCTTCCACATAAGCGTCATAACCGTCCACGATCAGCGCCGCACCGCCGTATTCCTCTGCCGCCTCCCCATAAGCGGAGGCGCCTATGCCAAGCAGATGCCACCCATCGCCGAACAGCCCGTCATTGGCCCAGTCCGTAGCGGAAGCTCCCACCGTCACCATGGATATATAATACACAAGGAACATAATCGCCGCAAAAATCGGGAGCCCCAGGAAACGGTTCGTGACGATCCTGTCAATCTTATCGGAATCTGTCATCTTTCCCGCAGATTTTTTCTTTAAGCATCCTTTGATGATGCTTCCGATATAGAGATACCGCTCGTTGGTGATGATGGATTCCGCATCGTCGTCCATTTCCTTTTCAGCCGCCTTGATATCTGTCTCAATATGGGAAAGAATAGGCTCGCTCAACTTCAGCTGCTCTAAAACCTTATCGTCCCGCTCAAACAGCTTGATGGCGTAAAAACGCTGCTGCTCCTCCGGCAGCCCGTGTACCGCGGCCTCCTCGATATGGGCCAGGGCGTGTTCCACCGTTCCCGTAAAGGTGTGCATGGGAACCGTCTTTCCGTTCTTTGCCGCATTGATTGCAGCCTCCGCAGCTTCCATGATCCCGTTTCCTTTTAAGGCGGATATTTCAACTACCTTACAGCCCAGCGCCCTCGATAGCTCCCCTGTGTCGATTTTATCGCCGTTCTTCTCCACCACATCCATCATGTTGACGGCAATCACAACAGGGATGCCAAGCTCGGTAAGCTGTGTGGTCAGGTACAGGTTCCTCTCCAGGTTCGTGCCATCGATAATATTTAAGATAGCATCAGGACGTTCGCTGATGAGATAGTTTCTTGCCACTACTTCCTCCAGGGTATAAGGGGAAAGGGAATAGATACCCGGAAGGTCGGTGATGGTCACGCCGTCATGCCTCTTTAGCTTCCCCTCTTTCTTTTCCACCGTAACACCCGGCCAGTTCCCGACAAACTGGTTGGATCCAGTCAGGGCATTGAACAATGTCGTTTTTCCGCAGTTCGGGTTGCCCGCAAGGGCAATTCGCATACTCATAGTCTTCCTCTCCTTCTATATATTAGTTTTGACTAACCACAGATTTGAATACAATAGAATAAAGGGGATCCCCCCGCACAAACCTTATCATATTATACGCTTTCGACTTCAATCATTTCCGCGTCCGCTTTCCTGATGGAAAGCTCATAGCCGCGGACAGTCACCTCAATCGGATCGCCAAGCGGCGCCACCTTGCGAATCTGCACATCCACGCCCTTCGTCAGCCCCATGTCCATGATGCGGCGTTTGACTGCGCCCTCTCCATGGAGTTTTACCACCCGGACGGTATCTCCGACCTTTGATTCTCTCAGTGTTTTCATTCGCGTTATCCTCCTCACTTTTTATTGATCCATTCAACTTTTAGAAGTACTTTTCGCGTTTCAGACCATGATCTTCTGCGCCATCTCTTTGCTGACTGCAATGCGGGAGTCCTTCACATTCACAATGACATTGCCCCCGATAGCACTGACAACCGTGACTTCCCCTCCCACGACAAAACCGAGGTTTTCCAAATGAGCCTTGACCTCCTGCTTCCCCCCGATTTTCCTTATGATATTTTCCTCCCCGACTTCTGCTAATGTAAGCGGCATCATCCATTCACCTTCTTATAAATATGTATTAGTCTTTACTAACCCAATATGAAAAACAACGGATGCCAGACTCTGTCAGACATCCTTATGTTTCACAGGAGTTAGCATTCGCTAACCACATATCATCATATGACTTTCCTTAATCCTTGTCAACGTTATTTTTATAACTTATTCAAGTTTCATCGTACTAACCAACGCGTTAGGGAATGCTAACTTATTATTTTGTGCAAAATATCCATACTCTCTATGCCGGCGCTTCTCTGTAGATGACGCTGTCGCAGACAAATACGGCACCGGCAGACCCCGCAGGTATCCTCCCGGCTTCGCCTCCATTCCCCGTCGCCCCATCCGTAAGAACAAAACAGCGCAGCCTTCTTTCTAATTCTTCCATGCCGCTATAGCGTTTGTACAACGCCCCTGTCGTCACATGGGCATTGTTTTCAAAGTAGGCCATGGACCAGAAACGATTCTCAATACCAGTCATGTTTCTCGCCGCGGTCAAGGGCACAACACCACATCTACTGTACGAATAATATCCTATAGCCGTATTTCCCCAAGCTGAAGGTAAATCCCACGTCTTCGTTCTTCTCCACATCGGTAACCCGCGTCACCTTTTCCTCAAATGCCACCGTCACCTTTTCCACCTGAGCCGCCGATATATTCACCGCAAAGGCCAGAAGCTGGGTTTCCCCGGTAAGCGTAGCATACCGATAATAGCTGACTTTCACTTTCTCATGAGTGGCAGACGCGCCGTTGTTCCAATAAGGCCTCCACTCTGATTGTGCGATGGGAAAGGCGCCAAAAATCTTCCACACGCCTCCCATCAATTCCAGGGGATAGCCGATGTCATTAGGCCTGGGCAGGATTCCATGGAGGATGGCACAGGAAAGGGCGCTCTCAAAATTCCAAAGGGGCCGATTCTCATATGCGATAAATTCCACCGGCACGCCCATATTCCGGCCGGTGTACTCTGCCCTGAAATAATCCAGGTTCACATCCTCAGCGAATCCTTTCATCAGCATAAACTGCAGATTTTCGCCATACCAGGTCTGATGGATATAGGGCAGCGCGGTAAAATTGACAAAGCCAAAGGCATGTACATTGATCATCCCACCCCTCTGCTCTACCACGTCATACAGCCTCTTGAACAGACGGCGGATGGCTTTCAATCCATAGCTGCCGTGAAGCTTCCCCTCCTGGTCATACCAGCCGCAGCCGTGTTCCGTACTAAAGCAGCATCTGGGATGGTGCGTGCCATCCAGATAGACGCCGTCCGTGTGGCAGGTGTCCATAATGTCTGTGATGCCGTTGATAAAATAATCTTGATATTCTGTATTATAGCATACCACATAATCCCTCTGAAAAGGCACTCGCCACCAGCCGCCCACATGTTCGTCTTCGCCCTCTTGGACCAGCATATTTTTCATCCCGCTCCAGACGGGCGCCATGGAAGACATTTCATAGCCGAAATACGTCAGCACCCGGATGCCCCTCTTATGGCATTCATCCGCAATATACTGTATCTGATGAGCGGTAAATTCAGACAGTTCAAACCAGTTCTGGGATTTATTCCATTTTTCATGCAAGATCAATGTGGTAACCCCCATTTCTGCCAGTCGGTCAAAGCGGTTCTCAGCAGACATATAGTCCACATAATTCCCTTTGATCTTGATGCCGCAGTCCAAATGGAATGCATTGTGGATATAGGGCTGCTTTGGAAAAGGCTTCACCGGCGTGGCGTGAAATCCAAACTGGAAATCCACGGGGAAATAATCCATTCCCCGCTGTGGATCTCCCTTCCAGGAAACCGGATGGCTGTCCAGCAGATGTATCCGCAGGATTACCATATCTCCCTCCCGTACCAGCTCCATGGCCGCATCGGGGTCGGCGGGCTGCCAGTTTCGGTCGCTCTCCGCAAACCAGCCCAGCCCTCTCTCATCATTCCCTGTCCAGAACAGCGCCTTAAAGGGCAATCCTGCGGACTGCTCCGGCAATCTGCCGCTCATGGACATCTCCTCCATAGGGCGCACCTCTCCGTCCGCCAGCTTCATGCCGCTGTTGGGATACATATGGAACAGGGAGCAGGCTTCCGCTTTCATCGGAACCTCCAGCCAGAGCCGGTCCAGTTTGAAATGAACCAGCTTTGTGTCCACGACGCCGAACACCTGAGCCACTGTTTTTCCCCTTGTCATCAGTTTGAAATCCATATCCATATTTCCGTCATAATCCACGGTGGTGCAGACATCAATGATAAATCTTTCGGACTGTTTTGCGCCACATATGACCGCCTGTTCATCGGAGCGCCTCTGGATAAAGCTCTCGCTTTCATTTTCGGGATAGTCATTGTCCCAGACGGCCGGCTGCCCGTCTTCCACACAGACAACACGCATGGGCGCCGCCAGCAGTTCGTGTCCCTGGGACACAATGGACGTCGGCAGGCCGTCAGGCCCGAAGGTATAGTCACGGTCTATCACATGCACCGTGTGGCAACAATTTCCGCTTTCCACCCGAAGGGGAATAAAAGGTCTTGGTATCCTCATTTTTTCCTCCTCACAGCCTGCCGGGCTGTCCGTCAGTTTTTCATCCAGTTATCATATGCCCTCTGCCAGATTTCCACCATCTTATCCATGCCCCTGTCCTTCAGGCCCTGGATATAGTCAGGCCATGTCTCCTCGATGTCCAGTTCTCCCGTAATCATCTTGGTCTCCATCTCCGACTTGTATGCTTTCACGTCCGTCAGCAGAAGGTTCAGTTCACTGTTGTCCTCTTCCGAGAATTTTGCCTTAATCGGGAAAGGCTCACGGTAATAAGCGGCATGGAAATCCTCGGTACAGTGGGTCAGCCATTTCTGTAGGGGTGACAAATACACCTCATTATAAGGTCTGTATACCGGCATCGAACCATAACCGGGACCAATTATATTATATCGGAAATTCGAATAGGAATCATATCCTTCCGGAACATCGTCCGCTCCTGCCGGTCCGTAGAAAGACACACTAATCTCAGAGTGGTCGTCCTTAAGCCATTCCGCTTTATAGCCATAGCCCGGATAATCAGGGTTTGTATCCATCTCCCAGCCGTAGTTTACCATAATCTGCGCTTCATGAGAGTACATCCAATCCACTATCTCCAACACACGGTCAACGTTTTCACAGTTCTTTGTAACAGCAAGTATACTGGAGAAACTTACATTATTGCCGGGCCACATCTTAGTGGAACTCACGGAACTGGTCATGGGTTCAAACCCTTCGTATTGCTGCAGCTGCTCTTCCTCCGGACGTCCGTTTGCCGTATTCCAGGCAGCCATGGATCCGTACAGGCTCTGGGCATCTTTGGCGTTAAACTGATCCGCTGTCTGGGTAAAGAATTCTTTGTCCAAAAGCCCTTCCGCAAACAACTTGTTCATGTATTTCAAAAATTCTTTGTAGTTGTCCTGGGCCGGCACATATACCGCTTTGCCGCCGTCCATGATTTCCACATCCAGAGACGTAAAACCAAAAGCAGTTACAAGGGACAGCATGGGATTGATATAGTCGGGAGCGCTGTAAAAACCGCCAAGAGGAATCTCATTGCCTGAATCTCCGTCCCCGTCCATATCTCTTTCCTTCACTCCCTTTAAGTACTCATAATACTCGTCTACAGTCCTGGGAACTTTTCCCAGGATTTCATTCGCCCACTCCGTGCGGATAAAGAACCTTGCCTTTGTCCTCTCTCTGGTCACGGCGCTCATACCGTTAATAGAATAAACGTGGCCGTCCAACTCTGTGCTGGCTTTCCTTGTATCCGGATACCTCTCAAACATATCCCAGACAGTGGGCATGGTTTCCTCAGTGATATATTCCTCCAAAGGCAGCAGGTATCCCTGGCCCCCGTATGTCGTGACATTGTCGGCGGTCAAGCCGCTTACAAAAAGATCCGGCAGCTCATTAGTCGCAAACATCAGGGGCAGTTTTTCTGCCCAGATTTCATCCGATATCATCTCAATCTGGAAATCTACATTGAATTCTTCTTCCAGATATTTGATGAAATAATACTCATTCCAATCACCTTGGGAAGCATTACTGTTGACCTTCATCTTTATCACGACCTTCTCGCTTCTGTCAACGCCCCCTCCTTCGGATGCATCATCTGCCGGGTTCTCTTCGGGCACTCTCTCCGAACTGCTTTCGGAAGGCTGCTCAGAAACCTTCCCAGAAGATTCCGTCCCGGAATCCCCCTGCTGCCCACAGCCACCAAGCAAGCCCGCTCCCATACTCAGACATAACAAAATTGCCGCCAACTGCTTGTTTCTTTTTTTCATAAATTTCTCCTTTCTTTACTTTCTATACTAATGTGCCAAAAACAAGATTGCCGTATATCCTGTGCCTAACCCTTAACTGTTCCCACCATGACCCCCTTTACAAAGAACTTCTGCACAAAGGGGTAGGCAATCAGCATGGGAACGGATGCGACTACAATCAAAGAATACTTCATGATATTCGCCAGCTCCATTCTCCGCAGCAGTTCCTCCGTATCCTGCATGGATTCGTCAATGCTTATATTCTGAATCAGAATCTCCCGCAGAAATACCTGCAGCGTCTGCCACTCCTTATTATTTACATAGATCATGGCCTCAAAATAGTTATTCCAGTGCCCAACAGCATAATACAGGCAGAGTACTGCGATAATAGGGGCAGATACCGGCAGGATGATATGGGACAGGGTTTTAAAATCGTTGCAGCCGTCAATCCTGGCAGCATCCTGCAGCTCCGCCGGAAGGCTGTCCATAAAGGTCCTGCAGATTATTATGTTATATGTGGATACCAGGCCCAGAATAATCAGGATGATAGGCGTATTTACCAGCCTCAGTCCGTTGACCACCAGATAGGTGGGAATCAGGCCTCCTCCAAACCACATGGGTATGGCAATGAACCAGTTCAATAGCTTACGTCCGTACAAATCCTTTCTGGACAGGGCAAAACCCGCCATGACCGTTGCCGCCACATTCAGGACAGTACCCAAAATCGTGTAGATCAAACTGTTTCGGTATCCTTTCAGAATCCACTGGTTCTTAAACACAAGTTCATAGCCCTCCCACTGAATCCCTTTTGGAAATAGCAGCACATGCCCGCTGTTAACCTCTACGGGATTGCTGACCGATGCCGAAAGGACAAACAGCACCGGGTAGATTGCAAGAATTCCCGCAATGATAATGCTCCCTGTGACGATTGCGCCGTAGATGATATCCCCTCTTGTCTGTTTTATTTTCGCCTTCTTATGAGTCTGCTTCATCTCGCCCTTCCACTTCTCCTTATCATTTCCTTGTCCGCAGCTGCACGCTGCTCCTACAATTATCAATCTCTTTTTCAGAAAAGGCTGACTTCACTGGTGCGCTTCGCAATATGGTTTACTGCTATCAGGACTATAATGTTAATAACCGAATTGAACAGGCTGATTGCGGTAGTATAACTGTACTGCGCCCCCAAAAGCCCTACCTTGTAGACATATGTGGATATGACTTCTGACACGGATTGGTTCATGGTGTTCTGCATCAGGAACACTTTCTCATAGCCGACACTGAGGATCCTGCCGCAGTTTAAGATCAAAACCGTGATAACTGTCGGCATGATGCTGGGCAAATCCACATACCAGGTTCTCTGTAGCCTGTTTGCTCCGTCAATCCGGGCCGCCTCGTGAAGCTGTATGTCTACTCCCGAAAGCGCCGCTATATAGATAATGGAAGACCAGCCGCAGCTCTGCCAGATACCGCTGATTACGTAGATGGAACGGAATGCCCCTGCGTTTCCCATAAAGTTCTGAGGTTCCCTGCCCAATGCTTCCACCAACAGATTGATGACACCGGTATCCTCATTCAAAAAGAGAGTCATCATACTGACCAAAACCACTGTAGAAATAAAGTAGGGTGCATAGGTCAGGCTCTGTACTACCTTCTTGAGCCTCCGGAACCGGCATTCATTTATGAACAGCGCCAGGATGATAGGAAGCGGGAATCCCCAAATCAGGGAGTAAACGCTTATTTTCAGGGTATTTATGATAAGCACTTTAAATTGGGGGGAGGAAAAAAATCTCAGAAAATGTTTCCATCCTACCCATGCGCTTCCCCAGATGCCGCCGACTGCCGTATAATCCCGAAATGCGATTTGGATACCCAGCATAGGCAGGTAGCAGAATATCAGCAGGTACACTACCGTCGGTGCCAGCAATACATACAGCTGCCAACAGTGCCTTACCTTTTTTGCAAAATCCTTCTTCCCGCTGACATATTTTCCAGTATGACCATTTTTCCCCATTTTCTCTCCTTTTCTCAGTCCGAATGTATCCTACAGAACATCCTATCGATCCATCCTGAAATCCAGATGCGCCGGCAGAGGGTACCTGAATCCGCACAGGGCCTCCAGTTCTTTTTCGTCCCTTATCCCTTCCTCTTTTCTTATCAATTCCTTATACAGGCGCGTCCAGATGCGTGAGATGGACACCTCCCCCTCTTTGATATCGCATAGAATAAAATCCGGATTGACGATTTTTGTCGCTTCCTCATACTTCCCTGTCTCTATCAGTGCAACAGCCTTGTAAAGCTTCAGCCGTCCGTCTTCCTTCAAATCATTCCCCAACGTTTCAAAAACCTGCAGCCACCTGTCACATGCCCCTGCCTCCAGCATGACCTGCGCGCAGTTTACCAGCAGCCCCCTATAGGTATTATTGAGGGCGATGGCTTCTTCCATATAGGCAAGAGCCTTTTCCAGGCAGCCATACACATTTTTTTCTATCATGGATAGATTTCTGCAGGCCCATGCGTTGGGCCGGAGCTGCCTGGATTTCTCAAAAGCTTCATAGGCGGCATCCACCATCTCGTTGGCATACAGGGCAACACCGTACTGCAGATACATATAAGCGTTTGCCTTGCCTTCCGCTATCTGCGCCTTAAAGAGAGAAAGCAAGTCTTTTCCCACATGAAAGCTGATGGGCGGCAATTCCAGGTTTTCTTCTTTCATACAGCCCGTCCGCAAGAAATCCAGCCAGACCTTTTCTTCCTTTCCTGCAGCTTCTGCTGGAAATTTCACTGTCCGGCTGACCGGTTCTCTGTCACATTTCTCTCGCAGGACATTTTCCACATACCCCCATGCGGAGCCATACAGTTCCGAATGCCCTGGTTTCAGGTTCATAAACTTCCCGAGCATCGTCTCCTGGTGAGGCACAATTCCATTCAGATAAGCCTCTACCGTCCTGACTGCGGTTTGATAATCGCCCTGCACTTTGTCCGGGTCACATACCGCCGCCGTATATCCCTCTGCCCAGGAAAGCACGGAGCCCGCCTTCATTATGATATGCTCATACTGTGTCCGGGCCAGACCTGCCTGAATCTCCACATAGGGGCGTGGCTCACCCGCCAGCCAACTGTTCCAGTTCCTTCCGCCCTGCCCCTGTCCCCAGAGGAAAAGCTTGCGTCCCATCAGTTCCGGTGTGGAAAACTCCAGAAGGCCTATGCCGTCTTTCTCCACCGAAGCCACCCATTTTTTCTGTTCCTTCTCGAGTCGGAAGAAATAGTCCCGGGAGCATTCTGCATTTCGCGGATAGGTACAGTCAATCCCATCCCCACGAGGGAAGGGAATATCCACCGCATCGATTACATAACCATTCTCTCCGTAATGCGTCTGCAGGGCTTCCCTGCAGGGAGCGATCACTCTGGTATCCCTTGTCTCGGGCACGGCTATATTGGACCACCAGTACATGTATTTATCTTCCTCCGCGGTGTTCTCCACGGTAGTCTTTACATACAAAACATCGGAATCGTCCGGCAAGAGGAAATCCATGCTGTAGACTACGCCGCGGATCCTCTCATATTCGTACATCCTCAGGACAGGGTTCCCCTCCCCATCCTCCATACGACAGGCATAAACCGGAGAACATGTCAGGGGATTATGCCCCTTGATACCTATATTCCACTCCACGCCTCCAGAAAACCATGCATTTCTCAGAGCCAGATTTGCTGGCTGGAAGACCGAATTCACGTAAAGCAGTTCCCTGTCAAGAACCTTGTGATACAAGGACCAGAGGCGCCCTCCCAGCTCCGGCAGGAAGATTGCCCTCAGTTTATCATTCTCCAGAACAGCCGCCTGAAAGGTCCGGGGCCTTCGAGTCCGGTTATAATTATCCTGAAGGGTATAGGGTAAAAGGGTCCAAATCATCCCCCGCCCAATAGATTCCGCATCCTCCTGCCTGACCCGCGGGGTCAGGGTATATCCTGCATGGATATAATCCACATTTTTAATGTCAGGCATATAGTTTTCTGCTCCCAAATCGGCCGAAAGTATCTCATATCCTCTAAACTCCAGCTTGCTCATCGCTCTTCTCCTGTACTTCTTATTTTTCCCAGATATCAAATTCCCTCATCAAAGCCACAATCTCACTTCTGCCCTGCATATCCGCTTTCTTCATCATCTTGGAAATCCGATAGCGTACCGCGCGGCTGCTCAGCCATACCTCATCCGCAATCTGCTCATCCGTTTTTTCATTCTTTATGGCCTCAAGCAATGCCAAGTCCAGTTCGTCGCAATCCCGCAGGAGCGTTTCCAGCTTCAATAGCCTCTGTACCTTCTCATCTTCATAGAAATAATCATTCCAGAGACCTTCGCCACTGTCCGTAAAGGTATGCTCTTCATACTTCTGCCGTTTCAAGGGCTCACCGCCTACGTTCTTGGTATTCAGCTTACAGGATATCGCCACGGAGATATCCGTATCCGCACCGTCCCGATAAATGTAACGCCATAGCCTTACTGCCTGCTTTCCCATTTCAAAATAGTCTACATTCAGAGAAATCAATGGTACGCTGATCAACCTCCCTGCAACGGAATCTCCTACACCGACTACATATGCATCTTCCGGAATCTTAATACCGTTTTTCAGCATTTCCTGAATCAGAAGAATAGCTACGGAATCATTGGCACAGACTATGGCATCAATATTATTTTCAAAAAAAGCTTCGATAAACCGATCCATACATTTTTCAAGGGTATCTTCCAGATAATAAACGGGAAATTCTTCCAAGCCGCACTCGGCAGCGCTCCTTCTAAAGAGCTGCACCTTCTCCCAGTCTCCCGATACCCTGGATCTGACACCGAAAAGCGCTATATTCCTGCGTCCCCCAGCAATACAGTAATCCACGATATCCTGAACGCCAGAGGCCAAATCGAAATATACGCTCGAATATCTGCAGCGCCTTAAAATTGCCGTTCCCGCGCTGATGATGATGGGGATATAACCGTTCAGCCACAGGAAAACGGCTGTATCGGAAAGCCACTCAGCCATATGTCCGTTTACAAGAACCGGCCTGTTTTTTGGAAGAAAGCCTTTACTGATAATATCCCTGTCCGCCACCAGCAGCTCATAGTCATATCGCGCTGCGCTACTCCGGATACCGTCCAAAACGCTTCTCACCCAGAAGTATTTCTCAGTGTCAGGCTGCATAATAATTGGTATCACTGTCTTCATTGTATACGCTCCATTTTCGTCATATCATCTATTGATTTTATGGAGCAGCCTATGTTCGCTGCACAATAGTTATAAACATTTACTAAATTTATTTTATTCGTTTTACTGCCGGCGGACAAGGAAAGCTTTTGAACCATTTCCGCAATTCCCTTTCCGGGCATCCTCCCACAGTTGTTCCGGCACAGATAAACTTTACAGTAACATATCTTGGAGATCCTCTCAAGCCGTAAATTCTGGCAAATCAATAGTCGATCCCCTTACGTCAGAATTCCGCTTATCATCAAACCGCCCATTGTACAAAGCATCAATAATACAAGCCCTGCGGCGGTTTTCCAAAGCGATTGGCCGCAGGCAGGTACCGCAAAGGAACTAAGAGGCAACCGGCGGTACGGGCAGTTCATCCGCAATGTCCTGTACAATCTTCTCCTTTGATTTGGATTTGTCGTACATGACGATGGCATAGTTAAACACGATGCCGTTGCGCAACCGCGGTATGGTGGCAGGGGCTGTATTTTTCAAAATCGATAGTCTTCCCATGGTACCCGAGGGAAAAGACGGATATTAATCCCTAGATGACCCCCAAAAGTAGTACCACATCAGGGAACCATCATCAGAGATATT
>OFGG01001765.1_pt1 | contig 13185 bp, 17 predicted proteins | sample 1521701 | NCBI WGS metagenome assembly OFGG01 (sample SAMEA3504081, study PRJEB24116) | mouse gut metagenome | biome: mouse gut; feature: mouse-associated habitat; material: faeces | place: Denmark | collected 2011
GCGGGATTCCTTCTCCTTCATTTCCACCTCCTGCTGTTCCCTTTTTAGTGAACATAACGATAAAACTTTACAGCAGTCGGTGGTTGGTGAGCCGGATGCGCATGGCCTGTCTGGACACCTGAAACACATCGGCCATATCGTCGATGAGCTGGCCGTCCTGACGGCCTCCCCGGAGCTGGTAGAAGCACCGCTTGATTTGGGCGATGGGCATAAGGATGGCGGAGCCAAGCATATTGGCCTGTACTTCCAGGGTAGTCTCGGACTGTTCTGTAATCATAGCCGCGCTCCGGCCTGTGCCGGTGTACAGCTTTTTGTGGAGTATCCAATGGGCCAGCTCGTGGGCGCAGGTAAAGCGCAGACGGCCTGTGCTGGCGTCCTCCTCACAGAGCGAGGCGTCAATGAGAATGGTGCCGGCCCGGACAGGGAAGAGGGTGTACTCCCGGTTTTCCATGTCATACACCGCCTCCAGACCTTCGTCAAAAATGGTCTTGCCCAGGATGCGGCCATTCTTCCGGAGATACTGGTACTCCAGGGATACGCCGTGGGCCTCGATCATCTCCTCAATGGGGACGGCGGCAGGGGAACCGTAGTACAGCGCGGAATCATAGCCGCACAGCACCTTTCGCGCAATATTTTCAAGCACCTGTTCCTGATAATAGATATTTGTCATGGTCCATCCCTCCTGTTCTTGGACGTCCGTTTGGTGATACGGTCAATAAACTCCTGCCACTCCTCGTCAGTGGCATCCACCTCCTTGGCGGTGCGCAGAGCGGCGCGGACGATGTCCCGCTCCATGATATACTCCGGCAGGTCTGCCGGGACCTTCATTTTTTGGGACGCGGCTGCCAGATCCAGAAACAGCTCCCGCTCCTCTTTGCTCAGATGCAGTTCCTCTGCCAGCCTGTCCAGATGTTCCTTGGCCGGCGCAGGTTTACGGTCTGTTTCGATGATGCTCATATATACGGGAGACAGGCCCAGCCGCGCGGCCAGCCCCCGGAGGGAAATTCCCAGCGCCATCCGCTTCTGGCGGACAAAGGCGCCGAATGTCTGATTCATTTTGCATACCCCCTTTATCGTTTACCCGGTAGTAAACGGCTTGACCATAGTATATCGTGTCTTTGTTCGATTGGCAAGAGGGCAAAAATGAGGTGTCCCCAGTTGGGAACACCTCACAAGGTTTCGACAAATTTTGTCACGTTTTTATTTCTTACTGCTGTTCCTTTGCCAATCCAACCTGTCGGATATCCAATGTTTGAAGAACTTCTTCGTGCTCTAATGGGCAGAAACGAAGATCAACTTCTTCTAACTTTGGCAGTTTCAGCAACATTCGGCAATCTGTGAAATTTGTGTTGTAGAGGGAGAGCATCTTAAGATTTTTACATTTAGAGAGAAAAGAAAAGTCATCTACAATGAGGTTTTCAATACGAAGGGTTTGCAGATTAGGCATTTCCTCAATAATAGACCAATCCGCCGGGTCCAGATAAAAACTCGATGGTAAGTTGACAGGAATTGGAGCGTGGGCTGTACCGTCCGGTTCTATAATCACATCTCTTAAATCCAGAGTTAGTCCCTTTGTTTTTCCTATCGCCTTCATCCAGTCGTAGCGAACTAATAATCTCTTTCCATACATTCTCTCTATTACCCGCGCAATCAAAGGATGAATGTGGGTGCTGTTTGGCGGGTCAATGCCTTGATCAAAGGTCACTTCAATATGATATGGACCCTTGGGAACATATTTCAGGGTTGGCTTTTCAAAAACAGGCTTTGCCTGCGGTGCGGGTTTGTTCCGATTGGCGGTGCATAATTCCTGATATTCCCCGTTGTTGTAATAAAGGTACAACGTCTCCCGCTTATCATCCAGGCAGGCAGATAACAGACCCCGAAACTCCAGGAGCTTGCGGTCAATCCCCGCCTGAGACAAAGCGGAATTAATCTGAGTAGAATCTGTCAGCCGAACGCCTCCGTTGTAGCCATAGGCTGCATCCCAAAGCATGGACAGCAGGAAGGCATCCAGATTATCGGCGCACTTTGCAAAAGAGATGTAGTCGTCGTTGGTGGAGATATACAGCGGCGGGTCAGATAAACCAGCTTGCAGGTCGCTCAACCGATAGCCAGCATTCCAGACGCCCTGATTTTCACACCAGAGCAAGACATAATTATCTGTGATTGCAGACCACTTTTCTTTCGGGAGTTGCCATAGTGTAAAATAGCCGTTATCTTTATAACGATCTTCTTGATTCTGCTCCTTAGTCTCCTGAAATTCCTCTGCCCAATCTTCCAAGGTGTCTTGAATGTAAGAATAAGAAGTGGCAATTCCCTTCGGCGGACAGTTGATATGATTGTGCCGGTTGTTGATAGGATCAAGGCCATACGTTTTCAGGAAGTCTCGGTAAATAGTTGGAAGAGCTGCGCCGATAGTTTCCTCTGCCGCTTGAATATCCAGCTCTGAGAAACCTTGGTGTTTCCCTTGACAGAAAAAATCCATCAATGTTGGGATACTGACTTGGTATTGCATGACTAAGTGATCTCCTTTCTATTAACGGCTCAATGCTCTTATCTCCATTCAACTGTAAATTTGGATGGAGACTTATCATTGTAGCCACATTGCCATCTCTCTCATTTTCGCTGCAATCTCCTCCGGCTCCATAATACGGATTTTCCCGCCAAAAGTAAAGACCCAGGCGAAAAAGGGCGGGCTGGGGGCAACATCCACGGTGGTCTGGAAGTGCGCCCCGTCCACGATCTCCGTCTGCACCTCCTCTCCGAAGTGGTCTACAACGCTGCGCATGGTGCTGTTCTCGCACAGCAGTGTTATCCTCTGGATGTCGGCTCCGAACATCCCGAACACCTGGTGGACATACGCCGCGGGATCGAAGTCCTGCGCTGGTATGGCCTCCTGCACCAGCAGCTTCACAGCGGTCATGCGGTCTACACGGAACTGGGCCAGCTTGCCGTGTTTCTCCGACCAGCCCACGGCGTAGTAATAGTCCCGGCTCCAGATCAGGGCATAGGGGCTGAACTCGTACCGATAGCCGTCGTGCTTGAGGACTTTTTCTTTCTCTGCGGTGTACTCTATGTACTGGAAGGCGATCCGCCGCTTCTCCTGGATGGCGGTGTGGATCATGTCCACCGCATAGTAGATCGCCTCGTTGTCCTGCTTTGCTGTGCCCTCCATGTAGACAGGGCGGTTGAGCTGTTTGGCCTGCTCCTGGCTGGTGAGGGAGGCCAGCTTGCGGATCAGGCTGGCGCTTTTCTTCCTGGTGATGAAGTGAGAGGACTCCACCGCATCCACCAACAGCTTCAGCTCCGGCAGCTCGAACAGGCGGGAGCCGACGAAGTAGCGGTTCTGGGTGCTCTTGACACAGACGATGTCCACGCCCTGGTCAATCAGGATCTGGATGTCACCGTACACACTCTTGCGGCCAGCCCGGATGCCGTGGGATTCCCAGAATTGGAGGATGTCTGAAACGGAGGCGGCGTGCTCCTCATCTGTAAGGGTGCAGAGATACTGCTGGAGCAGCAATATCCGAATTTGCGCTTCGTTCTTCATAGGTCACCTCCAGTTGTCAATGTTTAAGGCTTCTTTTTCCGTCGCTTCTCCAGGATCAGCTGAAGCCGCCGGGCCTCCCGCTCCTTTTCCTGACGATCCTGCTCCGCCCACTGTTGCCTGATTGCCTCATACCGGGGTTCCGCCTGCTTCTCCCAAGCCCGCTCCTGGCTGCCCCACCGCCGGATCTCCGCCTGATACAGCGCTCGGTTGGCGGGGTCCAGCTCGATCAGCCGCTCCAGGTCTCTCAAGGCCCGGTGGCGCTTTGAGAAGTCCGTCAGCGCCGCCCTGGCCCGGAGGACATAGACGTCGGTAGGCTTCGTTCCGCCTTTTTCGCCAACCCATGGAAATACCGCATGAACAGGCAGATTTCCTCATAGGTCTTCTGGATCGCGTCCCGGCGCTTCGCCGCGTTCTCAATCCGTTGCGAAGCAAGAAGCATCTGCGCGTTGTGGTACATCACTGCCAACGGGTCTCTGGGGTCGTTGTGTGCATTGGGATACTTCTTCACACGCTCCTCCATATGTTCGGTATTAAACACCACACAGGTTTCAAGACGCGCATACCCTTCCGCTTCCCGCCCCGACAGCAGATCCCATACCCCAAACAGATAGTCGTCCGCTCGCCAGGGATCCGGCTTCCCCCTTGAATCCAGGTCCCACATGGGCCTGCCGTTCTTTGAATCCTTGGGGCCCGTCTTTGTGGCGTTCAGATAATCAAGGCGCTCCTTAGCAAAATAGGTCTCCAGACTGTCGATTTTCTGCCACTCCGGCAGGATGCCATCGGCCAGGTAGGTCAGGATATCGTCGAATTTCCCGTTGATGCCTGCCACCGCAGCGGCGTTCACGGCAGTCGTGCCATACTGGATCACGCCCCAATCCTTCCGCATCTTTTGAAAGGCTTCCCCCTGGCTGATGTGGCCCGGCAGACCCGGAAGACCGTGGGGGATCGCGTACAGGGGGCAGAGATAACAGCTCATGGCCTCGTATCCGCCGCCCCTGAAATAGCCGATGAACTGGATCCGCCATACCAGGCCGTTTCTCTCTCGCACAAAGGTTTTGGGACCTGCCTTTTTCATGCCGTATGCCTTTGCGACAGGAGCAATCTTTGCCTGCAAGTTTTCTTTTAAGCGGAGCTTCAGTTCCGCCCCGCACTCTTTCCACTGTTCTTCTGTATATGCGTTTGTATAGTTGAAGACCTTCGCCGGGGCCTGATCGGGCGGCGTTCCCAACAGCCCTTTCCAGTCAAAAGAAACAATCTCCGTCGGATGCTTCTCCAGATATTCCTCCCACGGTTTCCTGGCAAAAGCCGTTTTCCTGTGATAGGTCTCTATGATGTTCTGCCTGTCGCGGATCTCCTCTTCCCGGGCTTTTTCCTCATAATAACCAGAGGTCTTCACCGGACGTCCCTGGGCGTGAAAATAGTAGGCGACGGCACCCTGGGTCTTTGCCATCCATGCGTAATTTGGGCGCCAGTAAGCGGGCATCATCCGCCTCAGATCTCCCGGAGTCAGCATCTCTGCCAGCTTGAAGAGATTGCTGTTCCACCAGGTTTCCCATTCCTTCGGTTCTGTTTCTCCTGCTGCGATACGCAAAAACATCTGCTTCATTTCATCTTGAAAGGCCATAGTGAATCTCCTATACAATATCCGGCTCACACATTCTACGCCAAAAGAACCTCCGTTCGCGCATGGTTTTGGGGTCAACCTCTTTCAGCTTTTTCAAAATTGGTTCGTATAGTTCCTCATGCTCGAAAAGACTGAATGTTGGGTCAATCTCTAACTGTCTTTTTACTTCTTCCCGAAGTTGAGGATAGAAAGACAGCCACAAGCCAAGACAATCAACGAAATGCTGGATGCTGTAATTCATTGTGCGAGGTATCTCTCTAATTTCGCCCCAGAGGTGTTTTTCGCTTTCATCCATTTGTATCTGAAAAACTGCCCCGTTCTTCACATCCACTGTAATCAGTCCCATTGTATCCATTGATGCAATGTCCAAAAAAGTGTTTTGCAGATGGGCGTGCTTTTTTATAGTGGGTACTTCAAAAAATGTGAGTGGCGCATTTGGCGTAATTTCATAGTTCGCATGGAGCGGAAGCCCTACCTCTGTTAAAAACTTAAATATGTCTGCCGGAAGATTAAGAGGTTCTAATATTTCCTTTGGAAACGGCATTAAAGACGCCTTGTACTCGTTTGATATTTCTATGTTCATATTGGCCTCCTGCCTATAAAACTTTTCTGTTTGAAACAGCCTTTTTGATACCCCATACAATCACGGCGGCAACCACGCACACCGCCAGCCGCAGCCCCAGATCCAGCATCCAGTTGACCTTCCCGTGCCGGTACATATCCAGCACATAGACCGGATCAACGTCATAGTCCTCTGCCATATGTTTCAGCATCCGCCGCTCCTCGGTGGTGGTATAGCGGACATAGCCAGTGGGGTAGGTGTCTGTCCCTGTCAGCGCCAGGTAGTCATCAAAGTAGACACAGAGCCAGGAGTTGTCCCCCAGCTCCATCAAATAGTATCGGTTATAGAAACCGCCGGCCGCGACCCGCTGGAGCGCATATTCCCAGGCTGACAGGGGATAGTCCGCTGTGATATATTCCGAAACGTACACCGATCTCTTTGCGCCGCCGTTATGGTGGTAGTGCGTCCCTTCCTGCCCCACATCCCGCAGGCGGGCCAGTGGGCAGGGCGCCAGCTCACCGCCGGCCACAGTGACCGGGGCGTTGCTCAAAAAGCAGGTTTCGATCTCCTCCTGCCGCTGGAGCTGCTGGACATCCCCGCTGGGCTGCTGTCCCTGCTCTGCCCCAGTACCGGCCCAGAGGTCATAGAGCCAGCCGGTGGGGAGCGCCAGCACCACCAGGAGGGCGAGGGCGGCGCATACGATATTGCGAAGTACGCTATGTAGAGAATGTTTCTTCATGTGCGCCGCCCCCTCCTGCGTCAAATTTCCTGTACGCCCGCCTGCCGCAGCCAGTCCTGGAGCTTCTTGGCCGGGAAGCCGGTAAAGGTAAACTTTTTTCCAGATTTGCTATGTATCGTCACTTTGGTGGCGAATAGATGCTTTCCGACTGTAAAGCCTTTGATTTCTGACCGTCTCAATTCAACCTCCATGTGTGTTGTCCAGGAAATTTGAAAGCACACCCGCTGATTCGTAACAAAAATTGTCCCACGCCATACATCACATGCACTTCCCAGAACTGGCTCCCAGTAGGCCATCATACCTTGGCCGATCACTGACTCACCTGGTTGAAGCTGAATATTTGCCACAGGTATTCACCCCTTTTTTGGAGATCTTCTCAGGCCGTCTTCTCCTGGAACGTCCACTGGGTATAGGACGCGGCATTGCAGTTGGTCAAGTCCGCCATCTTCAGCTCCGGGAGGTAGAAGCCGATATACAGCACACTGTTGCCGCCCTCCTGGACATCCTCCGGGGAGGAGACCAGCCGCTGGTTGTGGAGGATCACCGCGTAGAACGTATCCAGGCACACCTGATACCGCTCCCGGTTATCCTCCAGCTCTCCCGTGGCGTAGAGATAGTCCGACGGCTTGCTGCCGCCGGGGATGTAGCCGTTCATGTTGGCGGCCAGCACCCGCTCCAGCTCCTCCATGGTCAGGCCGTACTCGGTCATGGAGGCCACCTTGTCCATCGCGGCTTGTCCGTAGTACACTTCGTAGACGCCCTCGTAATACGGCTTTTCGTGATCCTCCGCTGAACTGTACCAGCGGAAGTCCCCGCTGTCCTGGAGGCAGAGCTGGGAGCCGTCGCCGCAGAGGAAGGTGTTCCCGCTGATCTCGTCCCTGGTTCCGATCTCAAAGGTCAGGCTCTCACACAGCTGGTTCAGAACCATCCAAACGACAGTAGGTTCCTGCTGGTCTTTATAAGCCTGGGCGTCAAAGGTCAAAACAAGATTCTTCTGCGGGGCAATGACGATCTTCGTGCAGTATAGAACGGACTCATAGACGCCGGTGAGATCCGCCGTCAGGCATTCCACACCATCGCCGGACTGCCAGGCGGTCAGATTCTCCGGAGCGGAAAGGGTATCGAACTGACCTTCGTAATAGGCCACCAGATCCTCAAAAAGCGTCTGGGGCTCATAGGAACCCAGGGGCGATACACCGTTGAGTCCGTAGACCTCGTTTTTATCGGTGTAGAACATATCCGTCCCATTCGCCTGTGTCCAGTCCGCCGAAACTTCAAAAGCAACTCCATGGGTGGAGTGGATGATGGTGCTGTCAGTGGTATCCTGCTTTGAGCTGGAATCCGCAGGCGTGACAGGCGGCGTGGGATCGTCCGATGGAGAGGTCTGATTGCTACAAGCCGTAAGAGACATAAACAGCGAAAGCACCACCGCAACAGTAAGTAATCTTTTATTCATACTCATAGCAAATTCCCCCTAAATAAAGACAATACTTGCAGAATTATCTGCATTTATTTTTCATCAGGCCGACAAACTGGAATTTACTTATTTAACCGTATCCAAAACTCTGATACCAAGAATTTCAATCTGATATCCATCTTCAAATGGTTTAATTTTCCCCTCTTTTTCCGCTTCCGACTCTGGCATCAGACGATGCACCTTTGTAATGCTATAGGTCAATGATTTGTATTGAACACTGCCACCATCCTTCAGATTCATTCTGATTGGAAATAGCAAAACCACTAACAGCAATACTGCTGCTACGATAGCTGCCACAGCTTTCTTTCTATTCTTCATATTCTCACCTCAAATCCCGATTTAGTAATCGGTGTAATAGCCTATTTCTCCTCATTGATACTCTGCCAGAGCGTATTCCAGATGTCCTCATAGATGTCTTGGAACATGGCGGTCCGCTCCACAGTGCTGTCCTGTTCGTCAAAGCGGAGCTGGTGGTAGGGCTGATCCGCCTGGCCCCGCCGTTTCAGCTCGGCCACGATACGGGAGGCCCCCTCCCGGCACATGGAACTTACCTTTTGGGCGGAGGCCAGGGCGCGGTTGATCTCCCCATAGATGTCCCCGGCGGAGGCATCGATGCTCCACCGGAGGTCGTGACCGTCATCCTGATCGCCCGCGACCATCTGCCAGGCTTTCTCCGTCAGAGCGGGGCCCTCGCTTCCGATGCGGTTCAGCTCCTTCGCACCTTCCTGCAAAAACTGCTCCCGCGCCGCCCTGGTTCGCTCCAACAGCATGGAGACATCCTCCAGCTTCATCTTTTGGGGCAGCTCCGCCTTGCCGTCCAGCATATTCTGGTATTCCTGGATGGTCTGGTCAAAGGCGGTGAGCTGGTCCCGGTACTCCATCAGCGCCACCTCGTTCTGATGGCTCAGGTTGGCAGCAACCTTATACTGGTTTAAGTACATCTCCAACAACTCATTGGGCATCTCGCTGAGGGCGGAATCTGTCTTGCTGTCCGCAGCCTCCGCCGACAGCTCCAGCGTATCGAACCGTTTCCGCAGGTCCTGCCCCTGTTCCTGCGCCGTCAGGAAGTTTTCGGACAGCCGGTGCAGCGTATCGTTGACCAGCGGCTGTCCGAGCTTTTGACCCAGCGGCCGGCTTTGCTGGAAAATGCTGTTCTGCTGAAAGAGATTGGCTAAATTGGATACATTCATGGTGGTTCCTCCGTTAAAACACATTTTCAGATAAACTGGAAATTCACTTGTCAGACTTCATTCCACTGATGACAGGGCACAGACCAATAGCACTTATCAAGATATTTCTATTGGTTTATCCCCAACCATCAAATTCCCGCTCTCTTTTAATTGACGGATCAATTCATCGGATAATTCGGCCTGCTCGTTGTTTCCTCTCCACACCCATTTTTCTGAAAGGTTTATAGAATACACGGTGCCATCAGCAGCGTACAATAGATACTCCGCCAAGCCATCACATGTGTATGGCTGATATTCCAGTTTGTTCAGGGCTTCAAATATCCCCATCACATTTTCTGTTGTTCCGTTTTCTGGCTCGGCAATCGGTGTCTGCTCATTACTGACTGGGACTGTTGTTTCGGTTGGGACTTCTGCATTTACCGCATTTGTTTCTGCATTTTCATCTGAAACATTGGAGCTTAGATCATGAGGAATGACCTCTTGGATGATAGCGTTTACAGTTTCCCGCTCCGCATCAGATAGGTGGAGGCTCTGATTGGACTGCTCCAGCCGCTCATTAAAGGTGCCGCAGTCGGAATGGTAGTAGACCGTCCTGCCATCGAAGGTCAGCACACAATCGCTGGCACAGTCCGTCGCATCGGACACCCAACTGCCGGAGTCAAGGATTTGCAGGATCGTTTTTGCGTTCTCCTCTGACGGCTCAAAGCCACTGCCGCCCACCTGCGCCAGAGACATCTGTGTAGGCTGGAGGTCTGGTGCAGTCAGCTGTTCATCGCCTGTGCCGCTGGCTTCTTCCGGGCCGGTGATCGTGATATGCTCGATCTCCGCGTTTTTGTGGTAATACACATTGACCGATGTGGTATCGTCCACCTTCCAGAAATAGGCGTACTCGCCGGGCAGTTCGCCATCGGCCTCGCCCCATGCTTTTTCCAAGTCGGCCAGTGTGCAGCCTTGCGCCTGCTGTAACTGCTCGTTGCTCCACTCCACACCGTTCTCTACGATCTCTTCAAGGGATGGAATTTTGTTCGACGAGGAACAGGCACAGAGGGTCAGCGTCAAAGATAGCGCAAGTAAAAGAACCGTGATTTTTTTCAAATCAATACCTCCTCTGCAAAAGTAAACCAGGTGCAGCTTCTCCCGCTACCCGCACTTTTCACTTTTCTTTTCAATAGAATGGAGTATAAAAGCTCCCATTGTGATAATCACAAATACAATAGAGATGTATGGCGTAAATTCAAAGTTCACACCGCCAAAGACTTCATCAACAAGCACTCCAACTATCAAACCGACAAACCCCATGAAAAGGCTTGCAAAAATAGCAAATAATACTTTTCTCATAATATAAGGTTCTCCTTTTCATCCTCGCACTGCTTATTTCTTTTCCTCTCTTCTAAAGCACAGAGCAAGACCGATATTTTACGCCATATATGGAACGCGATTTTTACTGTTATGTAAGCAACTTCACGATCTCCTGATAATATCCATTCATAATGCTGCGGAAATCCGTTGTTGCCACGCCTCCATATGCGTACTGGTTCCTGACACAAAACTGATTGATTTTTGCGGAAACATCTCCGCTGGACAGGTTTGACTGAGAAAACATCTGATAAGCGAAGGATGCCTGATCTGCGATGTAGTCACGGTAGTCCTCCGGCAGTGTACCACTGACGCCCGTTTTGCTCCACTCATTCCACTTCTGGACGCTGCTCTTTGCGCTGTTATCAAACAGCCTTGTGAAATTGTCCGCAAATGCCTTGCCGACGCCAGAGGACAGCGTATTGGCGTACTTCACCGCCGCCGATTTCAGCATCCCTTCAGCGGCGAGGCCAATATACATACTGGTTCCAACACAGCCGTACTGGTTGGACTGCTGTGAAATTTTCTTTCCGGCCTCCACCATATCGAACAGCTTGGAAACGCTGACCTCTTCGCCGCAGAAGGAGAAGGTGGTTTTCATTTCCGACAAGGCAGGGGTCCGCCCGGTCTCCAGTATTCCCGCATATTCGCGGCATACCGCCTCAAAGGTCTGAGCAACAGATTGGGTGTCATCCTCCGAGAACCACTGGCACAGCCCCTTGACAAAAAACTCTGTAGCCGGGTGGTAGGGGTCATACCCTTCGCCGCTGACAATGGCTTTGGCCTGCTGCTCAATGTCATCCGTGCGCAGCTCAAAGAAATAATCCGCCACCGCGCCGTTCTGTGCCCGCTCCTGGGTGAGATAGTAGTCCCTGCCGGAGAGGGCGTGTAATAGACCCGTATTTTCGCGTCGGGGTCCCAGGCAGGCGCATCCGGGCCGGCCTCAATAGACATGGCGGGATCACTGTATATGTGCGTCGCCCCATTTTCACTGATGGACACCTTATCAAAGCGAGGGAGGGCATCGCCATGAATTTTCTCCGCAGGCTGGCCGGTTTCGGCGGTCTGATGCACAGGGTCAAAGTCAACCTGCTTGACAAAGGCGGCGTTATTCACCAGTTCGGCGGGGAGCCGGTTCACGGGTGTCTGTGATACGATCAAGGACATTGTTTTTACCTCCTATTTGTTCCTTATTTAATTACGCCTGCATATCCACACCCTGCCGGTAGCCGTCCAGGATGCTGGTGTCAAAGGGCTTGCCCCAGTCCCAGCTGGGGTCCTGCTGGTGGACAAACTCACCCAGCCGGGTGGCCTCGCTGTGGAAGATCTCATTCAGCGTCCAGGAAGCACTCAGCCGCTGTTCCGGCGGCAGGGAACAGGCATAGTCCCGGATGACCTTGCTGATGTCCTCGCCGTCGCTGACCCCGTAGCCGTTTTTCATGTGGTCGAAGGCGATCTGCTTGACCTGCTGCACCACGCCCTCGTCCACGGGGACCATCTTGCGGTAGTCGCCGGCGTCGTTCAGGCTCATCCCGGAGTGCCGTAGGGATTGACATGGGGCTTGCCCTGCTGCTTCTGGGCCAGCTCTCCGATGCGCTGCTGCTGGCGGTTTTGTACCATCTGTGTGATTGTCATGGGATGACCTCCTTATTATTGATTGCGTCCTGCTGACGCTCCTTGTTACTCGTAAATAGAATCAATCATCTGCTTCAGTTCGTCCATAGTGATGTCGCCGCTAATGACACACTCTGCCGGACCGTTAGCCCAGAGTGCCACAGGGCGTCCAGCATTGGTAGTAAGCAGATGTGTGATGCCCCCCGCTTCGTAGGGAATTGGGTCCCCTTCATCCTTTTGGAAATTTCCGAAACTATCATATACACGTTCTTCGTCTTCCAGGTAAATATTTACTTGGATCACCAAAGGATTTTTTTCCCACTGATACAAAGCATAAAATATGATGAGACTACCTTTCGCTGCCGCCTCTATATCTAAGTGGATCTGCACAAACTCCTCCGGCAGCCATTTCGGAACCACAGGACGATTTATACCATAGGCTGTCAGCGCCTCCTGGAGATCGGTATACTCTCCCGGTTCCTCCGGGATATGGAGGTCGTCCGGGTCTATGTATTCGATCTGCCCCGGTGCGAGGGTGATCTGCTCTGCCGTCCACTCGGCCAGCATCCGCCATATATCATAGCCAGCGGCGGCGGTTGCCACTGTGAGCAGCAGCAGGAGCGCTACCAGCGCCGCGACAAGCTGCCCGGTCCGCAGCAATCTGTGCCGGGCAGGATGGTCAGCCTGCCGAATCAGATGCTTCATCTTTCGCTCAAACTCCGGGGAAAAGTCATGCTCCGGCAGTTCCTCCAGAAGATCACCGTACTCCAGACGGGCCGCGTCCAGCATTACCCGGCGGGCCAGGTCATCCAACGCCTGATCTGTCATGGGAATCCCTCCTCTCTCGTTGTATCGCACTGGGGCGTGACTGCCCGGCAGCCACAAAATCCCCCTCTACTATGAGTAACACAGCGAGAGGCCGGATTCTCACAGGATTTTCAAAAATTTTTGAAAAAATTTTCTCTGAGCTTTGACGCCCATATCCTGGTTCCTTTACGGGCTAAGCAAAAATCCGCCCCTCACTATGCTTAACGCGGTGAGGAGGCGGATTCTCACAGAAAAACCCAAAGTAT
>OFGG01001766.1_pt1 | contig 13176 bp, 13 predicted proteins | sample 1521701 | NCBI WGS metagenome assembly OFGG01 (sample SAMEA3504081, study PRJEB24116) | mouse gut metagenome | biome: mouse gut; feature: mouse-associated habitat; material: faeces | place: Denmark | collected 2011
AGGGGATTCCGGCCTGGTGGTCGGGGCTTTGGCAGTCGGTGGGGGATTTCTTCGGCAATGTCTGGACGGGCATGATGGAGAACCCGGTGCTTTCCGGGATCGTAGATATGATCCGTTCCTTATGGGAGAACCTTTCGTCTACCCTGCAGGGCATCTGGCAGGGGATACAGACGGCGGCTTCGGGTACATGGGAGCTGATCAAAAATGTGATCCTCGGGCCGGTTCTTTTGCTGATTGATCTGGTGACAGGGAATTTTACGAAGCTGAAAGAGGATGCCCTGGGTATCTGGACGAATATCCAGCAGACGGCTTCTTCTATCTGGTCGGGTATCCAGCAGATTGTAGGTTCCCTGGCGCAGGGGCTGGTGAACCATGTGGTGATCTTGTTTACCGGGCTTAAAAATACCCTGGGGAATATCTGGTCTATGGTGAAAAACATGGCTTCGTCTGCCTGGAACGGGCTGAAAGATCTGGTGGTCTCTATCGCCGGGAATTTGAAGCAGGCGGCAATATCGGCGTTCCAGAATATGGTCTCCGGTATCCGTTCCGCATTGTCTTCCCTTGGGAGCGTGGTCTCGGGCGGGTTCCAGTCAGCAATCAGCTTCATTACGTCCCTGCCGGGGAAGGCGCTGCAGTGGGGGATGGATTTTATCAATGGGATTGCGGACGGTATCCGGAGTGCCATTGGAAACGTGGTGAGCGCGGTTTCGGATGTGGCGGAGAAGATACGTTCATTCTTACATTTCTCCGTACCGGATGAGGGGCCGCTTACGGATTATGAAAGCTGGATGCCAGATTTCATTGGCGGGCTTGCGAAGGGGATTGAGAATAGCCGGGGGCTTGTGGAGAAGGCCGTCCGGGATGTGGCTTCGGATATGGTGATCAGCCCGAAGGTGGGGGCGGCGGAGCTGGCTTCCATGGAAGGCGGTTGTGGCGGTATGGGGAATATGGCGGATTTCCTTGCCGGGATCAGGTCTGCGGTTTCGGAGGCCATGGCGGGGGTTGCCGGGCAGGCCGGGGATATTATAATTCCGGTGTATGTGGGCGGCACGCTGCTGGATGAGGTGATCGTGGGTGCCCAGGCGCGGCAGAGCCTGCGGTCAGGAGGGAGGTAGATAGGAATGGCGTTTATACAATATCTGGCGTTTGACGGTATGCCCCTCCCCCTGCCGGATTCCTACGAGGTGCAGATGGTGGATATCGAGGCGGATTCGGGAGGGGAGACGGAGGCGGGGACTACCCAGCGGGATGTGGTGCGGCTGGGGGTGGCGCGTATTTCGGTCTCCTTTTCCGTATCGGCAAAATGGTTACGGCTGCTTACGGGGTTTAAGCAGAGGGAGAAGATCGGCGTGGATTATTTTGATATGGAGACGCTGGAGGTGAAGAATGTGGAAATGTTTATTGACGGGTATAAGGCGGGGCTGGTGAAGGATACTTCCTACAAAGGGCTTTGGAAAGTGTCGTTTACATTGAAAGAACTTTAAATAGGGGATGATTTTTTTCATGATATCTTGTATAATAAAAGCATTAATTAAGTTTAGAGAGGAGTTAAAAATGGCAGTCTCGTGTGTAACAACACCACTTGGAGATTTTTATTCGGTGACGGATTCGGGTATAGTACATCTTCTACAGAATTATATTGGATATGGTGGCCCTACATTGTTGGATAAAGCAGAAGAAGAATTGAGTATTACAGAATTAACCAGTCAGTTTGATATTTTCTATAAAGATATAAAAAGAGTGCTATATGAAAATTTTAAGGTAAAAAAGAAAATCGCAGAATATGACGATAGGTGGTTGGCAAATGAAATTATAGGGTACATAGGTGGTGATGACGATAATTATTATCGCAATTCGTTGATTTCTATTTTGAAAGTATTAGAACATGCTAAAGATGAAATCAAGTTATATAATAATGAAATGTTAAATAGAGTTGTTTTTGGAGGAGAGGCATCTTATTTGCATTTATTATTGCTTCATATAGAAGAATTTGCAGGTCAAGTTGCAACGATTAAAGAAAAGAAAGATTACAATCGTATTCATTCAAGAAAGCGACTATTAGCCCAAGAAGTATATGATTTGGCAAGAAGATTGCCAAAATCACAAACATATACAAATGAAATGACACATATTTATGAATGTATATTTTTTATAAGGCAAGCAATCGAACTTAAGGTTTTAGAATCTTTGTTCATAGGGTCTGTTGTAAATAAAAGGTACTTGAGACCTGTAAAAATATCGCCAGATATGTTTATTGGCTTACTTGACGATGAAGCTGTTAAATTACGGAATATTAATGGTGAAGATAGAGTGCTTGATGTGGATTTGATAAAAAAAGCGCATTCATGGACGAATACATTTGTTCATTCTGGATGTGGATATTGGTTTTGGGAAGTTGAGTTTATTCGTTTAACGCTGCAAGATTTTATTTTTGGCAATATTGAGATTGATAAAGAGTATTTAAGACAAATTCCAGAGAGAATATTGCAGTATGTTAAGGAAGAAGAACGCGAAGATGCGGAAGTGATAATGACAAAGAGATACCATGAATTATTAGCTTAGAAATATATTTAAAAAAAATTGGTGTATAGGGCATCAGTCAAAAACGGCTGATGCTTTTTCTATGGAATGGGGGGTGTTTTCTTATGTACCCGGTGAGCGAGGCGTTTTTGCAGGCGGTGCAGGGGAATACCCGGCATTATTGCTGGACGGGGCGGATCACTACGGCGGCGGGGGCTGTGTATGGATTTTCTCAGGAGGATATCGTAAAGGGGAGCGGCTATATCTCCGGGCAGTGCTGCGGGAGCTCGGAAATCGAGCTTGGGACGGTGTATGCGGCGGAAATGGGGATCAGTCTTTATCTGCCGGTTGACCGGTATACCCTGGAGGATGCGCAGGTGGAACTGTTCTATCACCTGCGGCTGGCGGACGGCTCTTATGAGGAGGTTCCTATGGGTATCTTTGAGGTGAGCGAGGCGAACCGGACGGCGCATTTCCTGGAATTGAAGGCTTATGACCATATGCTCCGGTTCGAGCGGGATTTCAATGGGTTTGAGTCGGTGGGGACGGCCTATGGCTTCATGGAATTGTGCGCCAAGGCGTGCAAGGTGGAACTGGCGCAGACGGAGGCGGAGATCGGGGCGATGCCCAACGGCTCGGAGATGCTTTCCATTTATGCGGAGAACGATATCGAGACATACCGGGACGTGCTGTATTTTGTGGCGCAGGTGCTTGGGGGATTTTTCTGTATCAATAGGGCGGGAAAACTGGAGCTTCGGAAATATGGGGATTCCCCGGTGGCGGAGGTTCTGCAGAGGCACCGGTTTTCCAGCAGCTTCTCGGATTTCGTCACCCGGTATACGGCGGTGAGCTCTACGAACCTGCGGACGCAGACGGCGGAGTACTATGCGGCTGACCCGGACGATGGGCTTACCATGAATTTAGGCATCAACCCGCTGCTGCAGTTCGGGCTGGATGAGACGCGGGAGGCGTTATGCCGGAATATCCTGGCCAGCCTTTCGGCGGTGAATTATGTGCCCTTCGATTCGGAGACCATAGGGAACCCGGCCTTTGACCTGGGGGATGTGCTTACCTTTTCCGGCGGCCAGGCGAACGGGGAGCGGCTTACCTGCATTACGTCTTTCCATTGTAAGATTGGCGGGAAGATGAAGCTGAAATGCGTGGGAAAGAGCCCGAGGCTGGCGCAGGCGAAGTCCAAGAATGATAAGAATATCTCCGGCCTGCTGAACCAGATTGAGGCGGGGAAGCTGGGGATACATACCTTTACCAATGCCTCCGCTTACAGCATTGCGGATACGGACGTGAAGATTATCAGCATTGAGTTTGCGTCAAAAGAGGAGAACCATGTACAGTTCTTTGGGCAGGTGGTGGTGGACGTGGCGGCGGAGCCGGTGGGGCGGTCGGCCAGCGCGGCGGGGACGATAATTGTGCCGATACCTGCAGAGACGGCGGGCGGTGTTGCCGGAGCCGGGGAAAATGCTGGCGGGGCGGGGAATGAACCGGATACCGGGGCGGACGGTCTTTCGGAGGAGGGTTCGGATTCCGGGGATGATTCCGGCGGCACGGTGGAGGTATCGGTGGACGTGGAGCTGCCGGTATCATGGACGGAGGACGGGAAGGCTGTGGGCTTTGTCACCTATGAGCTGAATGACTCGGAGATCCTCTTGCATCATCCAGTGGAGACGTGGCATAGCGGGAAGCATATCCTTTCTCTGTACTATCCCATTGAGAAGCTGGTGCCGAACATTACGAATACGTTCAATGTATACCTGCGCATGGAGGGCGGGGAGGGTACGGTGGAGATCGGCGGCTGTATCGCCTCGGTCAGCGGGCAGGCCATGGCGGCTGCGGCGGCATGGGACGGGAAGATTGAGATAGGGGAATATGTATCAAGGTTCCCGTTGGCTGGCGGCCTGCAGGTGCGGGGATTTGCCGGGAGCATTAAGACGGAGACCATGGAGCTTGTGATCCGGGAATATGCAGACCATATGGCGGGCAGGACAGCCCTCGGCGGGTTCTGCCGCCCGGTGGAGACAGGAGGAGATCTGGAATGAGGTTGAAGGGGACAATGGTGATAGAGCTTACGGATGCCCAGACGGGGGCGGTGGAGACTGTTACTGAGGAAAATATGGTCACCAATGCGGTGAACAATCTCCTCGGCAGCAACCCTATGGGGGTGTTCTATTCGGAGGTGGAACTGGCGGACGTGCTGGCATGGAATGGGAGCCTGCTCCCGATCTGCCCGAACATGATAGGCGGGATACTCCTGTTTTCCAAAACGCTGGAAGAAGATGCGGATATCATGTATGCCGGTTCGGATAACCTGCCGGTGGCCTATGCCTCCAACAATGTCAATTCCTCGGCCAATACGGCGCGGGGGAGCATGAACCAGACGGAGAGCAAGGCTTTGGAGAACGGGTACAGATTTGTCTGGGAATTTACGCCGAGCCAGGGGAACGGGACGATTGCGGCTGTGGCTCTGACCAGTGCCCAGGGCGGGCAGAACGGGTTCGGGAGCCTTGTGGGGGATGCCAGCACATTCCTGCAGATAAAAAAGCTGGATATCCGCGACCTGTCCACGTCGCAGCAGGCGGTATTGTTTGAGGCGGTGGAGATGGATTTTGAAGGGAACCTTTTGTATTCCATTACATTTGAGGATTCCAGCGTGCGGATACGGAAGGTGCGCATCCCGGTCTTTTCCATTGGGCTGAATGAGAAGCTGGACGACAGCACCTATACGGTACTGGAAGACAATGCGGTTCCTACGGAGACATTTCTGTTCCTTGGAAGCTATACGAAATACGGGGAGTTCATGGACGGGCGGGACGGGTACTGGTACGGGTTTTCCAATGTTGGAAATTCCTCCGGGAATGCCAGGCTTTTATGGGTGAGGATATCCAAGGCGGATCATTCCATGACCGAGGGGGACTGGACGCTGCCGAACGCGAAGCTGATGTCGGTGGGCGAGAGGGATATGTCCGGGAGCTATCCGGAGCGGAAATGCCGGTGCTGTATGCGGGGCGGGTATCTGTATGTGCCTGCCTACGATAAGAAGGGTATTTATAAGATCAATATGGCGAACATGGCGGATGTGACGCTGATCCCGTTTGGGTTTACATCAAAATGGAAGCCCTTATGTGATACGGGAACCTGCGAGCTGTATCTGACGCTGGTGGGAGACCTGATCGTGGGCGGGGATTTCCAGATCACCATAAATGATGGGGTGGTGCATACGCAGGGGAGCGCGAGGCTTACCAGCGCGGCCACGCCGCTCTTCCAGTATGGGCAGTTCCTTGTGGGATGGGGCGGCAGCTATGGGAGCGAGTACCGGAGCATGTACCTGCTCACGCCGTACCTGGCTTCTGTCAACAATCTTTCGTCAGCGGTGGTAAAGACCGTGGATAAGACCATGAAGATTACCTATACGCTGACGGAAGAATGAGATATCATTTGTCGGTGTGGGTTGTGCCGGGAAATCCGGCGGTTGCGGTTCCTTAGATGCTGGAGGGCTGGATTTCAGAGGTGGCGGGATAGTCGGCTTTCCGTTCGGCTACCATGGAGAGGGCGGCGGTTTCGGCCTCTATCATTGTTTTGATTTTTGTCAGCTCTACGATTTTGTTTTCCAGCTTCTTTGTTGCCTGCGTCTGTTCCAGGGATTTCTGTTCCATGGCGGTCAGGGGGCGGATATGGATGCCCTGCTCGTCATATTCAACCTTGATATGGTCGCCTATGTGGTATCCGAGGGCTTCGAGCCATTTGCCCTCAATGGATATCTTGGGCGTCCAGATATAGCGCATGGCTCCGGCATAGATGGAATGGAAGTCCCGGCGGGTGCGGGAGGAATATAAGACTTTGATGATTTTTGATTTCATATGGCGTTGGCCTCCTTCTTTTTTAGTGGTGACAGCTTAGCGGAGACGGGGCGTTCCATCAAGCCTTTTGGGTCTGGAAAAGTATATAAAGAAAGAGGCTTTTTGTCGGTAAAAGCAACAAGATATTGGTGCGGGAATTGGCGGTCTTCCATAAACGGGAGCCGCTTTTTTCATACAAAAAATGCAGAAAGAGAGGTACTTAGTATGAAGGATGTTTGGAATGTGGCGCAGGTGGTGTTCGCGGCTGTGGGCGGCGGGATCGGCTGGTTCTTCGGGGAACTGGACGGCTTTTTCTATGCCCTGCTGGCTTTCGTGGTGATCGACTACCTGACCGGGGTGATGTGCGCCATTGCGGATCGGAGCTTATCCAGCGAGGTGGGGTTCCGGGGGATCTTCCGCAAGGTGCTGATCTTCGTCATGGTGGGCGCGGGGCATATCCTGGATGCGCAGGTGATCGGTTCGGGGGACGCGCTGCGGACGGCGGTAATCTTCTTCTATATTTCCAATGAGGGCGTGAGCCTGCTGGAAAATGCCGCCCATATCGGCCTGCCGGTTCCGGAGAAGCTGAAAGAGGTTTTGGCGCAGCTTCATGACCGGGAAAAGGGGGACGATGAATGAGAATCAAGGTAAGAATCACCCGTGCCGGGAATATTCCCCGGCACGGGGAGGGGATTGCGGAGCTGGATTTGGAGGAATACCTCTGCGGCGTGGTGCCTGCGGAGATTGGGGAGGGCTCCTATGGGGACGCGCTCCGTGCGCAGGCGGTGGCCGCCCGCACTTTTGCTCTTAGGCGGGTGCTGGCGGGCATTGTGGTGGATGATACTACCAGCTTCCAGGCATACCGGGCGGAACTGCTTGACTGCAGCCCAAGGAGCCGGGAGGCGGTGGCGGATACTGCTGGTGTGGTGCTTGTGTATGGCGGGGAGGTCATTGACTGCTATTACTCTGCGTCCAATGGGGGCTTTACGAAAAGGAGCGGGGAGGTCTGGAGCCGGGATTATCCCTACTATATAAATAAGGCTGACCCGTGGGATGTTGCCGCCCGCGTGGAAAGGCCGAAGGCGGCCAGCCACGGCGTGGGGATGTCCCAGGTGGGCTGCATGTGGGCGGCGGGGCATGGGGTTCCCTGGCATGAGATACTGGCGTTCTATTATGGCGGCGCAGCCCTTGTGCGGGAATACGGCAGGGGCGGCGTTGTTTTGTTTGAGGAAAATACGGAGGGAGTGGACGGCTTGCATTTACATGAGCTGATCTTTACGGAAAATGCCTGCTATAAGGCGGGTCGGCGGATCGTGCCGGAGGGGATCATGGTGCATTCCACCGGGGCGGATAACCCGTGGCTTAAACGGTATGTCGGCCCGGATGACGGGCTTCTGGGGATGAATAAATACAATAACCACTGGAACCAGGCGATGCCGTCCGGGCGGCAGGTCTGCGTCCATGGGTTTATCGGGAAGCTGGCGGACGGGACGGTTGCCACATACCAGACGCTGCCCTGGGACTGGCGGGGGTGGCATTGCGGCTCCGGGCCGAAGGGGAGCGGGAATGATTCTTATATCTCTTTTGAGATCTGCGAGGACGGTCTGGAAGATGCTTCCTATTTCCATGAGGTGTATCGGGAGGCGGTGGAGCTGTGCGTCTACCTCTGCGGGCTGTATGGGCTTACGGAGGAAAATATCATCTGCCATAGCGAGGGGCATGAACGGGGGATTGCCTCTAACCATGGGGACGTGATGCACTGGTTCCCTAGGCATGGGAAAAGCATGGACAGCTTCCGGGCGGCGGTGCGGGAGCGGCTGGCTGGCGGCTCTGGGAATGGTTCCGGCGGATCAGGCGGTAATGGGGGCGGCTCTGCCGGGAGTTCCGGTTTGGGTATGATGTACCGGGTGCGGAGAAGCTGGGCGGATGCGGCTTCCCAGAAGGGGGCGTTCCGGGTACTGGATTACGCGAAGCGGTGCGCAGATGAAAATGCGGGGTATTCGGTCTTTGATGATAGTGGAAAGATTGTCTATGCCGGGAAGTCTCCGGTGATGTATATGGTGCGGGAGCATGATACGCTGTGGGGAATCGCCGCGAGGCTTCTTGGCAGCGGGAAGCGGTATGCGGAGATCATGGAGGTAAATGGGCTGTGTTCGGACGTGATCCGGGCGGGGATGGTTCTCAGGATACCGGATTGACAGCGGGCGGCTCCTTCGGGGGCCGCTTTTGCTGTATTATGGCGTTGATGGAAATGGGGGTGGTTTTAGGTGACGGATGCGGAAAAGGAAAAGATACGGTTCCTGCGCATGGAGGGGTTTGGCTATGGCGCGGTGGCGGAGCGGCTGGGGCTTTCGGAGAATACGGTGAAGAGCTACTGCAGGCGGAACCATCTGACGGGGGTGGCGGCAAAGGAGCGGGCAAAAGTCTGCTGGGAATGCGGGGTGCCGCTGGCTTCGGTTCCGGGGCGGAAGGGGCGGAAATTCTGCTGCGAGGGCTGCCGGAGGGCATGGTGGCGGTCGCATCCGGAACTGGTACACCGGGAGGCGTATTATGTGCTGGTCTGTGGGCATTGCGGACGGGAGTTTCGGAGCTATGGAAATAGGGGGAGGAAATATTGTTCCCATGAATGCTATATCAGGGCGCGGTTCGGGAAAGGGGGCGGTTTGGATGACGGCGGAGCAGTTTGAAAGGGAGAAGAAATACCGGGCGGCGGTGGCGGTCGCCCGCTCCATGCTGAAAAAGGGCGTGATAGACGAGCAGGATTTTCTGCGGGTAGAGGAAAAAATGCGGGAAAAATTCCGTCCGGTTTTGGGTGGATTTTTATTGTGAAAATGGGTGAAAAGGCTTCCTTTTTGGGGTCGCCTCCTATAACATCAGTGTCCAGGAAAGGAGGGCGTATTTATGGGACGCACAATAAAACGGGTAAATATGGCGGCTATCCGGCCAGCGGAAAAATTGAAGCGCGTGGCGGCTTATGCACGGGTTTCCTGCGGGAAGGATGCCATGCTCCACTCCCTTTCGGCGCAGGTGAGCTATTATAGCGGGCTGATCCAGAAGACGCCGGGCTGGGAATATGCCGGGGTATATGCGGACGAGGCGGTGTCCGGGACGAAGAACAGCCGGGGCGAGTTCCAGAAGATGCTGGCGGAATGCCGGGCGGGGAATATTGACCTTATCATTACGAAGTCTATCTCAAGGTTTGCCCGGAATACGGTCACAACATTGAAGACAATCCGGGAGCTCCGGCTGATCGGGGTGGATGTGTATTTTGAGGAGCAGAATATCCATACGCTGGGGGAGGATGGGGAATTTGTGCTTACCCTGCTGGCGGCGTATGCGGAGGAGGAAGCCCGGTCGGCTTCGGAAAACCAGCGGTGGCGGGTTCGCCGTAATTTCGAGCAGGGGCTTCCATGGCGGGTGGATATGTTCGGATACCGGCTTGTGGATAACCGGTTGGAGATCGTGCCGGAGGAAGCGGCTCTTTTGCGGAGGGCGGCGGAGCTTTATCTGGAAGGGCATACGCAGGAAATGCTGGCGGACTATTTTGATAAGGCGGGGGCGGTCGGCAGGCATGGGGCGAAGATTTCCGGCACAGGCATCATACAGCTTCTCTGCAATGAGAAGATTGCCGGGGATATGCTGCTGCAGAAGACCCACTGCATAGACCCGATCAGCAAGATCCATAAGGTGAACCATGGGGAATGGACGCAGTATTTTGTGGAAGGGAGCCATGAAGGGATTCTTGACCGGGAAACCTATAAAAAGGTTCTGGCGGAGCGGGCGCGGCGGGTAGAGGCGCTTGGCATGGATGGCCGGGACTGTACGAGGAAGCACCGCCCGTTTTCCAGCCGGATCACCTGCGGGGAATGCGGGAAGCATTTCATGCAGCGGGTTTGGGATACGAAAAAGCGGGGCAGGCGGGTGGTATGGGTATGCAAGACGCATATCAGGAGTGCGGCTCGCTGCAGTATCGGGCAGATTCCGGAGCCGCTACTGGAAAAGCTGGCGGCAGAGGCCATGGGGAGGCGTAAATATGATCCGGCGGAATTTCGGGAGAAGGTTATGGAAATCCAGGTGCCGGAAAACGGGCGGCTTATTTTTGTATTCAAAGACGGCCATACGGTGGAAAAGCAGCATGGTTTTGAATGGCCGGACGGGAGGAGGTGTCATATATGCCAGCGGTAGCGAATGCAAGGGTCACGGTCATACCGGCGAAGAAGGATATCCCGGTGAATGTGCTTTCCGGGGAGGGACGGAAGCGGCTGCGGGTGGCGGCCTATGCCCGTGTATCGACCAACAATGAGGAACAGCTTACCAGCTATGAGGCGCAGGTGGACTATTATACCCGATATATCCAGTCAAAAGAGGAATGGGAGTTTGTAAAGGTATTTACGGACGAAGGCATTTCCGCAACGAATACGAAAAAGCGCGAGGGCTTTAACCAGATGGTGGCGGAGGCCATGGCTGGGAATATTGACCTTATCATTACGAAGTCCATTTCCCGATTTGCCCGGAATACGGTAGATACGCTGACCACGGTACGGAAGCTGAAAGAGAAGGGCATCGAGGTATATTTTGAAAAGGAGAATATCCGGACGCTTGACGGGAAGGGGGAGCTGCTGATCACCATCATGTCCTCGCTGGCGCAGGAGGAGAGCCGCTCCATTTCCGAGAATGTGACCTGGGGGCAGCGGAAGCGGTTTGCGGACGGGAAGGTGAGCCTGCCCTATGGGCGGTTCCTTGGGTATAAGAAGGGCAAGGATGAGCTGCCGGAGATCGTGGAGGAGGAAGCGGTTACGGTGCGGCTTATCTACCGGCTTTTCCTCTATGGGAAATCACCCTCCGCCATAGCCAGCTATCTGACGGGGGAGGGGATTCCTACCCCGGCGGGGAAAAGGAACTGGCGGCCTAATACGGTGGAAAGTATCCTTACCAATGAAAAATACAAAGGGGATGCGCTGCTGCAGAAAAGTTTCACGGTGGATTTCCTTACGAAAAAGAGCAAGCTGAATGAGGGGGAGGTGCCGCAGTACTATGTGGCAAACAGCCATCCGGCGATCATTGAGCCGGAGATATTCGATCTGGTTCAATATGAGATGAAGCAGCGCAAGGCGGACGGGCGGTTTACCAGCAGCACCCATCCGTTTTCAGGGAAGATCGTATGCGGACATTGCGGCGGCTTCTATGGGAGCAAGGTCTGGCATTCCAATACGCCGAACCGGGTGCTGGTCTGGCAGTGCAACGAGAAGCACAGGGGGAAGGGCTGCCGGACGCCGCACCTTACCGAGCGGGATATCCGGCGGGCTTTCCTTGCGGCTTTCAATGAGGTGCTGGGGAACCGGGCGGAGATCATGGAGGCATACCGGGAGGTCATGGAGGCGCTTACGGATACGGCGGATCTGGATGCTGAGCAGGAGAGGCTCCAAAACGAGGGCGAGGTGGTCATGGGGCTGATACGGAAGGTCATTTCGGATAATGCCCAGAAGGCCATGGATCAGGCGGAATACGAACGGAAGTATAATGGGTACTGTGAACGGTACGAGGCTGCGAGGCTGCGGCTGGCGGAGATCGGGGAGCTGCGGCTGGGGCGCATTGCCAAGAGGACGAAGATATCCCTGTTCCTGAAGGAGCTGGCCAGCCGGGAGGGGCTGGTGGCGGAATTTGACGAGGAGCTCTGGTATGCCACGGTGGATCATGTGGAGGTATATGAGGATATGCGCATGGTATTTACTTTCCGGGATCATACGCAGGTGGAGGTTCCGGCGGATAGATGGAAGGCGGCATAGCAGAAAAAAACGAAGCCCGCAGGTTCTTGGGATAGCAGAGCCTGCGGGATTTTTCTGGTCTATATGCGTTTCATGAGAAGGAGCAGGGCTTCTTTCTGGCCGTCATTCAGGGTACTCCATGCGGCGAATAAGGTGCGCTGCTCCTCGGTCAGTTCGGCGGGGGTATTTCCCTCGGAGAAAAATTGCGATAAAGTAATACCGAATGCCCGGCATACGGCCTCCAGGGTCGGTATGGTCGGGGCATTGTTGCGGTTGAAAAGGTTTGTGATGGTGGACTGGGAAAGGCCGGCTTCTTTTCCGAGCCGGTAGTTTGTCCAGCCTCGTTCATCCATAAGGTCTTTTATATGTTTTATGATATCCATTTCCATCAGCGTCACCACCCATTTCCATTTGTATCTATTTTAGTTTCCAAATGGGTGATATAGTAGTCATAATCAGTAAAGCACATACAACCCAGAAGGAACATAATCATAGTATGGTGGATAAATGGATATGCTATCATAGGAAGTTAGGAGGCGTTTTTTGCATGGGAGAACATTTATTTGAGAGGCTTGCCCGTGAGCGGGGTATCACGGTGGAGGAGATGCGGGAGATTATCTCGGCACGGATCAGGCGGGGGATGAATGACCCTGACCCAGAGAAGCGGGCGCAGTGGGAAGCGATACCCCATGAGGGGGATATCCCCACGCCGGAGGAGTGGCTGTATTATGCGGTGAATTATCTGATTGAGCATGGGGATGGGGATCTGCTGCGGTGGTATCCGAATCTGTGAATGGGCGGCCTTGGAGGGGTGTTCATTTTAGGGAAAATTGTTTGAGAATATGGGAATGAGAAGCGGGTATGCACACCTTTTGATGTGGTACTCGCTTTTTTCGTATCCGTTTTGATTGTATTAAAGTTTGTCGGGGAATATGACAAGGGAACTGATAACAGAAAAGCGTTTCCAAATGCTGTCGGCACGATTTGACAGCGAGCAGGAAGAACTGACAGCCAAGATAAAGGAACTTGAAAAAAGTGCC
>OFGG01001767.1_pt1 | contig 13174 bp, 8 predicted proteins | sample 1521701 | NCBI WGS metagenome assembly OFGG01 (sample SAMEA3504081, study PRJEB24116) | mouse gut metagenome | biome: mouse gut; feature: mouse-associated habitat; material: faeces | place: Denmark | collected 2011
ACCCGCCTGATCGCCGAGACGGGCGCCGGCCAGCACGGTGTGGCAACTGCGACCGCCGCTGCCCTGATGGGGATGGAATGCGTGGTCTTCATGGGGGAGGAAGATACAATCCGGCAGGCGCTCAACGTATACCGCATGCGGCTTCTTGGCGCCCAGGTCATCCCGGTGAGAACCGGTACGGCAACCCTCAAAGACGCAGTATCCGAGGCCATGCGCGAGTGGACGTCCCGGATTGGCGACACTCATTATTGTCTTGGTTCGGTGATGGGGCCGCATCCCTTCCCGACAATTGTCCGCGATTTCCAGGCGGTCATCTCCAAAGAGATCAAGGAGCAGCTTGGGGAGAAAGAAGGGAGGCTGCCCGACGCCGTTCTCGCCTGTGTCGGGGGCGGCTCCAACGCCATGGGAAGTTTCTATCATTTCATTGAAGAGGAAGGGGTCAGGCTGATCGGCTGTGAAGCGGCGGGCAGAGGGATAGAAACATTTGAGACGGCGGCTACCATTGCCACCGGAAGGCTTGGGATCTTCCATGGGATGAAGTCCTATTTCTGCCAGGATAAATACGGGCAGATTGCGCCGGTCTATTCCATCTCCGCGGGGCTTGATTATCCTGGTATCGGACCGGAACACGCCCATCTGCACGACATTGGGAGGGCCGAATATGTTCCTGTCACCGATGAGGAAGCGGTAGACGCTTTCGAGTATCTTTCAAGGATGGAGGGGATTATCCCGGCCATCGAATCGGCCCATACCATTGCCCATGCGATGAAGCTTGCGCCAACGATGGGAAGAGATAAGATCCTGGTCATTACCATATCCGGCAGAGGCGATAAGGACTGTGCCGCGATCGCACGCTACAGAGGGGAGGATATCCATGAGTAATATCAGAAAAGCATTTGAAAACGGGAAAGCGTTTATTCCATTTATCACCTGCGGGGATCCGGATCTTGGGACTACTGCCGCCGTTGTCCGCGCGGCCGCAGAAAACGGAGCGGATCTTATCGAGCTTGGCATCCCTTTCTCCGACCCTACCGCGGAAGGACCGGTTATCCAGGCGGCAAATCTCCGGGCGCTTACCGGGGGCGTGACGACAGACAAGATCTTCAGTCTGGTACGTGAACTCCGCCGGGATGTGAAGATCCCGATGGTATTTATGACGTATGCAAATGTCATTTTTTCTTATGGCGCGGAGGCGTTCCTGTCCGTCTGTAAGGAGATTCAGATTGACGGGCTGATCCTTCCGGATCTGCCCTTTGAAGAAAAAGAGGAGTTCCTGTCTCTGTGCCGCAAATACGGTGTCGATCTGATCTCGCTGATCGCGCCTACGTCGAAAAACCGTATCGCTATGATCGCGAAAGAAGCGGAAGGGTTTCTTTATATCGTGTCAAGCCTTGGCGTGACCGGAACAAGGAGTGAGATCAAGACCGACCTTGCCTCGATCATCAAGGTAGTACGGGAGAACACGGATGTGCCGTGTGCCATCGGCTTTGGAATTTCCACACCGGAACAGGCGAAGAAAATGGCGGCTCTTTCCGACGGCGCTATCGTAGGATCCGCAATCATCAAGTTGCTTGAAAAATATGGTGTAGAAGCACCGGAGCATGTAGGTGAATATGTGAAGGACATGAAAACTGCAATAGGGTCTGAACAACAAAAATAGAGTTGGCCAAATGTAGGGTAATAGCATGACGAAATAATTTGTTATTTTGGGACATGTAAAAAGCCGTGGTCAAGGGGCTGCCAGGAAATCAACTGAGAATACTATAATAAATGTCAGACAGAGTATAATTATTTATATTTTATTATCAATACCTCCTGTTATAATTTGCTAAAATATCAGGAGGTATTCGTATATTATGGGATGTAAAAGAATATTTGGGGCAACCTTGAGTATGGGAATTGCAGCGGAAAGGACCTATCATGGAAATGACCTTGGAGCAGTATATTCAGCGGAGAGTACAACATTCAGAGTATGGGCCCCCAGTGCCGAACTGGTAATTCTGCGCAGATATTCAACAGGAAGCGATACGGAAGATGGCGCATCCGTTCTTGAAGAATTAGATATGGAAAAAGACATTGAGAGAAACAGTGAATGGAACGGAGTCTGGAAAGTTACGGTTTCCGGCGATATTGCCGATACCTATTATACTTATTTAGTAAATGTTGATGGAAAAATAAATGAAACCAATGATATTTATGCGAAGGCTGCGGGGGTAAACGGGCAGAGGGGCATGGTGGTAAACCTTGCCTCAACGAATCCGGAAGGATGGGATCAGGATAGACATGTATTGGTCGATAAACAGACGGATGCCATGGTGTGGGAGGTACATGTAAGGGATTTTTCCAGCTCTCCTGATTCTGGAATGGAAAACAAAGGGAAATATCTTGCATTTACGGAGAAAAACACGACTGTAAATGGGGAAGGCGGCTTATCCACAGGAGTAAGTTATCTAAAAGAGCTGGGGGTAAATTATGTGCAGTTATTACCGGTTTTTGATTATGTGAACGACGAAACGGATGAAAGTAATCTAAGCTATGACTGAGGGTACAGCCCACTGAACTATCAAGTGCCGGAGGGATTGTATGCCACAGATCCTTATGATGGAAATGTAAGGATCAGAGAATTTAAGCAGATGGTGCAGTCCTTGCATGAAGAACAGATAGGCGTCGTTATGAACCACAAGGAGCTTAAGCAGATGCTTATTCAGTTAAAAGAGCAGGGGCTTCGGGAAGTGGTAGAAGCAAATGATATGGACAAGCTGATGCGCCTTGACTGCAGGGAGGATTATGGAACCATATGCAGGACATGCAGTGCAAGCGGCTCGGAATGCCCGAAAAAGAAGGAAAAGCGGGAGCAGATCCGGAAAGGGTGCATTAGGCTTTATGAGATTTGTGAGGAACTTTCCTTAAGCTGCAGCCGCGCGGCATGGGATACAGATGAAGAGGGCATGTGGCAGGAGCAGTATAAAGGGATTGATGATTGGGAGCTTCAGGAACCGGAAGATTCCTATGGAAATATGGCCGCTTAGTTGCTATAATGTATTTAAAATCTAAGACAGAAAACAGTCTGAAGATGACGGAAGGAGCGTGGAAAGAGATGGAGATGCGAAAGAAGAAACTTCCGATAGGGATTGAAAATTTTGAAGAGCTTAGGAAAGAAGATTTTTACTATATTGATAAGACAGGGCTTATTATCGAATTACTTCATAACTGGGGAGCGGTGAATCTGTTCACCCGTCCCAGAAGATTTGGGAAATCATTAAATATGAGCATGCTGGAACACTTTTTCTCATTGGATGGAGATAAGAGTATTTTTAACGGGCTGGATATCTCAAAAGAAACTGCGCTTTGTGAGGAATATATGGGGAAATATCCGGTTATTTCAGTTTCTCTGAAAGGGATTGACGCACGGAACTATGAAATGGCATTCGAAATGGCAATCCAGATTATGAAAAGAGTTCCTGCAAAAGTACAATATCTTTTGGAGAGTGATGCCTTAAGTGAACAGGACAAAGCGGAATACCGTAAACTTCTGGATGATAATATGTCGGAAGCGGTATTTTGTAATAGCCTGAGGGTCCTATCGGAATTGCTGGAGAAGCATCATGGTACAAAGGTAATTCTGTTAATTGATGAATATGATGTCCCTTTGGCAAAAGCTCATGAGAAGGGATATTATGATCAGATGATTTCATTGATTCGTAATCTGCTTGGGGAGACGCTTAAAACAAATAGCAGTCTGAAACTTGCAGTATTGACGGGCTGCCTTCGGATCTCAAAGGAAAGTATTTTTACCGGGCTTAATAATCTGAAAGTGTTGACGATTGCAGATGAGCGTTTTGATGAATATTTTGGTTTTACGGATAAAGAGGTGAGGGAGCTTCTTGCGTATTATGATGTAGCGGATCATTATGGTGAAGTAAAAGAATGGTATGATGGTTATCAGTTCGGAAATACATCGGTATATTGCCCGTGGGATGTGCTGAACCATTGCGACAGGATCAGAAGCGTATCGAATGTGCAGCCGGAGAACTATTGGATCAACACCAGCAGTAATGACGCAGTGAAACGATTTATTCAGGAATCGGCAAACGCGACAACAAAACGGGAGATTGAGCGCCTAGTAGCAGGGGAAACCATTACAAAGGAAATCCATCAGGAACTTACGTACCCGGAGATTTATGATACGATTGATAATATCTGGAGCCTGCTCTTTACCACTGGTTATCTGACACAGCGGGGAAAAGCAGAGGGAAGACAGATGAAACTGGCAATTCCCAATCTGGAGATCCAGGATATTTATGTGGCGCAGATTATGGAATTCTTTAAGGAAAATGTCCGGGAGGACGGGGATACACTGAACCGTTTCTGTGATGCTTTGCAGAATGAGGATGCAGAAAGTGTAGAAGAGATTTTTACAGAATATTTAAGAAAGACCATCAGTATCCGGGATACAGCTGTAAAGAAAGAAATGAAAGAGAATTTTTACCATGGAGTTTTACTTGGAATCTTAGGAGTGAAGAACCGATGGGGGATTTCTTCCAACCGGGAAATGGGAGAGGGTTATGCAGATATCCTTGCAGAACCGGATACTGGGGATATGGGCATTATCATAGAAGTCAAATATGCACATGACGGAGATCTGGGGAGAGCATGCAAGGAGGCGTTAAAACAGATTGAATATACAAAGTATGAAGACGACCTTGAAGACGATGGGGTAGAGAATATCCTGAAATATGGGATCGCATGCTATAAAAAGCGGTGCAAGGTCATGCTGGCAGAAAAGCAGATAAAATAAATACAAATACAGGAAAGCTCTGGGGCAGGTATGTTTCAGGGCTTTTTTCATGCCATCTGATTGAGAAGAATTATCCGTGGCGATTTTGAAATTTTTAATTTGATCAGGGTGTAGAAAAGCGGGGCTGTTTCATGCAGTTCCGTTTTTCTATGCCCTGATATAGTTTGCCATACATACGTCAAAGGGGTCTGGCAGGCCTTTTTAATTTGAAAAGAAGGGAGATGGAAAATGTGAGGACACGCAGCCCGCCGATTTTGGCAGTGGGGATTTTATTATGTTGCAACAAAATAGGATTCAAGGGAGGAAATCTATGATACAAAACGTAAAACAGTTTTTGCAAAGGCTGTCCGCTTTTTTGCTGGCAGTTCTTGTTATGGCAGGGGTATTGCTTTCTAATGTGATGCCTGTCCATGCAGCAGATGGCACCATCAATTATCATGCAGGAGCCAATATTCCATACGGAAGTTATTCGACTGCACGAATGACCTTTGATGGAAGCAATACGGCTTATTGCGTGGAACCAAAGGAGTCCACGCCGCCATCCGGCACCTATTCCTATAACCTGTTGGGGAAAAGTTCACCTCTTAGAAAGGCTCTTTATTACTTAAATGGCGGGTATGGGTATGACAAGCATATCAAAAAGCAGTATCTAAGTGGTTGGTCTGATGATAATTCTTATGTGATCGGCCATCTGGTGGTTGCTTATATTTATGCAGACTATTCCGCATCTACCGGCGCTTTTTACGGCGCTCCCCAGAATTATATTGATAAGGCAGTAGAAGTAGCGAATGCCATTAAGGACCTTCCGGCTCCTCCGGAAACCTTCCGGGCATTTATCGTTCCGGGAAGGGGAAGCCAGACGATTGTGGGGAGTTGGTATCAGGTGCCTTACGGATACATTGAACTCCGTAAATCCTCGGCAAATGGTGCGGTTTCCGATGGGAACGGCAATTACTCCTTGAAAGGCGCCAAATATGGCATTTATAAGGGAGAAAAGCAGGTGGCAACATTGACGACGGACCAGAACGGTTATGCGAAATCCGGGGAACTGGAAGCCGGAAGCTATACGGTGAAAGAGCTGACGGCATCCAAGGGCTATATTGTAGATGTGACCGCGCATAACGTCACCGTGGAGCCGGAAAAGACAGCCGCGCTTGTGGCAACGGAAGTTCCCCAGAATCAGCCGATGGACCTGCTCCTTCAGAAACTGGATAACGAGATGAAAAAAGCGGAGCCACAGGGAAGCGCTTCCCTGGCAGAAGCACAGTTTACGATGAAGTTCTATACGGAGCAGTCCGATACGGATCCGGCAGCAGGCGGTACAAAACCGGCACGGACCTGGATCTTTAAGACAGATGCGGAAGGAAAAGCGCATTTCTCTAAAAACTATCTGGTATCCGGGGATGCCTTTTATACCCAGAAGGATGGGAAAACACCCTGCCTTCCCCTTGGGACGGTAACGGTGCAGGAGACGAAGGCTCCGGCCGGATATTTTGCCAATGATACGGTATTTGTACAGAAGATCACCGCAGGCGGGGCAAAGGAGACAGTATCCTGCTATAATGCGTCTTCCGTGGAGGAGCAGATTTACCGGGGCGGGGTTAAAGTGCAGAAACGTGACCTGGAGACGAAGAAGGCAGAGCCACAGGGCAGTGCTTCCTTAGAGGGCGCAGTATTTACGATCACTTCTTTAAATGACCATCCGGTGATCGTGGAAGGGAAAACCTATACGAAAAACCAGGTTGTCATGAGCCTGACGACAGACGGCAAGGGGACTGCCGCTACGAAGAAGGATGCGCTTCCTTTCGGGCACTACCGGATCGATGAGACGAAGGCTCCGGAGGGCTATCTGAATGAGGGGAAGCTCTCTGCCGAATTTGATATCGTAAAGAATGGTGAAATTGTAGACCTGACTTCGGAGGATAAGGCCATCTTAAATCAGGTCATCCGCGGGGACTTGGAGCTGGTAAAGGTATCGGACGGGGAGCAAAAACGGCTTTCGGATATTCCGTTCTCCATTACTTCTGTGACTACCGGGGAGAGCCATACGGTTGTAACAGACAAGAACGGCTATGCCAGCACCGCTGCGAAATGGAACAAGCATACCCACAATATCAATCAGGGGAAGACCTCGGAGGATGGGATTTGGTTTGGAACCTCCAAGCCAGATGATTCAAAAGGGGCGCTGCTTTATGATACATATATGGTGGAGGAACAGCGCTGCAAGGCAAATGAGAGCATGGACCTGCTGAAATTTGAGGTGACCATTTATAAGGATTCTGTTACGGTGGATTTAGGGACGCTCACGGACGATCAGATTGAGATCGGCACTACTGCCTTAGATAAAGAGACCGGCACCCACATGAGCAAGCCGGAAAAGGAAGTGACGCTGATTGATACGGTGGAATATTCCGGGCTGAAAAAGGGGCAGAAATACAAAGTGACCGGCACGCTTATGGACGCAGAGACCGGGGAGGCGATCCTGATTGGTGAAAAGCCGGTAACGGCTGAGACAGAATTTACCGCCAAGAAATCTTCCGGGAAGGTAGAAGTCGCATTTACCTTTGATGCAACTTCCTTAGAAGGGAAGACAACGGTTATTTTTGAGGAGCTTCAGCAGGACGGGCAGAAGCTGGCGGTCCATGCGGATTTAAAGGATACGGATCAGCAGGTTTCCTTCCCGGAGATTGGTACAAAGGCGAAGGATTCGGATACGGAAGAGAATATCGCCAGTGCAGATGAGAAAGTGAAACTGACGGATACCATTTTCTTTAAGGGTCTGGTTCCGGATCTGGAGTATGTGGCAACCGGAAGGCTGATGGATGTGGAAACCGAGGAACCGCTTTTAGACGGGGAGAAGCCGATCACCGCCCAGACGACCTTTACGCCGAAGGAGGGTGAGGGTACGGTAGACGTAGTGTTTACCTTTGACGGCAGCTCCCTGAAGGGCAAAAATACGGTGATCTATGAGTCCATTACACAGGAAGAAAAGGAAGTTGGAATGCATGCAGACCCGGAATTCAGGGACCAACAGATGTTTTTCCCGGAGATTGGTACCAAAGCGCTCTGTCCGGAGACTGGAAGTCAGATGGCTCTTCCCAAAAAGGAACTGACGATTACGGATACGGTTTCCTATCACCTGGTGCCGGGGAAGGAGTACAAGCTGACCGGAACCCTGATGGATAAGGAGAGCGGGGAACCGCTGTTAGTAGATAAAAAGCCGGTGACTTCCGAACTGACCTTTACGCCGGAGGAAGAGGAAGGAAGCGTGGAATTATCCTTTACCTTTGATGCCAGTGCATTAAGGGGGAAAACGATCGTCGCCTTTGAATCTGTTTCCTATCAGGAGAAGGAAATCGCAGTCCATGCGGATATTAAATCTGCGCCCCAGAGTATTTATTTCCCGGAGATTGGAACCACTGCCAAAGACGGGAAGGACGGGGATCAGGAAGCATTTGCGGAGAAGGAGACGCAGATCATAGATACGGTGGCTTATAAAGGCCTGATTGCCGGGGAATCCTATCGGCTTGTTGGAACCCTGATGGATAAGGAGACCGGGAAGGAAGTACAGGTTGACGGAAAGCCGGTGACTGCAGAAACGACCTTCCAGCCAGAGAAGGCAGAGGGAACGGAGGATGTCATCTTTAATTTTGATGCTACGACACTGCAGGGGCATGATGTGGTTGTCTTTGAAAAGCTCTATGTGACCGTGAAGGAAGAAGACAAAGAAAAAGAAGTGGAGCTAACGAATCATGAAGACATTCAGGCAGAAAGCCAGACTGTGAAACTGACGGAAGTACCGACAGAGCCAGAAAAGCCTGCGGATACACCGGATGCTCCGAAAACCGGGGATACGACAAACCTGTGTATTCCGGTTGCTGTCTTAGTGGCGGCATTTGCAGGAATTGTAGCAGTGATTATCCGTATCCGCAGGAAAAAAGTTTTGAAAGCAGGATAAGACGGAAAAAAAGAGTAGCAAAAAGATAGAAGGCTGCCGTACTGACAATAAATGTTGGTATGGCGGCTTTTTTTGTTGCGCCAGTTTTAGAAAAATGGCTGGCGGCAGATTCGAGAAAACAGGAGGAGATGTGTTTTGAACAGAAAAAAAGAGTATGTATTGTTAGTGATATTGGGAGTCATCGTTCTGGCAGCAGGCAGATATTTGTTTCAGGTATGGGAGGATTACCATGAGGCAGCTGTTGGATATCAAAAACTTCAAGAATTTATCATTGAGAAGCCGGATACAGAAATAGATTCCAAAGGACAGCCGGAAAATCAGGAAGAGCAAAAAGAAAATCTGCCGGAAATTGATTTTGACAGGCTTCGTGCGATCAATGGGGATATCGTGGCATGGATACAGATTCCGGGGCTCGGGGTGGATTACCCGGTAGTGCAGGGAAAGGACAATGAGCAATACCTGCATTATACCTTTGATGGGAAAGCGAATAAGGCAGGCAGTATTTTTCTGGATTATCGGAACCGGTCGGATTTTACAGACAGTAAGGTGATTTTGTATGGTCATAATATGAAAGACGGGAGTATGTTCAGCAATCTGAAAAAATATCAGGATGCTGGTTTCCGGAAAGAGCAGGGAAGGGTATTTATATATCTTCCAGAAAAAACCTTAACATATGAAGTCATAGAATGTCGCGGTGTTACAGAAACGAATAGTGTATATGAGATGGATAACAAGGAGAAACAAATGATATTATCTACATGCAGTTCCATAGCGAATATTAGGATAATTGTAAAATGTACTATGGAGGGGGAGTATGACCATTAGCGAGAGGGTAAAAGAAAAACAGTCTACACAAGATTTCATAGGCATTAAGAATTGTTAAGAATTGATTAGTTTCTGTTAAGAATAGGAGAGGGATATTCTGTTATAATAAAAAAACCTTGAATATGGAAAAATGAAATCAAAGATAATGAGGTGGAAATATGAGATGGATGAACAGAGAAACGGCAGTCTCACAAAACGAAGGCAGTATAGGAAATGCACCAGTTATGCGTTACGAGGTAAATCCTGATTATGGGCTTACGGAAAAACAGGTGCAGGAATATAAGTATGCCGGATGGGGAAATGTGGAAGTGTCACCGCCTGTTCGAACGAAAAAAGAGATTGTACATGATAATATATTTACTTATTTCAATCTTATTTTTGCAGTACTTACAGCACTTTTATGTATGGTCGGATCTTTTCGGAATCTTACATTTCTGCCGGTTATCATTGCAAACATATTAATTGGGATTGTTCAGGAAATCCGCGCGAAAAAAGTTTTGGAGGAACTGACAATGCTGAATGCACCTCATGCATTCGTAGTGCGGGAAGGAAAAATCAGCAGGGTTGAATCAAAGGAACTGGTACTAGATGATATTGTGGTGTTTCAGGCCGGAAATCAGATTTGTGCGGATGCAGTTGTAGTGAGCGGGGAGATTCAGGTGAATGAATCCCTGCTTACAGGGGAATCCGATGAGATTACGAAAGAAAAAGGCAAGCAATTAATGTCAGGCAGCTTTGTTGTTTCAGGAGAATGCAGGGCAAGACTGACAGCAGTGGGGGAAGCGTCCTATATTTCAAGACTTACACTTGAAGCCAAAACAATGCAAAAGAGAGAGAACTCGGAAATGATCCGCTCACTGAATAAACTGGTAAAGTTTGTAGGAATTGTATTGGTGCCTATTGGACTTCTGCTCTTTATTCAGGGGTTTTTTATGAATCACGAGACGTTGAGAGGCAGTATTACCTCTATGGTGGCAGCTATTATCGGAATGATACCGGAGGGATTATACCTTCTTGCCAGCGTAGCGCTTGCTGTAAGCGCTATGAGGCTTGCGAAGAAGAATGTGCTGCTCCATGATATGAAGAGTATTGAGACACTTGCAAGGGTAGATGTGTTATGTGTGGATAAGACAGGAACGATTACAGAAAACAAGATGAGTGTAAAGGAAATAATGCCGGCAGAAGTGCTTTCATCTTCCGACAGGGAAAATTCGATAGAGGACGAAGGGAAACTTTTGAAAGTAGTGGGAGATTTTGTATCTTCCATGGGCAGTGACAATAGTACAATGGAAGCGATGAAAGCATATTTTACGGAAAATAATGGGAAACTAGCGGATACGGTCTTTCCTTTTACATCTGCATTAAAGTATAGCTGCGCTGTGTTCGGGGAAGAAATTTATGTACTGGGTGCGCCGGAAGTCATATTACGGGAAGAATATGAAAAATACGAAGGGGAGATCTCAAAATATGCGAAAAAAGGTTATCGAGTCTTAGTATTTGGAGAATCCGAAGATAGGCCGGAAGATGGGAAACTAAATGGAAAGGTGCGTCCGCTTGCGTATATTCTTTTAACCAACCCAATAAGAAAAAAGGCATCGGAAACTTTTTCATATTTTACTGAACAAGGGGTGGAGGTAAAAGTGATTTCGGGAGATAATCCATTGACAGTATCAGAAATCGCAAAAGAAGCGGGAATAAGAAATGCAGAATTATATGTAGATGCAGCCACACTTAGAACAAAAGAAGATATTGGGTGGGCAGTTGGCAAATATACAGTATTTGGAAGGGTCACGCCTGCCCAGAAGAGAGAGTTTGTACATGCTTTAAAAAAGCAAGGCAGGACGGTTGCCATGACAGGAGACGGGGTAAATGACATTCTTGCCTTAAAAGATGCAGACTGCAGTGTTGCGATGGCATCGGGAAGCGAGGCGGCGGTACAGGCTTCCCAGGTGGTGCTTCTGGAATTGGATTTTGCATGTATGCCGTCTGTTGTAATGGAAGGCCGCAGAGTGGTCAATAATATCCAACGGTCAGCAAGTCTGTTTTTAGTGAAGAATATCTTTTCTTTTTTGCTGGCAATACTGGCGGTAGTTTTTTCTTTTACTTATCCGCTGAAGCCTGCACAAATTGCTCTGATCAGTATGTTTACAATAGGAATTCCGGCGTTTTTTCTTGCGCTCCAGCCAAATGAGGAGCGGATTCAGGGACATTTTATTTCAAACGTCCTAATAAAGGCGCTGCCTGGAGGTTTGACAGATGTTTTTGCTGTTGGGGCGATGGTATTGTTTGCGCATGTATTTGGCGTAGACCCTGTGGATACGTCCACAGCTGCAACCATGCTGCTTGCTATTGTTGGATTTATGATTTTATACCGGATATGCCAGCCCTTTAATAAAGTTCGAGTTGCGGTATGGATTGGATGTATCCTCGGACTTTTGGGATGCAGCATTTTTTTCCCGGAATTATTTGCAATCACAGGAATGTCAGAAAAGTGCGCAATGTTATTTGTTGTATTTTCAATCGCTATAGATTCGGTTTTCCGTTTTCTGACGGCAACAGTGAAATTGATGAGAAAATGGTGCAGGAAATATCTGTGTAAAGTAGATAAGGAGGTGATCTAATCAGTAGAAATCATAAATTATTAGTGGTTGCTATGTTGGTTATGATGAATTTTTCTGCCAATGTGGATCATGCATTAAATCAAGAAAATCTATCTCCTGGATATATAGAGACGACTCATTCAGACGGAGATTTGGAAGAAATGGTTGAAACAGAATCTGAAGAAGAAAAAGAGAGAAAATCACATAAAAGTAAACCTGGCACACGGCAGATATTAAAAGATATCAAAAGAATAAGTAAAAAGTCTATGATGGATTTATCCGCCAGAAAGGGCAAGTAAAAGTTTTTAATACATAAATAATTCCCGTTGAAAGGAGGTGTATACCCATTCAACGGGATTATGTAACTTTATTTTTGACTATTTTGGCTTTTTATTTTCCTTTCTATCAGCGCCAGTTTGTTTTTTAATTGTTCAGCCTTTTGGGGATCTGATTCGGATAGTATCTGTTGCTTTAACTCCAGCCTTTTCTTCTTTAATTTTTGGATTTTTAATCCATCTTTTGAGATGCTGTCAGCGTTTTCCCTGCCAGAGGCTTCCGCTGTAGGTATTCCTTCAGAGTTTCCAGTTGGATTCTCAGCAGGTTCCGAGAATTGGATTTTCTGGTTACCACGTTCATCCGAAACCAGTTTATAATGACCATAAGATTTCTGCTCAACAGATTTTTCCGGAATATACCGGTCAAATGCCGGCCGTGTATCAATCCTATTTGGCTGGGCAGCTTTACTAGTGTCTGAAGAACTGTCGACAGGATGGAACCTGATGATTTTTGATGTACTATCTGGATTTGCAGAATCACTGATTTTTCCGGAATCTTCCTTTATATCCGTCTGTTTTATATCCTCCTTTCGCATTCTTTCTTTTTGCATATTGTTTGGCATCATTAAAATACTCATTGTCTCACCTCCTTCAGGATAGACTAATAGCCATGAGCAAAACTCCACACATTCAGTATTTATGCGGATTTGCGAGGCAT
>OFGG01001769.1_pt1 | contig 13145 bp, 10 predicted proteins | sample 1521701 | NCBI WGS metagenome assembly OFGG01 (sample SAMEA3504081, study PRJEB24116) | mouse gut metagenome | biome: mouse gut; feature: mouse-associated habitat; material: faeces | place: Denmark | collected 2011
CAGGCAGCGGATATATATTTATCCGCCATCAGGCGCCATATATTCCGCTTAAAGTCACAACGGCGTGCCGTGGGGCTTTAAAAAGAATACTTGCCGAATATGGATTTGAACTATCCGCTGGTCAGGGTTTCCATATGACACGGAAGACATTTGCCACAAGAATGCTCCGGGCAGGCAGCAAACTTGATGATATTTCCAGCGCCCTCGGGCATGCACGTCCGGAAACTGCCGAGGTATATCTTGAACGTGACGAAGATAAAATGAGGCTCTGCCCTCTGGGATTTGGAGGTGTTTTGTCATGACATACATTTTTGAGAGTGGCCTGGCACATCATATCGAAGGGCTTATACGGCAAAAACGGGCGGATGGATATGCCTATAATTGCGAAGAAAAGCTGTTAAAACGCCTTGATACCTTTTGTGTACAGAATTACCCGGAACTGACCACCATCACCTATGAAATGGCGGCCAAATGGTCTGAAGCCAGGCCTGGCGAAGGGAACGCCTATCATAACCGCCGTATGTCGATGGTGAAAGTGCTGAGTGAATATATCCTTTCCCTTGGCCAGGAAGCATACGTCCCTGATTTTTTCCGGAAGGCTTACCGTCCGGCTCTTTACATCCCGTCAAAAGAGGAAGTTAAAGAACTGCTGCAGAAAATGGATATCCGCACATCCCATAATTCAGAGCAGTTAAGGCTCGACAGGGAGTGCAAGATCCTTTTTCTCCTGTATTTTTGCTGCGGGCTGCGTCTGTCAGAAGGGCGGCTCCTAAAGTGGGAGCACATAGACCTGCAGAAAGGGATCCTTACTGTCCTTAACTCAAAAGGCAGAAAAGACCGCCTTGTATATCTTCCGCAGGACAGCCTTCCGGTACTTAAAAACTATAAAGAATGCCAGGAAAAGCTTTTTCCCGGAATTGACTGGGCTTTTCCAGGAAAAGATCCACGTAAGCCTGTTTCGTGCACAGGGGTAGAGTCAAGTTTTAACCGCCATTGGGCTATGCTTCCAGTCGCCAGGACGCTTGATAAACACCCGACGCCCCACTGTTTGCGCCATGCTTTTGTAGTAGAGAGATTTAATGAGTGGATGCGCCAGGGGATTGATACAAACACAATGCTCCCATATTTAAGCAGGTATCTTGGGCACAAAAGCCCTGATGAAACGTATTATTACTATCATCTCGTAGAAAAGGCGTTTGATACCATCCGGGAAAAAGATTCGGTGTCTGGAAAGGTCATTCCGGAGGTGGTTCCTTATGAAGAATAAATCAGCAAAGATACCGGCCAGCCAGCTGTTCTTTTCCCAAACATGGAACTTCCTAAATGTTTATTTGGTAAAGCAGGCCGGACGCAGCCAGGCCACAGCAGAATCCTACAGGGATTCTCTTACAATATTTAAAAACTACCTTGTAAGAGCATCAGGTAAATCCATAAGCACTTTTCGGTTTTCTGACTGTACCAAAGAATGTATTTATAATTTCAGGGAATATCTGCTTGCAAACGGCAGCCAGCCATCAACTGTAAACGTTAGAGTGGCAGCTATCCGCGCCTATCTGAACTATGCCTCGGATATGGACATATCAGTCCAGTCAGCGGCCCTGGCAGTCAGTCAGATTTCACCCTGCAAGACCATAAAAAAGGAAAAGCCTGTTCTGTCCGATGATGCGCTTGCTGCAATACTGTCCGCGCCGCCAAATACGAAATTCGGTGTACGGGACCGTGCTATTTTGGTTCTTCTCTACGATACAGCTGTAAGAATCAGCGAACTGCTTAACATTCGCTTATGTGATGTTGCAATGGAATCAAAATATCCCAATATTTTCATAACTGGCAAAGGCAACAAAGAGAGAACCATACAATTGACCGCTAAAGCAGCTGAACATCTCAGGGAATATATTCGTGTATACCACAATAATTCTTCCAAAGAATCCTATTTATTTTCCACAACAATAAAAGGCGTAACAGACAGGATGTCTATAGGGAATGTCCAGCGGATTATCAAAAAGTATGCTGCCCAGGTCAGTGAAGCAGGGATCAGCCTTCCGTCTTCGGTTTACTGCCACATGTTCCGCCGCACAAGAGCCACAAATCTTTACCAGGATGGAATCGCCATTGAGCTTGTTTCTACAGTGTTAGGGCATGCCAGGACTGAAACAACTAAAAACTATTATGCAAAACCATCTGTTGAACAGCTTCGGGGAACAATGGAATCTGTTCCAACACCCGTATCTGATGAGGCGCCAATGTGGGAGGGCAACGAAGATGAAATGGCAAGGTTTTGTGGATTGCGTTGACTAAGAATGTTCTGTTTCTAACTGATGTTTGAATCACGTTTATTCATGTTTTTTTATCTTGACACCTAAGCGCACATTTGGTACACTTATTGTACCAAATATTGGTACATATATTGCACCAAAGAATAGGAGATGAGTAAAATGGCTAGACCTTTTGTGTTCCCGGATCCTAATGACCGTTCTCCAAACAATCCAAGTATCATTGTAAGTCCCACTCAAGTGCTTGGAATTTATAAGCAATATACGGGAGAGAAGATGGAACGTATTACTTCAAGAATCCAAGACTGGTTCTGCAAAAAAGCGTCTGACTATGGTTGGGATAATGCCCGTTTTTCTGGAAACCAATGTGTTTTGGAAGTAAACTTGGAAAAAAAGGAAATCCCCGAAGATTAGTCTTCAAGAGAAAGCCCAGGAAAGCAAAAATGCTGACCTGGGTTTTCTCGCACTTCTGAAAAGATACTTGTATCAGATAATGCTCATCTTTTTAAATAGAAAGTGAGGTTTTATGGGAAATAGTTTAAATGCTCAACATTATAAAAACATGGGTATAAGGCCTGAAATGTTAATGTATCCATTTGAAGCGGAGAGCGTTGCTTTCACGGTTTGCAGTTATTTTGGCTTAGATACGTCAGATTATTCGTTTCCATACATTGCCGGATGGTCGAGCGATATAGATATGAAGGAGTTGCGCACTTCTATGGATTTTATCCGGAAAACGGCAGGCTCTTTTATTGACAGCATGGTGGAGAATATACAGAAACTGCAGAAAGAAAAAGCAACGCAGAGGGAACTGGCAGAGGATGACCTGGTATTCCAGGTAGCCCCGCTTGGAGAAGACACAAAAAAGTTTTACCTTGTGGATAATGTTGGGCGGGTAGATTTTTTAAGGCTGTTACATACATTTGCCGAACAGGAGAAGGGAAACGGAAATCCGGAGCAGTTCTTAAGAAGCCACGGCGTACATCTGGATCTGTGGAGGGATTCGGAAAGCCTGGGGAAAAACCAGGAAATGCCGGAGTTTTATGATGTCCTGTATATGGATGCAGACCATATCGTGGATGCGGCAGCGTTTTCTATTTTAATACAGGTGGAGATGATGATCAGCCGTGCGGAATACGGGCATACAGCTTTGGGGAAGGAAGCGCACAACCTGGCTGTCCAGTATGCTTATAAGCTGGACAATCCAAGGGACACAAAGGAGCTGGTAAAAAAACTTGCGGAAGCCACGGAGAATCCGGAAGCGCAAAATATCCAGGAGATTATGGAGGACGCACAGGCTGAGATTGACTTCCTGCCCGATAACCAGATCGGCCTGCAGATGCATGAATATGGCTACCGCAATGATCTTGTTCTGCCCCTCACAATGGAGCGGGCTGTGGCTTTGCACAATGCAGGACTGAATATCTATAGTCTGAATAAGGACGGGAGCCGTACCCTGATGAATACGGAATCCGATATTCGGGATCAGGAAGGGATTTTCGGTATTGAGGACAGGGAGTGGGAAAGTTACCGGGTGATGGGAGCCATGCGTGAAGAAAATGGGGAGCAGGAACACTTGAACGAAAATTTATTTTTCAACAGCAATCAGGACAGCTATGCCATCTACCAGATTAAAGATGACAGCAAAGGCAGGGAATATCTGTTTATGGGTACGGAGTACCTGAAAAAGCAGGGGCTTTCTCCAGAATATGATGATTACCAGATTGTTTACAGTGACGTGCTTGCGGAAAATGAAACGCTGGATTCCCTATATGAAAAGTTCAATATCAGGCGGCCGCTTGATTTTAAGGGGCATTCCCTTTCGGTTAGTGATGTAGTTGCTTTGAAAAAGGATGGGGAAATTTCGGCACATTATGTGGATTCTTTTGGATATACAGAATTGCCGGAGTTCTTTTCCCAAAGGGAGAAAAGCAGGGATCAGGAGAAGGAAGCGGAGGCAGGACTGACGGCTCCGGAAGAAAAAATATATCCGCCGTTTTATATGCATACACTTTCCTATGCAATGGAACATGGACGGGCAGATGATTACCTGGAATCAAGAAAACTGAACCTGGACTGCAAAAGGGCCATTGAGGATGCAATCCGGAACAATTTTGACGGGATGCACTTAGCGCATGGTGCCGCAGAGGAAGTCCTGGAGGAATATGGGGCAGAACGTGTGGTATTCATCCTTGTCAATACCATACAGCATTTGGAACATGACGGGCGGTTTTCTTTCGGGAACAAAGCGTGGGCAAAAGGATATGAAATACCAGAGAACATAAGCCGTGGGATGGATATGAACGCCGACTATGTAATAAGCAGCCATCCGGCCGTGCTGGACGGGTTTATTGGGCTTGCAAGGGAAGGGATACAGGAACAGGAGTTAGGGAAGGAAGAGAACGTGCAGATCAATGAAGAAACAAAAGGGTTTATTGTAAATGGGCATTTCGGGACATGGCATACGGCAGAAATGAAAGAGATCAGCGGTGAGCTGTTTTACCGGATGGAGCATGAGGAATATGGCGGTTCGGTTGCCTCCATTATCGTCAGCCGGGAAGGGGAACTGGTGGCGGAGGATTTGGAGCATGGATTTGATGCGGGGGCAATGGAAGCCATCGGTGAATATTTTTCGGAAAAGGGGCTGTGGATGGAGCCGGAAATACCATTTATTGCACAATACTATGTCATACGGAATGCCGAAGGCAGCAAAGCAGAACGGGAATACCAGTATTTTTCAGATATAGATGCGGCAGTCAATGCCTACCATCAGATCCCGAACCATATGGACAAGCAGATTGGAATGGAAAGCACGGAACAGCCGCCATCCCGGATGTCCCTAATCGAGTGCAGGAATGGGATAGAAACGCTTACTGACATAGAGAAATATTCCCTGAGCGGGAAATGGGTGCGGGAGGAAACAATGGAAGCTTCGCAGAAAGCGATAGAATATCTGGATGGCTGCGATAGTGAGATAGCATACAAGACCAGGAAAGGGTATTTTTCCATCCAGACTGTTTCCAATGGTTACGACTATACAATTTATGGCAAAGATTTCCGGGAGATTGACGGCGGTGTATATGATGACCCGGATATAACCATAAGTGAAGCAATAGAGGCAATCCTTTCTGATGGGGGAATCCAAGTGGCAGCGTGTAAGGTTATGGACTATGAGGAATTACAGGAGAAAGTGGAAGCTGCAGCACAGGAAACTCTGCAGAAAGCGCAGGCGGAAGAAAAGAAGAAACTGCCGCTTATTTCCGATATGACAAATCCGGAGCCTGCCCTGAATGGGCAGAGCCGTGCAGGGATAGAGGAAACCGTACTCTGCTATGCCCAGGCACAGATTGATGAAATGGGGCTGACGGGAGAAGTGGAGCTGCTTGGAGCAAGGGTTTACGGGAGCCGTTCCAGGGAAGGGCTGTACCACGAAGGATCGGATATAGATGTTGTGGTGTCTTACAGCGGCAGTTTAAGGGAGGATGCTTTTTTCAATGCCCTCCATGAGGACGGATTCAAGATAGCTGGAATCCCGGTGGACATCAATCCAATCTCTACAGAAAAAGCAGGGACTTTGGAGGAATATCTGGACGAAAAGGAATGGCAGCAGCTTACTGGGAGCATTGTAAAGTTCAGTATGGACTATGATGAAGATCTCCTTGGATTTTGGGATGGCGATGCACGGATAGAAACAGAGCCAATCTATCAGGCATATGAGATTATCGGCAATGCACTTGAAAGGAACGATACAGAAAAATTCAAGGGACATTTAGCGGAAATTATCAAATCGAATAACAAAGAATCCCCGATTGCCAGGGATGCAATGGTATTGATGGAAAAATTAACAGGGAAGGATTACAACATTTCCGAAGAAACAGAGGCAACAATTACGTTTTATGTGGCGGAATGCACGGAGTTCCCTGTGTTGGGAGAATACCATGAGCGGCTGGAAACATTGCAGGAGGCTATGGAGTTGTATGAAAAGATCCCGGCAGAGCGCATGAACGGCATAAAAGGGATCGGATTCCGGTTAGAGGACGGCAGTATCTATGACGGGAATTTTGACTTAATGGTGATGGGGGAAATGCAGACGGAGTTTATCAATGAGATCCCCCAATACCGGGAAAGTTCCCTGGTACAGAAAGCGATCGCGGATATGGAGGATATTCTTTCTAAGCAAAAGGAAAGGGATGTGACGGAACCGGAGAGAGAACCAGAACCGCCGCAACAGCCAACACCGGAAGAAAATGGGGGACAGACTGTATGGACAGATAGAAACATGATTCTGGACAGGCCGGTACAGGAATCCGGGGCAGGCGCTGCCCCATCAGAAAAGAAGCTCCAGGAACCGGAAAAAATGGCTGAAAACGTCCCAAAAGCTGACAGGGACATATCCGGCGGCAGGAAGCAGTCTGTTTTAAATGCCCTCCGGGAACGGCAGGCGAGGATGAAAGCGCAGGAGACGGAAAAGCGGAGACAGGAAAAACAAGGGCAGAAAACACAGATAAGGAAGAAAGGAGAGCAGGAATTATAATGATAAAGTTTGAGGAAAATGAATATTTCCTGGTGGCAATGTTCCAAAAGGAAAGCAGGCAGGCAACCATAGAGGAAATACATAATGTGATTCCCTACATAGGCAGGGATGAAGAAATGCTTGCCCTGATCAACAGCACACTGGAAAAGCTGTGGTTCCTTACAGATGAAGCATTTTTAAGCCTGGAATTGGAATCGTACAGGAAGGAACCAATGGAGGATGAATGATGAATGTGAATCAATTTGCAGTCTATCAGCTTAAAAACATTCCGGAAAACAGGCAGATGCGGTTCCGGACATACAGTGCGCTGCAGGAAAAGGGAATCCAGATACAGTGCAAGGACTATGAGCAGGTCTATCTGGCACGGATGCAGCCGGGAGATGAGCCAGAACAGATCCGCAAGCGTTTTGAACGGAAGCTGCCAAGGTCATTCCATGGACATTCGATCAGCGTCAGTGACGTGCTTGTGTTGAACAATGCGGGCATCGTAACGTCTTATTATGTGGAAAAGGAAGGTTTTACCGTTATAGCCGGGTTTATCCGGAAAAATTCTTCCGGTGCGCTGGTGTCTTTGGACACAGCGGATTTCCATATCGAAGGGAAGGAGGGGAGATGGCTTGCCTTTGACAGCATTATCATAGATGGCAGGCAGTTCTTCCTGATGGAGCATGAAACCTATGGAAAGGATGCGGCATGGGTGGTACTGGACGAGGATGGGAAGCTGATCGTGGATAATGCGTATCATGGTTTTAGCCAGACTGTCCTGCAGCAGATCAAAGAATACCTTGATCCGGTACAGAATGTCACAAGGCTGCAGGTACAAGAATTACCTTCTGGTAACAGTAAGGAAAAGCAGCCTCTTGAGAACTGGCAGAAATATATGGAAAATGGCGAGTACCTCCGAAGCATTGAGAGTGGGGAAGAACAAAATTACAGCTTTATTGACGGGAACAAAAATAACTGTAAAAAGAACAATGGCAGGGCATCCGTTTTGAAAAAACTGCGGCAGAAGCAGGCGGAAATCGCGAAGCGGAGCGGAAAGCCCTCACAGCAGATGGCAATAACAGAAGATATGGAGCGTAGACGGAAATAAGAAAAGAGGGAAGCGTCTGGTATGTGTTGCCGGATGCTTCCTTTTTATTTATGATAATGAAAAATATTGCATCATAATATGATATGTATCTTATAAGGCAGAATCCCATGAGATATGTCTTGAACAACAGGGAATTTCTCTGTATAATAAAACCATAGCAGACAGGGCATAGATAACCTGACAGGTTAAATGGCGGAAGCCGGAACTGAGGTGGTATTGTGCAGGGTGGAACAGCTCAGGAAGAATTAAAAGAGAAAACAGAGGGAAAACAGGGAGCATTTGCAAAATATACGGTGAAAGACAGCGTATTTACGACACTCTTCCAGGATAAGAAATACCTGATACAGCTATACCGTGCGCTCCATCCGGAAGATACGGAGACTACGGAAGATGGACTTATGGATATTACAATAAGGAACGTACTCATGAATGGGATATATAACGATCTTGGTTTCCGTGTAGGGGATAAAATTATGATCCTTGTTGAGCAGCAGTCTTCATGGACGATGAATATCATTGTACGTGCGCTTATGTACCTGGTGCAGACTTACCATGATTATTTTGAAGAACAGGATGCCGATCTATACGGGAGCCGGAAAGTCCATGTGCCGGAGCCGGAATTATACATGATCTATACAGGGAGGCGTGTGGGCAGGCCAGAGGCTGTTTCATTTTCCGAAGAATTTTTCGGTGGGAAGGAATGCGCCATTGAAGTAAAAGTGAAAGTGATCTATGACGGCAAAGGAAATGACATTATCAGCCAGTATGTTGCCTTTACAAAAGTATATAATGAACAGGTAAGGCAGTATGGAAGGAGCCGGGAGGCTGTCACGGAAACTATCCGGGTCTGCAAGGACAGGGATGTACTCCGTGAATTTCTGGAGGGCAGGGAAAAGGAGGTTGTATCTATTATGATGACTTTATTTGATGACGAGAAGATCATGCACACCCATGTTGCAAGCGAAAAGAAAGAAACGGCAAGGAAGGCGGCAGAAAAGATGCTGAAGGCTGGAAAGATGCCGGCAGAGGAAATTGCCGGATATTTTTCAGAACTTACGGTAGAAGATGTCCGGGAACTGGAAAAAAGACTGCTCCAGACCATATAAAATTTATAATGTACGGCACAGGAAAAATATATTCCCCAGTTGTGTATGGATGCAGCCGGGGGTATTTCTATGGAGGAGATCATGAAAGAATCAGAGCTTACAGGCAAAGTACATTCAGCCGTTTACCATCAATACAGGCAGAGGGTCTATGCTGCCCCGGCTGACGTGCTGGTTGACATAGGAGTTCTGCCAAAACAGAAATATGAGGACTGGAGATTTGGGAAAGTGCAGTATCTGGAAGCAGCATGCACATGCAATCTGAAAAAACTTTCTTTTATTATGAAGCAGATTGGCATCTATGCAAAGAAAATGAGTTTAAAGCCGTCATTCTGCTATTATAAGCGTTGGGGCGTGAAGAAAAAGCATAGGCATAAGCCTGTGATCCCCCTCCGTTTCAGCAAAAGCGGAAACCCGGAAATTGAAAAAGCCTATGCAACGCATTATGTGGATTCGGGTCGGACGGAGCAGCTAAAAAAAGAAAAACGGGAACAAATCGTATCTTCTGGTAAAACGGACATATCTGACAAAGCAGGGGATTAAGCTAGGGGGCAGATGTTTCTGATAACAGCAGACCATATATGACAACCGCAAGGACATTTCTGAGTGAATGAACCTTGCAGTTGTCTTATGTGGAATGATCATGAAATATCGGGTTTGTCAAGTAAAGTATGTAAATTTTATAAAATTTCCTTACCTGCAGTTTTCAAAGCGGCAGTGTAAAATAGTTTGTGTCTTTGGAAAAAAACACCTCTTTTTTGGTAAGAATCAAGATATAACAATTCTTATCGAAAAGGAGGTTTTTTATGCCAGCAACAAAACAACAAATACGACAGATTATTGCAGATAACAACTTAAAAAGCGTAGCTGATGTCTACAGTCTGCTGCGGGACAGTTTCAAGGATATCCTGCCGGAACTTATGGAAGCGGAACTGGACTCTTTCCTTGGCTATGAAAAGAACCAGAAGGGTGATGTCATCACCTCCAATAAGAGAAACGGACACTCGCTCTTCCAGTTCTCCGATGATATCCAGCGCATCATGTATGCCACGAATATCATAGAGGGGCTCAACCGCCAGTACCGAAAGGTGACGAAAACAAAAAGTGTATTTCCCAGCGACACCGCACTGGAAAAAATGCTCTATCTTGCCAGTGGGAACGTGGTCAAAAAATGGACGCAGCGTTACCGGAACTGGGATCAGGTACTTAACCAGATGATTGTCCTTTATGGGGACAGGCTCACCCAGTACCTGTAAACGCAAAAGCTGGAACAGTATGCCATATACCATAAACTGTTCCAGCCTTATTCCATCGACATTAGCAGTATTGCCAGAAATCCCCCGTCTTATTCCGGAGACCGGGTGTGGACAGAGCCCACAAAAATCTTCCTTGCTGCTGATGTCTTGGTTGGTGTGCAAAAAAATCAAAAAAGATGTATAAAAGCATAATTACTGGCATACAGCCTCAACTTCACAAAACAGGATGAACTGTTACGGGAATGCCGCGCTTTATGTATCGCATCCGGTCCGCATGCCGTCCCTTTTTTTGTTTATTCCTGCTGGCGTATCCGCTCTACTAACGACGCTTTTTTTATATTTTTGCTCAGTACGAACGCCAGAATCATTTGAAGCGTAACGATACCTGCTATCAGCGCTCCGAGTTCCGGAAACGGTACATGGTATTCATATAAACCGACGACTCCCTGCCGCTTACAGTAGAAAAACGCCTGGTATCCCAGTATATTTCCGAGCACAAGCGAAACAAGAAGCGTCCCGGCCGTAAACACCAGCCCCTCAAGCTGCAGCATCCGGTTTAGCTGTCGGTTGCTCATTCCCATTGCCTGCATCATCCCAAACTCTCTTTTGCGGGTCAGGATATTGGTAATCATCGTGTTTGCCATATTCATAAAGCCAATCATGCTTAAGATTGCCAGAAACGTGTAGCACCCGCCGCGTGTTACGTCAATCAAAAGATGGGACAAAGCCAGCTGATCGGAAAAGGAGGACATGCTAAGATGATCCGATTCGTAAACGATCCGTTCGAGCTCTTCTTTTACGGCCGCTTCGCGTTCGGCGGCGCAGTCTACAAACAGGATGCCGGTCATGTCCTCCGAAAGCTTTAGCTTCCGGAAGGTGTCTTCTGTCATAGTCATCGAGGCGTCGTTAGAGTGCCCGCAGCTTCCAAGCAGCGGCGCCGAAAACGGAATCCTTCTGCCGCCGTCTAAAATTTCACCGCAGAAAGCGTCCCCGATCCGATACTCCTCATCCAGGAAATGATCCCACATATATATCACGCCGTCCTGTTCGGCCGTATTCCGGTAGTCTACCGTGCCGCGCGCCGCGTTGTTTACCAGCCAGCCAAATTCCTCTTCGCTTACAACCGAAATGGTAATATAACCGTTTTTTCCTGTGTTTTTGTTGGTTTCATAAAAAGGAATAAGGATTCGGGTACGCACTTCGGTTACGCCTTCAATGGACTTAATCCGGCGGATGGTTTCTTCCCCCAGCGGGTTTTGTTTCTGGACATGGTTGAGGTTGTTTTCGGGAATGGCTTTATCGTCTAAGCTATAGTCCAGTTCCAGCCGGAATCTGCCGTATTCAAGCTCCTCTCTGGTCTGCCGTCCGGCGTCCATATTCCCCGCGACATTGGCGACGATGACAAACAGCACGCACGATAATCCCATGGTCAGGATGGTGGTTACCGTTCTTTTTCTGTGCAGCAGAAGGTTCGACATGGTAAGGCCGAAGATTGTGACCGAATCCCGTCCGCGCCGTTTTAATTCCCGCCCGCCCGCTTCGTAGCGTATGGCTTCCACCGGGGAGGTCTTAGCGGCTGTTTTGAGCGGTTTTTGGATTGACGCCAGGACGGCGGCAAATGAAAGCGCGGCGACAAACAGTGCAAAGGGCAGGGAAAAAACGGGAATTTGGCGGTTCATCGGGAAAAAAGCGCGCATTGCGATTTTGATAACCGGTATGCCGCATAAAATCCCGGCGGGGACGGCGGCGGCAGCAAGCAGCATGCCTTCCGTCCTTACAATCTGCTTTAAATGCTTTTTACTGGCGCCAAGCGCCTTTAAGCGGCCAAACTCCCGGATTTTCTGGATCAGCGCTACATGGAAAATATTGTAAATAACCAGTATGGAAACAATCAGGATAATCAAAACGATACAGACTCCGAATACAATCGTTTCCGTAGGCGGATTGAGCGCCCAGTGCAGGTAGTTGCGGTTGATGCTGATCTGGCTTTCTTTGATGCCCAGTTTGGCGGCGAGGGAGTTTATTTTCTGCTCCATGCCTTCCGAATTGAGCGCTTCTTCGTTTGTAACCTGAAAACCGATATAATCGTTCCGCTCGGCCGGATCGGGGATGTGTTCGGCGGTAAACGCTTCCGAAACATAGGCGCTGTAGAGCTTTGCAAGGTTATTTGCTTCGGAGGAGGGTAAAAATCCGCTGATAACAAAATCCAGGCGGACGGGTTTGCCGCCGCCGTTGATGCGCAGCGGGATGGTTACGGTATCGCCGATTTGGGGATTCTTGTATCCGTGTACGAAAAAAAACTCCGGCATTGCCAGGATTTCGTTTGGAGCCTGCGGGTAGCTGCCGGACTCCGGCTTAAAATGCGAGAGCATGCGCATCACGGAATCTGAGGAGTAAAAGCGGAGCCGATAGCCCTTTAAGGCACCGTCTCCGGCATAGGACTGCCGTCCCACATTGTAAAAATGCGCGTGCAGGTTCAGTTTGTCCTGCTGCTCTGGCGTAAGCCGGCTGAACATGCCGTAGTGTTCGCCGTATGTTTCGGCCGCATACAGTTTGTTTTGACGGACAAATGCCGCGCAGCCAAGGGTAATCAGGGTAAGCAGCATGGTCGTCAGGAAAATGGCGGTTCCGGTCAGCAGAGTCCTGCTTTTGTCGGATTTTAAATTGCTTACGGCAAGCCTGGTCGTGGTTTTCATATCAGGACACCGCCTTTCTGCCGTCGTCAACGACGCGCCCGTCTTCGATGATCAGGATGCGGTCCGCCATTTGCGCAAGCTCCTCGTCGTGGGTAATCATAATTAAGGTCTGGCCGTATTTTTTGACCGACGTTTTTAAGAGGCTCATGACCTCGAGGCTGGTCTTGCTGTCTAAGTTCCCGGTGGGCTC
>OFGG01001775.1_pt1 | contig 13108 bp, 10 predicted proteins | sample 1521701 | NCBI WGS metagenome assembly OFGG01 (sample SAMEA3504081, study PRJEB24116) | mouse gut metagenome | biome: mouse gut; feature: mouse-associated habitat; material: faeces | place: Denmark | collected 2011
TGCATAATCGCAGACTTTTCAGGCATTTAACAAGTTTGAGTTTCACGGATTAAGGTTATTATATAATTGGTTATTAGGCTGGTTCCCATAGCCATGGCTGAACGGATAGCTGATGGTATACGGCCAAAGCCCCCAGTCAATCCAGCCGGACAGCGCATAAACTTTCTTGCCATCCTCAGTTTCCGGATGTGCATCCATCATCTGTTTTAATACCTCTAAATACTCATCCTCATTATTAATCTCAGGACAACCTAACTCTTTATAATAATCCCATCTGGTGAAAAATCCTACGAAACCGTTCTTATTGGGAATATCCTCATTCATTGTCTGTACTTCCACCGGGATAAAATATGTTTTTCCCTTCCCTACCACTTCTTTCGAATATTTCAATCCATCAGGAATCTTTGCTTTCAGATTTTCCCCATTATTTTCCAGCCATTCATCCATTGCCCATAACGCCCCGGAATTGATCAGATTGTCCAGCATCTGGACACCTGCGTCATTATGAAGCTCCACCAGATCCGGCAGATCCCCGCCTGCCGCCATTACTTTCAGCTTATCGTCGGTTACATCTGTGTACTCAATGACAATCCCCAGCTTGTCTTTAATATACCTCCCTATGGCATCATCTGTTGAAATGCCGTCTCCCCAGGTTTGGACCATGGCCCTGATCGTGACTACATCTTCGTTTTCTCCATTCGATGCCGAATCCGCGCCGCTATCCTCCCCGGTTTTGGCATCCGCCTTGGTTCCGGTGTCCTTGCTTACACTTTCATCCTTGCCGCTGCCACAGGCACAGACGCCCGCTGCCATGGCGATGCACAAAAAAACAGCCATCAGTTTCTTCATCATTCCCGCTTTTCTCATGTTTCCTCCTTTTCTGCCGCTTAAGCGGCCCTTCTTTCTATGCTAAAAAAGATACCATCCGAAGATCATCCTTTTACAGCCCCCATCATAACCCCTTTTACAAAATATTTCTGCATAAACGGATACACCAGCATGATCGGCAATACGGACACGATCGTGGTCGCCATCTTAATGGTTTCCTCCGACACCGTGGCCGCTCCCGGCGCCATCACCATCCCGCTTTTCATACTATCAGCCAGCCTTTGCGCTTCATTGATACAATTGTATAATAACAGCTGTACCGTCTGCAGATCAGGGTTCTGCACCAGCAGATAATTATCCTGCCAGGAATTCCACGCTCCCACCGAGGCATACACGGCTACCGTTGCCATAATCGGCTTAGAAAGCGGCAGGATGATCCTGCTGTATATCATAAAAAACCCCGCTCCGTCCATCCTGGCGGACTCCTCCAAAGAAGAAGGTATCTGCTCAATAAAAGTCTTGATCAAAATAATATAATAGGCATTGATGATTCCCGGAACAATATAAAGCAGGAAAGAATTGTTTAAATGGTATGCCTTCATGGTAATATAGTATGGAACCAGCCCTGCCCCCAGATACATAGTGATGATCACAAAGCGGTAAACAAATTTCCTTCCCACCATTTCCTGCTGAGTCACCAGATAAGCAAACAACGAAGACCCGATCAGGCAAAGCGCCGTGCTGATCACCGTCCTTGCCGTGGAGATAAAAAACGCATGGCCAAAACCCGTATTCCTGAAGATCCACTGATAAGCGTAAAAGGTAAATCCTTTTGGTAAGATCCAGACCCCTTTTATCGCCTGTGCCGAATCCGACAGAGAATAAATGACCAGATACCAGAACGGGTAAATACAGATAAATACCGCCAGCGCCATACAAATATAGATTAGGATCTGTAAAGTCATATCCTTTCCGGAGACCTTGATTTTATTATTTGCTGCTTTTCTCATATTTTTCTCCCTATTTTCTAAACGATCGCATTCCCTCTGACTTTTTTGGAGATTGCGTTTGCCGCGAACAAAAGCACGATGCTCAAAAGTGACTTCAACATCCCCAGCGTGATAGAATACGGATAGTCATTGATATAAAATCCGATTTTGTACACATAATAATCCAACACTTCAATCCGGTCCGACACCAGCGGATTATAAAACATAAAGTACTGGTCAAATCCGTTGGTCAGGATGTTGCTGATGGCAAGCAGCAGCATCACCACATAGGTAGGCAGGATCCCCGGTATGGTGATATGCCAGATCCTCTGCAGCTTATCCGCCCCGTCTACCTTGGCCGCGTCAAAAAGTTCCGCGTCGATCCCCACGATCGCCGCTATGTAAATGATAGCCGACCAGCCAAAGGACTTCCAGATCCCAAAAAACCACTGCAGGGGCCATACCTTTTCCACTTCCCCCAAAATCCCCGTAGGTGATGTTTCAAAGCCAAGCTTTTTCAGGATCATACTGATAAATCCGTTCACGGAGAAAAACGCAAACGCCATGCCATACACCGTGATCCAGCTGATAAAGTTTGGCAGCGTGGTGGTAGTCTGGACAAATTTCTTAAACCGTCTTCCCTTGATCTCATTAAACATGATGGCAAAAATCACCGGAACCGGCGTTGACAATAACCCAAGCCCGCTCATCACCAGGGTATTGCGCATCACGCGAAAAACCTCGGAGCGCTCAAAATACAGCTTTTTGAAATTATCAAGCCCGATAAACTCCATCTGACCAAACTCAAGGAACCGCTGCCCCATTTTGTAGTCAAATACGGAATAGATCCAGCCCATCAAAGGCACATAATTCATAGCAAACACATAGACCATAAACGGAACCGCCAAAAGCAGGTATTTGATTCCCCGCACCTTTTTTCTCCCAAGCCGTTCCGCCAATGATTTTTTTCCCTCTCTAACCGGCATTTTTCCCCTGCCTTTCCAAAGTATCCCTTTTGGGAGATTCCTTTTTGTAAGTTATTTTTATCATAATAAAAGCCGAAGGAACATGCCATAGACATTCCTTCGACTTTTCGTCATATCTTATTAAATTATTGCTTTCCGGAATCCTTTTTTGGTAAAAACATCCGAAAAATATAAAAATATAACCGAAGATCCTATATCCCCCTTAGCGGCAGCCTCACCGTTACCCGGATCCCTTTCCCTTTTTCCCCGGCAATACAAAGCCCATATTCCTTTCCATACAGAAGCTGGATCCTCTGGTTCACGTTAGAAAGCCCGATATGTTTTGTCTCCATCCCTGCCCGGATGTCTCCCTTAAGAGTTTCCATATCCTCCCAGGCCATCCCTTTTCCATTGTCCGATACAGTCAATATCAGCCTGTCCTCCTCCTTTTGACAAAAGATCTGTATTTCCATCCCGGCCCCGTCCTCAGGCATTCCGTACAAAAAGGCATTTTCCGTGATCGGCTGGAGGATAAATTTCGGGATCACAGCTCCGCTAAGCTCCTTCGGAACCTTCACCGTAAGGGATGTTTTTTCTCCGTACCTGTAATTCATCACTTTACCATAGCTGACAATATATTCCTCTTCCTCCTTAAGGGTCCAAAAAGGGCTGGCATCCCGGTACATCGGCTGCAGGATATCTCCCAGGGCGCTTAAGCAGTCCACCATGTCCTCCTCGCCTTTCATTGCAGCCATCCATTTTACCGTATTTAAGGTATTGTACAGAAAATGGGGATTTAACTGATACTTCAGCATTTTCATCTCCGTCTCCCGCTTAGTTTCCTCAATCTGGATGTTTTCCTCAACCAGCTCCTCGATCCTTGTAGACATCCGGTTAAACTGCCGCCGCAGCAGACCGATCTCATCCAGTCTCTTCTCTCCTTCCGCCAAAGCGATCCCCAGGTTTCCATCTTCCATATCTTTTAACGCTTCCACCGTCTCCAAAAGTGGTCTGGCCAGACGGCGCACCCAGAATACGGGGAACAAAACTGCCAAAATGACCGCCACAGTCACCGTGATCACAAAGATCTGCCGGATGTTTCCAACATCTTTTAAAATAGCCGCCAAAGGCATTTCATTGACCATCGTCCAGCCGCCAAGGCGGAGCGGATAGCACAAAATCTGCCGCCCATCTTCCTCAAAGGTATAAGCTCCCTCCGCCGTTCCCTTTCGGTATTCCTCCCCTTTCTGCTCCCCAAGCGCCCTCTCATCCGGGTGAGAGATGATCTTCCCGCTGCCATCCAGGATATAAGTCACTTCCGGCTGTACCTTTTCCCGCTCAGGCGCATAATAAATATCCGTAAAATGCTCCAGGTTCACATTCACCACCAGCCATGCCCGGTGGGCATTCCAGTATACCCCGCGATAGACACAAAGGCACGGAACCTCCTTTTCTTTACGTTCAAGGGCAAAAAAATCCCTGTTGGTATATCCCCCGCACCATTTTACCGCACCAAAAGACGGCTCCCCGTCCTTAAGCTGTTCCTTATAAAAAACACTGCCTGCCCCGTTATCCTCCTGTATGATGTTCCGCTTACTGTCCATAATAAGCGCCATCCCTTCCGAATTATAAAGGCAGATAGAATCCACATAAGTATATTGGGCAAGGATGCCGCTGAGCCCACGGAAATAATCCGCTTTCATCTGAATGACCGTGACCTCATCCACATCCCCTACAAAGACCATTTCAGTCAATACCGTCTCACTGATGAGCCGCTCCGTCAAAAACTCCACCTCACGGCAGAAAGCGTCAATATTATACTCCAACTGGGTAAAAGATTGTAATTTTTCCGCATCGGTCCGCTCCTTTAAGGAATCCATCACATTGTGGTACAAGACTAAAAAACTGCCAAGCAAAACCACCAAAAAGCTGATCGCCACCGCCGCCATCATCCTGATAAAAACGCTCCTGTATATTGGGATCTTCTCCAGTTCTTCTGCCTTGACAGGCTCCCGATGTCCTGAAATATAGTTCATGTTCCGTTCCTTTTCCGGAATGCGCTGGGGCGCTTGCCTGTGATCCGCTTAAAGGTCTTGGAAAAATAACTCTCATCCACAAACCCCGCCTTTTGTGCCACTTCATAAGTCTTAAGTCCCGTATTTTCCAAAAGCTCTTTCGCCCTCTCCACCCTTTTTTCCGTAATATAGTCCACAAACCCTACTCCAAGCTCCTTTTTAAACAGGCTGCTTAGATAATTAGGGCTTAAATTGATGCTGGATGCCACCTGATTTAAGGTCAGCCGCTGGGTAAGATTTCCCTCAATATACCGCACCGCCTCAAAGATTTCTACGCTTAAATCCACCCTCTCGTCCTGCATTTTCTGGCAGCACTCCTGATATTTATCCGGCAGTTCGGTAAATGACTGAAATACGCCGCTAACCCCCCATACCGCCCGCACCCCCATAAAGTTTGACAGTACATGGGATATTTCTTTTTGCATCTTCTCCATCCAGGAACCCTCATCCGTCGGATCATTGACAACGTTCATAAAAAGCAGAAAACAATCCGGCCCTTCCTGTATCGTTTCCCCGCCCCCGTATTTTTCCATGATCTCTTCTGTCGTATTCAGGATCACGAAGCGGATCAGCATCCCCCGGTCATCCATGATCTTCAGCCGGGCTTTTTCGTATCTTTGGATCACTACCCTTAAAAGCACCATATCTTTTTCCTTAACGGCAAGACTTAACCGCTCCATCCTGCTCCGAAAAAAGCCAATAGAAACCTGATGGTAAAAAATATACCGCTTTAATTCCTCTTCCTTCTGCAGTCTAAACTCTTCCACTCCATCCGGTCCGGCCCCATTTTCCTCATCTTCGTCCAGCTTCTTTTTTACCTTCGCCATTGCTGCCTCTATTTCCGCCGGCTTCATTTTTAATTTTAAAATGTAATCGGATACCCCCATCCGAAGGGCCTCCTGCAGATATCCAAATTTTTCATAACAGGTCAGGATCACGATCCCTGTCTTTTTATCTTCTTCCCTTATCCTTGCGATCAACTCCAGTCCGTCCATCACAGGCATCCTGATATCCGTCAGGACAATATCGGGCCTTTCCCTTTCATAGATCTCCAAAGCCTGCCTGCCGTTTGCCGCATCCCCGACTACTTCCATCCCAAGCTTGTTCCAACCGATCACACTCTTTAAGCCTTCCCGGACCAGGACCTCATCTTCCACGATCAATACCTTTCTTTTATTTTCCATAATCCTCCCAAAAATTCCCCATACTCTTATGAACCATTTATCCTAACTACTATCATCTTAATAAAAAGCGGGAAAATGCTCCATGGAAAATCTAATGAAAAATATAAAAATTTTAAGGGTCCTGCAATTACAAGGGGATTTCTTCTTTTTGTTCCTAAATACCGCATGTTTCTTGTACTATATGGGTAAGTATGCTATATTGTTCCTATCCACCTAAAACACGGAGGGATCCACATGGAACTGCACACAAATATCTTTTTTCTTATAGAGATCATCGGAACGATCGCCTTTGCCTCCTCCGGGGCAATGGTGGCTGTCCGCAAAAAATTAGACCTGTTCGGGATCATCGTCCTTGGCGTTATCACCTCCGTAGGCGGGGGAATGATCCGGGATCTGATGATCGGAAGCATCCCCCCTAACATGTTCCGTAACCCAATCTACGTGTTCGCCGCCTTCGTGACGGTGCTTATCATGTTTCTTATCTTCCGCTGCCGGCCTCATTTACTCGGGAGCCACTATATGGAAAGCTACGAAAAGGTCATGAACATCTTAGACGCCATCGGCCTTGGCGCATTTACCGTCACCGGAATCGACACCGGAATAGATGCAGGGTACGGAGAATACCATTTCCTTATCATCTTCCTGGGCGTTATCACCGGGATCGGCGGCGGCATCCTGCGGGATATCATGGCCGGTGAAACACCTTTTGTATTGAAAAAGCATGTTTATGCCTGCGCATCCATTTCCGGGGCATGCCTGTACGCTTTTCTCCTGCAGTTTACCCAATCGGATTATGCCATGCTCTTTAGCGCTCTTTTGGTGATCGCCATCCGCATTCTGGCAAGCCATTACCGCTGGAATCTGCCGGGCATCCGCACGGAATAGACTGAAGATAGCCCTTTAATTCCCAAACCCAGTCCGTCTGGATGAAGTCCACCTGCTTTTTTAGCAGCCAGCCCCACCCTAAATCCGGCGACTGTGTCAGGGAACTGTCATCGCTATGTCCTGCTGCGATCACCTCTTTTTCGTTATAAACAATGCTGTTTGCCCATATCAGCAGCTTATGTTCATGCATCCATCGGATATAAGCATCCGAAACGATCTCATCCGATTCCCGGTCAAACAAAATTTCCGCACCGATGTAATTCAGCCTGCGCTTTAACAGTTCCTCGGAAAAACTGTCTTTATGCCACATCATCACACAGTACATAAGATCTGGCGCATACTTTTCCACTTGCGCAAAGGACTCCTCATCCGCGCCGGACTTGACGATCACCTGCTTTTCCACGCCTGCCTTGCGTATCTGCTCCGTAATCCCTTCCACGTCCATCCAGAATTTGTCCACATTGATATAAACCTTATCCTTTAAAAAAGAAAATACTTCCACAAGCGAAGGCACGCGAAAGCCGGTGGGAACGCCGTCCTGATTCTTTAAGGGGATCTCCCTTACCTCTTTTGCCGTCATTTCCGGTATATATTTCCCGCAGTCCAGGAAAACAGGCTCCATACCCGGGTGAAACACAAAATACTGCCCATCTTTGCTTTTGGTGATGTCGATCTCCACCACGTCCGCACCCTGATCTACCGCGATCCGGAAAGCGGCCATGGTGTTGCAGGGGATATTGGCCCTGCTTACACCACGATGCGCCGCCACAAACGGATCCTTCCTTTTCCTTCTGTTTTCATATATGCTTTGATCAAAATCCATTGGAAACCTCACTTCCCTTGCCTGTTACCCCCTATCAGCCTGCATCCACACTTCCATCTGGGAATCCCGCCGCCAGGTCTTGCCTGCCGATGCGTAATCCATCATGGGGAAGGCCTCTCCCCCTATCGCCACGTCAAACAGACATTGGCAGGGAATATTCCCCTTTTCTTTCTTTTGTGCGGATACCTTCCCATCTCCTAAGGCAACAGGCCTGCCTTCCGCTCCAAGCCTTTGATCCCTTGCAAGAGCCAGCGGTCCATACAGCACCGCCACATGCCGGCTGCTTAAGTCATCTTCCGGATTTTCCATGCCAAATACCAAACGGGCATTCCAGCATAGGGAAAGGCAGATCCTGTCTCCTTTCTTCCATCTGCAGCTGACCCGCAAATACGTGCCCGGTTGTGCGTCCTGTAAGGCTTCTCCATTTACCTCAGCCTGCACGGACTCCGTAAAGGAGGGGATCCGCAAGCTTATCTCAAAGTCCGCTTCCTTTTCCGGTTCCACAAGGACCAAAACCTCACCGCCTGCAGGATAATCCCCCTCCACCGTAAGCTTTACCGGCACACCTTCTATGTTTGTGCGTATCTGCCCGGGAAGATAAATCCCAATCTCTATCCCCTTCTTGCTGTTCCTTGCAGCCGCAAAAGCCGTAAGGGCAGTTCCTGCCGCACCAATGGCGATACAGCAGCCGCAAAACTCCTTTCCCTGTTCCATGCTTTTAAAACCGCCTACGGCGCGGCCCCGTATTCCCGAACGCAGCGGGCTATAGCTGTCAAAAACCTGCCCGCAGCCGCCCCTTCCCGCAACTGCCCGGTCATAAACCTCCCGATAATGGACCTCGTCAAATGTGGTTTCCGGTCCGCAGGTGCTGTTTTCGGTGTTCACCGCCCCATAGAGTGCGTTAAACGCAGAACGCTCCACTTCCTCTAAATATTTCATATTTCCCGTCATGCCATAAACCCGGTAGAGCAATTTCATCCATGTGACCGTGACACAGGTTTCCAGCATCAGCCCGTCATACTTTGTTCCGGTCTGCATCAGGGAAGAATGGTTAAACAGCTCATGCTGGCAGCCGGAACCACCCACGATCACGGCTTCCGACTCAAGCAGACGATCCGCAAACCGGACAACGGCCTGTTTCCACTTTTCGCATTCCCTGACATGGGCATAGAACAAAAGTCCCTCAAAGCAGGACATCAGTTCATAAGCCTTCACCACCGGATACTGATAAGGGTAAAGCCGGTCCTCATAAGCCGCCTGAAAGATATCAAACCCTTCCGCACCGCCGTTTTCCACAATATAATCGGCAAACTTAAGATACCGTTTTTCCGGCTTTAGCTGATACAGCCGCACCACAGGTTCTAAAATGGAACTGGAGTTGATCCCCTGCCACGCGTCGGAAGCAAGGGTGATCTTCTTTTTCCCTTCCTCATCCCCGATATGATCAATCACATAGTCCAAATGTCTCCCGGCAGCGTTAAGTACCTGCTCCTTTAACTCTTCCTCCCGGCAGATTTCATAAAAATGGATCAGCCCCAGGAGCACATATTTCCGGCACCAGATATCCCAGCCGTTAAATTCCGCTTCTTTACTGTAGGTGGCAATCCTGCCTTCACAGTCCTGATAGGACATAAGCTCCAAAACCGTTTCCCGCAAGATCTCATAAAGCGCCTCATCTTCGGTATACTGATAAGTCATGCAGGCTCCCCGCATTAATTTCCCCCAGTATTCCCCTCTCCATCCGTGATCCGCATCATCTGGCGTTCCTGCAAACTGCCCTGCCGCAAGCTTCCACAGCTTCTCATCCTTTAGCTGTTCCCGCTCCACTAAGCATATCATCTCATCCGCAATCCCTTTGTAACTCCTTTTCATCCTTCCCCCGTTTCCGTGCCATATCGCAAAGACACCCGTATATTAATCAAATTCCCTCAAAAAGTCCGCATACCAGTACACCACATTCTGAATCCGGTATAACTCCGATTCCCGGCTGACACTGCGCCAAAGAGCTTTGTAATCATAAAACCATTCTTCCAGCATCCCGGCTAACGCCTTCCCCCGGATGCCTTCCGTCCTTTTTATGCCAAATTCTTTTTCTCCAATCAGGCTCCCTGCCTGTGCGAAAAGTTCCATTCCCTTCAGCCCTGTCAGATATGCCGCCACACGGCTTCGCTGGGATTTTTCAATCCCGGGGATCCTGTGGTACAGCTCATTTTGTACCTCCCGGATCTTCCCAAGATCCTCATCCGTCCTTTCAAACATCCCTTTCTCCAAAGACCCATTTCCCTTTTCCTGATATTCCACGGCCTGCCGCCAGCCAAAGCCCTGCTCCGGCAGCCATGCAAGCAGTTCCACCAGCGACTCTGAACTATCCTCATATTCCACAAGGGAAATCTGGCGGCTGATCTCCTCAAAAGGCAGGATTTCTCCCTGCCAGCTAAAGGCCGCCCCAAAGATCATGCCGGCCACGGAAAAATCCGGGTGGTTAATATGCCCATAATCCCCCCAGTCCGTATTAAGCACCCCTTCCGCACCGTAGGTTATGGCATAATCACACATTCTCCGTATATTTTCGTAAGAGTTCCTAATCAGAGGAATCAATTGATTCCAGCCGCTTACCCCCGGGCAGGTATACTGCCTGATACCGGCCTTTGCAAACACCTTAGCCGCATCCGGCGTCTCATTTGCGTCATACCCCCAGTTTAAGCAGATCGTTTCCTTGGGAAGCTCCCGGGCAGCCTCCGGAAAACTGCGGATGATATCCCCCCAGAGCATAGGAATCTTCCCCTTAGACACCACATGCCGGCAAAGTTCCCCCACAAATTCAAGATACATGCTCTGCGTTCCCTTTTGCTCCGCCGCCGCTTTACCTCTTCCCTTCCCAAGGTCAAAAGTCTCATCGGCGCATAAGTTAAAATACCGGGAAGAAAAAAGCTCCATATACCGGTCGATCATCCTTTTCGCATACAAAAGAGCGTCCGGCTCCGCGGCATTTAACGTATGGTGGCGCATCCGATCCACAAACCCAAAAGGCTCCTTGGCCATTTCCGGAAATTCTCCAAGATACCTGTAGGATTTGGTCCTCAGCACCTTATATAAATGCCCAAAGCTGGAAAGGCTCGGAACCAGGTCGATCTGATACATGTTACAATATCTGTCCAGCTCCAGAATATCCTCCGCCGAAAGAGGCGTGTCATCTCTCCACACCTCACTGTGTTCCGGGAACAGGAAGCTGTGCTCAATGTAAAGCTGAAGCTGGTTGATCTTGTAAAAAGACAGTTTTTCCACAAATTTCTTTAATTCTTCCAGTTTGGGAATCCGGCCCCTTGTCACGTCCAGATAGTATCCCCGGGTGCTTATCTTCGGATGATCGCTGACCGTCATACAGGGAATCACTGTCTTTCCCTGCCGAATCAGCTGCCGCAGAGTCTGGACTCCCATGAAAAGCCCGGCAGCGTCAAAAGCCGCCAATCGGATTTTCCCCGGCGCCACTTCAAGACAATACGCTTCCTTTGTGTCCTTCCATTCATCCGCAAGGCCAAGACCTAAGGATATTACCGTGTTATTGGTTTCCTCCGCCATGATATCCAGAGAAAGCCCTGCGGATTCCCGGATTTCCTTTTTCAGGATGGCAGCATAAAAATATGCTTCCCTGCAGGTATTGTCAATGGTGATCACACCGTCATAGGGCAACAGGAACTGCCCCTCTTTTTCTTCTACTTTATAAGGTTTGGGGATGATATACATCACAGCTTATTCTCCCTTCGTATACTAAATGCGGCTGCCCCTTTTGGGCCAGCCGTATCTGTCTTTTCATTTTACTATATCTTTTGAGGTTTGTAACTATATTTCTCGCATCACTACTCAACTCATCCATCAAATCATGATAAAGTATGATTACTATTATCGTAAGAACACAAGGCACACCACCGCACCAACATCATACCTGGCATGTTCCGTAAGTGTTCCCGTTTCCTTATTTCTACGGAACACCACCAGATTATCACTGTTTTGGTTTGCCCCAAGCAGCCATCTTTCCGAGGGAGATAACTGAAATCCCCTTGGGTTTTTCCCGCCGGAGGAAATCCATTGAATACATTTAGGCAAACCGGATCCTCCCGCGTCAAAGACCGCAATACTGTCATGGCCCCGGTTTCCCGCATAAAGATAGTTTCCGTCTTTCGATAAAAGGATACCCCCGGGGAAATTTCTTTCTCCTCCATCCCCTTTCTCCGGCGTACAGGAGACAAAGCCTTCCAGCAAGATCCTGCTCCCTTCCCAATGCAAAATCCCTATTTCATCGGAAAGCTCACAGCTCACATAAATATGACCATCTTCCCGAAAAGCAAGGCTTCTTGGACCGCTTCCCGCAGGCAGCTTCACCACATGGCAGGCTTTCGGCACACCGCCTTCCCTTCCTCCCATAATCCTCCCTGACTCATCCAGCTTATATACCGATATCTCGTCCGTTCCCAGATCGGCAACCCACAAATGCCCCCTAAAAACCGACGCGCTGTGCACATGGGATTTCTCCTGCCGCACCTGATTACAGCCTTCCGGCCTGTCCTCCTTTAATTGATAGCTGATCTGGCAGTCCATAACTTTTAAACATCCGTCCTCGCCCGTCACAAAACTGCTCAGGCTCCCGCCATTATAGTTGGCAGTGAACACATGTCCGCCGCCCGGTCCACAATCCACATGACAGGGCGCCGCTCCCATGACCGGCAGGCAGTTTTGCAAAGACAGCCTGCCATTTTCATCCACCGAAAGAGCCGATAAGGCTCCTCCTTTTGTGTCCTCGTAGTCATCCAGTTCATTTACCGCATAAAGAGTGCGCCCATTCGGTGAAAAGGCCATCCATGACGCGTTTTTTACATCCGGATAACTTTCAAACGCCTCCAGCTTCCCTTCTTCTTCATCAAACCAAAAAACCTGGATCCCCTTTCCCTTCCCCAAATAGACACTGCCGTCACCAGTTACGACAGGCGCATTATAGCTGCCTGTGTATAGCTTTACTTTCCTTTGCCCTTCCACCATATGCATATTTCTTCTCCTTCCCGTTAGACATTGGAGCCCATCAAGCATTCAGCTTGATAATTCCCTGCGTATTCTGTTTACTGCGCACCATTTTCCTCTTCCTGCAATAGCCAATCAACTATATTGTAAATCTCAATACCCTCATAACCATATTTCGGGTGCCTGGTCCTGGCAATGACCTTTTGGGGATAAGCATCCCTGATTTGCAGTAATGGCAAACATTCTCTTTCAAGAGTATTCTGGTCCGAAATATTGTCACTGACCTGGATATAGATTTTCTCGCTCCCTTTTTGCGCTACAAAATCAATTTCCTTCTGATACAATT
>OFGG01001782.1_pt1 | contig 13067 bp, 11 predicted proteins | sample 1521701 | NCBI WGS metagenome assembly OFGG01 (sample SAMEA3504081, study PRJEB24116) | mouse gut metagenome | biome: mouse gut; feature: mouse-associated habitat; material: faeces | place: Denmark | collected 2011
CAGCTTTTCTTCCACTTGTTTTTGGCAAAACCCACTTTACTAACAATTCACTTCCCTGAATACATACGCCATCCTGCTTATTCCAGATTACAAAATGTTCCGGCCTGTTCTTTTCTTCTTTTATTTCCATCCACAACTTCCGTGGATAACTTTTCTTTCTTTTAACTTCCTCATATTCCTGCAGCATCATGCCGATTAATTTATCTTCTCTAAGGCTTTTTCCCATATCGCTATTCTTCCCCATATTTTCCACCTATACGGGAGGAAATTTTTTCCTCTACACATTTCACTATTTAAAACTATGTTTTATTTATTAAAATTTTATCACACCCTCCTATCTATGTCAACAATTTTCGTCAGTTGTTATCCTTATGCTAAAAAATAAAACAGCATTGCTGTTTTCAGCAATGCTGTTTTATCCCCGCTTCCAATTCATCTTTTATTTAACATACCCCAAAATCCGGGATATTTCATCTACGCAATAGCGGAACTGTGGAACAATCCTCAAGATCAGTTCTTCATTCAGTTTAAATACCGTTCCCGTTATGCTCATTGCCGCAACTGTCTTCCCCGTATAATCACGGATTGGCAGCGCAACGCATTTCGCTCCCAGCTCACACTCCTCATTATCAAATGCCATGTCTTCCTCTCTGGCTTTTTCAAGAACCGGCTTCAACTCCTTTAAGGTTGTCATGGTATGGTCTGTAAATGCCTCAAACTGATTTCTGTCAAAATAAGCCTGCAGCTCTTCTTCCGATTTATTCAAAAGCAGCAGCTTCCCTATTGCCGTACAATACATAGGTGCCACATTCCCAATCCTCTGCAATGTTTTCATCAATTTATCCGGGCCATGCACCACGGCAATATATACAATCTTATCGTTTTTTTCCACTGCAAGGCTTACAGATTCTTCACAGATGCCGCTAAGTTTTTTCATGTATCCCATGGCTATCCCTGCCAATGAATTGCTTTCGCTTACGCTGTTTGAAATACGGCATATTTTGTAAGTTAAATAATATCTGCTCAGCTCGTCCTGTTCCACATATCCGCTTTCCATCAAAGTGATTAAAAAACGCAATACCGTGCTGGATGACATTTCCAATCCCATTGCCAAATCCTGTAAACGGATTGGTTCCTGATATTCTGACATATATTCCATAATTGCCAGTCCCTTTTCCAAAGACTGGTTTTTCTTTGTCATTTTCTTTTCAACGTTATCCGACATGTTTTTCCCCTTCGTAAATCAACTAAACTATTTTAACTTATCCAAATCTGCTTGTGCACCTCTTTTTTTAATTATAATGTACATCCTTTGCTAATTCAATACATTTGCCCGCTTTTACTTCCTCACCTTAAACACCTTATCCGGCACTTCAAACACCAGCACGATCCCCAGCACGATCGCAAAAGCCGCCTTGACCGCCGCAAACCCGTTATCCGCCGCTTCCCCAGGGCGGTCCGTCACAAGGTAATAAGCCGTCCAGTAAATCCCGGCCCCGGGCACCAGCGGAAAGATCCCGGAAGTCAAAAACACTGTCACCGGGCATTTTTCCCACACAGCCAGAAAACGGGATAAGAGTACCACCAAAAAGGTTGCAAAAAGAGTTGCTTCCGTAGCCGTACACTGGGTATAAGCTCCCAGGGCCAAATAAAGCCACCAGCCCGCGCCGCCTACAAGACCGCAGTAGGCATAATACTGCCGCGGCACCCCAAAGAGCACCGAAAACGCTATCGTTCCAAAAAAAGCCGCAAGCACCTGCCCGATCATAACAACGTTCCTCCAAAAACCCGATGGTAAATGATAAACATAGTACCTACGCCAATAGCCACACATAAAAAGACCAAGATTGCATCCAAAAGCCGCACCGCACCGGAAATATAATCCCCGTCTGCCAGGTCGCGGATCCCGTTGGTAAAGGCAAATCCCGGCACCAGCGGGATGATGGACCCTATGACCATGTGGCTGATATCATCCCCAATCCCCAGCCGGCAGCTGAGGATACAGATCAGCGTGACCAGCGCACCCCCGCAGAGATTTTTCGTGATCTTTGACATATGGGTCCTGCCCGCTGACAATATAAAAATATACAAAAGGAATCCGGCGCCAAAAGATACCGCACTGTCCACAAGGTTTCCCCCAAGAAGATAACAAAAACAGGCGCTGCCGGTGCCGGAGGCCAAAACCTGCACCGGAGAGCTTTTCCTTGGCATCCGGCGTATCTCCTCCAGCTTTTCTTTCATCTGGCCTATATCATAACGCCCTTCTGCCACCTCACGGGAGAGCTGGTTTACCGCCACCACCTTATCAAGCTGCGCTCCTCTCACCGGGATATGCATAACCTTTGCGTACTGCCCGCCGGAATGCTCCTCATTTCGGCTTCCTGTCACAAAAATGCCGTTACTGAGCACAAAAAAGTTTTCGGATTCTACCCCGAAATGCCTGCAGATCCGTTCCATTGTCTCCTCGACCCTTGCGATCTCCGCCCCGTTTTCCAAAAGGATATGGCCGGCTTCCATGGCAACCTCCAAAACCTGATTGTCGTCCTTACCTGAATTTTCCTTTTCCATGATCTCCTTCTCATTTCCCTGATTGATTTCCGCTATTATTATAAGCTACAAACTCACGAAATACAATCATTCGAAATTTCAGGAAAGCCTTGCGGCAACACAAACGGCATAGCTGAATTGCTACTTAAAGTGTTTAAAACCTTCTTTCTTGGGCCCTGCGGGCAGTCATTCCTGGAACATTTCCTCATAGATCAGCCGAACCATGGCGTCCACATTCACGCTGCCCAGATACCCAAAAGGGATTTTCTTATCTCGCACACAGGCAATAAATTTCCCGTATGCGGCGTGGTTTAAGTGGCCGGTGAAAAAATAAACACGATCCTTGCCTTCCAGCATCTTCTCATCCACGGCCTTATAAGCTTCCAGCGGCACGAACATCCAGCCGGGGAACTGCTTTTTTAATTTTTTGACCCAATTCACATGCCCGCCAATGATCACCAGCTTTAAATCCCTGATTGCGGATTCCATCCCGCCAACAGACAGCCCCGGGGACAAATCCACGCCCGCCGTGGACTTGTACGCAAACTCCCGGAGAGCGATCAGCTCCCTGCGGTTCCCCTCATATTTCTTGAGCAATTCCTCCGTTTCGCCTTTTGCCGTTTTTGCCGCCCGGTACATCTCTCGCAGATGCCGGTTTTCCTGCTCTTTGTCGTTTAGCTTTTTCCGGAGCAGGGCAATCTCCGTAAGGTAATCCTCTTCCCCCGCCTCCCCGATGCCCACCGGCGCAAGGTTCGCCTTTTGCACCCGTTTTTCCGCAACGAGGGCACCGGGCACGCTTTCTTTTGTTTTCTGTGGAAAATGTTTGGGGAAGGGCAGGTTCTCCGGCTTAAACAAAGGCTCCTCATCCTCGTCCAGGCACAATCCATCCACCCCGAGAAGGCAGTCCATATCCATGCCGCACCGGTCGCTGACATCCACAAGTGCCGCAAGGGCGCTGTAAAGATGCGTGTAAAGCTGCACGTCCTCAAAAGTAAACTCCCCGGACGGGTATGCGCTTTTCATCACCGCATACGCCCTGGAAAACTGCACCCGCAGCCCCATATTGTTTTCCATGCACCGATCCACGTAATCCTCCGGGTATCCCCAGTGCCTCAAACAGAACCCCACAAATTTATCCACATTCCAGAACTTCTTAAACTGTGCCGCTTCCCGCTTTTTGCGCTGCTCCTCCTCGTACCATTCGTCAACCTGCCGGCTGCATTCCTCTAACACGCCCGGCCCAAAATCCCGAAACGCCGTCTCTTCCTCGTCACAGGCGTCCCATTTGTCCTTGGTCCTGTTCAGCCACAGGTACAGCACCGAGCATTTTTCGTCCATTTCGATCCCGTAAAGTGTGCACATACCCAAAATCCGCCCGATTGCCGTGAAGCTGGTCCTCTCCCCCTCCCTGGACATGGAAAGAACTTCTTCCGCCGAAATATTCCGGAACCGTTTTAACTGGTTATACTCCTTCTTGTGATAGAGCTTGTGTAAATACTTGATCAGCGCCACGCAGTACTCATCCCCCAATTTTGCGCCATTGTAGGCGAGCCCCATGACCCGGCCCTTAAGCGCCTGCTCCGGCGTTTTGTACCTTGCTTCATTTTGGGAATACCAGGCAACTTTATCAAATTCCGGGAGCTGCCCGTAGCAATGGATAAGAAAATCCCTCTCAATATAAGGGTAATCCCAACACATCTGGTCTGTAATAAACCCTTCCAGAAAGAAATAATCAGCCCCTATGGTGTCCGGCACCACCTTCCCCGCCTCCCTGTCCAGCTTGTCCTGCATGATCAGCCCCATTGTTTCCCTAAGTTTCTCTTCATTCACGCCCTTGGGAAACAGAAATTCTTCAGAATAATCTCCAATTATACTCATAACTTTTCTCCAATCTTTCATGCTTTTATGTGGGCTTTGGGGTATAGCGGGAAAATACGGATGACCGCCCTTAGCCGGGCGAGCCTAATAAGAATTGAGCCTGTAGAAATACAAGACTTCCATATGCTATTGGCAAGCATACCATGGGTTATCGTGGGTTGTCAATAAATTTTGGCTTATGATGCCTTATCATTATTTTATAACCCATATTTCGACCTCATATCCGATATTACTTCATCAGCTTCCCGTTATCTTCCCTCGTTCTCATACGCCCTGGCCCTATCTAACTTTCCATAGATCTCATTCTCCGCCATTACCGCATACGGGTTATTCGTCCTCTTAATTTCAAACGAGAAACCCTTATTTGCCACAACCCGGGTCAAAAACATCCTAATTTGCCCGCTTTTACTTCCTCACCTTAAACACCTTATCCGGCACTTCAAACACCAGCACGATCCCCAGCACGATCGCAAAAGCCGCCTTGACCGCCGCAAACCCGTTATCCGCCGCTTCCCCAGGGCGGTCCGTCACAAGGTAATAAGCCGTCCAGTAAATCCCGGCCCCGGGCACCAGCGGAAAGATCCCGGAAGTCAAAAACACTGTCACCGGGCATTTTTCCCACACAGCCAGAAAACGGGATAAGAGTACCACCAAAAAGGTTGCAAAAAGAGTTGCTTCCGTAGCCGTACACTGGGTATAAGCTCCCAGGGCCAAATAAAGCCACCAGCCCGCGCCGCCTACAAGACCGCAGTAGGCATAATACTGCCGCGGCACCCCAAAGAGCACCGAAAACGCTATCGTTCCAAAAAAAGCCGCAAGCACCTGCCCGATCATAACAACGTTCCTCCAAAAACCCGATGGTAAATGATAAACATAGTACCTACGCCAATAGCCACACATAAAAAGACCAAGATTGCATCCAAAAGCCGCACCGCACCGGAAATATAATCCCCGTCTGCCAGGTCGCGGATCCCGTTGGTAAAGGCAAATCCCGGCACCAGCGGGATGATGGACCCTATGACCATGTGGCTGATATCATCCCCAATCCCCAGCCGGCAGCTGAGGATACAGATCAGCGTGACCAGCGCACCCCCGCAGAGATTTTTCGTGATCTTTGACATATGGGTCCTGCCCGCTGACAATATAAAAATATACAAAAGGAATCCGGCGCCAAAAGATACCGCACTGTCCACAAGGTTTCCCCCAAGAAGATAACAAAAACAGGCGCTGCCGGTGCCGGAGGCCAAAACCTGCACCGGAGAGCTTTTCCTTGGCATCCGGCGTATCTCCTCCAGCTTTTCTTTCATCTGGCCTATATCATAACGCCCTTCTGCCACCTCACGGGAGAGCTGGTTTACCGCCACCACCTTATCAAGCTGCGCTCCTCTCACCGGGATATGCATAACCTTTGCGTACTGCCCGCCGGAATGCTCCTCATTTCGGCTTCCTGTCACAAAAATGCCGTTACTGAGCACAAAAAAGTTTTCGGATTCTACCCCGAAATGCCTGCAGATCCGTTCCATTGTCTCCTCGACCCTTGCGATCTCCGCCCCGTTTTCCAAAAGGATATGGCCGGCTTCCATGGCAACCTCCAAAACCTGATTGTCGTCCTTACCTGAATTTTCCTTTTCCATGATCTCCTTCTCATTTCCCTGATTGATTTCCGCTATTATTATAAGCTACAAACTCACGAAATACAATCATTCGAAATTTCAGACGCATCCTATACAACCCAAATTCTTTTTGATAAAATGGAAACAAAAAGGAGGGTACCACATATGCGGGAAACAGTTAACATTAAAGTAACAGAACCAAATTACACTGCCATAACCGGCGTCACCTTTTCACAGGTGGATGCCTGGTTTGGACATACCAGAAGAGATTTAAAGATGGATATCATTTACCCGGAAAATCCGGAAAAACCCTGCCCCTGTATCGTATGGATCTGCGGCGGCGCATGGGTGCAGATGGACAGGTCCGCCCACCTGGCTTACCTTGCAGGGCTTGCCCGCAGCGGGTTCGTGGTTGCAAGCGCCGAATACCGCACCAGCAACGAAGCGGTCTATCCGGCCCAGTTAGTCGATATCAAGTCAGCCATCCGATATCTGAAGGCCCACAGCGGCCGCTATCATATCGACCCGGAGCGCTTTGGAGTAATGGGAGAATCCGCCGGCGGTTACTTAACGGCCATGGCAGCCCTTGCCGATGACCCGGCTTTTGACGCAGGAGACTATCTGGAATATTCCAGCAGAGTGCAGGCAGCATGTCCTTGGTATCCCCCTGCGGACGTGACCGGTTTCCCTTACCCGTCACCCGTGGAAGCCGCTGCTTCGCCGGAATCTTTGCTTCTTGGCATGAACGTGATGCTCCATCCAGAAGAAGCGTTAAAAGCCTGCCCGGTGTCTTTTGTGACCAAAGACGCGCCGCCCTTTATGATCATCCACGGCATCGACGACCACACCGTGCCTTTTTCACAGGGGGAAATCCTGCACGATACGCTGGAAAAAGCCGGATGTGATGTGAAGCTCATCGCCATTGAGGGCGCTGACCACGCCGACAGGCAGTTTTTCCAGGAAGAGATCTGGCAAAAGATCGCTGCGTTTTTTCACGATAAGCTGGATGCATAAGCACCATACCAAAAACCGGGTCTGAATCCCTGTAAAGGGGGCAGATCCGGTTTAAAACCCAGCCTAGGCGTACAAATCATTCAGCGACAGCAATACCACCTCATCATTTTCCAATGTGTCAAACCATTCCGTGTACCCGCTTAAAGAAAAGAACACATACTTTACCACCTTATATTTTCTGGAGATTATTTTTGCTCTCCGAAGTAAAGTATCGAAAACTCCTTTATCAATCTTTTCCTTTTTAAACTTACACTCACCTGCCACTGCCGTTTTGTCAATTTCTGAAATTGCAACTACATCAATATCCGCAGATTGCTGTACCTTTTCTCCATTTTGCTTTTCAATCGTTTCCACACCCCACCAGGTTCCCACCTGCGTAAGGAAACTGTCAAAACGTCCTTGAATCCCCTGTTCAAGCGTGAAATACCTGCACATCTCCTCAAAAACACTCCCCATATACGAATGCAGTCTTGGTTTGACCACCTTCTCATAATATACTTCCCCCTGCCCCATCTCTATAACGCTGTGTGCTTTGGGAATAAACTCATACCAAAATTTAAACATATGGTCTTTCAAGACATATTGGGTCTTTTTCTTGTTTTTTTCTTCCGTAATGCACTTTTTCTTTTCCGCAAGCCCCACATTGATAAGCTTTTCAAGCGAATATAAGACGGTAGGTTCTTTTTCCCCTACCTTAGCCGCAATCAAATTTACGGTATTTTCCCCGGACGCAACCTGCTCAATGATAGCATTTACCAAAGTAATATCAGAAAACTCCTGAGTGAGCAAATTCCTTGTCTCTTCATATAGATAACCATCCGTATGAAAAAACTGCTTTTTGATATTCTCATCCAAACTCATATCCCCATTGATCATAGCCAGATATTTTGCAACTCCCCCTGTAATACCATAGCATATGGCCTGATCTTCCGGCGAATAACCGGGAACAAAAAGTGCGGCGTCCCTATAATTAAACGCCTCCAGCTTAATCTGCGAATCCCTTCTTCCAAATAGTGGGCTTTTTTCACTTAGCACCTTATTCTCCATAAAGCTCAGTGCAGACCCGCATAATATCAGCATCAAATTTTTATCCTTCCACTTGGTATCAATATATTTCTGCAGGATGGAAAGAAGCGCCTCATCTTTTTCAGCCCAGTAAGGCAATTCATCTATCACGATAATAAGCTTATCTTCCGGCATTTTTTTAGTTATAAAATCAAAAACAGCCTCAATAGATGAAAATTTCATACCCTCAAGTACAGGGTCCAAAACTGCCAGCACCTGATCGGAAAACAGCTCCATATTCCTTTCTCTGCCTACTTTTGCAGCCGTATAGAAAACGGTTTTTTTGTCTTTCGTAAATTCAGCGATCAGCGTTGACTTTCCAATACGTCTTCTTCCGTAGATGACAGACATGCCAAATCCTTCTTTTTGATATAGTTCCTGAAGCGTTTTCAATTCACGTTTTCTTCCAATAAACATGCAGTTCCCCTTTGCATCAAACATTTAATTCAAATTGATTTAATTCAAATTGATTTGAATTAAATATAGCACATTTATTGACAAACATCAATTCTTTATATGGCTTTTACATCCTTCTTTTTACTTTCCTCCTGCATATTTATGAATCGTTGCTTTTACCGCCTCCGGTCCGCTAATCATTTCTCGGAACATTGTTTCGATTTTTCACCAAGGCCTGTCTCATAAATATTAGTAAAGAAAATACGCTCGTTAGAAAGAATAGGTTTCAGCTGATCTTTGAATGTTTCAGGCTGGCCTACTACGATATCTTTTAATTGTTCCTGAATTTCTTCATTCATTGGATCCGGTGCAAGTTCGTATTTCTTTCCTTGATCATCTATCCCCAGCATGTAGCGGAGCCAGCCTGCTATCCCAAGAGGAATTGCCGTCAATTTAGAAGCATTTCCATATTTAGCCACATACGCTTTAATCGTCTCTCCAAAACGAATTCCTACCATCTGCGACACATCTACGGCAAGACGAAGATTCGTATCTCCCAAATATTCGTTCGGGAAACGATCATTGAAAAGTTCGTCTACAAATTCCTGTGGCGAAAGAATCCCCGGATTCGGTACTACCGGAAGTCCTTCATCATATGCAACCATACGCGCCATTTTCATCATATCCTCATTTGTATTCAGCATATGAGCAAATAGATCATATCCCAAAACCACTCCAAGCGGTCCTGTAGCAGAATGTACCGGATTTAAACATACCGTTACTTTCATACGTTCCGATAAATTCACTGTTTCTCGGTCTGCCATGTAAACTCCAAACCCTTTTTCCAAAGCAGGACGGCCATTGGGGAAATTGTCCTCGATCACCAAATACTGTGGTTTTTCTGCATTTACAAATGGAGCAATATAAGTTCTTTTTCCGGTAACCACCGGCTGCATATTTTCTACACCTAATGCCTCCAGATCATCCGCAATCCGTTCACTTGGACGAGGAGTGATTTTATCAATCATAGTCCATGGAAAAGCAACCAGCGATTCATCACTCACATAATCGATAAATCCCGCTTCTACAAACCCTGCTTTTTCCCATTCCTCCGCCATTATCATTACAGATTCTCGAAGTTTTGCTCCATTATGAGAACAGTTATCCATAGATACCAAAGCTAACGGATACTTTCCTTTTTTATATCTTTCATAAAGCATTGCCGTCACAATTGCCATTGCGCCAACCGCTTTGTCCGGCCCCTTCTGAATATCAGACTCTACAAATGGAAACCATGTTCCATCCGCCTTTCGCAATGCATATCCCTTTTCCGTAATAGTAAAGGTAACTATTTGTAACGAAGGACTAACAAAAATTTCTTTCAACCGTTTCCATTGAGCAGAATCTGAAGAAATTGCTTTAACTGCTTCCGCCAGCGAGCCCAATACTTTGTATTCTCGTGTACCATCCCCATGCAAAAGCACACGCAAGCCGAGATTATCAAACGGTTCATAAATTTTGTCTACAACATCATAGTCAAAGGTTTCAACGCAAGTAATCCCCCTGTCTAATTCTCCCTCTTCCAGCAGTCCATCCGCTATGCCTCCAATAAAAACACGAAAAATATTCCCGATTCCAAAATGTACCCATACCGGTTTCTCTTTCGCTTTTTGACAAGCCTTTTCCACATCATATTGGGGAAGTTTGATGCCTGCTTTTCCCCATGGTTCACGGTTTTTAATTCCATCCATTGTCAGTTTCATTTCATTTTCTCCTTTTCTTTATCCCACAATTTCATCAAGGTATTTCCATGCATAGCGGTACTATAGAACCAAAAAGGACACTCTCCGTTTTATTGGAAAATGTCCTTTTAACAGCTGATTTTCTTATCTTTAGTACAACTTCGCTCCTGCCGGAATCACATCATCCAGCATTAGTAGATTTAAGCCTTCCCGTCCGTCATACTCATACACTGCGGAAATCAACATACCTTCGGAATCAATGCCCATCATCTTTCTAGGCGGCAGGTTTGTGATCGCCACACAGGTCTTACCAACCAGTTCTTCCGGCTCGTAATACTCATGAATACCGCTTAAGATGGTGCGATCTGCGCCTGTTCCGTCATCCAGCGTAAACTGTAACAGTTTCTTGGACTTTGGAACTGCCACGCATTCTTTTACCTTCACTACACGGAAATCAGATTTACTGAATGTATCAAAGTCTATATCATCTGCAAACAAAGGCTCGAGCTTTACCTTGGAAAGGTCAATCTGTACCCTCGGCGCGGACACGCTTGCAGCCGCAGCCGGCGCTTCTGCCAAAGCAGAACCAAAAGCTTTTTCTGTCTGGCTCTCGCCCTTCTTTGCATCTAAGGACTTCATCGTCGGGATTTTACGTCACTTTAATTTAAAATGACTTATTTCCCTTTATTTAGCCGCTTTTCCGCATCTCCACCACAGCCATATAACGCTATTTCATTGATTAAAACCTTTGAATTTGTCGTACTCTTGTCGTATGGCACACAAGTTGTCGTACTCTCTGTCAGTCCTAGCCGGACTCTTTCCTAAAATACATCCAATTTGTGTGCTAAATTTTCAATAGCTTCCTGTTTCTTTGCATCGGTGACTTCCGCATATATGTCCATCGTGGTTTCAATATTAGCGTGTCCCATTATGGACTGGATCACCTTTAAATTTGTTTCATTCTCGCAAAACCTCGAACAAAAGGTATGCCTCAAATGATGACATGAAAAATGTGGTATTAGCACTGGCTCCCGGTGTTGCTTGGAAGCATTAACCACTTCTTCTGCATTGTACGATTCGTATATACGCTTAATTGCCCGGTTGATAGACTGCGGATTGTGGACGTATCCAAAACGGTTCATAAAGATAAAACCTTTCATCCCATCAATCTCCGTTTCATTGAATCCATTTTCCTGCTGGTCTGCAAGCTCCGCCCGGAGTGCATCATAGACCGCATCCATCAGCGGAATAAATCGTATACCCGCTTCTGTCTTTGGGAGTGATATAGAAAATGTACACATCGGGTGTTCCTTAAATTCCCTGCTGTAATAAACCAAACTGTGGTTGATGCTGATTATACGTTTTTCAAAATTTACATCTTCCCACCTTATCCCGATTGCTTCCCCAATCCTGCACCCCGTCCCTAACAAGAACTTAAACAAAGATGTCCAGCGGTAATATGTAGGATTGTTTTCTATATAGTTTATAAAAGCTCTCTGCTGTTCCAGAGTTAAAGCGTGTCTTACGCCATGATTTCTACCCGGCTGTTTTTTTATCTGCGCCATAACCCCGTCACTCGGATTATTACGGATAATATCATCCCGCACTGCCAACTGGAATGTTGGGTGAAGCACCGTATGGATTGTTTCTAATGTGTTAATCTGCATTTCCTTATCTTTCAGTAAATGCTGGTAGAATTGAAGCACATCAGAAAATTTTATCGCTGCAATTTTCTTCTTCCCAAACCCTTTCCTGATAAAACGGTCATACATATATTTGTAGTTCCTCATGGTTGTTCCCCTGAGTTCCGACTTTGTAGATATATACCTGTCAAATACAAAATTGACCGTTGCGCTGCCAGCTACATAGGTATCCAATCCGTCTAACTGGTCTTTAATCAGCTTTTCTTCCCTCTCACGCAGCTCCATAATGTCCTTAGAGTATATGCTCCGGCGTTTCCCTTCCGGATCGGTATAGGTATAAACATATTTGCCATCGCAACTGCGTTGGGTTTCGCCTTTTCTTAAAACCCTCCCTTTATTATCCTTTCTTGATTTTGCCATCTCTGCTCCTTTCTCAAGGAAAGAGATTTCGTACTAGCTACTTATCGGTTCTTCCATTGCATACTGCATATCAATCCCCTTTTGTAGAACCTGCGTTATGGTCATGTCATGTTTGGACGCATATTCCCTGAGTTTTGCGGCTTCTTCCTCTGTCAGCTTCAACCCGATAAGGCTTTTTTTCGGATTGTCAGACTTTGGTCTGCCTGTCCTCGCCACAATATACACCTCCATCCATTTCATAATCATTATACTTTCAGTTTAACCAAAAGTCAACACTTATTTTCAGTTATACGAAAAATCTTTCTGCTTTGCATATACGCATCTTAACTATTTCACACGAAATGATTCTAAATACTGGTCAAACGTATCTAAATCAACTAATACCATTCTGTCAATTTTCAATATAGCTCCCGCATCTTTCGTCAAAGACTGAAATTTATTCATTCCCATGCTGTACATTTCTGCGCCTTCTTTATATCTGACTAACCTCTTTTTGTTAATCGCCTTCGGTATTCTCTGCATCAAAAATATCCTCCTAATTCTTTGCACAGCTTTATCTGCTAATAAACAGGCAGAATAACACTTCTCCCCATTTATTAGCAGATAAAAACTGCAATACAGGTGGCGGCTCATTACGCCGCCCACATCGGTCTTGCACCGTCATTTCATTGACCGGACTGCGGTTTTCCCACAGCCCGGAAGTATCATTATCACAGATATGCTTCATCGCCCCATGTAACTGCTACATA
>OFGG01001783.1_pt1 | contig 13065 bp, 9 predicted proteins | sample 1521701 | NCBI WGS metagenome assembly OFGG01 (sample SAMEA3504081, study PRJEB24116) | mouse gut metagenome | biome: mouse gut; feature: mouse-associated habitat; material: faeces | place: Denmark | collected 2011
CTCCCACTAAGTGGGAAATACATCTGCCAGAAAGCATTTTTCAAACACGCTCTAGTGGACACAAGGACGCAGAGGGCGTAATCCATACAGACACGGAGGTAACTTTATGAATCAGAACCTGTCCGCATACCATATTTTTTACGCGGTAGCCAATTCCGGGAACATCTCAAAAGCCGCCCGGGAATTATATATCAGCCAGCCCGCGATCAGCAAATCCATCCAAAAATTAGAAGACGGGCTTGGATGCAGCCTTTTTGTCCGAAGCTCCAGGGGCGTAACGCTGACCGAGGAAGGAAGCCTGTTCTACTCTTACGTTAAAACAGCCTTTGAAACGCTTTCCCAGGGAGAAAAAAAACTGCGCCGCTCCATTGAACTTGGCATCGGCTATTTAAAAATCGGCGTCAGTTCCACGCTGTGCAAATATATCCTGCTGCCCTTTTTAAAAGAATTTATCCGCCTTCATCCACATATCAGCATTTCCATCAGCTGCCAGTCTACCAATGAAACCTTAAAGCTGTTAGAGGAAAACAAAATAGATATCGGCCTGACCGGAAAACCGGAACACTGCAAACAGATCCGGTTTGACTACCTGGAAGAAATCGAAGATATCTTTGTCGCAACCAAAGACTACCTGCGGAATTTAAAGGAGCGCGGCGTAGAAGAACATCAAATCCTGCCCCATTCCACACTGATGCTTTTAGACAAAAACAACATGACGAGGCAGTATATTGACGGCTACTTACAGCAAAACCAGATTCCGGTGCAGGATTCCATTCATATTTCCAATATGGATCTTCTGATCGATTTTGCAAAAATCGGCGTCGGCGTCGCCTGCGTTATCCGCAGTTTTGTAAAAGACGCTTTAGAAGACGGCAGCCTGGTTGAAATCCCCCTAAAATCCCCCATACCAAAGAGGGAAGTCGGTTTTGTATACCGAAAACAGGCCAAAACGGCAAAAACGCTGGAACAGTTTATTTCGTTTTATCAAAACCGGCCAAACCAATAGGCCTGTTATTTCCGATACCGGTTCAGGCAGGCGAACACTTCCTGTTTTCTGGGCATTGCAAGGCCGGTCGGAAGATAACTTCCTCCATAAATTTTTTCCATGCCGTTTTTGTCTACCAAATCAAACAAAAGATCTACGGTTTCCTGCAGCGTTTTTCTGCCGTCCGATAAATTCTGGATCACATATTTTAACAGATAGCCCAGCATCACGGTCTGCTCCGCGTCCGCAAGCTGCTCCACATAGCGCAAATCCACAGTAGAACGGTCAATGGAAACGGCGTCCCTTCCCATCGCCTTTATCTTCATCCGATCCCTGCCGCCTGCTCCCCTGCCAAACAGCACGCGTTTAAATTCCGGCGCGCTTGCAGGCGCCAGGCGTCCAAGTTCTAACGGGAAATGGGAAGCTTCTTCTTTGGCAATCTTTGTTACATCCACCGGGACATACTGGTTCATCTGAAGCACCGTATCCGCCTTATGGAAATACGATCCGCAGCTTCCCGCCACAAGCACTGTGGAAATGCCGAATTTTCCATACAATTCCTCCACACGGTCAATAAAAGGCGTAATCGGCTCAGAATCCCGGTGCACAACGCGCTGCATCAGTTCGTCGCGGATCATAAAATTTGTGGCGGACGTATCCTCGTCGATTAAAAACACGCCCGCTTTTGCTTCCATGGCTTCTATCATATTGGCGGCCTGCGACGTGCTGCCGCTTGCGTCTTCCGTAGAAAACGCTTTCGTATCCTTGCCGTTTGGCAGCGTGCCTATAAACATGGAAATATCGGTCTGTTTTACGCTCCTGCCGTCCTCCGAGCGGATTTTTACCGCCGTATTGTCGGTGATGACATACTCTCTGCCGTCTCCTGCGATATGGTTATATACGCCTGCCTCTAACGCTTTCAACAGCGTGGATTTGCCGTGGTAGCCGCCGCCGACAACAAGCGTAATCCCGCGCCGGATTCCCATGCCGCAGATTTTGCCTGCATGCGGCAGCTGCATGGAAACTTCCATAGAAGCCGGCGAGGTAAACCGGACGGCGCCGCGCATGGGCTTATCGGAAATGCCGCTTTCCCTGGGCAAAACGGATCCGTTTGCAATAAACGCAGCCAGATCCTGTTTTTTTAATTCTTCCCGGATAAACTGCTGATCGTCCGCTAATTCAGACACCGCCGCGACTTTTGCCGGATCATACGAACGGTAATACAGGGAATCGGCAATGCAGCCCGGCAAAAACCGGAATAATATTTTTTCAAGCTCCCTCGCATTCACGGTGCGCCCGTTCGCCGGGAACCCCACCTCCAGGCGAAAGCAGATTTCACCTGTTTTGCCGTTAATCTGGCATGCGCTGCGTTCTAAAATTTTCTGCGCCGGGCGGCTTACAGAAATCAGGCCGCTTTTGCCGGAACCTTTCGCCTGAAAAGAGACGTCGCCCGCATTTTTGTAAAAACGGCGGATCAGCATGTCCTGCAAAGCGGATTTGCGCCATGCGTTCGCATAGGATTGGGCCGGAAAACCCGCCTGCTTGGAGGATACGATAACGCTGACTTTTGAAGGGGCGGCAAAAGGATCCCCCTGCACATGGTCAATAGACAGAATATAATCGCGGAATTGGTATCTGCCTGCAGTATCTTTGTAGGCAGGGTAGCTTCTGCGGTCAATTCTGTTTAAAATGTCTCTCAGGTCTTCTGAACGTTTCATAATCAATTTATTCCTTTCTTTTTCTTGTATTCATATCGATTTTCCTGCTATCTTAACTCAGATAAAAGTTCATTCTTTCTGCTGCCCATAAGAAGCTGCCTGTTATATTCCAGATAACGTTCGCAGGTATATTCCGCCAGAAAGGCGGCCGATTCTTTCCGCGTAGTGAGTTCGGTAATAAAAATCAACATTTCTTCGCCTGCCGAAAACGCCTCTTCCATAAAATCAAACGCATATTCAAGCGCGCCTGCAGCGGCGGCTTCCGCACGTTCCAGGCGGGCCTGCTGCCGTAAAAACCCTTCTTTGGCCTGTTCAAAAGAAGTTTCTGCCGACGTTTCGCCAGCCTTAGGCCGCCCTTCTTTTAACAGGGTAAGCAGGCGTTTGTATTCTTCGCATTCTGCTTTATCCAAAAGGCCGCCGGACTCTTTCCGGCAAAATTCCTGTTCCTGTTCTAAAAGCATCTGCATATAATCCTGCTGGGGAGCCTGGCGGTACGCTTTTAAACATGCAAAATAACGGTCCGTCACATGCCGTTCAAAAGAAACGTTTGAAAAATGATTCATTAAGGCGTCGGCAAGCAGGTTTACAACGCTGAACCGCTCGTCAAATGCAGCTTCATAAATCCGTGCGTATACGGCGGGCTTTACCTTGCCCAAAAGAATTTGCGGGATTCCATAATCATCCTGATATTTGCGGCACAGATCCAGATAAGCGGCCACGTCACAGGCCACGTCTTCCTGGTGCAGAAATTCATAAACAATTTCTTTTGAAACGGGAAGCCCCATTGCTTCATAACGGTACAGCAAATGGCTGAAATCTTCCCATCCCCTTGCCGTTACGTACTGTATGCCGTCTACGTCCGCCTCAATCCGGTAAAAATTTTTGGGGCGCAAATCCAGGTAGCTTATCAGGGCGCCGTGGATGTTCCGGATTTTGGCGTATTGGCGCCAGACTTTGTAATCCGCTTCAACCGGGATCACGCGCACCCGATCTAAAGTAACCATGTCAAATTCACGCACGGATTTGTTGTATTCCGGCGGATTGCCCGCGGCCGCGATTATCCAGCCGGGCGGGACGTTCTGGTTGCCGAACGTTTTGCACTGTAAAAACTGCAGCATTGTGGGGGCTAACGTTTCGGAAACGCAGTTGATTTCATCCAGGAATAATATGCCTTCCGTCATTTGGGTTTCTTCTATTTTGCGGTATACGCTGGCTATGATTTCACTCATTGTATATTCCGTAACAGAGTAGGTATTCCCCTGGAATACGCGCTCTTTAATAAACGGCAGCCCGACGGCGCTCTGCCTGGTATGGTGGGTAATCGTATACGAAACCAGACCAATCCCGCACTCTCTCGCCGCCTGCTCCATGATCTGCGTTTTGCCAATTCCGGGCGGCCCCATGAAAAGCAGGGGACGCTGCCTGACTGCCGGAATGAAATATTCCCCGGACGCATCTTTTGCCAGATAGGCCCGTACGGTATGTTTGAGTTCTTCTTTTGCCTGTTTGATATTCATTTCATCCATTCCTCCGGTTCTAAACGAAGCCGCATTGCCCAGGGCGGAACCGCGTCTTCCTCGTAATCTCCCAAAAATAAAAACGCCGTTTTATAGCCGGGTTTTTTTGCAGGGTAAATCCCTTTTCCGTCCGTAAAATATAAAAGCCCTCCCAAATGCTTTAATTCCCCTGCTTTTTGCAGTTTTTCCACATAGGAAAAGGCCGGGCGGAAATCCGTCCCCCCGCCGCCTGCAATCCGAAAACTGTCCGGCAGGCGTTTGACGGCTTCCCCTGCTTCTACAGTCTGATCCATCCGCACCTGATCGTCGCACTGGATGATCCGGATAAGGCAAGACTCAAAAAATGAATTTTTGCGGGATAAAATGGCCGCCGTTTCTTTTAAAAAGCCTTCCACCAGTTCCCCGCTTGTAGAATAGCTGGTGTCTATTACAATAACAAATTCCCGGATTTTTAACGACTCTTTTGTTTCTAACGGCTCAATAAGCGGCATCCTGCCGTAAAGCAAAAAACCGTACGAATAATACCCCAGATCAAATTCATCCGGATCCAGGCGCGCCTCTTCCCTTAAGACTGCAAATTTGCGCAGAAAATCCGCGTAGCTGCGCCTGGCTTTTTTCGCCCGTACCTGCGCCGCAAACGCTTCTTCCCCCGCCTTTTGCTCCGTTCCCCTTTGGCTTTGTAAAAGCGAAGCCTGGTTTGCCTTCTGTTCCCATTCCTGCCTGGCCTGTATACAAGACGGCTTTTGCATGTCTTCTTCTTTGGGCCAGTACCTGTGGTCGTCGGTATAAAATTCCGCTTCCAGCAGGCGGAAGCGTTCTTTATCCTGGCGCTTTAGCCAGCGGTAGATTACGGCGGCAGATATGCCGCCTTCTTCCCGGCTTAAGCTTGCGTACGTATCCCGCCGCAGCAAATTCAAAATCCGCCTGGTACATCCCTTATCCAACGCGTCGATCACGCGTTCCGCCGCAATGTCGCACGCTACATGCCAGCTCCGTACATCGCGCTTCCCTCCAATCCACAAATGGCGGAACAGGCAGTGAAATACCGTATGCAGATAGGCCCTGTCCAAAAAAGGCGCGTTCTTTTGAAATACGGTTATCATCCAGCCCGGAGAAACACGCAGATACCTGCCGTCTGTGGCAAAAGCCGAAAGCCCGTCGGCAGGGCAAAAGGCAAGCGCCAGCAAAGCCGGCTCAAGGTAGCGCAGTTCAAGGTATAATTCATGCCGGATAAATGTAAAGATCTTTTGCGCCATTTCGGCTTCCCATTCGGATTGCGTCTGTATATGCGCCATGTCCTGCCTCTCCTTTCCACCGTCAGACGAAACCGTCGTCAAAGTCATATCTTTTTTTGGAAGCCGTCCTGCCCTTAGCCATCCATCCAAGCAAACCCGCGGCGCCCTCGGCCCATCCCGACTCCGCCGCCGCTTGCGCGCACGCTGCAAGTTCTGCGCCGTACAGCAGGTTCTCCCGGTGCAAAAAGCGCAGCCCGCTAAAATCCTTCCGCCGCACAAACCTGCCGGAAATTTCCCGGATATGGCCTGTTAGGCACTCCCGGTAAATCTCCCTGTTTTTTGCATGCAGCGCATACGGATACATCAGCCGTCCAAGCGCCATCTGCGACAGCGTTTCTTCCCGTTCTTCCGCGCACGCCTGCAAAAACACCGCGTCATATCCGGCAAAATCCACCCTGCCGTCCCTTATACACTGCCTGGCCCGAAACCCTTCCCCCAAAATGCTTCTGCCAAACAAATGCGCCGGCGCGACTTCGTCATATGACTCATAATACTCCGGATATAACAGCGACGCTTCCGTCCCCGCATCCGAAATAAAACGCACCTCCATATCCGAGGACACCTGCGCTAAAATCTGCCGGACGCCGCTTTTTTCTCCCGCGCCGCAGCGCAAATTCAGTTTGTGGAACGAAAGCGTATTCATAAATGCGTCGCTCCCAATATCCGCAGTCTTTGCGCCGATACAAAGCGTATGCAGCTTCCTGCAGTTATAAAACGCACAGTTCCCGATTTTTTCCACCGAATCAGAAAGACAAAGCTCCTCTATGGCGTTTGTATGCAGTTCCTGCAAACAAGAGGCGTCCTCCGGTTGACCGTCCGCCGTATCTTCCACATCCCCGTGCCAGCCCTTCGGCCCGGCCGCAAAACAATACGGGGCAATTTCCACAATCGGATGCCCCGCAATCTGCTGCGGCAAACGTACCACAGGAGACGTCCCATATAAACGCAGAAGCCTTGCTCCGCCGTCCGCCCTTTTTTGCCAGAGCATACGGTATGGCTGTAACCGCTCCATCCAAAAAATCCCCCTTTCGCCGTACCAAAGCCCTTTTTCCATATTATGTTACTGTTCACACCTATGGTGTTCACAGTAACGAATCCAGCCTATTGAAAGCTGCCTTACGGCAAGAGGCCGGATTCTGGCCCCATTACTGTATTGGCCTGCGGCCGTGCAGCGCACAGCCCAGGAGTGAACAATAACATTATTATAACACATCTGTTCGTCATTTCAAGTAGCGCATTGACCTCCCCGGCCACATCCGCTATAATAGGGTTACTGCCCGGCTCTAAAACATGCGGGTAGCAGCACAATATGTTATATTGTAAGATGGGAGGTATCCATATGTCATTTGACGGAACTGTCGTAGCAAACCTTGTCTGCGAACTAAACCAGCAAATCCGAAACAGTAAAATCAGTAAAATATCCCAGCCGGAAAACGATGAACTGCTTTTTACGCTGAAAGGGCCAAACGGGCAGCGGCGTCTCGCCATGTCTGCAAGCGCGTCCCTCCCTTTTCTTTATCTGACCGAAAAAAATAAACAAAGCCCCCTGACCGCGCCAAACTTCTGTATGGTACTCCGTAAGCATATTGCAAACGGGCGCATCACGCGGATCTTCCAGCCGGGTTTGGAGCGGATTATCCATTTTGAAATCGAACACTTAGACGAACTTGGGGACTTGTGCCGTAAGACGCTCACCGTGGAACTGATGGGCAAACACAGCAACATTATTTTTTGCAAAGAAGACGGTACGATTATCGACAGCATCAAGCATGTCTCGGCACAGGTCAGTTCCATCCGGGAAGTTTTACCCGGACGCAGTTATTTTATCCCTGAGACGGCCCGCAAAGAGGATCCTCTTTCAGCGACGCAGGAATCATTTATTTTGGCCGTATTAAACAAGCCGGAATCCGTCTGCAAGGCAATTTACACTTCTTATACGGGGCTCAGCCCTTTTATTGCCAATGAAATCTGCTGCCGGGCAGGGATTGACGGGGACTATCCGGCCGCTTCTTTGGATGAAGGCGAAAAACTGCATCTTTACCACCATTTTGACTGGCTGATTACCGATCTCAAAGAAGGCCGTTTCGCCCCGAATATCGTATACAAAGGAAAAGAACCGCTGGAATTTGCCGCGTTTGCCTGCACGTCCTACGAGGATTGTACCAAAAGGGATTTTGATTCCATTTCCGAAGTCCTGGAAACCTATTATGCGGACAAAAACAGCTATACCCGCATCCGCCAGAAATCTTCGGATCTGCGCCGGATTGTCAAGGCGGCCCTAGATCGCAGCCGAAAGAAATACAGCCTGCAGGCAAATCAGCTTAAAGACACCGAAAAGCGCGATAAATACCGGGTTTACGGCGAACTGCTGAATACCTACGGGTATGGCCTTGCAGAAGGCGCAAAAGAACTTGAGGCGTTTAATTATTATACAAACGAACCCATTACCATCCCGTTAGATCCGCAGCTGTCCGCTTCTGACAACGCCAAAAAATATTTTGAACGGTATAATAAATTAAAGCGCACCTTTGAAGCGCTGACTACGCTGATTGAAGAAACCAAAGACGAAACCGAGCATCTCGAAAGCATCGCAACGGCGCTTACCATTGCGGTTACAGAAGACGATCTGGCGCAGATCCGCGAAGAACTTGTAGAGTACGGCTATATACGCAAAAAACACGGTGAAAAAAAATCCAAAATCAAAAGCAAGCCGTTCCACTATATTTCTTCGGACGGCTTCCATATGTACGTGGGCAAAAACAACTACCAGAACGACGAACTGACTTTTAAACTGGCAACCGGAAACGACTGGTGGTTCCATGCAAAGGGCATGCCCGGATCGCATGTTGTAGTGAAAACAGAAGGAGAAGAACTTCCTGACCGTACTTTTGAAGAGGCCGGAAAACTGGCAGGATATTATTCCAAAGGACGCGGCAGTGAAAAAGTTGAAATTGATTATCTCCAGAAGAAAAACGTAAAAAAACCCAATAAAGGCGCTCCCGGTTTTGTGGTTTATTATACCAATTATTCCCTTACAATCCATCCGGATATTTCGGGTATAGAACAATTATTCTAAATCGTGTTTCAATAATGCTTTCCGGCAGATGTACGGCCCGCTTAGCGTGATATTTGCGCCGGCAGATGGAACATTCGTAGTTCCGTCTGCATTCATTCGGTCAACGCAGCCCGCTACGCCTCCCCTATTTGGCATATCATACCCTTTGCATGCTAAGTGTGAAATACATCTGCCGAAAAGCTTTTTTCAAACAAACTCCAGAATACATGTTTCGACTTTTGTATTTATGGTTTTACCGTAAATGAAATTTCATTCGCCGTATACCATTCCCTACGCTGATAACTGTATATCATAACCCTTAAATACACCTTGTTCCCTGCCCAGCCCTGCAGATCTAAATTCTCCAGCTTAAACCTGCCCTTTTCATCCGTTTTCCAGTTTATTTCATTATACGTTTGATTGGATCGGTTGAACAGCTTTACATACGTTGCTTTCTCATAACTGGGGATACGGGTTACTTTTCCGCTTATCTCTGTTGTGCCCTCCGTGATTTTCTTCACACTCGACGGGCTTGACAGTTTAATCTGCGCATTCAGCAATTGGGAATTGATGTCGTCCTTCTGCACTTTTTTTCTGTTTTCTTCATATATTTTATAGGATACCTTCTTTTTGATTTCCTTTTCTGTCAGATAGTTGCCTTCAATGCAGACAATCAGTTTTTTTAATTTTTTCAGTTCCGGAAGCCTTCTGAGTCTATTACGTGAAATATCCAGAAACCATAATTTCTTTAACTGCATAACCTCATCCACGTCCGTCAGACGGTTGCCCGAAACAGATAAATGTTCCATGTTCTTTAAGTTCCCAATCCCTTTCAGGCTTTTCAGCCTGTTATTGCTTAAATCAACCTCCTGCAGATTTGTCAGGTTCTTAAGCGCATTTATATTTATCAGACGGTTGCCGTCTAGCAGCAGATAACTCAGATTTTTCAAATGCTTTAACTCATTCACATCTTTCAGTTTATTATCATACGCTGTCAGATATTGTAATTGAGTAAGTTTCTCAATCCCCTTTAAATCCGTAAGATTGTTATTGGTAATATCCAGGCCTTCCAAAGTATGAATCCCTTCCAGTCTCCAAAAATCATGGGCGGGAACTCCATCCTGCATGCGCAGGCTCTTCAGCTTTTTCAACTCCTCAATGCCTTTTAAACTTTTTAGTTCCTGGCAGCTTTCCAATTCCAAGATTTCCAGGTTCTTTAAATAACCGATCCCTTTTAGGCTTTTCACCTTACTGTGCTGCGTATAATCCAACCAGTCGATTTTTGCGGCTTCTTTCCTAGTAAATGTTTCCCCCTCCCCTTTTCTCAGATGCTGTAATATACACTTGTATAGTTCCGGATCCGGTATCCCGGTCTCATCGTTTTTTATGATCTCCTTTTGTGACGCGAAGATCGTGACAGAATGTATCGTGCAGATGCAGATCAACATTATAAAAAGAGCAAATATTCTTTTTTTCATATAGTCTCTCCTTTTAGAAAAACAATATTTTAAATACTATAACACGAAACAAATTGTATTCCAATATAAATGAACATTTATTTCTAATTTTTAAAATCAACTACATCCGTTCGATTAATATTAGCAGGGATACCATTCATACTATGAACCCCATTTCTGCTCGTATATAACAAAAAATTGATTATCTTAAAATCTGCCGAACTATCATACAAATCATTGAGAGCATTAAAAATCACCTCTGAACCACTATATGTATTAGCCTGAAGGTTCTTAATGGCATAGTATACGCACCTGATAGCCACGTCATGGCTTTTCTTATGGTATTGCTTCAGATCCACTTGGGAATCATACTTATAACCATGTCCAAGATACTCCCCTTTTAAATTCGTGATAGAATGCGCAAATATATCTGTTAAATTATGCAAGGCGCATCCATACAGAAAAATTTTTCTATTTGCAGCCGTATTGGAATAAGAACCCAAAACAGATGAATAATCCAGATTGTTGATATTAGCTTTAATATCTTTATATGCGTCATTATGATTACTATCATTTTCAGATAAGGTAGCCCCTTTTTCAACAATCCAAAAATTCCCCTGGCTCACAGCAATGGATGTAACCAGTGACAATGAAGATATATAATCATACTCCGTCACATTGTCTTTTAAAGCAAATTTTCCATGCCACCAGGGATGTTTTCCTGCCCCCTTCCATGAATCAGGCGTATCGGGATATATCACTCCTTTTTTCAAAAGTGTAACTTCTTTCGTACTAAGCCCCGCCGTATTTGCATTAATTGTGTCTTTATGTCCTCCCTCTTTCCAGCGCCCTTCTACATACGCCTCGTCCTGTTCCACACCAGAATAATCTTCCGGCATTTCCCCGTTTTTGGGCACTTCTTCTTCCGCTACAGTTCCATCCTCCACATAATTTTCTGCGAAACTGTCGTAAATCTCCTCCGCATACCATGCGTCTAACAGCCCGCAGTCCTCCGTCCCGGCCATTTCCTTTGCGCTATAGCGGATTAACTCGCGGATAAACACATTCGATTTGGAGGAATCTTTTCCCCACAGGGCAGCTGCCACTCCCGTAACATGCGGAACGGCTATACTTGTTCCATGTGTGGCCATGCTGCCGTTAAAAAAGCTGGTAGTCCGGATTCTCTCCCCCGGCGCGGCAATTTCCAACTCCTCCCCGGTATTGCAAAAGTCGCTTATGCTGGCTGACGGACTGGCTGACGCAACCGCCATCACTTCTTCAAACGCCGCAGGGTATTCCACGCCGGAACCGTCGTTTCCCGCTGCCCCCACCATCAATATACCTGCTGCATACGCATCCTTTACGGCGCATTCCAGAGCTTTCGAGTATACAGGCGTACCAAAACTCATATTTATAATATCCATATGATTCTCTATACACCAGTAGATCCCCTCAATGACCCTGCTGAGAGGCGCAGTATTCTGCCCGTCCAATACCTTAACAGAATATACGCTGGCTCCCGGCGCAATGCCATTGATGCCTGTCTTGCCATTCCCTGCGATAATACCCGCTACCGCCGTCCCATGGCCCGTTTCATCCTGGAACACTGTGGAAAACTCTTCCTGTCCGTCTATCAGGTTCACATACCCTTCCAGGTTCATCCCCTCTACGTAATCCACACCGGAATCTAACACCGCTACACGGATTCCCTGCCCTGATTTTGGCTCCTGAGACAATTCCTCCGCGCAAATCGCCTGCAAGTTCCAGTCATACTCCGGATCCGTTTTTTCCTCTGTCTCCTGCTGCAGCCCTGCCTCCTCCGGCAGTTCTTCTTCTGTCTGAGCCGTGCTCCCGGTCAGTACAATATCTTCTTCTATCATGACGTCCGCAATGCCATTCAGTTTTTCTGCTTCGGCCTCCGATAAGTCCGTGGTCATTACATAGTTGTCAGACAACAAATCGTCGTCTGCCAGGCTGTACCCAATTTCTTCCGCCACTTCCTCATAAACCGCTTCATCCTCCGCCACTATAACGTACGATTTTTCATCGTCGCTATTGCTTTCCTGTGCCTGTACCGGTGTGCTGGAATAACCAAATGCCGGAACTGCCAATGCTGCCGCCATGATCATACTGATAACCCTGTTTCGTCTTTTCATACTGTTCTCCTCCTGATGATTTTTATTTTATATATTTAAGAAATATTTTATTGGATCCTTTAAAAATTTCATATATTTAATATATACCTTTTTAGATTATTTGTCAATAACAATTAACGTTATCAATTTTATTTTTTCAAATTATATTTTTTTATCAATTTCAAACAATTCAGACAAATACAATGCCCCGGGAGCATAAGCCCCGGGGCATTTTCTCTTTTGTTTGGGTAAACAAATTTAATTGGATAAATCGCCTTTTTCTTTCCTGACTATTTCACGGAGCTCTTCTACAATGCCTTCTAACTCCGCTATCGTTTCTTCTTTATTTTCTTCTTCCTTTGCAAAAGCAAGCATTACTTTGCAGCGCGCTTCCTTTCCTCCGGCTTTTTCCATCATCAATTTTGCTATATACTCTTCTTTTGTCAAAGTAGGACAAAGCGTTCTGGCATATTGCGTCTTACAGCGTTCGAGCCCGCATGCCTGCAGCATCCCTTTTTCCAAAAGAGAACGGATGATATTATGGACAAGCCCGTTTCCCCAAGTATCTTTTACCTTCATGTTTACAATATCAACGCTTGTAAGGGGTTCTTCGGAATTCCAGAAAATCTCCATCATCTGTTCTTCACTTTTTGTAATCTTTTTAGCTCCTTCTGACATTGGAATCACTCCTTTTTGTACTGGTTCTCTGCATTTCACGCTAAGTCAATAACGAAAATACTTGAACACTTTTCTTATAAATTTCCTATGAATTATTATACTTCTCAGCAACTTGTTTGTCAATCAAAACTTACGGTTATTTCAAGTCCGTTTGGACAAAAGGTTACTGCTCACACCCATGGTGTTCACAGTAACGAATCCGGCCTATTTAAAGTTGCCTTACGG
>OFGG01001784.1_pt1 | contig 13058 bp, 10 predicted proteins | sample 1521701 | NCBI WGS metagenome assembly OFGG01 (sample SAMEA3504081, study PRJEB24116) | mouse gut metagenome | biome: mouse gut; feature: mouse-associated habitat; material: faeces | place: Denmark | collected 2011
GCCGGTCCTGCGGGTACAGTGAGATCATCACCTACTCCTTCATCTCCCCCACCTGCTACGACAAGATCGGCTGGGCTCCCGACGAGCCCCTGCGCGATTCTTTGAAGATCCTCAACCCCCTGGGGGAGGATACCTCCATCATGCGCACCACCACCCTGCCCTCCATGTTGGACATTCTGGCCCGGAACTACAGCTACCGCAGCAGGGACGTCCGGCTCTACGAGATCGGCCGGGTCTACCTCCCCGGCGGTCCCGACGGTCTGGCCAACGAGCCCCGGATGCTGACTCTGGGCGCTTACGGCGAGGGGTATGACTTCTTTACCATGAAGGGCGCTGTGGAGTCCGTCCTCCGGGATCTGCGCATTGCGGGCGCGGCCTTCAGGGCCTGTCAGGACGATCCCTCCTACCATCCGGGCCGCTGTGCCGGGGTGTATGCCGGGGAGAAGCTGCTGGGTGTGATGGGACAGATCCATCCCGCTGTGGCTGCCAACTACGGCGTGGACTGCGAACTCTACTGCGCGGAGCTGAGCTTTGAGGCGCTGCTGGAGGCTCAGGGCCCCGGCGCGGAGTACCATCCCCTGCCCCGCTTCCCGGCGGTGAGCCGGGACATCGCGGTGGTGTGCAGGGAGGAGGTTACCGTAGGCGAGCTGGAGGCCTGCATCCGCAAGGCCGGCGGCAGGCTGCTGCGGGACGTGGTCCTCTTTGACATCTACCGCGGCCAGGGCGTAGCCGGGGGCAACAAGAGCGTGGCGTTCAGCATGACCCTCCGGGCGGACGACCGCTCCATCACCGCCGCCGAGGCGGACGGGGAGGTCAAGGACATTCTGACCGCTCTGGATCAGGAGCTGGGCGCGACTCTCCGGTAACAGAACTTCCGTCATAAGAAAAAGCGCGTCCTCCGGCTGAAAACCGGAGGGCACGCTTTTTTGTATATGGTGCTTACAGCGCAAAATTGCCGTCCACGAAAATGGGGACCTCTTTCCCGTCGTGGGTCCTGCCGGTAATGGACAGATCGGCGGTGCCCACCATGAAATCCACGTGGGTGATGGAGTCGTTGAGGCCGTGGGCTTTCAGCTCCTCCTTGGACATGTCCTCGCCGCCCTTGATGCACTCGGCATAGGCCTCGCCAAAGGCCAGGTGGCAGGCGGCGTTCTCATCGAACAGGGTGTTGTAGAACAGCAGCTCCTGATTGCGGATGGGACTGTCATAGGGCACCAAGGCCACCTCGCCGAAGTAGGACGCGCCCTCGTCCAGGGTGGTCTCCGCTTTCAGCTTCTCCTCGCCCACCTGAGCGTGGACCTCGACGATCCTGCCCTCCCGGATGACAAAATGGAAGTCCTTCACCAGATCGCCGCTCAGCACCAGAGGCATGGAGGCGTAGACCACGCCGTCAATGCCGTTTTTGAGAGGCGCGGTAAAAATTTCCTCGGTGGGCATGTTGGCGATAAAATGGATGCCGGCCCTGCTCGTGCCGTCACCGCCGCCCCAGATGTGGTCCTCCGGCAGGCGGATGGTGAGATCGGTGCCCAGACTGTTGGTATAATGGAGGCTCTCCAGACGCAGGGCGTTGAGCTTGTCAATGCGAATTTGCAGGGTATCCAGATGCTCTTTCCAGCGCTCCACCGCCTTGCCGTCGCCGGTGACCCGGACGGAGGTGAGGATGGCGTCCCACAGCTTCGCCATAGCCTCCTCCTCAGGGCAGTCCGGGAAGACCTTCTTCGCCCAGCTGGGTACGGGAATGGCCCCGATGGCCCAGGGGAAGGCGTTGGACATCTGCAGCTGGCGGTACTCCTTCAGGGCGGCGCCGCTGGAACGGGAGGAGCGCACCAGACGGTCCTGCTCCACACCCTTGAGGATCTCCGGGTCAGACCCGCCGATGTGCAGGAAAGCCGCGCCCTCCTTTGCATAGTCCGTGGAAAACCGGACCCGCCACTCCGGCACGGAGTCAAACACATCGTCCGCCGCGTGGAGGTACTTCTCCCGGGTCAGCAGCTCATCGCCCCAGGACATGACGACCTCCCGGCATCCGGCGGCGTAGGCGGCTTTGGCGCACATCCGGGCGAACCAGGCGCAGTCCACCGGGCAGGAGATGACCAGATTCTGCCCCTTCTGGATGTTGACGCCCACCTCTACCAGGAGCTTCGCGTATTCCTCGAATTTTTTCTGCATGGTATTTACTCCTTTATCCACATTTTCTCAGGCTTGACAAACAAGCCTGCGCAACATATAATAATAACAGAAGGGCGAGAGCCAGTCAGCGGTTCAGCCCCGATTTGTCAGGATTCTATCAAATAGAAACCGTCACCTGCCGGGGTGGCGGTTTCTGCGTTTCTTAATCATGACAGTGACTGTGAAGTCTCCAACATGAAATGTAATACGCATGAGCCTCACCCGTGGGGCGGCCAAAGGCCGCCTTAGGGCTGGGGCTGCCCTAAGGGCAGCCTAACGCCTCCTTTTGGAGGATGTGGCTGGACCGCCGGCCGTTTTGTGGCATCGCCCTTCCGGCCCCCATCAGGGGGCTTTTTTATTATGCACGTGATGCCGTATTTTGTCAAACTTTACTGATTGACCTCCGGATTGTCCGTCCGGCCTAATAAGTAATCGACGGAACACCCCAGATAATCCGCCACGGTAACAAGGTTTTGGGCATATATCTTAGAGGATGGATTGGTTTTCCACAAGCTAAACAGGCTTTCGGTCATACCGGTATCCTTTGCAAGTCGATAGGGTGTGATTCCTCTATTTTGCATAATTTGCAATATTCTTTCTGAATATTCCATAGTATATTGCCTTTCCTGCTACATTAAAAATCTAATGTAATTGCTATTGACTACATTAAAATTCTGATGTATAATTAGATATACACTACACAAGGAGGGAGCGCAATGCAAGAGCCATTAAGAGAGATCTTCGAGATTTACGAGGAAAAGGTTGGAAGTCATCCCATGACTAGGGAAGAAAGAGCCGTATGGAACCGGGCGCAGGCATCGCTTGGGGAGAACATGGTCGATGAAATGGTCCATGCCCAGAGCCGGTCTTTGACAGAAGCGGAGTACGACTGCTTCCGCATGGGCTTCCGCCTGGGGGCGCAACTGATGCTGAGCCTCCGATAGACGGTTCATTCCCCCATTTCGCACCCCGGGGAGTTGGCCCCGCCAGACGGTAGGGGCTCTCGATCACCACGCTGAAATAGACGCAGAAGGGGAACGAAGCGGACGGTACTGTCAGTAGAAAAAACCAAACCATGCCTCGGGCGCAAAATAAATAACCCCCATAATGAAGGAAGGTTCTTAGGAAACTACGTTTCCTAAGCGCGTTTTTGCCTACTTTTGGCGCGGGCCAAAAGTAGGCGCGGAGTCCGGGGCCGCGCAGGTCCCGGGCCATCGACAAGAAACCGCCTCCACGCCGCCCGAAGGGCGGCAGATACCTCATCTCTTTTTCCAGAGACTTGGGAACAACAACAGCAGCAGCGGCATGATCTCCAACCGCCCCAGCAGCATATTCGCGCTCAAAAAAATCTTACTCCCATTGGAAAGAAAAGAAAAATTGCATGTTGGCCCCAGCACGTCGAAAGCGGGCCCCACGTTGCTGATGCACGTCAGCGACGCGGTAAAGGCGGCGGTGATGCCCACGTCGTCCCAAGCCACCACCAGCGTCCCCAGCAGCAACAGAAAAATGTAGGCGAAAAAGAACAGAGAGATCCCCGACAGAATAGGCTCATCCACCCGGTCGCCGTCGCTCTTGATGGTGGTCACCACCCGGGGATGAAGGATACGCTGGACCTCCCGGCGAAGATTCTTGAACAGCAGCACCACCCGGATCTGCTTGATGCCGCCGGCGGTGGACCCCGCGCAGGCCCCGGCGAACATGACCAGCACAAGTACCACCTGGGAGAAGGTGGGCCAGAGGACATAGTCATACGTCATATACCCCGTGGTGGTCATAAGGGTCACCACCTGAAACACGCTGTCGGTGACCGTCCGGACGTCCAGAGCCCACCCGGCATGGATGACCAGGTTCATTACGATCAAAGCCGCCGCCCCACCAGCCATGAGGGTATAGGAGCGCAGCTCCTCGCTCTCGAACACCGCCCGGAAATTCCGCAGCAGCGCAAAGTACAGCAGGGCGAAGTTGATGCCGGAGAGGAACATGAAAACGATGATGATCCACTCCACCGCCAGACTGCCATAGGCGGCGATGCTGGCGTCCTTCACCGAAAAGCCGCCGGTGGAGATGGTGGTAAAGGCATGGATGACGGCGTCATACCAGGGCATCCCCGCTGCCCGCAGGCAGATCACTTCCGCCGCCGTCAGTCCAATATAGATGCTGTAGAGAATCTTGGCGGTGTCGTTGACCCGGGGAGTCAGCTTGCTCTTGATGGGTCCGGGGGACTCGGCGCGCATGAGGTACACGCTCCCCTCTCCCAGCTTGGGCACCAGCGCCAGAGCCAGCACCAGAACGCCCATCCCCCCCATCCACTGCGTCTGGGCCCGCCAGAAGAGGATGCCCGCGGGCTGGCCCTCAATGAAGGTAAACACCGTGGCTCCGGTGGTGGTGAAGCCGGATACGGTCTCAAACACCGCGTCCACATAATTGGGCAGGATGCCGGCGAATACATAGGGCAGAGCCCCGAAGAGGGACAGCACGATCCAGCAGAGGGCCACGGCGGCGAAGCCGTCCCGGGCCTGCATTTTGCTGCCCCTGCCAGGCAGCAGGCACAGCAGCTGCCCGACAGCCAGGGTGATGAGGGCGGAATAGAGGAACGCGGAGCCGTCCCCGCCGCCGGCGGCGAAGCCAATGACCATGGCCGGCAGCATCAGCACCGCCTCCACCCGGAGAATGAGGCCAAGAATATGGAATACCAGTTTATAGTTCATATAATCGGTTACAGCCTTCTTTCGTTACCGCGCATGTGTTCAACGGAGACCTGCCTCACGGATCCTGCAGGATCTCGTCCAGCTCCTGCAGGAAGAGGCTCTTGGCCATAATGATGACCTTGTCCCCCGCCCGGATGGAGGTGGAACCGTCGGGGATGATGGTCTTTCCCTCCCGGGCGATGGCGGCCACCAGAATGCCGGGCTTGAGGCGGCGGCCAAGCTCCGCAAGAGGCGTATCCAGAAATTTGGCGGTGGCGGTGGCGGTAAATTCCACCGCCTCCACCGCGCCGCCCAGGGGCTTGTAGACGTTCTCCACGGCGCTGCCCTCGCTGCGGGCCATGGCCCGGACGTAGGCGGAGATCTGGTTGGCGGTGATGTCCTTGGGGCTGATGATGCTGTCCACGCCGGACTCCCGCATCATGTCGATATAGTTGGGACGGCTCATTTTTGCGATGACCTTTTTCACTCCGTGGCGCTGGGCGGTCATGGCCATGAGCAGATTCTCCTCGTCCCGGTTGGTCAGGGCGATGAAGGCGTCGGTATCCAGCAGCCCCTCGCCGTCGATGACGGCGCTGTCGGTGCCGTCCCCCCAGATGATGAGGCTGTCCGGCAGCTTGTCCGACAGGGCCTCGCACTTCTCCGGGTCCTGCTCCACAATGCGCACCTTCATGCCCACCTTCTCCACCGCCCAGGCCAGATAGGTGGCGATCTTACTGCCGCCCAGGACGGTGATCTGTCGGATGCGGTTGCCGTCCCGGCCGATGGTGTGGAAGAACTTGACGATCTCCCGCTGGGAGCCCACCATGTAGGCTTTGTCCCCAACCTGGGGCACAAAGCGTCCGTTGGGGACGATGGCTTCCCCGTCCCGGATGACCGTACACATCAGCACCCCATTGGGGTGCTTTTTGTTGTACTCAAAAAGATTTATCCCGGCGATCCCGTCGCTCTCCAGAATGGGGAAGCCGATCATCTCCACCAGTCCCCGGGCAAAGGTCTCCACGCTGAAAGCGGAGGGGACCCGCAGCAGGCGGGAGATCTCCTGGGCCGCGGCGTGTTCCGGATTGATAATCATGTTCAGGCCGACTTCCTTTTTCAGGAGATTGGCCTCCCGGTAATACTCCGGGGAGCGGATGCGGGCCACGGTATGCCGGGCCCCCAGTTTCTTGGCGATGAGGCAGCAGACGATGTTCAGCTCGTCGGAGCCGGTCACCGCTACCACCAGCTCCGTCCCCTTCACCCCCGCCTCCCGGAGGGTCTGAATGGAGGCGCCGCTGCCCTCCACGCACATCAGATCCAGCGTGCTGTCGGCCACCTGCATGGCCTCCGCCCGGTGGTCAATGAGGACCAGCTCGTGATTTTCTCCGCTCAGCTGCCGGGCCAGGGTGAACCCCACCTTGCCGCAGCCGATGATAATAATTTTCATGTTGCGTACTCCTTGGGAGCGGCGGGCTTCAAAAGGACAAACCGCCTTTGCTCCGGTAAATCAGGGCCTTTATTCGTATTCTCCGGTAATGCTGCCCGCCTGAATGATATGGCGCTCCGCCTTTTTGAAAAAGGCTTTCTTGGTGGAACGGGGACTTAACGTAATGGCGCAGTCCAGCACATAAACGCTGAACCGGTAGACGTGGGTCCGGCCCCTGGGGGGCTTGGGGCCCGCGTAGCGGTGGCGGCCGTAGGCCAGCCCCTGCCTGGCTCCCCGCATACCGGGGACGCTTTTCCCGGCGGGAATTCCGCTCTTGATCCGGTTGGAGGCCGGGATATTCCAGATGATCCAATGGGTGAAATTCCGGATGGGATGGGTCAGGTCCTCCAGGGTAATGGCCAGGGTGGCGGCATTGGGGGACAGATTCCAGATCAAAAACTCCGGAGAGCGGTCTTGCCCCCGGCCCGTATTTTCAATCGGGATGATTCCGCCGTCGTCAATGCCGACGCAGTCGAAATCCAGATGATAGCTTTCCATATTTTCTTCCTAACATGTGATTATTTTCCGTTTCTTTCCCGGCCGGTCCGGCCCGCGGCGTCCGCCGGCCCCGGATGGAGATCAGTACGCCGTTGATTTCCGCTCCCATAATCAGCATCAGCGCCGTCAGGTTCAGCCACATCATCAGCACGATGACCGTACCCAGGGCTCCGTAAATGGCGGAGTAATTGGCAAAATTCTCCACGTAAAAGGAGAAGGCCGCCGACACCACCATCCAGCCCACCAGAGCCGCCAAGGCGCCGGGCACAATGTTCCGGGCCGGCTGCCGGCTGTCCTGAGCGGCGGCGTACAGCAGTCCCACCGCCGCGAACATGACCCCGCCCAACACCAGGAAGCGCAGGTCGGTCCACAGCTCAATAAAGGCCTCCGGCACCACGAAGAACCGGCCCGCAAACTCCAGCGCCGCCCGGCCCACCGTGGCCAGGGCCAGGGTCAGGGCGATGGCCACCAGCAGAAATACGGTGTACAGCAGCACCTTGGCCATGTAAATGATCTGATTTTTTGGACGGGGCAGGTGGTAGGCCCGGCGCACGGCGATCATCAGGCAGTCCGCCGCCCGCATGGGAAAGTAGATGGTAAACACCAGCCCGAACCACAGCATTGCCCGGCTGGAGGTCTCGCTGACATAGCTGAGGTAGCTCTCGATCAGCTCCACCACCCCGGCCGGCAGCAGGGACGCGAGTCCCTGAATGATGCCGGAGATATCCAGCTCCAGCAGACCCAGCAGGCTGCTGAGGAAAATCAGGAGGGGACAGATCATAAAGAGCAGGTAGTAGGCCAGGGCCGCAGCCTCCTGGGCTACGCCGTGAAAGAGGTAGCGCTCCACTGTCCTGGTCAGGAATCTCCCGGGCCAGCTGTCTAAAATCGATTTCATCCATTTGGGCAAGTCGGCTTCCCTCCTGCTGCCTGAGCGGCGTATTGTGGCGGTTTGATTTTATCATCCCGCCGCCAAGAATTCCGTCAAAGATTGACCGCGTTCACCGGTGATCCCGCCAGAAAGGCCCGCAGGTTTCCCGCCGCGATGTCCATGAGGCGGCGCCGTGCCTCCAGAGGCGCCCAGGCGATGTGGGGGGTGATGACGCAATTCTTTGCCGCCAGCAGAGGGCTTCCGGCAGGAATGGGTTCCGTCTCCGCCACATCCACCCCGGCTGCACGGAGCCTGCCGCTGTTCAGGGCGTCCGCCACGTCCTGCTCCGCCAGAAGCGGGCCCCGGCTGGTATTGAGAAGGATGGCCCCCTCCTTCATCCGGGAAATGGTCTTCCGGTTGATGAGCCCCCGGGTCTCCGGAAACAGGGGGCAGTGGAGGCTCACCACATCGCTGCGCCGCAGCAGCTCCTCCAGAGGGACATAGGGCGCAGGGCGCTCCCCCATGGCCCAGGGGTGGGGGCCGCAGGCGATGACGGTCATGCCCAGGGCCCCCGCAATCCGTCCTACCGCCTGTCCGATGCTGCCGAAGCCCACGATGCCCATGGTTTTTCCCGCCAGCTCGATGAGAGTGCCGTCCCAGAAGCAGTAGTCGACGCTCTCGCTCCACCGCCCGGCGTGGACAGCCTGGTTGTGGTGGCCGGCCCGGTGGCAGATCTCCAGCAGCAGGCCAATGGTCAGCTGGGCCACGGAGGCGGTGCTGTAGCCGGGGACATTGCACACGGGAATCCCCTTCTCCCTGGCGGCCTCCACGTCCACCACGTTGTACCCGGTGGACAGCAGTCCCACGTACCGCACCGCCGGGCAGCGGTCCAGAATGGCGCGGGTAATGGGCGTTTTGTTGGTAAGGACGATCTGACTGTCTCCGATGCGGCGGATAATCTCCTCCTGATCGTCCACCGGCGTGCGGTCATGGATGGTTGTCTCGCCCATGTTCGAAAAGGCGGACCAGTCCAGATCTCCGGGATTCAAGCTGCGGCCGTCCAGTATCACGATTTTCATAGAAACCTCCCCAAGCGCCCGGGCTTTCGTATTCGGAGAAAGACCGGCAGGCGCGGCTTTCCGCTTTTGCCCATTTTATACCATATTGCCGTATTTAGCAAGAGGGACAGGAATGCGGAGGTAAAAACGGCAGTTGGAGTGCCGCGCCCTGGACGGTACAGCAGAATTTATGAAAGCAAGTCGTCTTCCGTAAGAAAGATATCATCCGGCACGGTAATCGGCTGGCCCGGGAGATTGCGCAGGCACGCCAGCAGATTGTTTACCTTCTGCACCACCTCATCGCCATTTTCCTCATGTAAGATATGGATCAGCTCTTTCAGGATTCCAGGGACCTTCTGGTGCAGCAGTTCCCCATTTTTCAGCACAAATTGAGATAATCTATGCTCTGCGTTGCAGGAAGAATATATATGAGAATATTTTTGCCTAAGGTGCTTGTACTTTTTACTTGTATACATGAATAAAGTAGTGGGAAATATATGAGCTGTTTTCTCATTTGGGTCTTTTCTCTTTTCTGTAATATAAACGCTGGCGAAATGGGAATCACGTGCCATATATACGCCATAATTTTGCTTTAGATACGTAACCTGCAGCTGATGTAAAAGTTGGCTGTACTCATTACCAAGGATGATAGTATTGTCTAAGCGGAGCTGCTTATGTCCTGCAATAAGCTCTTTAAGTGCATCACATCCACAATATCCCTTATTTATGTCAAAAATTAATTGTTTTTCCAAATCAGAACGTTTCATCAGCAGCGAACTGTACATAGCCTCTGGAATCATCAGTGGTTTGTCCTTTAGCAGGACGCTACTATCGTACAGAAATGTAAATCCCTCCTGAGCGAAGCATTTTCGTATCAACTCAATATCGCAGGACATTTCCAGTGAGAGTTCTCGAATTCCCAGCCGCGCCACATCCACGCCGGGGCGGTACCTGTCTTGCAGAAGAACGATTGCTCTTGGCACAAATTCAAACCAATCGGTTGAATAGAAAAATTCACCATCTCCGCATAGAATTCCGTTATGAGCCGCAACACTGTCTAACTGAGTCCTGTCAAAAATCTTGCCGAAATATCTATGATACCATGGAAGTTCATATAATCTGCAAACCATTACTTTGATGCGGCGGCTATACTTCGTATATTCCAGGTATTTTCTTAGATCACTATCGTTGGAAGGTGTCTCTCCTGTGATTTTCTGGTATCTGTTTTGCCAGTCTTCGCTATACGTAGTTATGAGATCTTTGTACAAGCCTAGAAATATTCCATTTTTAGATTCGACTTTGCTCTTAAGCAACTCCATTGTTTGTTGAAATTCTTTTGGAAAATCCAGGATAACCTCAATGGAAAGGGCATCCTTCGTGTCATTTGTATCTAGGACTATCTTAACATCTGCCTTTACCGTTTCCTCCCCGAATTTCAACTTAAGCGCATCACATTTCCCCTCGACCCGAGCCAACAGCACTGCTCCCGAAAGGTACGGCGACTCCGTATACCGGTCCAGCGGGGCGCATTTCAAAACAACCTTCGGCGGCACGTCGAAGACCACTCCCGGCAGCTCCTGAGCGACCTGCCGGCACTGCTCCTCTGTCATGGGGAACTCCAGGACGCCCTGTTCCGCCAGGTTGTCCGACGGATGGATGGCATGGACCGCTTCCATAAACTCATCCTTCGTCGCATAGTCGAAGGAGCCCTCCGCGCCGTCGTAATGGATGGGAACAGAGGGATAGATTACATAGCGGTCTACAATCTCCTTAAAGCCCGTGTACTTCCCGGTCTGATAGAGGTTGGTCCGCACGGCGATGGCAGTACCCGGTTTTTGCAGGTACTTCCTTTTTTCTGCATCCGTTATCCCCTTCATGGGAGCGGGGCGATGTCCCTCCTCCTGGCTTGCCAGGTAGTAATAGCCGCTCATCCCGTGCATACTCAGCCGCAGCGCCGGGGGATAATTCCCGTCCGTACTGAACCGCTTGGTGCTGACCTCTACCCGGTTGGAGTCCTCGCCGCCCATGAAGCAGGACAGGATCCCGATGCCAAACCGGCTGATCGGCGTATAGTCCGGGTCGGCCTTGCAGCGGATCTTCTCTTTTTCAAAAGCGTCTGAGGCATAGTAGGAGCTGCCGATCTTCAGAAAATGATTTTTGATAATCTCCTTTGTCATGCCGGTGCCGTTGTCCTCAACGCGGAACCAGTGGTAGCCCTCCTCATCCATCCAGGAGCGGATATTCACCTGGGGCTTCCAGTTTCCCGGGAGATTCCTGTCCAGCTGCTGTCTGGTGCGAACGGCGTCAATGGCGTTCTGAATCAGCTCCCGGACGAACACCGACGGGTCGCTGTACAGCTCCTCCCCCACCAGAAGCTCCATGATCTGATCCTGGTCCATGGTCAGATGGTATTGCCCCGACACGTACCCGTCGGCTTTGATCGTGCGCTTGATCTTGCCGGGCAAAACAAAATCCTTCCACTTCTCCTTACCATAGGAGCGGAGCAGCCTGCTGCATTCGCTCAGCTCGCGGTCTGCCCAATCCAGGTAGCTGTTGACTGTCTGCTCGATCTGCATGGAGGCGCACTTCGCATGATAGGGCAGGTCATAGGGAACCTGCCGGTCGGGTATGTGCGCAAAATCAAACCCCTGTGAGGCGATATGCTTTTGCCACTCCTCCCTGCTGATTTTGGCTTCGCTTCCCTCCGGACGGTCCAGCCCGCTGTAATCATAGACCGCTTTGGGCGCGCGGCTGGTATCAAAATCCAGAATATCCGCCAGACGGAGCAGGACGGCGCAAAAACGGAGGTCTGCCGACGGCGTGCTTTCCAGACTGTTCAGATCAAAAACAGACTCGCCGTGACTCCGGCACACCCGGAACAGATCATCCACATCCACCTTGCCCACCAATACCTGCGGCCATTCTATGCCTTCAAGCAGCTCCTGCGACCGCTCGTGGTGGATGCTGCGCAGATATCTTTGCAGCATCCCGTCTGTAAGCTTCGGTTCATCCGGGTTTTCCGCGTAGGCTTTGATGTATTCGCTGTGATTTCTCTCCAAGTACCGGGCAAGGCGGTCCGTGTTGTCAAGCAGCTCCGCTTTTTCCTCTTCGCTGCAGCTCATCCCCACATCATGACAGCAGGCGGCCAGGATCAGCATGGCGGCCTCGTCACGGGAAAGGCTGCCGGTTTGATCGCCCAGAAGATTGGCCATGATGCGGAGAACATTGCAGATATGAACCTCATCATGGAGCGTATACATCGGAAATTGGTCACGGATCATCTTGGATCGGTCAACGCCGAATGTACAGACAGCCTTGATACCGGCCAGATATTCGTGCGCGATCTTCTGGCCGGACGCCAAGTGTTCGTCCTCCTCTTCCGCTTTCTGCTCCAAGACTTTCCACAGTGCTTCTTCGGTAACACCCATGCCGCTTCCCGTCCTCTCTCAATCAGAATGAAAGGTCCGTTCAGAACCTTCTCCATGAAGCCCGCCGTTCTGCGCCCTTACCGCCGGGCGGGGTATTTTCCTCATGATACCATAGATGCCGTTTGCAGACAAGAAAAAGGGCGAAAAATGGGAGAAATTTTCCAGTATATTCCTCTGCCCCGCCTCCATCTGCGGCACTTCTCTCCCCGCGCTGCCACCATTCCCTCTTTTCCGCCATTTTTTCCTTGCCTTTTTCCGCCGGTCCCTTTATACTGTCTGTAGGAAAACACATATCTGTCAGGAGGACGAACAGATGGAGCGTGTCAGCAAGGAAAATTATTATCTGGACATCGCGGAAACGGTTATCGGCCGGGCCACCTGCCTGCGCCGCTGTTACGGCGCGATTATTGTCAAAAATGACGAGATCATCTCCACCGGTTATAACGGCGCGCCCCGGCGACGCAAAAACTGCGTGGACATGGGCTGCTGCACCCGGGCGGAGATGAACGTCCCCCAGGGCCAGCGCTATGAGCTGTGCCGCTCCGTTCACGCCGAGGCCAACGCCATCATTTCCGCCGCCCGGCGGGATATGGTGGGCGGCACCCTCTATCTGGCGGGAAAGGACGCGTCCACCGGACGGCTTCTTCACGACACCTCTTCCTGCTCCATGTGCCGCCGCCTGATTATCAACGCCGGCCTCGCCAAGGTCATCGCCCGCACCGGTCCCGGAACCTATACCGTTACGGAAGTCCGGGAATGGATTGAGGACGACGACACACTTCCCGCCAGAACAAACTGAACCTTTTTCCCGGGAAAAGGAGGTTCAAAGAGAGCGCCGCCGGACAGTCCGGCGGCGCTCTCTTTATG
>OFGG01001801.1_pt1 | contig 12965 bp, 10 predicted proteins | sample 1521701 | NCBI WGS metagenome assembly OFGG01 (sample SAMEA3504081, study PRJEB24116) | mouse gut metagenome | biome: mouse gut; feature: mouse-associated habitat; material: faeces | place: Denmark | collected 2011
ATCAGATATCCGGCTCAATCAGTATCAGAGAAATATTATCCCTTCCGCCGTTCAGGTTTGCAACTCTCACAAGAGCCTCCGCTTTTTCCATGATGTCGCGCTGGGCATTTACGATCATTCTTATTTCTTCATCTTCCAGCATATTACTGAGTCCGTCAGAGCACAGCAGGATAATGTCCCCCTTTTGCAGTTCCACTTCATAAAAATCCGCCAAAACCGCATAGGTAACCCCTACTGCCCTTGTAATGATATTCTTATTTGGATGGGTTCTCGCACTTTCCCGATCCAGTCCGCCCATTTTGATCATCTCCTCCACAAGGGAGTGATCCCTGGTAATCTGAGTAATCCCCTCCTCACTGATCACATACAGACGGCTGTCGCCGACATTTGCCGTATACAGGCGCTCATCCGCAATCACAGCCGCCACAATCGTGGTACCCATTCCCATCTTATCACAATCCGCACAGGCGGCCTCCGCCAGAAGTCCGTTTGCAAAAAGCACGGCCTCCCTGAGTACAGCCACAGGCTCCCTCTGTTCCGACTGCCGGATATGTTCTGTCATCGTTTCCACAGTAAATCTGGAGGCATAGTCGCCGGCTGCATGGCCGCCCATCCCGTCTGCCACCAGAAACAGGCTGGGCAGATTTCCGACAGCCGTCTCCGACGTAAACAGGTAATCCTGATTCATTTCACGCCGCCGCCCGATGTGCGTCATGGAAAACGTCTTCATGTTCTTCCTCCATCCGGGCCTTCCCTTCTATCCGGATCTTATGCCTGTGCATAGCGCCTGCGGAGCTGACCGCAGGCCCCGTCAATATCCCGGCCCATTTCCCTTCTAATAGTAACATTTATTCCATTTTTTTCAAGTTTATTTTTAAATGCCGCAACCACAGCCCGGTGCGGCTGCCGAAAAGCACGCCCTCTCACGGGATTTACCGGAATCAGATTTACATGGCAGCGCATCCCTCCGCGAAACCCGCGCAGCAGCCCGGCCAGCGCGTCCGCATCCGCCTCTGTATCGTTAAAACCTGCGATCAGGCTGTACTCGAACGTCACTCTCCTGCCCGTCTGTTCAAAGTAGTACTGACATGCTTCCATAAGCTCCGGCAGCGGATAGCGGTCCGCAACCGGAATCAGCTGCCTGCGCTTTTCCTGAACCGGCGCATGCAGGGAAACTGCAAGCGTGAGAGAAAAACGGTATTCCGCCAGCCTTCTGATCTCCGGCACAAGTCCGCAGGTGGATACGGTCAGGTTTCTCTGACTAAGATGAAGACCGTCCTCATGCGTGAGCAGTTCAGTAAACCTCACAAGACTGTCAAAATTATCAAGCGGCTCCCCGATTCCCATCACAACGACACTGGACACCCGCTCCCCGGTCTCCTTTCCGATCTGATAGACCTGATCAAGCATCTCCGACGGTGTCAGGCCGCGCGCCAGCCCTTCCTGTGTAGAGGCGCAGAACCGGCATCCCATCCGGCAGCCTGCCTGCGACGAGATACAGACTGCGTTGCCATGCCGGTAGCGCATCAGAACACTCTCAATCCGGTTTCCGTCCGGAAGCATAAACAGATATTTCCGCGTCCCGTCCTGTTCTGATATCTGGACGGTTTCCTGTTTCAGCGACAACGGCGAGCACGTCCGGGAGAGTGTCTGAATCAGATTTTTCGGGAGATTTTTCATCTCCTCAAAATCTGACACCTGTTTTGCGTGGAGCCAGTCAAAAATCTGCTTTGCCCGGAAACTCTTTTCGCCGAGCCCCGTGACAAATTCTGTCAGCTCCGCGGGATTCCGGGATTTGATATCATATTTTTCCTCTTTCATCTGAATTCTCCATTTTATCCCTGTCCGCCGTTCCGGACACATGTTTCCTGCGAATGCATTCCGCGAGGAAGAACCCGTCACCTGCGTTTTCTTCCGGAAAAAACTGATGCATTCTTGTCAGCACAAACTCCGGATGGCACTCAGTAAACCATCGGACATTGTCCTCATTCTCCGGACGTGATACCGTACAGGTAGAATAGATCAGCTTTCCGCCCGGCTTTACGAACGCGCACACATTAGAAAGGATCCTGCGCTGCAGCTCAGCGAGCTCCTCCTGCTGCTCCGCGCTCATCCGGTAACGGATATCCGTCTTCCTGCGGAGCACGCCCAGACCGGAACAGGGCAGGTCCGCGATCACAAGATCCGCCTTTCCCTCCGACTCCTTATCATGCGCCGTGGCGTCCATGCATTCTGCAGTGATGTTCCGGAGCTGCTGACGCTCAATATTTTCCCGTATCTGCTCCACTTTCCACGGAGTCAGATCCCTGGCCAACACATGACCGGTACCGCAGAGCTTTTCCGCCAGATGGATGCTCTTTCCCCCCGGCGCCGCACAGACGTCAATGCAGTAATCCCCTTCCCGGGGGTCTGCCCATTCCGCCACAACCATGGAACTGATATCCTGCACGTAGAACAGACCTTCGGCAAATGACGCCATCCTGCCCGGATAATCCACACCTGAAAGCACAAATGCATAAGGCAGCGGCGGATAGCCGCTGCGCACTCCACGCTCTCCTGTCTGCACCGGTATGGCCGAAATCCCCTCCGACTCCAGACGCTCCCGCAGCGCCCCGGATGAAATTCTGGTCAGATTCGTCCGAATCGTAAACGGGGCCTGTGTGAGTGATACCTCAAGCATGCTGACGGTGCGCGCAGCGCCGTAATTTTCCATCCACTGCCGCACAATCCACTCCGGCATCGAATACCGCACAGAATATGCCCGCACCGGATCCACAGTTTCATCCGGATATGAAATATCGCCGGCATGCCCCGCAATACTGCGCAGCACTCCGTTCACAAAACCGCCAAGCGACGTAAATCCTCTTTTTTTTGCCAGCTTCACGGCCTCGTTGCACACCGCCGAATCGGGCACAGAGTCCATATAGCGGAGCTGGTAGACGCTCATCCGCAGCAGATTGCGGATGACAGGCTTCATTTTTTCGGTTTTTATTTTTGAGAACCGGTCAGTGATATAATCCAGTTCAATTTTGCGCTGGATCGTCCCCTCCGACACGCGTGTCAGAAAAGCCCGCTCTTTTTTATCGAGATACTGGTACTTTTCGAGGACCGCACCGATCACGCGGTGACTGTACCCCCCTTTCTCCAGCACGGCGATGAGGATATCGAGAATCAGGGACCGGACATTTACCGTATCAGTCGTCACCGCGTCTTCCTCCGAACAACAGTACGAGCCTTAAAAGCTGTAATATCGCAGCTGCGGCGCCTGCGACATAAGTCAGTGCTGCAGCCCCGAGCACTTTCCGCGTATCCGGAAGTTCACTTTCACTTAAAATTCCCTCCTGCCCTAAGATGCGAAGCGCCCTCGCCGAGGCGTTAAATTCCACGGGAAGCGTGACAAGCTGAAAAAGTACCGCGGCGGAAAAGCACAAAATCCCGATATTGATCAGCAGCCCTCCCGTTCCGGTCGTAAAAAACATACCGATGAGGATCAGGGGCCACGCCAGCATGGAACCGATATTCGCGACCGGCACGATCGCCGAGCGGATGGAAAGGGGCGCATATCCCTGCTGATGCTGGATGGCATGTCCGCACTCATGTGCCGCAACACCGATGGCCGCAACAGACGTCGCTCCATAGACGTCATCCGACAGATTCAGCGTCCTGCGGGACGGATTGTAATTGTCCGTCAGGCTGCCTCCGATATGACAGATTGTCACATCATAGATTCCGGCAGATCTTAAAATCCGCTCCGCTGCCTGCGCGCCTGTCATACCAGACATGCTGCGGCGTCCGGAATATTTGTGAAATGTTGATTTCACCCGCGCCGAGGCCAAAAGGCAGATCACAGCGCCGATTAATACCAGCAGATAAGTCGGATCAAATCCCCTGTAATAATATGGCATAACTTCCCATCCCTTCTATATAGATATATGTACATACCATTTGAATACCCACAGCTTACACCCGTTTAAAGCAGGCGCCTTCTTCCACGGAGCAGCCATTCAGAAATGCATCGACGGACATTCTCTTTCTGCCCTCGAGCTGCACATCAAAAATTTCAAGATAACCGTCCCCGGTCTGTACCCGGATGCGATCCTTCTCCACCCGCACAATACAGCCCGGAGATGCCTCCGGCGCTCCGAACACCACTTTTGCCTTCCAGATTTTCAGTGTTTTGTTCCCAAGACGCGTGTAGGTCCCCGGCCACGGGCTGAGACCGCGGATCAGACATTCGATCGATTTCGCATCCCGCGTCCAGTCGATATTTCCAAGCTCTTTGCGGATTTTGGCCGTGTGCGTCGCCTGCGAGTGGTCCTGCGGCGTATATACCGCAGTCCCGGCTTCAATTTCTGCCATTGTTTTCACACACAGCGCCGCCCCCGTTTCCGAGAGACGTGTAAACATACTCCCGCCGGTATCATTTGCCCGGATGGGAACCTCCTCCTTTAAGATCATATCCCCGGTATCAATTCCCTCATCCATCCGCATGGTCGTCACTCCCGTCACGCTCTCCCCGTTGATGACTGCCCACTGAATCGGGGAAGCACCGCGGTATTTCGGCAGCAGGGAAGCGTGTACATTGACACAGCCATATCGCGGCAGATCCAGAATCTCCTTCGTTATAATCTGCCCAAAAGCCACGACAATTATGATATCAGGCTTAAATCCGCGCAGGTAGCTGACACACTCCGCGTCACGCACCCGGGCGGGCTGATACACCTCTATCCCGTGCGAAAGCGCGCACTCCGTGACAGGTGTGTGCCGGAGCGCACTGCTCCGGCCCACTGCCTTGTCCGGCTGCGATACCGCCAGGACGACCTCATGCCCTGCCTTTATAATTTCCTCCAGAGTTCCCACCGCAAAATCGGGTGTTCCCATAAATATCACTCTCATCGCTCAGTCCGATTCCTCCCCATAATCCACATCATGAACCGGGCCTTCGGCCTTTTCCGTGTACATGTGCCCTTCCAGATGATCGAGCTCATGGCAGATTGCCCGCGCCATCAGTCCCGTGCCCTCAATCTCATACTCCTCCATATCCGCGTTCCACGCTTTTGCCCTGACATATTCGGGACGCGTCACAACCGCCGCCTTTCCCGGAAGGCTTAAGCATCCCTCATCGCCGGTCTGCTCTCCTGAAGTTTCCAGCAGTTCCGGATTGATCATAACGACCGGACCTTCCCCGATATCGATCACAACGACACGGCGCAGTACTCCTACCTGAGGGCCGGCCAGCCCGACACCGTTCGCCTCATACATGGTATCAATCATATCGCCGATCAGCTGCCTGATTTTCGGTGTAACCTCCCGTATATCCCTGCATTTTTTGCTTAGTACAGGATCTCCCTGTAGCCTGATTGTCCTAAGTGCCATAATTTCCTCCATACGTTATTTTGTGCCCGTCAGTTCGCCGGATTAAAATCAAACTGCAGTATCACATCGCGGTACTCCCTTTTTCCGCGGGTATACGCCTCCGCCATGTCTTTAACTGCCACCAGCGTCTGGTAATTCCTGGCTTTGATGTAAATCAATTTCTGATAGATGTCATTGATCTTTGCGATTGCGGCGTCCGCCGGCCCGATCAGATAAATCGTTTCATCTTCTCTGCCCGCGGCAAAGGACTGAATCTGCCCCGCCAGGCGGGCGGAGGCATCCGCCGCGGACTCCTGCTTCCCCGAAGCGCACAGAATGACAAGCAGATTCCACACCGGCGGATAGAGCATCATTCGCCGGTACTCGATCTCCTGCGCATAAAATGCCCCGTAGTCCTGTGCGGACGCGGTCACAACGCTGTAATGCTCCGGCTGGTAGGTCTGTATAACAACCTCGCCGGGGAGATCCCCGCGCCCCGCTCTTCCCGCCGCCTGCGTCAGCAGCTGAAACGTCCGCTCCGCAGCATGAAAGTCGCTGACATGCAGCGATAAATCCGCCGCGAGGACTCCCACCAGCGTGACATTCGGAAAATCATGCCCCTTCACAATCATCTGCGTCCCGATGAGAATATCCGCCTCGCGGTTGGCAAACGCCGACAAAATCTGCTCGTAGCCCTCCCTGCTGCGTGTCGTGTCAAAATCCATCCGCAGCACCCCGGCTCCGGGAAACTGTGCCCGCACCACCTGCTCGATCTTCTGCGTTCCGGCCTTAAAACCGCCGATATACTTTGACCCGCAGACCGGACAGACTGCCGGCACCGCCTCAGTGTGCCCGCAGTAATGGCAGACCATCCGGCCCGTATCCGGCCCGCAGCCGCCGTGCTGGCTCAGCGATACATCGCAATGCGGACATTTTATCACATGTCCGCAGGCTCTGCAAGAGACAAACCCCGCCATCCCCCTCCGGTTGAGAAAAAGCATGGCCTGTTCTCCCCGCTTCAGCCGGTCCTCAAGAAGAGCGGCAAGGCGCCTGCCCAGAATGGAACGGTTGCCCGATGCAAGCTCGCTGCGCAGATCCGTCACCGTGCACACGGGCAGAGGCTTTTTCTTCACCCGCTCCGTGAGCTCCAGAAGGCAGTACACCCCGTTGCCGGCGCGGTAATAGCTCTCAAGCGAAGGCGTGGCGGATCCCAGAACAACACTGGCATCTTCCATCGCGGCGCGCTCCACCGCGGTCTCCCGCGCGTGATACCTGGGCACGCTTCCACTCTTGTAGGAAGTTTCATGCTCCTCGTCGATTATAATAAGCCCCAGATTCTCAAATGGTGTGAACAGCGCGGAACGCGGTCCGATGATAATGTCTATCTCCCCGTTTTTCGCCCTCAGAAACTGATCATAGCGCTCCCCGGCCGACATTTTTGAATTGAGAATGGAGACCCGGTCAGAAAATCTGCGGTAAAAACGCATAACAGTCTGATATGTCAGGGCAATCTCCGGGATCAGCACAATCGCCTGCTTTCCAGCGGATATCACGTGCGCAATGAGCTCCATATAGACCTCAGTCTTGCCGCTTCCCGTCACTCCCTTCAGCAGATACGTCCGGCGCACACCCGCGTCATAGTCACGCACAACCGCATCGACCACCGCCTGCTGGGAAGGATTCAGCACAAGGCTGTATTCCTCCGCCGGCAGATTCCCCACCGGATTGCGGTAGCACACCCGGGTGAGCACACGCACCACCCCGGCCTGTTCCATCGCGGAGATTACGCTGCTGCTCACATTGAGCTTTCCGGTGATTACTTCCCATCCGAGTTCCTGCTGCGCGATCAGAGCCTCGAGAAGCCTTGCCCGCGCCGTATTATGCTTTCTCTGATACACACCGAGCTGGTTCTTTGCCTCCACCCCGTCCAGCGCAAGACACACGGTCTTTTTTTGCACGCGCTTTTTTTTCTCCCGGACAGGAAGAACCGTCTTAAGCGCCTGATTCATCGTCCCGCCATAATTTCTGCGCATCCAGCCGGCCAGCGCGATCAGCCGCGACTCAATCGGAATGCTTCTGCCCACAATCCCCAGAATCTCTTTGATCTTTGTGGTATCATACTCCGCCCTGTCTGTCAGCTCCACCACATATCCCCTGATTTTCCGGTTCCCAAACGGAATATATACCTGTACCCCGACGCCCACTCTGTCCGCAAGCGCCTCCGGAATCCGGTAAATAAATGTTTTATCCAGTTTATCATGTGAAATATCCACAATAATATTTGCGTATTCTGCCATATTTCTCCTGTTTTTCTTCACACGGAAAGGGCATCCGCGATAAGTTCACGCTCGCTCACCGGATATTTTACCCCGTTAATTTCCTGATAGCCCTCATGGCCTTTTCCGGCGAGCACAATGATATCCCCCTCGCCAGCCAGAGAGACGGCATAGCGCACCGCCTCCCGCCTGTCTGCAATCCGCACATAACGCCCTCCTGTTCCGCGTATCCCCGTCTCGATATCGTCCAGAATCCGCTCCGGATCCTCCCACCTTGGATTATCCGAGGTCAGAATTGTAATATCCGCCAGCCTCCCCGCCGTCTCCCCCATCCGGCTCCTGCGCAGACCGGACCGGTTCCCGCCGCATCCAAAAAGGACAATCAGGCGCTGCGGATGAAACTCCCGCAGCGTGACGAGAAGATTTTTCAGACTCATCTCATTGTGGGCATAATCAATCAGAATCACATAATCCTTTGAGACGCTGACATTCTCGCAGCGCCCCGGCACCATCTGCCGCCGGAGCGCCCGCGCAATCTGCCACCGGCTGACCCTGAAATGAAACGCGACGGAAGCTGCCGCCAGGGCATTATAAATATTAAAACTTCCGGGAAGCTGCATCTGTACCGGAAAGCTCTCAGCTCCCACAGACCCCTCCGGTTCTCTCCGGATCTGAAAACGACTGCAGAGCTTTCCCCTGACCATATAAAAAGATTCATGCTCCGACCGGATATCCGCCCGGTAAAGCGCCTCTCCGCTGCCTCTGCGCGAAAATCCCTCGACCACGCAGGTATGTCCTTTTAATATACGCTCTGTATTCGGATCATCCAGGTTGACGATCCCGGTCTCACAGCGCTGCAGCAGCCTGCTCTTACAGTACAGATATTCGGAAAAGGATGCATGTTCTCCCTTTCCGATATGATCGGGCTCAATATTTAAAAAAACACCGATATCAAACCGGATTCCATCCACCCGCCGCATTTTGATTCCCTGTGAGGAAACCTCCATCACACAGCAGGTGCAGCCGTTGTTCACCATCTCAGCGAGATCCCGCTGTACCTCGGGCGCCTCCGGCGTCGTGTGGGACGCCATGCGGGTCTCCCTCCCGTTATCCGTCCAGATTGTTCCGATGACACCCGTCCTGTATCCTGCCTCCCGCAGGATTCCCGCCGCCAGAAACGCCGTGGTCGTCTTGCCCTTCGTCCCCGTAATCCCGATCATTTTCAGCTTCCGCGCCGGATAATCATAAAAAGCGGCTGACACCGCAGCCAGCGCCCTCCTTGTGTCCGCCGCCACAACCACGGACACCCCGGCGGCCCGCATCTGTGATACGCACAGCTTTCCCTGTCCGGTATAGAGAATACCGTCCCCGTTCTTCACCACCAGACTGCTCTTTTCAATCATCACTGCCGCGGCACCCCCCGCCAGCGCTTCCCGTATGTAATCGTGCCCGTCACTCCGCAATCCCCTGATACAGACAAACAGCGAGCCCTCCTTCACCTTTCCGGAGTGATAACAGATACCGCTTATCTGTTTCTTTAAGCTTTCCTGATCGCATTCATATGTGAGGTGTTCCAGTAATCTGCCTAACTGCACGCGCACTTCCTTTGAAAATCAGTTTTTTCATTATATGCTTACCGGAAGGATTCTTGTCAGGTGACTTTTGTTTTGAAGATTATTATATCGGAAAGGGGGCGGGGTGTAAAGTACAGAGAGTACGCAGGACAGGTAAAAGGACTTCATAACCACGATTCAAAAGTATACACAGGGAAACACCGTGCGGACGACACGCACAATACGGGACAATCTGCACCGGACAGTCTAACCGGAACCGCTGTTATCACAGTAATACTGGAAATACTGCTTTTTTAAAGGCTGGAAAGCCCCTCTGGGCAGATAAATGTTCTCACCGGTGTCCAGACAGATATGATGTGAATTCAGTCTGATGATATGCTCCAGATTTACAATATAGGCTGCCCCGACCCTGGCAAATTCCTCAAACGGTTCCAGCATCCCGTAAAGGCCGGCCATCGTCAGATGGAGCGTCAGCCGCGAGCCATCTGACAGATGTAGGAACTGACGCTTTCCCTGTGCCTCGCAGAATACAATGGTATCAGGCGCAATCCGGTGCGTCATCCCGTCCGTCTTCAGCAGCAGATACCGCCTGCGTTTTGCGTCAATGTCGGACACACATTTGTCGAGCGCCGCAAAAAAGTCTTTTTCCACAACCGGCTTTACCAGATACTGGAGGGCATCCACACGGAATGCCTCCAGCGCGTGATCCACCGACGAGGTGAGAAAAATTATCCGTCCATCACTTCCCAGTCTGCGGAGCTTTCTCGCCACCACGGTTCCCTCTATCTCAGGCATATAGATATCCAGCAGAATCAGATCCGGCATATATCCGTTTTCCTCCGCCCGCTGCAGCAGGGCCTCCGGGCTCACAAAGCACTCCGCCTCAAATTCACATCCCGGATGCTCCTTCCCGTACGCCATAAGGAGCTTTTTCGTCTTGTCCAGTTCTTCTGTCTCATCATCACAAATCGCTATCTGGTACATTTGTTGTCTTCTCTCTCCTGAAACCGTATCTGTGCCGTAAAATATTTACCGGAAGTAAGCCACCCCGGACTCAAAAAGCTTCAGATCCTGTTCTCCGTATATATTTACCGCAACGCCGTCGCCCCGCCGCTCGGAATGTGCCATTTTTCCAAGCACACGCCCGTCCGGACTGGTAATACCCTCGACTGCGCGGTAGGATCCGTTGATATTCCATTCTTCATCCATGACCGGAACGCCCGCTTCATTCACATACTGTGTCGCAACCTGCCCGTTCGCAAAAAGCCGGTCGAGCCATTCCTCCGTCGCCACAAAACGTCCCTCGCCGTGAGAGGCCGGATTGCAGTACACCTCTCCCGGAACAGCGAGCGAAAGCCACGGGGATTTGTCCGACACCACTTTTGTATAAACCATGCGGCTGATATGCCGCCCGAGCGTGTTGTAAGTCAGCGTCGGGGAATCCGCGGACTGCGGGCGGATATCCCCGTACGGTACCAGCCCGAGCTTAATCAGCGCCTGGAAACCATTACAGATTCCAAGTGCAAGGCCGTCCCGCTCATCCAGCAGTCTGCGGACTGCTTCCGCCATTTTCTCATTGCGGAATGCCGTGGCAAAAAACTTTGCAGACCCCTCCGGCTCGTCGCCCGCGGAAAATCCGCCCGGAAACATGATCATCTGTGCCTGCCCGATCGCTTTTACAAATTCATCGACTGAATCGCGTATATCCTCTGCGCTCAGGTTCTTAAACACCTTAACAACCGGTTCTGCTCCCGCGCGCGCAAATGCCCGCGCACTGTCATACTCACAGTTTGTCCCGGGAAATACCGGAATAAACACTGACGGCTTTGCCACTTTATGCCTGCACACGTACACGCGGTCCGTTTTGTATATATCTGATGACGCATACTCCTGCACGCCCGTCTGCATCCCTCCGGTGCGGGTTGGAAATACGCCCTCCAGTGTACCTGTCCACGCGTCGAGCGCCTCCTGCATGGTGATCCTGACACATTCGCGCGTCCCCGGCGCACAATCACAGGAATCGCCCGCCGCGGCCTGCGCGCCCTCCACACCCGGGACCTCCTCCCGGTACACAAATACTCCTTCCGCATTTACGGCACCAATCTCCATCCCGTATGCGGAGAGCCCTGCCACATTCAGAATCTCCTTTACAACGGAAACCTTATCCGCAGCGATTTCCGCCACCAGACTGCCGAATCCCGGCCCGAAGAGCACCTCTTCCGACACAGTACCGCTCACCGTCACGCCGAGCTTATTGCCAAATCCCATCTGGCTGACCGCGGCCGCAAGGCCTTTCCCGTCCAGGGCATATGCGGAAAGGACAGCCCCTTTCTGAATCATTTCATGAAAAGCGTCGTACAGCTTCATTACCTGCGCGTAAACCGGCAGATCATACTCATCCCTCTCAGCCGTAAATAAGTACATCCGGCTTCCTGTAACTCCGGTGAAATCACATCTGCCTCCCGCGCAACATCCACCGCGAAAGAGACGAGTGTCGGCGGCACGTCTATCTCATTGAACGTCCCCGACATGGAATCCTTTCCGCCGATTGCCGCAATTTCCAGCCCCTTCTGAGCCATAAAAGCACCCAGAAGCGCAGCCAGCGGTTTGCCCCAGCGTCTGCCGTCTTTCATGGGCTTCTCAAAATATTCCTGAAAGGAAAGATAAACCTCCTCAAACTTTGCGCCTGTCGCAATCAGCTTTGCAACCGATTCCACAACCGCCAGATATGCACTGTGGTACGGGCTTTTCTCCGCGATAAACGGATTATATCCCCATGCCATCAGGGAGCAGGTAGAAGTATCCTTTTTCTCCGCAGAAACCTTATTTACCATTGCCTGAATGGGTGTGCGCTGGTTTTTGCCGCCAAACGGCATCAGCACCGTACCCGCGCCAATAGTCGAGTCAAAACGCTCGGAAAGCCCGCGCTTGGAACAGACGTTCAGGTCTTCCGCCAGTTCCAGATAGCCCTTTTTGAAATCCGTTGGAATTTCTTTTGAGAATGCCCGGGGTGCGTCAGGCGTAATATCAATGTGTTTCTCCGCGCCGTTGGAATCCAAAAATTGGCGGGCAATATTTACAATCTTTTTCCCGTTCCAGTTCATCACAAGGTATGGATGTTCCGTCACCCTTGCAACGACCGTTGCCTCGAGGTTTTCGCTGTCCGCCAGTGCTCTGAAGCGTTCCACGTCGGCCGCCGCCACAACAACAGCCATTCTCTCCTGAGATTCGCTGATTGCCAATTCCGTACCGTCCAGCCCATCGTATTTCTTCGGGACAGCGTTCAGGTCAATTTCCAGACCGTCCGCCAGTTCGCCGATGGCAACGGAAACGCCGCCCGCGCCAAAGTCATTGCACCGCTTAATCAAACGGGAAGCCTCGGGGTTGCGGAACAGCCTTTGCAGCTTTCTCTCCTCCGGCGCATTGCCCTTCTGTACCTCTGCGCCGCAGCTTTCCAGAGATTCCAGCGTATGCGATTTTGAGGAGCCAGTCGCGCCGCCGCAGCCATCGCGTCCTGTCCTGCCGCCCAGCAAAATCACGATATCTCCGTCAATGGGGCATTCACGCCGCACGTTTTCCGCCGGAGCCGCACCGATAACAGCACCGATTTCCATACGTTTCGCTACATAGCCATCATGGTAAAGCTCATCTACCTGTCCGGTTGCCAAGCCAATCTGGTTACCATAAGAACTGTAACCCTTTGCTGCCCCTGTTACCAGCTTTTTTTGGGGCAGTTTCCCCTTTAAAGTTTCATGTAAAG
>OFGG01001806.1_pt1 | contig 12934 bp, 12 predicted proteins | sample 1521701 | NCBI WGS metagenome assembly OFGG01 (sample SAMEA3504081, study PRJEB24116) | mouse gut metagenome | biome: mouse gut; feature: mouse-associated habitat; material: faeces | place: Denmark | collected 2011
ACACATCCGGCATTCCTCTTCCGTTTTCCCATTTGGAAACCGCCTGACTGGTAATCCCTAACAGCTCGGCAAGTTGCATTTGCGTCAGATTTTTTTCTTTTCTGCACCGTGCAATAAATGCACCTGTTTTTTTCTGATCCATTCAATAAATCTCCTTTGTTATATTTGACCGCAGTATATCAAAAAGAGAATCAGTTACAGAACATACTAAGCGTTGACTCAGTACTAAACGCCTGGTTGAGTCGCACAAATTCAGCTTATTTTCCGGAGCCAGCCTGTTTCAAAAACACACTCTGCTGCCACACATAAAAAGATGGATGATAAAAAAGCAGACACTATGCCCGACTGCCGATAGTGTGGCTTTTTATCCATTGTTTCCCGTTCCTGCCCGGATGCGTAAATATAGGCATTATTAAAAAGAAAGCCTTTTTCCCGAAACTGAAAAAAGCTTATAACAGCGCAAATAACTGATAACACAATACTGGTAATGACTCCGATTAAGTTTTCCATACGAATCTCCCATATTAAATAAGCTTCAGATCATAATCCCAGACTCTGATGAATATTCAGGCTTTGACATACAAATCTCACTTAAAAGGATAAACTAAAATTATGAAAAAATCAATTTTCACTTTCGTGCGAAGGTCCTTTGCGTACCAGGAGCCTGTGTGGATGTGAACAGCCAGAACGGCAGCCTGAGCACGCCGGTTCTGCCGGAGTTCCCGAAGGGGCGGCATCTGTATTTTATGTCCAAAAGCAGGCTATGAGGAATCTGCCATCCGTGGTATAATCAACAGTTATAAGCAGGAAGAGCCTCAGATAGATTTTAATGGAACTGGGTGTGCGGTTGTGGCAGGATAACAGTGTTGAATATGATTGATAAAAGGCATGGGATCAGTATGCGAAAATACTATGTTGACAATATACGCTGGATTACCATTTTACTTCTCGTTCCCTATCATGCAGCAATGGCATGGAATGTATGGGGAGAACCAAATTACATTTATTTTGAAAGCAATAAAATTATCAGCAGTATTGTGGTATTTTTGAGTCCGTATTTTATGCCGCTTATGTTTTTCATTGCGGGCATTTCCACAAAATTTGCGCTGCAAAAGCGTACAATCGGGCAATATGTGCTGGAGAGGACTAAAAAAAACTGATACCATTTATTTTTGGGACGGTGCTGATTATGCCGCCTGTGACATATATGGCCGATAAATTTAATTATGGTTATCAGGGGAATTTATTTCGGCATTATGCTGTTTTCTTTACATATTTTACGGACTTAACAGGTGCTGACGGCGGTTTTTCGGCTGGACAGTTCTGGTTTATTTTGTATCTGTTTCTTATCTCTCTTATTGCTGCCGGTATTATCTTATTACAAAGAAAAATAATACCCTCGAGAGATATTGATATACCGCCTGTGCTGATTTTTCTCTGGGGATTACCGTTACCACTTTTGAGCGGAGTGCTTTCAACAGGTGGAAAAAGCCTTGCAGAATATACCTACGTTTTTCTTGTGGGTTATTATATTTTTTCAGATGATGACGCAGTCAGCAGGGCAGAAAAATGGAAATGGATTTTCCTGTGTACAGGTATAACGGCAGCGATTTTCAATGTATATATGTTTATCTGGTCAGATACACAGCAAACATTGTTAAATACGATTGCCAGATATGTATCGGAGTGGTTTATGATCAGTTCCCTGCCGGGGATTGGAAAAGGGTATTTGAATTTTAATGGGAAAATATCAGAGTATATGTCAAAAAGGTCATATACTTTTTATATTTTTCATTTTTTCTGGGTGGTGTTATTCCAGTATCTTTTGATTAATGTATGCAGTGGTAATATAATTTTACTATATGTCTTACCAGTGCTTTCTGCATATGGGGCAACGCTGTTATGCTGTGAGATCTGTGACAGGGTATCTTTTTTCTCTTTCCTTACATGAGTCAGTATTTTCAGGAGAAAATATAAAAAACGGAATATTGTTTACCTTTGGGCAGCGATTATCTTAACAGGCAATCCGCTGTCCTTTTTATTTTCAAAAACCATTGAAACAGCACAGAAAGAATTATGAACATTTGCGCAGGGTCAGCATATGCCGGGGTGGGGTAATCAGCTGTAACAAAAAGAATCCTGTAAGGGAGTTTCAGAACGGGAGCCGGCAACATAACATAACAGACAACAAGGCAGAATTGAGCGGAGGGAGAAAGAATTGTAAAATAGTGCGCAACCGGTATTTGCTTTTTAGCTCTTACCAGGTTCTTTATTTTCATTGCCATATACTTCATAATGTCAATCAGGAGGGTGTGTTTTATGAATATGAATATTATATCGAAATATTTACAGTTTTTGCGTAAAAGCAACAACTACACACAAGATGATTTAGCAAAAAAACTAGGCATATCAAGGCAGGCAGTATCAAAATGGGAAACGGGAACGACTATTCCCGACTTAGAAATTTTATTGAGAATTTCTAAATTATATGATATCACAATAAATGACATATTAGAACCAAAGGTACAGCCACAGCGGATAACTGATTTTGAGCAGATTTCAACAATTTCTGAAAAGGAACTGAAAGAAGTGTTGGAACAGTTTGACACTAATTCGCTTGTAACAGCTTTAATGGGGGCATCTCCCGAAACAAATAGTTTTTGTGAAAGACTGTTTCCCGATATAGATTTTGAAAAGATAAGAAAAACTATAGGAAGAATCAGAATAGAAGCTGTTGAGGATATACAGAACCAGATAGTTGCCATGATAAATTTACAGGCGGTCGACAAGGAAATTTAGTATATGAAAACCCTGACCTTTTTCAAAACAAGCGTTGCCTGCAAAAGCTGTATAAGATGCTCCGCCCGGAGGACGCCATGGCGGCAGAGAATGCACTGACAGATGACATCATCAATCAGTACATCATTTTTATGATGAGTTTGTTTGATAAAGAACAGATTACATCACTGGATCTGATCAGTGTTTTCTCTGCTGCGTGAATAAGGGTGATCTGATCCGCTTTGCGCGTTTACTGCTTCTTATTGCCGGCCATATCCACGGCATTGATATAATATAAATAATCATCATTGCCGGGCGTGACCTGAAAATCAGGATTGCAGCAGCCGCACCGCCATATAGTCCTGCCGCCGGGCTGGTAAGAAATTCCTGAAGCGCAGGTCCCTGAGGTCCTGTTCGCACACCCGGTGTCACTGACCAGGAAATTGCTGATAACGCTTTCCGGGCATTTCTGAATGTACGCGAGGACGCCGTCCATATGTCTGATCCGGAAATAAAGTATGAATTCAGTATCCATGCTGGTAAGCCGGAAACTGGCATTTGTGTTCCTGTTTCGATCCCCTTCTTTTTTATAATACCGGATCTGAGGTCCTTCATTCCAATCCTGAAAATTGTAACAGTAATTTCGTTGCAAAAATCCCTGAACCTGTCTGTACGGGCTGCTTTTACAGCCAGAATATGCAGCGCTGCAATCACATTCTTATTGTCCGGAAATGAAACGGTGATCGTGGTGCCATATTGTCTGATACACATCATGTACGGGGAATTCCCCTGGATAAGCCATCAGTTCTTTTTCTCGAAGCTGCGCCCGGCGTTCGGTCCAATAGTTCATTTTACCTGTATCCCTTCCCAATTCCTGCGGCGTGATCCGTATAAAAGCGTATATGATTCATCAGCAATTATCCTTTCGCTTTATGGGCGCGTATAAATTTAACTGGTGATAACCGAGGCCTTCTTTGATTTCATCGTCCACATAGATCATGTGTACCGGTGCCGCGCGGCTGACGTCCATGACAAAGTTTGTTTTTTCCAGCCACTTTTCCACCTTTTGCATTACCTTATTTCCGCTTTCGTTATCCCCGTCCATGCTCACGGCAACCGCATACAGTCCGCCCGGATGTTCAATTATTTCATATGGAGCAACATCCGCCGCTGTGACTTCGTCTTTCAGACGCCAGAGCCATTCTAAATGACCGTCCCTTTCGCACAGGAAATCAGGCGCGTCAAAAATAATTGGCTGATAAAAACTGTTGTGCGCTTCCTGCCACAGCTGAAATGTTCAAAAAAGTTCGTCATACGCCATAGCCCCTGAGGTGACCGCTCTGAATTTTGGGATTCTGACAATCATGATGTCAGGCACTTTGCTGTTAAGCTTTTCCGTGACTTCAAAAAAACGATCGGTTGTCGCTGAATTGCCGCTGTAGTCCGTACCGGCAATTTGCAGTTCAATGTCTCTGGCTTTTTCGTATAACAACTTTATATCCGCTTCGCTTTCAAAGTCCAGCTTTCTGATCTGACGAATAAATTCCTGAACGATCGATTTCAATTCATACAAAAGAGAAACCTCTTCATCAATGTGACTGACCTTTTTTTCCAGCACATCTAAAACGACTTCTGAGCCCGCCGTGCTGAATATGTTCTTAATATCTTTAATACTGATATTAAGTCTGCGTAATATCAGGATCTGCTCCAAACGTCTTATTGCGGCTTCATCATATAACCTGTAGGCATAGTCGTCACTTCGCGTACTTTCTATCAACCCCATATCTTCATAATAGCGGAGCGTGCGGGCAGATATATTATATTTGACGGATATTTCTCTGATTTTGGCCAGGTTCCCCATGCTTTCCTCTCCTTATCTTAATAGTAAGCATAGTATATACTATTCCCTAACGGAAGAGTCAACAGGAAATCAGCCCGGAGTCATGGAAAAATCCCTCTGGTGGACGATCGCCGCTATTTGATTTTCAGCTTGTTTTCATAACCTTTCCCTGACTGGAAAAGCCAGCAGCAAAAATCGTGTCTGTATATTCCTTCAGAATCAGGATACCGGATAACCGCTTTTGATCTGACTGAGAGAGCAGGGACATATTGCAGCGGGATTTGCAGGGAAGCTGTGAGAGTAAGAGAGCGGCAAAATCGGCGTAAAATAATTTTTTTAAAAAATTTCAAAAAAGCTATTGACACTTTTCAACATCTCTGCTATGATAACTAAGTCGTCACGGATGTGACAGAGATGCGGAAGTGTCGGAACTGGCAGACGAGCAAGACTAAGGATCTTGTGATAGCAATATCGTGTGGGTTCAAGTCCCATCTTCCGCATTCGAAGATTTTATCATCCATCCGGTGAGACATTCAGAATATGCAGGAGTGGCGGAATTGGCAGACGCGCAGGCTTCAGGTGCCTGTGGTAGCAATATCGTGTGGGTTCAAGTCCCATCTCCTGCATTTTTTATGCAGACATATTGAAAGAGACAGTAATTCGGAGCTTATCATGCGCTTCGGATTTTTTTTGTTTCATGGGAAAGCTCTTATTGCTGTAAACCACTAAAGTGTCATCAAACCCATGAAACAAAAAGCCCTGCGGGCAGGATTCTTTTTTATCACATGAATTGATCTTTCTCTGAAAAAATAAAGGAAAAAGAAAAGTTTTGCCGAATAATATATATAAGACTACGGTGCGAAGGATTCCGTGGCAGGAAAGACGGACTCTGCCGGCTCTGCCGCGGGTGGAAAATAAGGAGAAAACAGATGTCGATACGCGAGGAGATGGAGCGGATGGAGCATGAGACGCTGAGTCCCTATGCGACACTGAGTGAAAATTCAAGAGGGCGGGATGTCTTCGAGGAGCAGTGCGATATCCGTCCGGTGTTTCAGCGGGACAGAGACCGGATTCTGCACAGCAAGGCATTTCGCCGGCTCAAAAATAAAACACAGGTATTTCTCACACCCCAGGGCGATCATTACCGCACCAGGCTTTCGCATACACTGGAAGTGTCCCAGAACGCGCGCACAATCGCCAGGGCGCTCCGGCTCAATGAAGTCCTGGTGGAGGCGATCGCGCTCGGGCATGATCTCGGGCACACGCCGTTCGGCCATGCGGGGGAGCATGTGCTCGACAGCCTCTGTGAGGACGGCTTCCGTCACAATGAACAGAGTGTCCGCACGGTGGAGAAGCTTGAAAAGGACGGAAGGGGACTGAATCTGACCTGGGAGGTGCGGGACGGCATTCTCAATCATCAGTTCCGGCTGATGCCGCACACCCTGGAGGGGAAGATTGTCCGCCTCTCTGACAAGATCGCTTATATACATCACGATATGGACGACGCGATCCGCGCGCAGGTGCTGACGGAGGAGGATATTCCGCTGGAGCTGAAAAAGACACTTGGATTCACGACCAGACAGCGCCTGAATACCCTGATACATAATATTATCAAAAACAGCACGGACACGGATGACATTGTCATGTCTGATGAGGTGAGGGAAGCGCTGACGGAGCTGCGCGGGTTTATGTTCCGGAATGTTTATAACAATCCTGTCGCCAAGGGAGAGGAGGCCAAGGCGAAGAGCATGGTTGAACAGTTGTTTCATTATTATATGAATCACACGGAACAGCTCTCGGAAAAATACCTGCGCATGCTCGACGGGAATGAAAAAAAAGAGCGCATTGTCAGCGACTATATCGCCGGCATGACCGATCAGTACGCCATCAGCAAATTTACGGAATACTTTCTGCCCCGGGCATGGAAGGCAGACGGAACCTGAAGGAAGAGAAGCCCGGGGCTGCCGGGCATGGAAGGCGGACGGAAGATACGTAAGAGGGAAAGGAGCGGGCGATGCCATTTTACTCAGAGGATATTGTGGAAGAAGTGCGCCAGCGCAGTGATATTGTGGATGTCATATCCCGGTATGTCCGTCTGACGAAAAAGGGGAACAGTTATTTCGGGCTCTGTCCGTTCCACAATGAGAAGACGGGATCTTTTTCGGTGACGCCGGGAAAGCAGATGTATTACTGCTTCGGCTGCGGCGCCGGGGGAAATGTGTTCACTTTTCTGATGGAATATGAGAATTTTACATTCGGGGAAGCGATGGAAGTGCTGGCGGAGCGCGCCGGGGTAGCGCTGCCAAAGCAGGAATACAGTTCCGCGCAGCGGGCCGAGGCGGACCGGCGGCAGAGGCTGTTTGAGATTAACAGAGAGGCGGCGAAGTATTTTTATGTGCTGCTGAAGAACGGGCGTGGAGAGCGGGCGCTTAAGTATTTTAAACAGCGCGGGCTTTCCGATGAGACGATCCGGAAGTTCGGCCTTGGATATTCTGACCAGTACAGCGACGATCTGTACCGTTATCTGCGCGGGAAGGGTTATGAGGATGAGATTTTAAAGGATTCAGGGCTTGTGGCGATGGACGAGCGCCGTGGCGGTCACGATAAATTCTGGAACCGGGCGATGTTTCCGATTTTAAATGTCCATAATAAGATTATCGCATTTGGCGGCCGCGTGATGGGGGACGGGGAGCCGAAATACTTAAATTCTCCGGAAACGCCGCTGTTTGACAAAAGCAGGAACCTCTATGGCTTAAACATAGCGAGGACGACGCGCGAGCCGCGGCTTTTGCTATGTGAGGGATATATGGACGTCATCGCGCTGCATCAGGCAGGGTTTGACAATGCAGTCGCGTCGCTTGGGACGTCTTTTACAAACGGGCATGCCGGCCTGTTGTCCCGTTATGCAAAAGAAGTCTATTTGACCTATGACAGCGATGCGGCGGGAGTGAAAGCGGCCTTACGCGCGATACCGATTCTGTCCGCGGCGGGGATTGCGGTTAAGATTATTGATATGAACCCGTATAAAGATCCCGATGAGTTTATCAAGGCGTTAGGGGCGGAAGCGTATCAAGAGAGGGTTTCAAACGCAGAGAATAGTTTTTTGTTTGAAATCCGCATGTTAGAGAGGGAATATGATTTAAACGATCCTCAGGGCAAGACCTCTTTTTATAATGAAACGGCAAAAAAACTGTTGCGGTTTACTGGAGAATTGGAACGCGAAAATTATATCGAAGCCGTAGCGGAGAAATATCAGATAGGATTTGACAATTTGCGTAAGCTGGTTCATCACTTTGGGGTTCAGGCGGACATACACGCGTCCCGACAGGAATTAAAGTCCGGCATCCATGAGAAAAAGAAAAAAGAAGACGGCAGGAAGCAGTCGCAGAAACTGCTTTTGACATGGCTCATTGAAGATACGGGGCTTTTTTCCACGATTGGGCGGTATATTACGCCGGAAGACTTTACGGAGGAGATTTACCGGAAAGCCGCCGCAGAATTATATACACAGTATGAAACGGACGGGGAGGTGAATCCGGCGAAAATAGTCAGTATGTTTCAAAACGAGGAGGAGCAACGGGAAATAGCCGCATTGTTCCATGCGCATATCAGCCATTTAGACACAAAAGAAAGCGTGGAAAAAGCGCTCAAAGAAACGGTTGTCAAAGTCAAGCGCAACAGTATCCAATATAGAATCAAGCAGTCAAATCCAACGGATTTGGCATTCACCCAAAAACTTGCAGAAGAAAAGCTGCAGTTGCAACAGTTGGAAAAATTGCATATTTCTATCAAATAAGGACAAAATAGTATCAATTATGCAGCCGCGCATATGGAACGGCTGCCGAACTACGAGAGGAAGGAAACATGGAAGAAAAGAAAAAGAAAGCCATAAAAGGTTCCGGTGAAGATATTGTCTCTGCGGAAAAAGCGGCAAGGGCAGAAAAATTAAACCAGAAATTGAGAGAGCTTGTCATATTTGCAAAGAAAAGGAAAAATATTCTGGAATATCAGGAAATCAGTGACTTTTTTCAGAAGATGGAACTGAATGCCGAGGAGTTTGAGAAGATTTTGGACTGTCTGGAGACGAATAATATTGATGTGCTCCGAATCAGCGACGATGATGACGATGATATTTTAATTACGGAAGACGATGATATTGAGGTGGAAAAAATCGATCTTTCCGTGCCGGACGGCGTCAGCATTGAAGATCCGGTGCGTATGTACCTGAAAGAAATCGGAAAAGTGCCTCTTTTAAGCGCGGAAGAAGAAATAGATTTGGCAAAACGCATGGAGCTTGGGGATCAGGAGGCGAAAAAGCGTCTTGCAGAGGCAAACCTGCGTCTTGTCGTGTCGATTGCGAAACGTTACGTTGGGAGAGGAATGCTCTTTTTAGATTTGATTCAGGAAGGGAACTTAGGCTTAATTAAAGCGGTGGAAAAATTTGATTACCGCAAGGGATATAAGTTCTCCACATATGCGACATGGTGGATTCGTCAGGCAATTACGCGGGCGATTGCAGATCAGGCGCGGACGATAAGGATTCCGGTGCATATGGTAGAGACGATTAATAAGCTGATCCGCGTCAGCAGGCAGCTCCTTCAGGAATTAGGGCGTGAGCCGACCCCGGAAGAAATTGCGGAGGAGATGACTATGCCGGTGGAGCGCGTACGGGAAATATTAAAAATCTCACAGGAACCTGTTTCCCTAGAAACGCCGATTGGGGAAGAAGAAGACAGCCATTTGGGCGATTTTATACAAGACGACAATGTTCCAGTCCCAGCGGAAGCGGCGGCTTTTACGTTGTTAAAAGAACAGCTTCAGGAAGTCCTTGGGACATTAACGGAGCGTGAACAGAAGGTGCTGACGTTACGGTTTGGGCTAGACGACGGCAGGGCAAGGACTTTAGAGGAAGTTGGAAAAGTATTTAACGTTACCCGTGAGAGAATCCGCCAAATTGAGGCGAAAGCGCTGCGAAAACTGCGTCACCCAAGCAGAAGCCGCAAGTTAAAAGATTATTTAGAGTAGCAGATATGGGAAAGCTGTCACAAAGATTACTGCATTTAGCGGAACTTGTGTCTTATCCGGTATTGGCGGATATAGGGACAGATCATGGCTATCTTCCAATTTACCTGTTACAGACGGGGCGGATACAGCGGGCGTTTGCCATGGATATTAACAAAGGCCCGTTGCTTGCGGCGAAAGAGCATTGTTATGCTTGTGGTTTGGGTGATTACATAACTTTGCGGCTTTCCGACGGATTAGAACGGTTAGAGCCAAGGGAAGCGGATTCCATATTAATTGCCGGAATGGGCGCAGACGTGATGCTGCATATTTTAAAAGCGGGGGAAGAAGTGGCTTTTGCGGCAAAAGAGCTGATTTTGCAGCCACAGTCTAATATACAAAAGGTTCGTGAATATCTGTACCAAAAGGGCTGTTTTATTGACAGGGAAGATATGGTGTTTGAAGACGGCAAATATTATCCTATGATGCGGGCGGCTATGGGGAGCCATAATAAACGGAAGTATACAAAGGAAGAATGGCAGATTATCTACCGTTATGGAGAATGCCTGTTAGAAAGCGGGAATGATGTATTGCGGCAGTATCTTTGTTGGAAAATAAGGCAGTATGAAACGATACAAAATACCCTAAAAGAGAAATGCCGGTCAGAAACGGCGGAAATACGCGCAAAAGAAGTGGAAATGGAATGTTTCTACGCAAAAAAGGCATTAGAGTGGACTGGGCAGAGACGAAAGGGGGTAGTATAAAGTGAAATGCAGGGAAATCCAGAAAATATTAGAAACGCAGTCCCCATTGTCCTATGCGTTAAGCTGGGATAACGTGGGCCTGCTTGCCGGCAGTGAAAAAAAAGAAATCCAAAAGATTTATATTGCTTTGGACGCAGTAGATTCCGTGATTGACGCCGCTTTGTCTGCGCAGGCGGATCTTCTGCTGACACATCATCCATTGATTTTTAAAGGAATCCGGCAAATTACGGCGGAGGATTTTATTGGGCGGCGTTTGATCCGCCTGATTCAAAACGACGTCTGCTATTATGCGATGCATACAAATTTTGACGTAAAGGGAATGGCGGATTTATCCGCCGCGATGCTGGGGTTAGAGGACACAGAGCCGCTTGACGTTACGGTTGTGGAGAATGGCGGAAAAGAAGGGATCGGCAGAGTCGGTTCTTTAATGGAGCCGATGTCAGCCGGTCATTGCGCGAGGTTTGTAAAAGCAGCATTTTCCATTGACAAGGTCAGAGTGTACGGAGATTTGGAACGCGTCATAAAGCGGGTGGCGGTCTGCCCCGGTTCCGGAAAGGGTGAAATCCAAAATGCCCTTTTAAAAGGCGCGCAGGTTTTAATCACAGGGGATATTGGACACCATGACGGCATAGATGCGGCTGCTATGGGGCTTTGCATAATTGATGCAGGCCATTATGGGTTAGAGCATATTTTTATCCGGTATATGAAAGAATATTTAGAGAGCTGTTGCAGTGGGGTGGAAATTCTTACGCATGAGACGTTCGTTCCATTTGTGACACTGTAAGGGGGATTGCCATGGGTGCAGATAAAGTAAAATTGACGGTTTGCGGAGAAGAAAAATTCTATGACAAGGGCACGCCATATGCGGTGATTGCAGAGGAGTTCCAGAAAAATTACCAAGACGACATTGTTTTGGCGTCGGTCAACCGCCGTGTGCGGGAACTGCATAAAACCGTAAAAAAGGACGGAGAGGTTTCTTTTATTACGACGAAAGACTCTATAGGCAGAAAGGCCTACCGCAGAAGCGTGACGCTTCTTATGCAAAAAGCGTTATATCACCTGTTAGGCAAAGAAAAATCCGCAGTGCGCGTATTGCACTGCATCAGTCAGGCGTACTACTGTGAATTGCCACAGTACGGCGCGCCGGATCAGAAACTGCTTTCTGATTTAAAGGAAGAAATGATGCGCATGGCGCAAGAACGCCTGCCGATTTATAAAGAGTGCATTGCGACAGATGAAGCGGTAAAACTGTTTGGAAAATACGGCATGACGGAAAAAGAATGCCTGTTCCGTTACCGCAGAAATTCCAGAGTCAATATTTATTCGCTGGATGGTTACAAAGATTATTTTTACGGCTATATGACGATGCATACGGGCTATTTAAAATATTTTGACATTCAGCCCTATCACAACGGGTTTGCGATTTTGTTTCCGAACCATCATACAAAAGAAGTCGCGCCGTTTACGCCTTCCGCCAAATATTTTGACACGCTTGCCCAGTCAAGGGAGTGGGGGAGGACGATGGGGATACATACGGTTGGGGCTTTGAACAATGCCATTGTGTCCGGCAGGATGCGGGAAATAATTATGGTTCAAGAGGCCTTGATGGAACAGCGGATCGGGCAGATAGCCGAACAAATCGCCGCTTCATCTGACGTAAGGTTTGTCATGATTGCAGGCCCGTCTTCTTCCGGCAAGACGACATTTGCGCACAGGCTTTCCATTCAGCTTCGGTCAATGGGGCTAAAGCCGCATACATTTTCTCTGGACGATTATTATTTGGAATTAGATCAAACGCCAAAAGACGAAAACGGCCGGTATGATTTTGAATGTTTAGAAGCGCTTGACGTTGCGCTTTTTAACCGGGATATGTCTGCATTGCTGGAAGGGAAGGCAGTCGGGATGCCGACGTTTAACTTCCAGAAAAGAAAACGGGAGTACCGGGGCAGGGAATTTCGCCTTGGGGAGGGTGAGTTGTTAGTGATTGAGGGCATTCACGGGCTAAACCCGAAGCTTTCCCATACATTGCCGGAGGAGAGCAAATTTAAGATCTTCATCAGCACGCTCACGCAGATTAACATTGACGAGCATAACTACCTTCCGACAAAAGACGGCAGGCTGCTCAGGCGGATCGTGCGGGATGCAAGGACGAGGAACACGACAGCCAAACAGACGATTGCAATGTGGGATTTGGTCCGCCGCGGAGAGGAAAATTATATTTTCCCGTATCAGGACAAAGCGGACGTTATGTTTAATTCCGCTTTCATTTATGAGCTTGCTGTGTTAAAATTATATGCAGAGCCATTGCTGTTCCAAATTGACGAAAGCGCGGCGGAATATGGAGAGGCAAAACGGCTGTTGAAATTTTTAGATTATTTCCTTCCGGTGCCGAATGAAGAAATTGCAGGCAATTCCATTTTACGGGAATTTATCGGCGGAAGCGTATTTTCAGTTTGATTTTTTATAAGTAGGGCAGATGATCGCGCCTGTTTTTTCGCAGGTGAGGAAAGTCCGGGCTTCACAGGGCAGGATGCCGGATAACATCCGGTGG
>OFGG01001807.1_pt1 | contig 12934 bp, 13 predicted proteins | sample 1521701 | NCBI WGS metagenome assembly OFGG01 (sample SAMEA3504081, study PRJEB24116) | mouse gut metagenome | biome: mouse gut; feature: mouse-associated habitat; material: faeces | place: Denmark | collected 2011
AGCTGGGCACCTCTTGCCAGGTTATCAAACAACACATCGACATGGCGGCGGCCCTGTGACCGCCCGCATTTTAGGAGGAATTTATCATGAAAAAGTTCATTTCTGTCATTCTGTCCGCTCTGATCCTGTCCACCGTGCTCACCGCCTGCGGCGGCAGCCCCAACTCCCAGACTCTAGCAGGCAGCGCCAACGGGGGCGACAAGGACACCTATAAAATCGCCATCGTCCAGCCCATGAGCCACACTTCCCTGGACCAAATCCGGGATACCATCGTGGCAGAACTGGGAAATTCCGATCAGGACATCGTCATTGACACCAAAAACGCCAACGGCGACTCCACCGCCTTGAGTACGATTCTGGAGAACTGCAAGGCCGAGGGGGTGGACCTGGTGATCCCCATCGCCACCTCCACCGCCCAGTCCGCCAAGTCGGTCTTTGATGGGACGGACACCCCTATCGTCTTCGCCGCCGTCTCCGACCCCACCGCCGCCGGCCTCACCGGGGAGGACTGCCGGAACATCACCGGCATATCCAACAACATCCCCGCCGCCGAGATCGTCAAGCTAATCTTCAATTTCCAGCCCAACTGCCGGAAGATCGGCTTCCTGTATACCTCCAGCGAGGCCAACTCCGTGTCTACCATCGCCGCCGCCAAAGCTTACTGCGACGGTGAGGGAATCGCCTATGAGGAGGTCTCCATCGCCAACCTTTCCGAGCTCCAGACCGCCGCCGAGACCCTTATCTCCCGGGGCGTGGACGCCCTCTACACAGGCAACGACAACTCCATCGCCTCCGGCATGGCCACCTACACCGACGCGGCCTACGCCGCCGGTATCCCCGTCTACTGCGGGGCCGACTCCATGGTGGCCGACGGCGGCTTCGCCACCATCGGGGTGAACTATGTCCAGCTGGGCCGTCAGGCGGCGGACATGGCCCTGAAGATCGTGGATGGGACCGCCCCCGCCGACCTGCCCTATGAGACCCTCAGCGACTACGCCAGATTTGTCAACCTCCAGGCCGCAAGCCGCTTTGGCGCCGATTTCCCGGAGTCCGCCTATGAGGGCTATGAGGTGCTGGTGGAGGCCGACGGCACCAGCCACTTTGGCCAGTAAGCAGACAACCCCTACGGAGCGTTCGCGCTTCGCAGGGAATAGAAATGGATGTGATTTTATGGTCTATTACAGTATGCTTGTCTCGGCCCTGAGCCAGGGCCTGCTCTATGCCCCCATGGCTCTGGGCGTGTTCATCACCTTCCGTATACTCAGAACGCCCGACCTGACGGTAGACGGCAGCTTTGTCTTTGGTATGACAGCCTGCGCCGTGGTTACTATCTCGGGCCACCCGGTGCTGGCCCTGTTCGCGGGGGCGGCGGCCGGAGCGCTGGCCGGACTGTTCACCGCCCTGCTCCAGACCAAGCTGGAGGTGGAGCCCATCCTCTCCGGCATTTTAGTGGCGGCGGGTCTGTACACTGTCAACTACGCCGTGCTGGGGGGACAGTCCAACCTGTACCTCCAGTATGACACGGTGAACGCCGCTGGTTCCCCGGTAAAGGAGGCCAGCCCCACCGTCTATAAGGGCTTTTCCTCCCTCTTTTCGAGGGTGGAGAGCCCCTTCCTGGACGCCAACGCCCAGGTGCTCCTCCTCACGCTGGCTATCGTGGCCCTCCTCACCGCCGCACTGGGAGTATTCTTCTTCACCCGGCCGGGCATGGCCATCCGGGCCACCGGGGACAACGAGGAGATGGTTCGGGCCTCCTCCATCAACGCCGACCTGGCCCGCACCGGCGGGGTGATGCTGGCCAACAGCCTGGTGGCCCTGTCCGGGGCTCTGTTGTGCCAGCAGCAGCGGTACGCCGACCTAAATTGTGGAAGCAGTATGCTGGTGATGGGACTGGCCTCGGTGATTATCGGCCAAGTCCTCTTCGGAGACCGGGGGATGGTGGGGGGCCTGATCTCCGCAGTGGGAGGCTCTCTGGTATACCGGGTGGTAATCCAGGCGGCCTACAAGGTCAATATGCCCAGCTACACGGTGAAGCTGCTGTCCACCCTGATTGTGGTGTGCGCCCTGGCGGTACCCCTGGCCAAGCGGAAGCTGGTCGGAAAGGGGGCAGCGGCATGAGCAGCGTTCCTCTCTCTGTCCAAAAGCTGACCAAGCGGTTCGAGGCGGGTACCGTCAACGAGAAGCTGGCCCTGGACGGCCTGTCCCTGGAGGTACCGGCGGGCCAGTTCGTCACTGTCCTGGGCTCCAACGGCTCGGGTAAGTCCACCCTGTTCAATGCCATTTTGGGCAAGATCCTCCCGGACAGCGGCAGGATCCTCCTGGGGGAGGAGGACATCACTCGGCAGAAGGACTACAGGCGGGCGCTGAACATTGGCTGTCTCTACCAGAACCCCCTGCGGGGCACCGCCCCCAGCATGACCATCGAGGAGAATCTGGCCCTGGCCTATACCCGAAAGGCCAGCCGCTCCTTCTTCGCGGTGAACCGCCGGGACAACGCCTATTTCCGGGACCTGCTGGCCACCCTGGGCATGGGACTGGAGGACCGGATGAAGACCAAGATGGGCCTGCTGTCCGGGGGACAGCGGCAGGCGGCCTCCCTGCTGATGGCCACGGTGGCTCGGCCCAAACTCCTGCTGCTGGACGAGCACACCGCCGCCTTGGACCCGGGGGCGGCGGAGAAGGTGATGGAGATCACCGGGCAGATCGTGGCCAGGGACAAGATCACCACTTTGATGATCACCCATGACATGGATTACGCTCTGTCTATGGGCAGCCGGACCATTATGCTCAGCGGCGGAAGGGTGGTCCTGGACCTCTCCGGCCCGGAGCGGCAGGCTATGACTGCCGGGGCGCTGGCAGAGCGGTTCTATACCCGGCCTGGAAAAAGAGTGGAAGCGGAAACAATATCAGCAAAAAACGAAAATTCTCTGTAAACACAGCGGGAGCTGAACAAACCGTTCAGTTCCCGCTGCCAATTTTTATACGCTTAGATATGCAGGCTCGCCCGCAGGCCCTTGAGTCGGTCCCGGCCGATGGGTAACTCCGTATTGGAGCCCCGGACCCGGAGGGCAAAGTCGCTGCCGCTCCAGGGGAAGATATCCTGGACGTATTTCAGGTGGACCAGGCAGGTCTTGTGAATGCGGTAAAACCTCTTGTTCCGCAGCCGCTCCTCGTAGACGCCCAGAGACGTGCTGTCGTCGTAACTCTCGCCGGAGACAGTGTGGATCACACACCGCTTTCCGGCGCCCTGGGACTCGATATAGGTGATGTCGTCCAGGCTGAGCAGGATGGTGTGCCGCCGCCTGCCGCTGATGGCGATTCGGAAATCGTCGCCCCGCTCCGGGTGGGACTGCTCATATTGACTGAGAATCTGTCGGATGCGGGCCGGGTCGTAGGGCTTAAGGATGTAGTCGTTGGCCTGGAGCTCAAAGGCGGTGACGGCGTACTCGGAGTAGGCGGTGGCAAAGATGATCTTGGCCTCCGGCATCAGCCGCCGGGCCAGGGAGGCCACCGTCGTCCCCTCCATGTCTCCCAGGCGGACGTCGATAAACAGGAAGTCAAAGGTTTTTTTCTCCAGCAGCTGCATGGCCTGCACCCCGCTGCCGGCCTCATAGACCTCGGCCTGGGGAAAGTCCTCCCGAATCAGCCGAATCAACTCCTCCCGTGTGAGTTTTTCATCGTCAATGACCGCGATACGCATAAGCCGCACTCCCTTCCTGTTTGGCTTTGAGTCCTCCCGGCGGGATCAGCGGGATGGACACCGCCACGGTAGAACCCTGCCCGGAACTGTCCACCGTAAAGACGCACTGACTGCCATAGACACTCCGCAGCCGCTTTTGCACATTGAACAGCCCGGTATAGCCCGGGTCCCGGGGGTCTTGAAGCCGCTTCAAAATTTCCTCCGGGAAGCCGTGTCCCCGGTCTGAGACGCGGATATCGACCCGCCCATCCCCCTGTTGAATGGAGATATTGACATGCCGGTCGTCTACCGCGGTGCCGCCGTGGCGCACGGCGTTTTCCACAATGGGCTGGAGGATCAAAGGGGGCAGATACAGGACGGGCAGTACATCGGGCAGGTCCCAGGTGACATGGATGGCATCTTGGAATCGAGCCTCGGTGAGGGCCAGATAGTTGCGGATATTAGACAGCTCCTGCTCCAGGGAGACAAAGGGCTCGTTGATGGAAAGAGCCTGCCGGAAGTAGCCTGCCAGGGTGAGGATGGTTTCCCTGGCCTTTGAGGGTTCAGTAGTACACAGAGCGGAAATGGTACTCAGCGCATTAAACAGGAAATGCGGGTCGATCTGAGACTGGAGGGCCCGCAGCTCGGCCTGCTGGCGCATCTGAATCTGGTGCTGGAGCTCGCCCACCTCCAGCATGGAGGAAAACAGCCGGGCCAGGCCCTCCGCCGTGCGGCAGTCGGCCTCCAGGATCAGGTTGGGTCCCTGGGGGACGCAGAACAGCAGCGCTCTGATCCGCTCCTCCCCGCAGGTGAGGGGGGCGGCGATGAAGGCCCGGTTCCGGTGCCGGGGAGGGCCGCACAGGTCGGAGGCGTCCCGCTCCACCACCAGCTCCCCGCTGTCCATGGCTCTGCGGGCCGGGAGGGGAATGGAACTCAGATCCATGCCGCTGGCCGCCACCACCTGCTCCCGGTCGGTGATTGCCACACGATCCTCCGGCAGCATCTCCCGCACCATGTCCGCCGCCCTCTGGATGGCTTCCCGGTTTTCCAGGCCGTCCCGGAGGAACGGGAGGCACTTGTGGGCAATCAGCAGCGCCAGATACTGTTGCTCCGCCAGCTCGATGGTCACGCTGCGGTTAAACCGATCCAGCAGGCTCATAAACAGCACGAGCCCCAGGGAGTTCATCACAATCTTGGGCAGGAGAATGGCCTTTTCCAGCTCCAGCGCGGCGGAGAAGGGCCTGGAGGCTGCCCTGTCCCCGGTATTGGTGATGCGGGTATCCTATCAAAAAACCGGAGAGGTTATCCTCACCCATACCGTACTGCCTGGTGACACAGTGACCGTCACCCTCACCCACTCCTTTGAGCATATCCCCTGGAACGAGTACTACACCGTTCTGCAGGATGGCTCTTTCCTTCTCAAGCGCATTGAAGTGGGCGGCTTCGGGGCCGGTATCCCGGCGGAGATGGATGTGCCCACCTATGTGGGGGAGGACGGCCTGGTCCACATGGACGAGATCAACTCCGTTTTTCCCCGCTTTAACTGGATCACCTCGAATATCAACATGAAGGAACTGCTGCTCAACGGGCAGCCAATCCTGGAATTTTCGGAAATACCCCACCACAGCTTTGTCACATGCGAAATCATGACCCAAAGGAGGCTGTTTCAATTTGGCTGAAGAAACCAAACTATTCCAACCGGAACTGTCAGCAGAAGAGGCCGCAAAACAGGAGGCCATGCTGGAAAAGCATGAAAAAGCCGCCCGAACCCGGAAATTCGGTTCTCCCACCATGAACAAGGGACTGGCTCTGTTTTGTTTCCTGTTCACCGTATATCATCTGGTTATCGCGTCCGGCATGGTCTCTATCCAGAACCTGAAGCACCACGCCATCCATGTGGGGCTGATCCTAATCCTCAGCTTCGTGCTCTATCCCGCATGGGAGAAGGCGTCCCGGAAAAAAATCGCCTGGTACGATTACATCTTTACCGCTATTGCCATCGCCGAACCTATCTATGTGTTCCTTAGGTATGACGCTTTCATTTCCACCGGCTTTAAGCCCAATATGGTGGACTTGGTCATGGGCACTCTGCTGGTCATTCTGGTGCTGGAGGCTTCCCGCCGCATCAGGGGCGCGGCCCTTCCCATCCTGTGCATCATCTTCCTGCTCTATGGAATGTTCGGTCGCTATGTGCCTATCGACCTGTTCCGCCACCGGGGCTACACATGGGCAGCCATCATTAAGTACCTTACGACTGATATCTACGGCATCTACGGCTCCTCCATCAAGGTGTCGGCCACCTATATTGTCATGTTCATCATCTTCGGCGAGGTCATGAACAAGTGCGGCATGGGGCGGCTGTTCAACGACTTGGCCAGCGCCGTGGCCGGCGGCACCAAGGGTGGCCCGGCAAAAGTTGGCGTCATCGCCTCTGGTCTGCTGGGGATGATTAACGGCGCTGCTGTGGCCGTGGTTGTTACCACCGGTTCCTTCACCATCCCGCTGATGAAGAAGAACAAGTACTCCGACGAGTTTGCCGGCGCGGTGGTGGCCACCGCCTCGGTAGGCGGACAGCTGATGCCGCCCATCATGGGCGCGGCGGCCTTCGTCATGGCGGAGACCTTGGGCGTGAAGTACGCCGTCATCGTCACCGCCGCCATCATCCCGGCCATCGTCTACTATTCGGGCATCCTGTTCCAGGTACAGCTGCGGGCCAACAAGGACAAGATGTACGGCCTGCCCAAGGACCAGCTGCCCAAGGTCGGGGTCGTTCTCAAGGAGCGGGGCCATCTGCTGATCCCCATCATCTTCCTGGTATCCATGATGTTCCTCTCCGGCTGGACTGTGCTGAAAATCGCTTTCTGGAGCATCACCATCGCCGTGGCTGAGCTGCGGCCCATCAGCCGCATGAGCCTGAAGGATATCTACGATGCTTTCGCCCAGGCCGCCAAGTCTACCGTCTCTGTGGCCATCAGCTGTGCCTGCGTGGGCATCATCGTGGGTGTCTGCTCCCAGACCGGCTTCGCCCTGAACATCGCCAGCGCCATCATCAGCATCGGCAGGAACGCCTTCCCCACCATCCCCGCCCTGAGCCTGTTCCTCACCCTGCTGTTCACCATGGTCACCTGCATGATTCTGGGTATGGGCCTGCCCTCCATCCCCTCTTACCTGATTACCGCCACCATCGCCGCCCCCGCCCTCATCCAGCTGGGCGTGCCCGATCTGGCGGCCCATATGTTCTGCTTCTACTTCGCCATGTTCGCCAACCTGACGCCTCCCGTGGCCCTGGCCTCCTTCGCCGCGGCCGGCATCTCGGGCGGCAACCCCATGAAGACGGGCTGGGTGTCGGTCAAGCTGGACATCGCCGGTTTCATCGTCCCCTACATGTTCGTCTATAACCAGGGCCTGCTGCTCTACGACGTCAACTTCTTCAGCGGCGCGTGGATTCTGTTCACCTCCATCATCGGCGTGGCCCTCATCAGTGTGGCCGCCGAGGGCTTCCTGTACGCCAAGGTGCCCATTCCGGTGCGGGTCGTCTCCGCCGCCACCGCCATCCTGCTCATCAGCAGCGAACCCATCAGCGACGTGGTGGGCCTGGCGCTCTTCGTCGCTATCGTCCTGTTCCAGCGGGTACGAGGCAAGCGCGAGGCGCTGAAAGCCGCCTAAATCCCGATCCCGAGGGCCTGTATCCGGTCTATCCGCGCATACAGGCCCCTTTTTATTTTAGAAAAGGGAGGAATGTACTGTGCGCAAAGAAGAAGCCTGCCCCTGCGGTCAGGCGGAGGACCCCCGAGCCCGGGAGCTGAGGTCGTGGCTCACGGAGCACCGGGACGAGCCCGGTGTGGCCCTGCCGGCCCTGCAAAAGGCCCAAGAGGTCTACGGCTTCCTGCCGGTGGAGGCCCAGCGCCTCGTGGCCGGAGAGCTGGGCAAGCCTCTGAGCGAAATTTACGGCATCGCCACCTTCTACTCCATGTTCAGCCTCACCCCCAAGGGCCGCAACCACATCAGCGTCTGCCTGGGCACCGCCTGCTATGTGAAGGGCGGCGGGCACATCTATGAGCTGCTCCAGCAGAAGCTGGGCATTGAGGGGGGGCGGCTGCACTCCGGACGGGCGGTTCAGCCTGGACGCCTGCCGGTGCCTGGGCTGCTGCGGCATGGCCCCGGTGATCATGGTGAACAGCGACGTATACGGAAGCCTCACCGGGGACGAGCTAGATGCGATCCTGGACAAGTACCAGTGACAGGAGGGCGGAAGAATGGATGAAAAGGGAATGATCAAAAACTTCGACATGCTGCGGGCAGTGAAAGAGCGGACCCTGCCCCGGCTGGACCCGGAGCTGGGAAAGAAAGCCCGGGTGGTGGTGGGCCTGGCCACCTGCGGCGTGGCCGCCGGGGCCCAGGGCGTCTACGACGCCATCGCCGCCGAGCTGGAGAAACAGGGGCTGAAGGAAGTCCTGCTGGTCCGGACCGGCTGTATCGGCATCTGTCAGTTTGAGCCGGTGGTGGAGGTGACCCTGCCCCGTCAGAGCAAGACCACCTACGTGCGCATGACCCCGGAAAAGGCGGTGCGGATGGTGGACCAGCACCTTCTGGGGGGCAACGCCATCGCCGAGTACACCATCGGCGCCAAGCAGTAAGGGGGGGGGAAAGAAATGTATCGCGGATATATCATGGTCTGCTGCGGCCCCAACTGCGAACTTTCCTCGGGCCGTCTGGCGGACGAATTTGAAGTGCAGATCAAGCTGGCCGGACTCCGAAAGGAAATTCAGGTCATCCGGGGCGGCTGCCTGGGGCTGTGCGGCTCCGGGCCCAACGTCATTATCTTCCCAGAGGGGACTATCTACAGCCATGTCAAAAACGAGGATGCGGCCCGCATCGTCAGTGAGCACCTGCTCAAGGGCGGACGGGTGGAGGACCTACTCTACGATGAAAACCAGGCCGCCGGTACGGTCCGCAGCCTGGAAGAGACGGACTTTTTTCAGAAAAGACCCGCATCGCCCTGCGCAACTGCGGCGTGATCGACCCCCAGAGCATTGAGGAGTACATCGCCCGGGACGGCTATACCGCGCTGTACAAGGCGTTAACTGATATGACCCCAGACGGCGTGATCGACACCATTTTGGCCAGCGGCCTGAGGGGCCGGGGCGGTGCGGGTTTCCCCACGGGCCTGAAGTGGAAGTTTGCCAGCGGGAACCGGGGGGAGGTGCAGAAATATGTCTGCTGCAATGCGGATGAAGGTGATCCGGGGGCCTTTATGGACCGCAGCGTGCTGGAGGGCGAAGAATCCCCATAAGATCGACACGGAAAAGTGCATCAAGTGCGGCGGCTGTATCGAGAAGTGCCGCTTTGACGCCATCAGCCGGAACTGAGGGAGGGGAGCAAAGATGGAAAAATTAAATTTGCAGACCGTGGATATGGTCAACCTGAAAATCAACAATATCCCCTGCCGCGCCCCCGCCGGCTCCACCATCCTGGAGACGGCTCACGCCGCCGGTATCGCCATCCCCACTCTGTGCTATCTGAAGGGCGTCAACGAGATCGGGGCCTGCCGCATGTGCGTGGTGGAAGTGAAGGGAGCCAAGAACCTGGTCACCGCCTGCGTCTACCCCATCGCCGAGGGGATGGAGGTGTTCACCAACACCAAGCGGGTCCAGGCCGCCCGGCGGACCAATCTGAAACTGCTGCTGTCCATCCACGACCAGGAGTGCCTCAGTTGTCCCCGCAGCGGCGAGTGCGAGCTCCAACGGCTGTGCCGGGAGTACGGCGTGGACAACAACATGGCCTTCGAGGGGGAGAAAAACCACTACGAGATCGACGCCAGCACTCCCCACCTCATCCGCAACAACAGCAAGTGCATCCTCTGCCGCCGGTGCGTGGCTACCTGTGAAAAGGTGATGGGGGTATCCGCCATCGCAATTTCCCAGCGGGGCTTCAAAACCCATGTAGGTTCCAGTTTTGACGTTCCCCTGGGACAGAGTGCCTGCATCAACTGCGGTCAGTGCATCGTGGCCTGTCCCACCGGGGCCATCACCACCGTGGTGGAGACCGACGAGGTGTGGGCCGCCATCGACAACCCCCAAAAGCACGTCATCATCCAGACCGCCCCCAGTGTCCGGGCCACCCTGGGCGAGTCCTTCGGAATGCCCGTCGGCACCAATGTGGAGGGCAAAATGGCCGCCGCCCTGCGCCGGCTGGGCTTCGACGGGGTGTACGACACCGACTTTGCCGCCGACATGACCATCATGGAGGAGGCAACCGAGTTTATGGAGCGGCTGAAAACCGGGGAGAATCTGCCCATCATCACCAGCTGCTGTCCCGGCTGGGTGAAGTATTGCGAGGAGTTCTACCCGGAGTTTCTGCCCAACCTGTCCTCCTGCAAGAGCCCCCAGCAGATCTTCGGCGCTCTGGCCAAGACCTACTACGCCGAAAAGCACGGCCTGGACCCCAGGGATATCGTCTGCATCTCTGTCATGCCCTGCACCGCCAAGAAGTTCGAGCACAAGCGGGATCACGAGTGCGCCGCCGGGGAGGGCATCCCCGACGTGGACATCGCCCTGACCACCCGGGCCCTGGGCAACATGATACGCCGGGCCGGCCTGCTTTTTGAGCAAATGCCCGATGAGGAGTTTGACCCGGCCCTGGGGATTGCCAGTGGAGCGGGACACCTGTTCGGCGTCACCGGAGGGGTGATGGAGGCCGCCCTGCGCACCGCTGTGGAGACCCTCACCGGCAAGGAGCTGGCCGACCCGGTGTTCCAAGCTGTCCGGGGCACGGACAGAGGCATCAAGGAGGCGGAGTACGAGATCGGCGGGGCGCCGGTCCGGGTGTGCTGCGTCAGCGGGATCAAAAACGCCTCTCAGATGCTGGACGCGGTCAAGGCCGTAGAAAAGCACTACGACTTTATCGAGATCATGGCCTGTCCCGGCGGCTGCGTCAACGGCGGCGGACAGCCCTCCCAGCCGGCGGATGTACGCAATTTCACCGACCTGAAAGGGCTGCGGGCCAAGGCCCTCTACGACGAGGACGAAGGCATGACCCTGCGGAAGAGCCACGACAACCCGCTGGTAAAGCAGGTGTATGAGGAGTATCTGGGCAAGCCCGGCAGTGAAAAGGCCCATAAAATTCTCCATACCAGCTATGTGGTCCGCGGCTATGAATATTAAAAACCGGAATTGGTTTCAAGGTCTGAATGTACAGAAAAAGCTGACCCGTGCGGCCGAGCTGATCGAGCTGCTGCTGGGCGTGATCATTCTGCTACACTGTATCGTCTCCACCGCCGGCATGGTATTCAGCGTCAACGTGGTCAAGCTGTTTTACAATACGGCTTACTTACAGTATCAGCTCTCCAGCGCCTGCCTGATTATTATCGGTGTGGAGCTGATCATGATGATTACCAGCTACTCCCTCGACTCCGTGGTGGACGTGATGCTGCTGGCAGTCTCCCGGCAGATGATCGTAGAGCACACCGCACCGCTGGAAAACTTGTTGACAGTCATTTCAGTCGGTTTGCTGTTCCTGATCCGAAAATATCTGTATATCTCGAAAATCGACAAGAGGGCCCAATCCGGCAAAGAATCTGAATCAAATTCATCCGCAAAGGATAAATAGGAAGGTTGGAATATTTCATGAAATGTCTCATTATCGATGTCGTCTCCCCCGCCATTGCCGAGGAGCTGGGCAAGTACATGGAGGTAGACACTAAGATCCTCCCTACCCAGGAGGAGCTTGCCAGCATGATCGGCGACTATGAGGTTCTTATCATGCGGGTGGATCCCGCCATCAACAAGACCATCCTGGACGCCGCCAAGAAGCTGAAGGTGATCGGCGTGTGCTCTGTGGGTCTGAACCACATCGACATGGACACCGCCAAAGCCAACGGCATCCAGGTGTTCAACGCCCCCGGCCTCAACGGCAACGCCGTGGCCGAGTTGACTATCTCCAAGATGCTGGAACTGGCCCGCCACACGGTTCCGGCCTGTAACGATGTAAAAATGTATAAGCATTGGGACAAATACAAGTTCATGGGTCAGGAACTGCGGGGCAAAAACCTGGGCGTGTTGGGATTCGGACGTATCGGGCAGCGGGTGGGCGAGTTAGCCCGGGCCTTCAAGATGGAGGTCGTGGCCTACGACCCCTACCTCCCCGCTGAGGTCTTTGAGCAGCAGCACGCTAAAAGTATGACCATTGACGAGGTGCTGAAGGTCTCTGACTTCGTCACAATCCATATGCCACTCAATGATGAGACACGCCACCTGTTCAACGCCCATTCCATCTCTGAGATGAAGACTGGTGCGGTGGTCCTGAACATGGCCCGGGGTGGCATTGTAAACGAACAAGATATGTGCGATGCGCTGAAGAGCGGCAAGATTGGCGGCTATGCCTCCGATGTGATGGAGAAAGAGCTGGCCGATGGAGGCCTCACTGAGGGCGCAGGCTTCGACTCTCCCCTGTTCGAGTGTGACAACTTCATTGTCTCCCCACACCTAGGAGCACAAACCATAGATGCTGCCCGGGATATTGGAGCCCACATCATTGACAAGGTAAAAGAAGCATTGGATTTGTAGGGAGATTGGAAAATGCCCTGTTCCACATACGGTCCAAACGCCGGGGCCGATTTTAGGTTAGGACACTTCTCACAAGGAAATTGTGAAACAGGGTAGGGGAGAGGTAGAACATCGAAAATAGAAAAGGAAAGAAACGGGACTGACTTGGTTTACCAGTGTAAAGCTATACAAATCTTTCACGCCTAACCGGTACAGGAAGATGGGTGACTATCTTCCTGTACCGGTTATCATATCGGAAAATTCTTTTATAGCCATGTCCGTCCTTGCAGGCCAGGTCGAGAAACTCATGTACTTGAGGAGCGCCACATTCCAAAACCTGCGCCTGACTTATGGAGCAGAAATAAGATATAAATCTAAACGATTGTCTCTCAAGTTTTTCCTTGCAGCTTCCTTTGCCGAATTAAAATACACGTCTTTACACGGTCTGCCATGATGCCTCTATCCCTCTGAGGATAGTAATTCAGGACTGGCTCCAGAATCTCCCGAATATCAGATGTTGTCAGTTTTGGCATGACCAGCTGTGTCCCGTACAGGCTGCGGGCTGTATTCATCTGCCGGGTAAAGGTGATGTTGAAGGGTCTAGCCTGCAGGGCGGAAATCAAGGCCGGGGGCAGGATGTCCATTGGGGACAGCTGTGTGTTGGACAGAAGTCCTGCGCCATTGTCGAAAATGGGGCAGTAGTCAAATTTCC
>OFGG01001810.1_pt1 | contig 12921 bp, 14 predicted proteins | sample 1521701 | NCBI WGS metagenome assembly OFGG01 (sample SAMEA3504081, study PRJEB24116) | mouse gut metagenome | biome: mouse gut; feature: mouse-associated habitat; material: faeces | place: Denmark | collected 2011
TCCCGTCTGTCCTTTTTGTTTACCATTATACTACTTCCGACCCCCTTCCGCCACGTTTATTTCGCAAAACCATCCTGCCATCCTGCAAGGATTTCCCGGCAGCCGTTTCCTGTTGCATACCGACGGTTCATTTATGTATACTGCGCACCGGATAAATTTGCAGCTCAACCCGACTGCAGACCGCCAGCCAGCTACTTTCCCGAGGACACCACTGTAAATCCTGGCAATCTGCAGTATAACAAAACCGCGGAAACACAAGCGGCTCCCGGCTTGTAGAATCAGGAGGTTTATGGTAGTATGGAGATATTCGATATGGGAAAAAATCGGGAAATAGCAAGCTGATGGCATGTGGTCTGATGGCCATCCTGTCCGATTTTTGAACTAGGTCAGAGAGGTGATCGGTATGTACTCTTATCCTAAAATCGTAAAGGATTTGCTGGCGGAATTCCCTGAAATCAGCGAAGATTATGCAGATGAAATTGCATGGATTCGGGATGCTTTTCGGAATCAGGAAACTGGGGGGCAGACAATCTATTTTGACCGCTGTTTCTGTGATTACATCGGCCGTCTACTGGTGGAGGAGCGCCGGGATAATGTGAGGGAAGAACAGATGTTCGCCTTTTTGGAGAACATGGCTTCCAGCGAAGACCAGGAGGTCAGAAATCTGCTGCAGGTTACCGTTTTAGAGTATCTGCGCAGCTGGCATCTGTTCCAGAGCAAGGCTGAAAAGCGCATGCTGCCGGAGACAAGGAAACTGTTCGACTGTGTGAAGGGCTACCTGCAGGAACCATCGCCGGATGACATTCCCTGTTTTCCCGCATGAGGCTTTGCAATGCCGTCCTGTGCCATAGGATGCGTGTTGAGATTCGCATCAGTCCCGCCGTTCAACACGCTCTATCAGGCCTTGTTCCTCTGCTCAAAATTTTGCCGCGGGCTTTTAACGGCAAGGCAGCCCATTTGCCTTGACTGTCAACTGGCTCGGCTGGGTTTGCTATTTACTGTGCTGCTGTTTTTCTGTTTCTCTTTTCTTCTTTTTGTTTTTGCTCCACCATTTACCAGCCAATGCGCAGCCTCCCCCTGAAATCCACATGATAATAATAATAAATACCCATAAATCCATTGCTTATTTCTCCTTTCATAGACAGGTCAAAGTTATACTGCAGACCGCCAGGATTTACAGTGGTGTCTTCCAAAAAAATATAGCTTGTCTTTTCTCAGGCAAGCTGCATTATGTTTGGCTATTCAAGCCGTTTATATATCAAGATTGCGACAGCTTCAACTGTAAGCACAATATCATATCTTTCAGATAGATTTCGATAGTACCCCGTGCTTCGTTCAAGGCAGGCACCTCCTTGTATTTTTCAACGGTATTCCGAAAGTTTCACACAATACTGTCTTTCTGTTCTCCTGTCCCCAGAAGGGCAGGGGCAAAAACGCCCCGATGCCGTTCCCGGGAAGTTCAGGCCTTTTCAGACCGTCCCCCTGCCCAACTGTTCCCTTACCGCTTTCCCGGCCGTCTCCGACATCCACAGCCCGCCGTCGCGCCGGAAGATGGCGCCCTCTTTCTTCCGTCTTTTCAGCCAGTCCTCCACAAAGCTCGGGGCATAACCGCCGGTGGAGAAGTCGCCGTCGCAGGTAAGCATGAGGGGATACTCTTTCAGATACGCCTGTTCCGCCACGCCGGGATGGGCGTTGGTATAAAGCCAGAACTGGATGTCATAGAGCCGGTAGGAGTCCTCGTCTGCATGGAGGGCGAAATATCCTTTTTCCTCCACAATCCGAGCCGCCAGCGCCCGGATCAGCCCCTCCGCCGTCTCCGGGGCGCCGCTCTGCCCGCAAAGCCGCGCCAGCAGGGGAGAGAAAGCCCCAGTCCTGACCTTTTCCAGCTCCTCCGCCTTTTCCTCCTCCGGATCCGGCTCGTAGTCCTCCTCGTTCACCAGACCGCGGATGAAGTCCTCGAAGGTGTCCGCCAAAGGGGTTATCTCATAGTCACATTCCTGGTCTATATGGACTACCTTCGGCTCCCCTTCCGGCCCGCATTCCCGGTAATCCAGGAAAATCATGTCGTGCCCTGCGCTGGGGCAGTTGCAGATGGCCACGCCGATGTCAGGGTACTCCCACTCCTCGATCATGAACCGGCTGCCCAGCCCGCCGCAAAGGGAGTACGTCTTTTTCCTGCCGATCCCCATGATGCCGGTGATGGCCACATGATCCTCCGCCCAACTGGTGGGCTCTTCCGTGGGGAAACAGGTGTTCACCGGAATGCCGCCGTTGTGCCGCTTCATCAGCCAGATATAGGAAGCGGGCAGCTTGTAGCCCAGCTCCTGCTCCACGCTGGCGATCAGTTCGTCGCTGGGAGCCTCCTCGGTATATTTCTCTTTCGCATAGCCGCTGTCCTCCCAGAAATCCGTGAAATCAAAGTCCTCGAAATAGTTTGCCATAGATAACCTCCCGTCTGTCCCTTCTGTATTCTCTGCCGGAAACGCCCCCGCAGCCCCTGTCATCCGCGACACGGCCGAAATCCGCCGGAGCCATGCTGTTCCGGGCATGCTGCTTCGTCCTTTCTTGTCCGGCACTTCCATTATCCCGCATCTTCCCGGGAAATGGAATATCTTTTAGAAATATTTCGGAATCGTGCAGAGAGGTTCCATATAAGCCAGTTTATTTTGAGGAGTCCACCACATTCCCGCATAGCATGCATACTCCCCTTGTCCATCCGCGATTATGACGCCAAGCTCCGCCGTACTGTGAGGAGCCGTCTGTATCAGGTAATTGGCCTGTTCATGCTGATGATTCCATGGCTCCTCTGTTTCCTCATGGTCAAAGCCTTTCCAACAGCACTTGCCTATTTTGTCCATGTCATATTCTTCCGGCTTCACAAAATGAAAGCCCTCCGGCAGCGGGTAGTCCAATCCCTCCTCAAAATCCAATTGCATATCGAACCGCTCATAAACCTGGCGGTATCCCAGCTTCTCTGCGGCACTTATGAGAGCAGTCTGCCCGCCGAAAAGAATCAACTGCTGTTCCCCGGCCTTTATGGGCATCTGTTCATCCGCATAGGCCACCATCTCCGGGGCAAGTTCTTCATAACCCGGCTTCAGGCCGAAATAGATATCCGTCACGGGGTTTTCATAAAAGCAGAACGGCAAAATCATGCCGACGTGGTAGAAAAGATGGAAAAGCTGAAGGAAAAGGGCAAGACGAAAAGCGCCACCTACCGCCAGCTTATGGGAACGAAAATGAATTATCAGAATATGCTGTCCCTGTATAAGATATACGGGCTGATTGAAGACTGAACCGCAATCGTCATCCGTCATCTGTCTTGGCTCTTTTACTGCCTTGCAGGAAAGCGCCGCTGCAAGGCATCCTCCACAATGCCATATGTTTCCGCATCATACACTTTCATGCCCCTGCCCTGCCCATGGAAAATAACTGCTGCATTTCCCTTTGATTGCAGGGCTCGCGAAGGGGGTCACAGGCAATCCCTTATATCGTCTGATACATCATAAAGAGCGTCATTGCCGATGCCGCCACCACAGAGTAAAGCACCTTATAATACAGGCTATCCTTACCTATAGGCCGTATCTTCCGATGCTCTGCCATGCCCTGGACGGCCAGCAGGTGCATTTCCCAGTATTGCTTTGCATATCTGAAAACCTCATCCGCTCCCCCGTCATTTCTGTTGATGGCACAGCATCCCCCGTCCAGAAAAGAAAGCTTGCGCACCCATCCCTTTTTAGGATCCGACACCCAATTGCCGTCTATCTTTTCCAGCGCATCCAACGCAAAGACCTCCAGCATCCCCCGCTCGTCTGCCAGATAATGTCTGGTGAGGGTAAAATCTTTGGTCTTTAACACCGGTTCCTCCAGAAAGTATTCCCGGCAGAACCTGTCCAACCCTTCTTTTCTGTCCCCCCACTGGGCAAAACGCGCCATATCATCTGCCAGGGGGCGCACAGCAAGCAGCAGACAAAGGGCAAAGCCCAGCACACACATCAGCGGAAAAGACATCCTCATCTCAGGGATATCATCCGCCGCAACAGCCACCCAGGCAGCAAAACCCAGCATCGGTACGCCGAATACCAACACGCCCCTCACCCTGGCATTCTGGCACAGGGCTCCATATAGCAGAAAGCTTGCCGCGGGATGTCTGCCCTCCCCATAAGGAAAACGGGAAATCCGAACCGTACAGAGCCGCGTAAGGCCTGCCAGGAAAAGAAATGCCATTTTTAGGCACAGTATACCTATCCCAAATAAAAACAGGTATAAGAACAGATTAAAGCCCAGCCCCGATACCAGCCTGCCTGCAAGGACGGGCAAATCCGTTCCCCCTGTCAGCCCCAGGCATCCCGCCACGGCCAGCAGCGCTACCATGATGAGATCCAGGCTGTAAGAAAAGATCCATTGGGCAATCAACACGCCCTTCCCCTGCCTTTTTCTCCAAAGCTTCCATGCCATGACCCAGAAAACGGCATACAGGGCTGCCAGGCACAGCAGCTCCGCCCACAATCCAGGGGATACAGCCTTTGTCCACACACTTTCCAGGCAGGCATCTGCAGGGATCTCCAGGCATATGGGAAGCATCAGTGTAGCCGTCGCTATGACGGAGCCCGGCAGAATCATGATCAGCAAAGTCTCCTCCGGCGTCTTTTTCTTTACCAAAGCATACAGATCCATGATAAAAAGGACGCTATAGAGGAACATCAATAGTATTACCAGCCAAAAAGCCGTCACGTTTATGTCCACGTCCACTGACAGTTCCTTGATTTCCTGAAATAATTTAATTACTTGCATCTCATCCCCCATCAGTATCTGAGCAGCATGAAATTCACGGTCAGCCCAGCGGCTGTGCCCATCAGCAGGATCAGGTCTCCTCTGCCCACGCTTCCCTCTCTTATGGCTTCGCACAGCGCATAGGGCACAGACGCCGAGACCAGGTTGCCGTATTGGGGCACCCGGTGGACGTAAGTCCCTTCCTGAAACCCCAGCCGGGGCATGATGATCCCCAGCGCTTTGCTGGCCTGGTGGGGGATCACCAGGCGGATTTCCTCTCTCCGGATTCCCGCTTCCTGCAGGCATCCCTCTATGAATCCGGGCAGTTTCCTGGCGCAGAGCCGCAGAATCTTGACGCCTTTCATGTCAAAATAGTAATCCGCCCGGTTCCCCTCATGCATGGAAAACACGGGGAGCAGCCCGCCACCGCCCCTGATTTCCGTGTCATGGGCGCCCTCAGACCAGGTCTTCTGGGAGCTGTAGAGGATTTCCGACCGCTCCCCCGGCCCCGCTTTGGTGAGGACGCAGGCCGCCGCCCCATCGGAGAACAGTTCGTAGCTTTCCTGTTGTCCCGGGTTCAGGGCTGCCGAAGAGGTGTCGCCGGATATGATCAGCACCTTTTCATACCGTCCGGCGGCCATCATGCAGGACATGACATCCAATGCGCTGATGAAGCTGGTGCAGGTGGTATTGATGTCCATGGCCGGGATGTCCAGCCCCTTGGCCATGCGTTCGTGAACCAGCGCCGCGTTGCAGGGAATGGCCTGCAGGGGCGTGGCCATGGCGCACACGATGCAGTCCATCCCTCCGATCTCCTCCCCCGCTTCCTCCAGTGCCCTTTCTGCCGCAAGGCACGCCAGGTCAAGCAGGGACTCCCCGGGGCGGAGCCGGTATCTCTTCTCCCCTCCGAAAACAAGCTGGCTGCCCCCCAGGGCATTTCCCATTCCCGCCAGCTTCACGCTGCGGTTTATCTTTCCGTTTGTCATGGATGTCTTCTCCCAGTATAGCTATAGGAACTGTCGGAAAATGACTGCTGCAATTTCTGTAGGAAAAAGCCTTGAAACACAAGAAGAACAGCTTTCAACACGCAGCAGTTATTTGTAGACAATTCCATATCCTCTCGGAATCTCCAAGACGCATATCGCGGGGCCTCACAGAACTCCGTCAAGCCGGTTCCCCCCACGATTGTCCGTCTGGAGGATCCATATCATGCCCTCATGCTTCAGCGGGCTTTTCTAAAAACCATTCTTCCAGCTGAGCTGCATTGACGTTTACCGCTTTTTCTATGGCATCCTTTTTTAATCCCATAGCACGAAGCGCAAAAGCGGTTTCCCTCGCCTGCTCCATTTTTCCTTCTTTTATGCCTTCTTCTATCCCTTGCCTCAAAATTGTCTTGGCCTCATATTCCAGCACTCTGCCACCCATAACAGACTTCACTCCTTCCCTGACATTCTCAAACTTCTTGGCAATATTCTCTACAACCTTCCCTGCCATTTCCAATATGGCTTTTTTCGTATATGCGCTGAGCTGTCCTTTCCTTTGCAAGGCATCGAGACGATCCACAATATCCCCGTACTCGTTTTTAAGGGTCTCCAATTTCGCTTCATCTGCATCATATTCCGCAAACCTGCTTTCATGAGAAAAGATATAGAACGGAATCAAAAACAGTAATCCCTTGTCAAAAATGTCATCTATGGAATACCTCTGTGCCTTTAATACCATAACATCAAAGCAAACTGTCCCTCCGGGCGTCTTCATCTCAATCACCATATTGTCCGGCGTTGAGCGATTGCTCCGCAAGAATAAGACAGCGGAACGGGGTATCTCCACTTTGAGGACATTCCCAACAATCTCTCCCTGATCCAGCGCTATCTGCGTTGAATATTCAAAAATCCTGACCAGCATGCTGCTGTCCGGGGTACTCTGGCATTCACAGAGGAACCGCTTCTCCTCTTTTCCCCTAATGATAAAGCTCCCGTCCGTTATCCTCTTGACTTCGTCCCCATCCTGCTGGTTGATATAATGTGTCTCAGGGGAAAGAATCACCTCTTCTTCACCGGTATACTGTTCTGAAAACACTTCATTGATGACAGGTATAATCAGGCTGCTGCAATCATTCAGCATTGTCCGGAACACGTCATCATATGGAGTGTTGACCGCACTGCTTTTATATTGCGGCTCCATTTATGGTTCCCTCCTTTCCCCAAATAAAACATTAATTTGACGTAAAGCCTTTCTTTGTCTATTCATGATTCTACCATAAAAATCCGTCCATAGCAAGAAATCCATTCCTTTGCAGTACCTCTAATATGAGCGGGTTCCCGGCTTACAGTACCATGTTGCGCTCTATTTTGGTTATCCCATAATTCTGCCTGGCAAAAATCTCCGGTTTCATGGGTGAGTGTACGCTGTATCCTTCCCATGTCCCCTTGCTCCTAAAATATATTTGACCAGAGCCGTCGCTGCCTATTGTTTCCATATATATCGGCTTTGGCCGCAATCTGCTTGTGAGCCTCTTCAATGGCGGCATAATTCTTTGCGGTGGTATTAATGTCCTCATGACCCAGGAGATTTGCAACAAGGCGGATGTCGCCGGTTTCCTGATAAAGGGCGGTTCCCTAGGCGCTGCGGGGTTTATGGGGGGTGATATGCGTCTGCACTGCTGCGGCTTTCGTCAGCTTCTTTCGCGCTCTACGCGCTTGAGCTTCTTCCCCGTCTCTCTGTAATATGGGGCAAAACCAATCTCCGGGAGGACAAAATTCCTGTCCTGGGCCAGTTTCCGGAACTCCGCCAGCACCTGCGCCTTCTCCTCCGCCCCGAAGTCCGCGTAAACCGTGATGCTGCCATCCCGCTTCTGTACAATACGGTATTCCGCATGGTTTCTGTCTTGTTTTCGTCCATGGTTCCTGTCACATTTTTCCGCAGAGTCCCCGTCTCGTTTTACCGCAGCCACCTCGTTCCCTTTTCCCGCAGCGCCCTCGCTCCTTTTTCCCGCAGAGCCTTCAATTCTTTTTTCCGTAAAGCCCTCAATCCCTTTTTCCCCAGTGCCCTCATCCCTTTCCTCCTCCGCGAACAGAACGCACCGGCGGATGAAGTCCGGGAACACTGTCTTTTTCTGCCCTTTTTCGTCAAGGAAGACGAATATGTCATCCTCTCTGCCCTCTATCTTCTCCAGCGCCAGGAAAGGGCTCCCGCAGCCGCAGGGACTCTCTTTTTCCACCAGGATGTCGTTGAGGCGGTAGCGGATGATGGGCTGCGCCTTCCGCTGGAAATCCGTCACGATGGGGACGAACCGGTTCCTGTCCAGGTATTCCCGCTCAATCCGCACGATGTCCTCATTCAGATGGAGCGTCCCCCGGGCGCAGGTGGATGCCAGGCACCCTTCCGTGCACTGGTAGACCTGGTGGATCACCTCCAGGCAGAATGCTTTTTTCAGGTAAAGTTCATCCTCCCGCTCCAGCACCTCGGCGATGGAGATCACGGTTCCCGGGGAAATGTGCAGGTTTCCCTGCTCCCTCTCCCGGGCCAGCATGAGGAGCAGGGACGGCTGCCCGGCCAGAATCGCGGGCTTCGTCCTTTCCAGCCGCTCCTTGTGCTCCTCCATGTCCCGGTAGATGTCGAAGAAGTGGAACCGGATGTTCCTGGAGCTCACCGCCTGGTACAGGTTGCTGTCAGCCCTCATGAAAAAGGCGATGTCCAGGGAATCCAGGATGCTCCCCGGCAGGAATCTGGCCAATATGTAGCCCGCCCAGCGGTTCTTCTCCCCATCGGACACCAGGAAGATGCCCCGGCGCCCGGAAGTGCCGGAACTCAAGCCCACGGTGACCCCCCTGAGCTTCGGAGCGAAATCCCTCTCCCGTTCCGCCCGGAGGGCAAAGGCTTCCGCTTCCGCCCGCCGGATGCCCACTGTGTTCAGTGTGTCAAAATGCTCCATCAGGAAGGCCTTGTCCATGATTGGATAGTCCTGGAGCTGCCTCTTCCCGCTATAGAGCCCGACATGCGCCGCCACATAGTCCAGATGCTTTTTCAGCTTCTTTTCCTGCCATTTTTCCAAAGCTTTCCTGTCTGTAAAGGGGCGGCGGTATTTATAATAAAGGTAATAGAGCAGCACTTTCAATCGGTCAGCCACAGTCCACTCACGCTCCCTTCTGATGGCTGAAGACTACCCTGATTTGGGGATAGTCCCTTTTCATGCGGCAGATTCTCTTAAGGCTGTCCTCATAGGCGGCGAAGTCCTTCTGCAGCAGCCTGGGCAGAAGCCGCATCCGCCGGGTGGCCTTTACCAAGTCGCTGCCCCAGCAGGCGTCCGCCGCCAGGAAAAGGCTCACATCCGGAATCCAAAGTCCCATCTGTCCCCTGGTGTGCCCCTCCAGCCTGACGGCGATGGCACTGCCGTCCCCGAAGAGGTCATACGCCTGGCCGAAGTATCTGTTCAGGAAATGGTTCTCCAGAGGGTTCCCGGGGGTGTTCCGTTTTTCGATGCAGCCTTTCGGCGGCAGGAGGTTTCGGAACACCAGGTTACGGACGCGGGGGCGCTCCAGCGCCTCCAGGGTCTCCCCAAAGGCCACCAGCCGGCAGCCGGGGAACCGGGACAGACCTCCTATGTGATCCGGGTGGGCATGGGATAACAGAATCGTCTTCACGGTTTCCGGCGGGATGCCGTCTTTTTTCAGCCTTTCGCAGATGCCCTCTTCCTTCCCCAGTCTCACGGGATTCAGCAGACGGTACAGCCACAGTCCTGGCCCGCCCCGGAAAATCTCCTCTGAATAGCCGGTGTCGTACAGGATGTCGCCCAGCTCCCGGTGGCGGATGAGGGCGGCTCTGGCGGGGAACTCCCTCTTTTCCCATCTCATCCCCCGGAACATGATGCCTAAGCGGTTGGTGCAGGAGCCGCAGGGGTAGATTTTTACCTCCTCCACCTTGCCTGGGGGCGCCGGGAGGTGGGGCTGGTCTGGCTGCGTTGGGTTATGGGCACCAGGCCTTCTCCCCGCTTCTGCCCTCCGGCCTGGCTGCGTCGAATCATGGGCACCAGGCCTTCTCCCCGCTTCTGCCCCACAATCCGGACTGGCGGGATATGTCCTGGTTCTTTTTGAACTGCTTTTCTCTTCTCCCTTGGGAGAGCCTGTCCCATGGTTCGCTTTCCACCAGGCGCCGTATTCCCGGATGGATTCCGCCAGGGTCTTCTCCGGCACATAGCCTAGGATCTCCCTGGCGGAACTGATGTCCATGGTCTGGGCATAGCCCAGGGTGCAGACGGTATAGCGGGTCAGGGGCGGCTCCCCGGCATGCCTCAGGGTGCGGTACAGCCACTCCAGCCCTCCCGCCAGGGCGTACACCAGGCCGAAGGGAAGGCGCCTGTAACGGGGCTCCTCCCCTATGGCTCTCAGGAACTGCTCCAGAATGTTCCGGAATTCCATGGGCTCCCCGTTGGTGATGTTGAAGGCCCTGCCAGGGGCTTTCTCCGCGGTCATGGACAGTTCACAGGCCAGCGCCACGTTCTCCACGCTGGTTAGATCCACCAGGTTGCGGCCTTCCCGGAAGAGGGGGATTCCCGTTTTGGCGTTGGCGGTGAGGATCCTGGGCACCAGGCTGGTGTCCCCGATGCCAATCAGCCCCCGAGGTCTGAGAATCACTGTCTCCAGGCCTTTTTTCTCCCATTTCCGGAGGATTGCCTCCGCCATGAGTTTGGATTTGATGTAATAATTCAGGTTGTTTTGCTCCGGCGCCTGGTCTTCCCGGATGTGATACTGGTCTTCCTTTCCCGTGTAGATGCTGGGGGAGGACAGATAGACCAGTCTCTTTACGCCATTCTCCCGGCACAGCGCCGCCACCAGCTCTGTGCCCAGCACATTGGTGCGATAAAAATCTTCCCACTCTCCCCACACGGTGGACAGCGCTCCGGCATGGATCACATAGTCCACGCCCTGGAAGTACCGGGCGCAGCTTTCCCGCCTGGTGAAATCCCCCGGGCAGAATACCGCGCCCTGTTCCTCCAGTCGCTTTCCTTTCTCCCGGTTCCTCCCCAGCGCCAGTACCCTGTATCGCTTGGTCAGGCGTTGGGTCAGGTATTCGCCCAGGAACCCGGTGGCGCCTGTCACCAGGACTGTCTTTTTGTGGAAGGGTTCCATGCTTTTCTCCTCCTTGTTGTCCTTTTTTCTTTCGGATTTCTTTGGGGATTTACTTTCCGTACATAAATCGGAACTTATCCGCCATAGTACGAGGTTGTGCCTGTTACACCATCAAGCGTACCGGATTTTAATATGCAAACCATAAATCCTTCATCTCCCCACTTTTTTCTGTTTTCATGGTATATTCCATATTTACTGGACGGTTCAAATCCATATCGTGCATAAAGTTTAGGGTTTCCGCCCAGAAACACTGCTCCGTAACCCATTTTTTTGGCTTTATCTAAAGCATATTCGACAAGCATTCTCATAATTCCCCGCATTCTATATTTGGGTAAAACGGCACATTGTGATAGAACTAATTGTGTGTTTTTGCCAGTTTCTGTAATAATGTCTGTTTCATGGAGCGCCACTTCCCCAATGATTGTTCCATCATCTAATGCAGCAACAAGAGAGAGTTCGGGAACAAAAGTTTCTTTCTGCCTTTCTTTCTTAAAATGTTCCATCATAAATTTACCAGTTTCTATCCCGTACTGTTCGGCAAAAGCCTCATAAATAATTTCATTCACTTCTTCATATTCAGATTGATTTTCTGTTCTTATTGTAACTTTTTTATTGTCAATTACCATAATTTACCTCATTAAAAATACCGATATATATAATTGTAAAACCTAAATAAAAGGAATCCTTTTGCTCCCTGTCTGAGCATAAAAGGGGCATTATGCCCATATATTCTATGTCGCTATCAACAGAATCTGCGGTATACTTTTTCCCTGCAAAACAGACCGATATCCTGGAAAAAAAGATTGCTGCCTTTTTGATAGGGCTCCTCTTTCAGCAGGGAGACAATCTTCTCCAGCTCCGGGTATTCCAGCGCAAGGAATATTCTGATTTCCCCTACCTTTCCGTTCCGCATCCTCGTTAAATCTCTATGTAAATGAATATTCACACGCCGCCTGTCCTTTGTGATAGGTACACTCCATTATTTCACCAGGACTCATTTTTTCAATATAAGTCAGGCACCTGAAAACCATCCCATGTCCAACAAAAATGACCTTATCATAGTCTGAATATTTATCTGCCACGCGTATCATTCTTTTTCGCATATGGCTAAGCGATTCCCATCTGCATTTTTCCCTGGCGGGTATTCACCGTTAAATTCAGTAAATTCTCTGGCAAATGCAAAGCTTTCTTCCGATGTTTCATACTGATTGTCCTCATCAGGTATCCATTCATGCAAATCGATATCAACTTCGACTCGTATTCCTGTTTCCCTTGAAATAATCTGAGCTGTCTGCAATGCTCTTGTGTAGGGAGAAGACACAATAAGTTCTGCCTGTTTAAGACGAGCATCTTTTGCCGTTATTTCTGCCTGTTGTCTTCCTTTTTCGGATAAAGGAGCAAAATCCCTGCCAAATCCCCAAAATCCATTTTCAAGCATATTATCGTAATTTGCTTCTCCATGTCTGACAAGGTAGAATAATGCCATTTTATGGAATCCTCCTTCTTAAAATTGCGGTTTTGATATTTGAGCATAAATATTTGCCTGATGCCCATAATATCATATATACGCTTCTGTTTACCGGATACACAATTCTGAAATGGGAGTATATTTATCATTGCTATATGAAGCATCTAATCGCCTAGCTTTTCTCAAATCAATCTCTTCTCTATCTATTTTATGACTGGCTTCTGATAAGCAATCTTATCTTCCGGACACGACTACAGTGCTTAATACTTTCCCGTTCTATTTCGCTTATACAGTCTGGTTTTGCGGCATCTAGTTCTGATATTTCCTCCACACAATCACCTTCCTCCATTGTCAACCTCTACATATGCTCTAGTCTTTAATTCTACAGGAAACCATTTGTTACTATAAATGAGCAAATTTGAATTTTTACCAAAACTGCTATAAATACTTTAAAACTAAAGACACCATACCTTTTTGGGTGTATACTGTATCTGCTAAGAAAACAATAACCTGCAAAGGATGATGTCTTATAGAAAACAGTATATACCATTC
>OFGG01001812.1_pt1 | contig 12916 bp, 11 predicted proteins | sample 1521701 | NCBI WGS metagenome assembly OFGG01 (sample SAMEA3504081, study PRJEB24116) | mouse gut metagenome | biome: mouse gut; feature: mouse-associated habitat; material: faeces | place: Denmark | collected 2011
GACACCTGCCGCAGCCTTGAGCTGGGCGTGATCCGCTGCATGGATGAGACCATGGAGCAGATCCGGAGGAAGGCGGGGCTGTCGGTGACGGAGATCCAGGTGGAGCGTGTCTTAAACGGGAATGCCTGCAGCATGGATGAGGCGGCGAAACGGATCATCCGGCATCAGGGGAGGATTTATACAGAGCGGATACTGTCTGCCATCATGGAGGCGGGGTTTGATGTGAAGGCCGTTCCGGACATTTTTACCGGCGGGGGCTCTGCGCTCGTAAGACGCCACGTAAGGCCCCAGGATGGGATTTGCCGGGCAGTTTACCTGACAGACGTCCATGCCAACGCTGCTGGATACGAACGCCTTGTAGGGCAGATGTCGAAGCGGTGAGACGGCCGGTATTTTCGTTCCGTCCGAATATGGAGAATCCAGACCACCGGAAGGCGTGGGAGATCCTTAAGGAAATCCCGGAAGGGCAGAAGAACCTGTTCCTGGTGCGGGCGATACTGAAAGAGCATGATACGGAATATCTGGAAGAGGTTATCCGGAAAACTGTCCGGGAAGAACTGGAGAGCTTCGGCATGAAGGGAACCGGAATGTTCGAATCAGTGAAGCATGAAGGCACCGGAGAGGTACCGGATCAGGTGCTGGATTTTATCTCCATGCTGCAGGAAGAATAGAAGGAAATTGAATTGTGAAAGGGGGAATGCCTACTGAAAGGGTAACATTTTATCGTTATGTATTATGCTTGGTTTCCGTATCCCATATTTGTTGGGTATTGTGAATAGATATCAATGCATTTTTGGAGTATGTTGTGTATAACAAAAGAAAGGAGAATGCATATGGCAGAAATGAAAAACCTATGTGGAAAGATCCCGGTAGAACTGCATATTAAAGTCAGGCAGGAGATTGAAGCGAGGGAGATCAGCACACAGCAGTTTATACAACAGGTCATTGAAGAACATTTCACAGAAAAAGGAGGACAAGTAAGCATGGCGGTAAGGACATTGGCAGTACAGGTATCAGAGGAATTATTCAGAAGGTTTAAGGCGGCGGTAGCCAAGAAAGGGTGCAAGCAAAAGGATTTCCTGATAGACATCATCGAGAGGGCAATCGAAGAGATTGAGAATGCAGCAGGAACGGAAAACCAAGGAGAAACTGAGGAAGATTCAGAAACAGCTGTGATAGCGGCAGTGGAAGCGCCGGAGACAGAAGAAATAGATTCAGAAGAATCCAAAGAAGAGGAAGAAGAAAATAAAGCATCGGATGCAGAAGAGCCGGAAGCGGAGACATTGGATGGCGAAAATACAGAGGAAGACGAATCAGAGGATTCTGAAGAACCGGATGCGGGCGAACCAGAAGACGCCTCATCAGAGGAAATAGAAGCTGAAGCGGCAGAGCTGGAAGAAGCGGATACCGAAGAGATGGATACCGAAGAAGCCGAAGAAATCGCATAGCCGGAAAGGGCAGAAACTACAGAGACAGTAAGAATTTAATAATGATAAGATAGCAAAAACAGCAGGAAAGCCTAAATCCTGCTGTTTTTTTTGGTAGGAAGGGGTGGTAGACGGAACAATTCGATTTTTTGATCTGTTCAGCGGAATCGGCGGATTCCGCGAGGGTTTAAGGAGAGCCGGAGGTTTTACCTGTGTCGGACACTGCGAAGTGGACGTCTATGCGGACAGGAACTACCGGGTGCTGTTTGATACGGAAGGGGAGTGGTATTGTGACGACGCAAGAAAAATCGAAACTGGAAGAATGCCGGAGTTTGATCTGCTCTGCGCAGGATTTCCTTGTCAGGCATTCTCAATCGCTGGACGAAGGGAAGGATTTTCAGACGCAAGGGGAACCCTGTTCTTTGAAATTGCCAGACTGGTTAAAGACAGGCGGCCTGCTTATTTTCTCCTTGAAAACGTACCCGGCCTGCTTTCGCATGACAAAGGGAGGACGTTTCACACCATCCTCTGTTCGCTTTCTGAATTGGGGTACCATGTGGAATGGAAGGTGCTTAACAGCAAGGATTTCGGAGTCCCCCAGTCAAGAAGGAGGGTGTATATTATCGGATATCTTGATGGAAGATGTGCCGGAAAAATACTTCCTTTCCCCAGAGCAAACGAAGCGTCTCTTATACAAGTCCTTCCGGGAAGGGAGGGGGAGCGGGTCTACCACCCGGACGGAGTAAGCTGCACGCTGACTTCCGGTACGGGAGGCATGGGAGGAAAGACCGGTTTATATGAGGTAGGTGTTCCGGTTAGAGATGCTGTGAAGAAAGGCACTCTGCATTTTGTGGACCTGTCGCCTCCGCCGCTTGTGACAGAGACAGCGAGATGCCTGCATACCAGACAGGATGCGGGGGTGTTCCGGCATCGGGGAGAGACCTCCGGTGTGCTCGCAGAAACCGGCCCCAGGGCAGTCCTGGCTCCGGCAAAGAAAACGACCCGGCAGAATGGGCGCCGGATGAAAGAGCCGGAAGAGCCGATGTTCACCCTCACAGCAACAGACCGGCATGGGATTGTATACCATGGAAGGATCCGCAGGCTGACGCCGCGGGAATGTCTGAGGCTGCAGGGTTACTATGATGGCCAGATTGATCAGATGGTGGCAGGTATGTCCGACAGCCAGATTTATAAACAGGCCGGAAATGGCGTGACAGTCAATGTAATTGAAGCGATCGGACGGAACCTGTTCCTGGCAGATGAGGAATTAAAGCAAAATAAAAGCGAAAGCAGGGTAGAAAGGATGTAAGGTTTGGAAAGAAAGGCAGGTTAAAGAAGCATTATTGATTTAAAAGACCAGTATTTTGGTACGGAGATCGAGATGACAGGCATCACCCGGCAGCATGCAGCGAAGGCAGTTGCGGAGCTGTTCGGAAGCCGCCCGGAATATATGGGCAGTTATTATGAGGTCTGGCAGGTGAGTGACCGGGAAGGGAAAGTGTGGAAATTTACTTATGACGGAAGTATTACGACGCAGGTCAGGCGAAATGGGCGTTACTGCGCTGCATCTTCAGATTACAGCACGGAGATGGTGAGCCCCAAACTGGAATACAATGAGATGGGAAAGCTGCAGGAAGTGGTGCGGTGTCTGAGAAAGAACGGAGGCCGGGTAAACTCCTCCTGCGGGATGCATGTTCATGTGGATGCATCGAACCATACGCCAAGAAGTATCAAGAATGCCCTGACGATCATGTATTCCAAAGAAGATATTTTGTTTAAGGCCCTGAAAGTGCAGACAAACAGAGAGTGGCGGTATTGCCAGAAAGTGCGCCCTGCTGTGCTGGAAGAGATCCGGAACATGCCGAACAGCACCATTTCCATGGAGAAATTGAAACGGGCATGGTATGAGGGGCGTGACGGGAGCCAGATTCACTATGACCAAACGAGATATTATGCCTTGAATGTCCATGCCGTGTTTTCCAAAGGAACGCTGGAATGGAGATGTTTTGAGAGCACGCTTCATGCGGGCAAGGTGAGGGCGAACATTACGCTTGCCCTTGCCATATCCGCACAGGCGATCAACCAGAAATGCACGCATATGAAAAAGACGGAGATTTCCGATAATCCCTGTTTCACATTCCGCACGTTCCTGCTCCGGCTGGGGCTGATTGGGCCGGAGTATAAAAATGTCCGGGAGCATCTTCTGGCAAATCTGGAGGGCGACCGGGCATGGAGGTATGATAAAAATAATTATGAGTGTCTGAGACGCGGGAATGAGACGGAGAGGGAACGGTAGAAGGGAGAGGTAAAAATGGGAGAACAGTTATATTTTGCTTATGGCAGCAACATGAATCTGGGCCAGATGGAATTCCGGTGTCCGGATGCGGAAGTGGCAGGGAATGTCAGGCTTGAGGATTACCGTCTGGCGTTCAGGGGAAGAGGCCCCGGGAATGGGGTTGCTACGATCTTACCGGAAAAGGGCAGCCATGTAGAAGGAGTGTTATGGAAGATCACCCAGAAATGTGAGAGAAGTTTAGATCTTTATGAAGGATACCCCTGTATATATGGAAAAGAAAGAATCCATGTCAAAGACAGGGAAGGGACAGTCTCAGAAGTTATGGTATATACCATGAATGCCCCTTATAAGGACCAGCCGTCCAGTCCATCCCAGGTATATCTGGATGGGATTTTAGAAGGGTGCGGGCAGAATGGCATCCGGATTGGAAATGTGAGGGAAGCGGTGAAACGCACCAAAGCAGAAGAGAAAGCGATGAAATGCATCAAAGCGGAAGAGAGGGCAGGGAAACCGATTTCCGGGAACAGAAAAAAGTATAGGGAAAGATAGCAGACCGCAGGGAGAATAAATTACCTGCGGTTTTGTATTTTAAGATGAAAGAAAAAGGAGAATGGAATGAAATTAAGTAAAATGAAGACGAGGATTGCTGCGTTCGGACTTGCTATGCTGATGGCAGTAAGTCCTCTTGGAAGCGCAGCATATGTGTCGGCGGCAGAAACAACGGAGATACCAGAGAAGACGACCGCTGACGGAAAGTCAGAAACGACCCGTGTAGAAGCAAAGGATATCACTAGGAGTGTAAAAGATGATGCTTTTATGCCGGAGACCTGCATGGAGGGAATCCAGTATGATGCAGAAAAGGAAGATGTGACGCTGACATCTATCAAAGCAAAAGACGGCAGCGCTTACCAGCCGGGAAAGGCAGGGACTTATCTTGCGGAATATATGGTGGTGCCAAAGGACCAGGGGGACAGCTATATGGTTTCCCGTACAATTACCCTGACAGAGACGGAAGGGGAATCCCATGCCGGAGAGAATGGAGGTAAGAGCCAGAAAGAAGATACAGAAGCCGAAGACGATTCCGAGAGCAGCCGGCAGTCAGAAGGTTTGGGAGAGCCGGAGGTAATGATTACGAGTCTGGACGAAACGGATACAGAGGCAGATCTTGAACAGTTGGAGGAAGATATCGAGGAAGGAAATATCATGATCCTTTCCGCAGCCCAGGTCTTTTCTGCCAGGTCTGCCGGAGCCGGTGTGAATCTGGAGAAGGGTGAGACTCTGTGGTATCCATCCAACCTTGGGCATTATAATACTTGTAAGTTCTATGTAAACGGTAAGCTTGCCTATTGTATCCAGTCCCATAAGGCATCCCCACCGAGCGGCGCCTACGTGGCACAGGTGCTGGATTCCAACAAGAACCTGCAGAAAGCCCTTTATTATGGCTATGGCGGCGCCGGTGATATTTCCGCTTCTTATCTGGCAGGAAAGAGTGCGGATGAGAGATATATTTATACCCATATCGCTGCAAGTTACGCTTATGCAGGTGATTATGCGTTTGAAGGATGTACTTATGAGAACCTGGTTAATGCCGGAGTAATTGCCTATATTAATTATCTGTTTGGGATGGAGGAACCGCCGAAGGGGGAGCTGTCCTTATCAATGAACAATGTAAAGGCTGCGCGGGAAGGCGGCAGACAGAGCACTCCGGATATGAAATTAAATGGAGACCATCGGAATTATATCACGATTACCGTACCGGAGAATGTAACCATCCACAATCATACCAAAGGCACTGCCCAGACAAATGGAAGCATGAATGTGTATGGCGGCGATACCTTTTATCTGGACGCAGGACTTGATGTGACGGGCAGATATTCTTCCGGGAATCTTTACGGTTCTGTTGGGGAAACCTGGAGGACCCTGGTAGTATCTACCGGGAATGAGACTCAGGATATCGGTGTATTTGAATCTGAATCCGCAGCGCCGGTCAGTTTCCAGGTGGAATGGCTGAAGCTGGCAAGAGTGGAACTGACAAAGAAAGATTCCGATACGCAGAATGTCCTGCCCGGAGCAATTTACGGCATTTATACGGATGAGCAGTGCAGGAACCTGCTGATGGAGATGCCAGTTACTGGAACGAATGGGAAAGCAGTCAGCGATTATTTTGATGCCGCCTTAAAAACGGTATATGTAAGAGAGCTCATTGCTCCGGCAGGATACGTGAGAGATCCGGAGGTTTATCCGGTGGCTGTGGAGGCCGGAAAAGTATCTGCAGCGGCTGTGGCGGACGACTGTGTAAAAGGAAGCATCCACATCAATAAGATTGACCGTGAAACGACCCGGTTTCTTCCGCAGGGAGACAGCGTACTGGCAGGAGCGGTCTATGGATTATACGCAAGGGAAGATATCGTGCATCCGGACGGGAAAACAGGAGTCCTGCACAGGAAAGGCAGCCTGATCGCACAGGGAACCGTTAAGAGAGACGGTACTTTAGATTTTACGGATTTGTATCTTGGGAAAATGTTTGTGAAAGAGATCACCCCGCCGGAAGGGTACATTCTGGATTCTACCGAATATGAGACAGAGCTTACTTATGAAGGGCAGGAGAAACCCGTGGTTACCCGAAGCCTGACCGTTCAGGAACAGGTAAAGAAACGTGCGTTTCAGCTGATTAAGGTCAGCGAGGACGGGGACCAGACAGAAACCGATCTGGTGGCAGGCGCAGGATTTAAAGTTTATCTGGTCAGCAGCCTATCTAAAGTGAAAAGCGGTGCGAAAAAACCGGAAGATGGGAATGCATTTACAGCAGTAGATTTCAGGGATTATGATTTCAGTAAGGAACAGACGGCGGTTACCTATGAGAACGGGAAAGCAGTTCCGGTTCCAGAGCTGGTTACAGATTCCAAGGGCTATGCGGTTAGCCCGGAACTTCCTTATGGGCTTTATGTCGTAGTTGAGAGTACTGTGCCGGAGAATCTGAAAAAAGTAGATCCATTTCTTGTAAAAGTGGATGAGGACAGCCGGGAGCCGATGCAGTGGAGGGCATTTGACGACCGTCCGTTTGAGTTCCAGATGAAGATCGTGAAGAAAGATGCGCAGACCGGAAATACGGTGCTGAAGGCGGGGACTTCTTATAAGATCTATGATTGTAAAAAGAAATCCTATGTGGAGCAGGTCATCCAGTATCCGAAGAAAGAGAAGGTCAGCGTGTTTACCACTAATGAAGAGGGATATCTGGTTACACCGGAGGAATTAAAGGCGTCTACCTACCGTATCGAAGAGACAAAGGCGCCGGTAGGATTTGTGAAGCAGGGCAGTGAGATGGCGTTGTTTGACGGCAAAGAGATGCGCTCGGCAGAGATGATCACAGGCAGAGGAAGATACGAGGAAAACCCAACGGAGGTGGTCGAGGTTGCAATCGCATCCAACACAGCGCATCAGATCGATCCGGACACAGGCGCGTCCATAGTGGAGGTAGACCAGTCCAACGATGAGCAGGTGGGAAGCCTTACCCTGACAAAAACAGGGGAGCAGCCTGCAGGGGTCGTTGGAGACTCGATTCTGGATCAGGTGGAATCCGTGTTTACCGGAATCAAAGATGCTATTACCGGAGCAGAATCCATGGGAATTCATTATGGACTAAAATATGAAGAGTCTGGCGTGGAGGGGGCAGAGTTTGAACTCCATGCGAAGAATACGATTTATTCGCCGGATGGTGCCAAAGATGAAAAAGGCAATCCGGTTGTACGGTATGCAAAAGATGATCTGGTTGCAAAATTGACAACTGGTGCAGAAGGGAAGGCAGTGGTGAATAACCTGCCCTTGGGTTCCTACTATCTGAAGGAAACAAAAGCGGGGGAACATTTTATATTGAACACAGAAGTAAAAGAAATTACTTTAACCGCAGAGGATGATACGCAGGCGGTGGTATATAAAGGCATTTCTTATAAAAATGAGCGGCAGAAGATGAAAGTGACGGTCAATAAGAAAGATGCTGTGTCAGGAGAAACACTGGAGGGTGTAATATTTGGGTTATATGCCGGTGAGGATCTCGTATCCAGCCAGGGCAAGATCCTGATTGAAAAAGATACGTTACTCGAGACTAAAGCTACGGATGAGGAAGGAAAGGTAACCTTTGACAGTGATCTGTATCATGGAAAATATTATGTGAAAGAGGAACAGCGTCTGAAAGGATATCTTCCGAATGAGGATGTCTGGGAGTTTGAAGCTGTTTACAGTGATCAAAACGTGGACATGCTGACTTTTGAGTATGAAATGGAGAACCAGCCTACAGAATCCCACTTCACCAAGAAAGATGCCACTACCGGAGAAGAGCTTCCGGGTGCGGTGCTTCAGATTATAGACCAGGATGGCAGCATAGTGGAAAAATGGACCAGTACGAAAGAACCGCATGTGGTTTACGGTTTGCCGGAGGGGACCTATACCCTGCATGAAGAGCTGGCCCCGTATGAGGAGGGCTATGTGTCGGCTTCCGATGTTACTTTTGAGGTATTTGAAGATGGCAGTGTTGCGGAGGTAGAAATGCTGGATGAGTATTCTAAAATCGATATCTCCAAAACCGATCTGACCACCGGGGAAGAGATTCCGGGTGCGACCCTGCAGATCATTGACAAGGACGGGAAAGTCCTGGAGGAATGGGTGACGGACGGGAAACCGCACCGTGTGGAGAAACTTCCAGTAAAAGGGGAACTGACACTCCGTGAGATCAGTGCGCCGGATGGTTATATTGTAGCAGAAGAAGTGAAGTTTACGCTGGATGATACCATGGAAGTACAGAAAGCAGAGATGAAGGATGATTACCTATATGGGAAACTCATGCTCATCAAGACTGACGGGGAGACCGGGAAAGCATTGGCAGGAGCCGAATTTGAGATCCGTAATAAGACCACGGGAATGACAATGGAAACGCTGGTCACAGATGCACAAGGCAGGGCTGAGAGCAGTGACCTGCTGATCGGCACATATGGAACGGAAGGACTTCAGGAATTATTTGAATACGAATGCATGGAAACAAAAGCGCCCGAAGGTTATGCATTGGATGATACGGTGCATCCGGTTAAATTTGAGTTAAAAGATCAGACAGGCGACCATATCGTGGTGACGCTTGAAATTCAGAACAAACCGGCTGAGGAAGCACCTGCAGTGCCAAAGACCGGCGATATCCCATGGCTTCCGATGTCGCTTGCAGTAATCAGTGTTGGTGCGGTCATCTTCTTTGTAGTGGTGACTTTAAAGAAGCGTCAGGTCAAACAGATGACGGAAACGAATTCAGATGAAATGGATTCAGATGAAACGAATGGAACAGACGGGGGAATGCTGAAGGCAGCTGCAGAGTCTTTGGATGAGGATGGCCGTGAATAAATATCGCTTTTTGCAGGCAGTTCTGGCATTGATCTTTGTGATTAGTGCCGGGATCCTGGCTTATCAGAGGTATATCTTCCGATGAAGAACCGGGAGGCGGTGGAACGGCTGAAAGAAGACTTTCCGGAGGGGGAGCTCCCTCCGGGCGGTTCCTCCTCCCATGGAAACTCCTCACCGGCTGGAAAAGAAAAAGGAATCCCGACTGTAGATCTTGCTGCCATTCGGGAGAAATATCCGGATGTTCAGGGGTGGCTTGCCATTTCCGGCACAAATATAGATTATCCGGTGCTTCAGAGCGGGGAAACGAACCCGGAGTATTATCTGAAGCGCGATTATAAGGGAGAATGGAATGCAAATGGAAGCCTGTTCCTACAATGGAATTGTAAAGTGTCTGAAAGTAAAAATCTCGTCGTCTACGGGCATAACATGAACAGCGGGGCGATGTTCGGAAATCTGGATGATTTTGCAAATGCAGAGTATTGTAGCGAACACGCCAAAATCTTCTTCCAGACAGAGGAAGGAGTTGCAGAATATAGAATCGCAGCATTCATGAAAGCGGATGTTCGGATGTTCCCGTTCCAGCAGGCAGAGTTTTCCAGCATGGAAGGGCTGAGGGATTATCTGGTTCAGGCAAAAGCCTTGAGTATGTTCAAGATGGAAGAAAATGATTCAGATTTGTTTGAGAATGACAGGACAGCAGAACCGGATCAGGTGTTGACCCTGGTGACCTGCTCTTACGAGTGGAAAAACGCCAGAAATATCATTGTGGCAGTAAAGGAAGGAATGGTAGAATAAAAAGTGTTCGGGATTAACGGTTTCCGGAACAATTTGTGGAATCCTTCATCAAAAGTTTCGATCTTAGACGGCAGAAGGGTGTTCAAAAAAGATGAGATTCAGAATAAGTAGTGACACAGTGCGTCGAAGTATCCAGCTTTAGACGGCGAGAAAGTGTTCAAAAGCAGAGGTTTCTGGAACAATTTGTGACACTCTTCATCAGAGATTCCGTCTCAGACGGCAGGAGAGTGTTCGAAAGAGGCAGGCTTTGGAACATTTTTGCAACGCCGCGTGGCATAAACGAAGAAAGTGTTCAAAAGTAATGGATTTGAGAGCAAATGGTGGCATAGTTCGTCATAATATTTGGTTTTAAACGGCGGGGAAGTGTTCAAAAGCAACGATTTCTGGAACAATTTATGATTCAGTGCGTCAGCTTATCCAGTCCTAGACGGCGGGGAAGTGTTCAAAAACGACGTTTTTCTCCCCTGTATCGATTGCTGGACTGAGAGGATATGAAAGTGTTCGAAAGTAGAGGCTTCTGGAACAATCTGTGGCTTAGTGTATCAAAGTATCCGGCCCTAACCAATGGAATTGTGTTCAGAATCGACAAAGGTGTGATAAGATTTCTTTGTGACAGCTGGTACCTACCATAAAATAGCCAGCAACAGGAGGAAAGCATATGTTATACACAAAGGAACAGAAAGCAGAATTAGAAGAAATGGCTGCAGCATTCGGAGAGTACCTAAAAAATAGTGAATACCTTGAGTTACTCTGGTCGGACAAGATTGGGTATATTTTACTGAAGCTCAGTATACCTGACCGAAGCCTTCCATTGGCGCCGGTGGTGATAGAGGATGGGGAGATGCTGTATGAGGAACTGCTGATAGAGATAGCCAACGATGTGCTGGAATACACAGGGAATGAACATGACAGGGCGAACGCAGATCCGTTGGAGAGGGAAGAAATAAAAAAGCGGTGTCATCCATATATGGAACAATTCCCGCAATACCAGAAACTGGCAGAGGATATCCTGATGGGAAGGGAGCGATAAGCAGGAAAGAAATGAGATAGCAAGGAACCGTTTGCCTTGGATAGCTGGCAAAGGGGATTTATTGAAAGGAGAGAAAATTTATGTTGGAGATTGGTGCAATTGTATGGGGAGTGCAGGATGTTTTACGGGCCGTGGAGTTCTGGAGCCAGGCATTGCACTATCAGTTGAAATATCCGGCTACAGAAGGGTGGGCGATCCTGATCCCCACGGAGGGAACAGGGGTTCAGATATCCATTAATAAGGTGTCTTCCCCGAAAGCAAAAAGGCATCATATAGATCTGTTCACAGACGACCAGGCGGGTGAAGTAGAGCGGCTGTTGGCGCTGGGGGCGACAAGAAAGGCGTGGAATTACGAGCCGGGCGCCGATTATGTAGTGCTGCAGGATCCGGACGGAAATCCGTTCTGTGTGGTTCAGCGTTAGAGAAGGAACGGGAAATAACAAAATATTTATGGGTAACTGGCACAAGATCTGTTCGATATGGGAATGTATCTTGTGCCTTTTTGACGCCATGCAGCTTGTCGTATGGCATAGGATTTGAAAAGGAAGGTGTTTGATAATGAAACGATTTTATACAGCGGAATCAGTAACCGAAGGGCATCCGGATAAAGTGTGCGACCTGATCGCAGACAGTATTCTGGATGAATGTCTGAAAGAGGACAGTGGCTCAAGGGTAGCCTGTGAGGTACTGGCGACCAGAGGGAACCTGCTTGTGGCAGGAGAGATCACCAGCAGGCATGAGCCATATGTAATTGGGATTGTGAAGAAAGTCTTAGAGGACATAGGGTATCATACGGAGGGGCTGAATATTGATGTGCAGATCCACCGGCAGAGTCCGGACATTGCCGGGGCAGTGGAACATTCTTATGAAAAACGTCAGGGAATGTCCAAAAAGGCAGGTATGGAGAGAGGCGCCGGAGACCAGGGCGTGATGATCGGATATGCCTGCAGCGAGACGTCACAGATGATGCCGATGCCCGTAGTGCTGGCCAACCGGATTGTCCGGGAGTTATCGGCCTGCAGGCGCAGTGGATATATCACAGGAATCCTGCCGGACGGGAAAGCACAGGTAACAGTGGAGTATGAAGAGGGAAAGCTGGTGCGGGTGGACAGTGTGATTGTGTCCTGCCAGCATACGGAGGACAAAAACCTGCGCATGCTGGAACAGGAAATTCAAAATAAGGTGCTGCTTCCGGCGCTGCGTCCTCTCCCTCCCGATGAGGACACGCAGTTTTTCATCAATCCATCCGGACGGTTTGTGGCCGGCGGGTTTGATGCGGATCCCGGATTGACAGGAAGAAAACTGATGGCAGACAGCTATGGCAGTATGGCACCCCACGGCGGAGGCGCTTTTTCCGGAAAGGATTGTTCTAAAGTAGACCGATCCGGAGCTTATATGGCCCGATATATAGCGAAAAATATCGTGGCGGCCAACCTTGCCGGCAGGTGCCAGGTATCCCTTGCCTATGCCATCGGTGTGGCATGGCCGGTCATGGTGCAGGTCGATACCTTTGGAACCGGGAACGTGTGTGCCGACGACTGTCTGGCAGCGGCGGTTCCTCTGGTATTTGGACTGACACCGGTGCAGATCTGCGACACGCTTGGCCTGGACCGCCCGATCTTCCGGAGGACTGCAGTATACGGACATTTTGGCAGGAAAGAGTTCCCGTGGGAACGGACAGATAAAATAGAAGCCTTGAAGAATGCGGTGATGTAATGTCCTGGTACAATGAGGAACAGCTCGAAGCGGCCCGGCAGATGACAGCGATGGAATATCTGCAGAAGTACCAGCCTTACCGCCTGAAGAAAGCTTCGGCAAGGAACGAATGGGAACTGACAGACCATGACAGTTTCAAGATCAATGGCATCACCAGTAAATGGCATTGGAAGTCCAGGGATATCGGTGGGATTTCCGCATTGAATTTCTTGATCCATGTAGATGGCATGGAGTTCCAGGAGGCGGTGGAGACTCTGCTGAAGGAAAATC
>OFGG01001814.1_pt1 | contig 12899 bp, 13 predicted proteins | sample 1521701 | NCBI WGS metagenome assembly OFGG01 (sample SAMEA3504081, study PRJEB24116) | mouse gut metagenome | biome: mouse gut; feature: mouse-associated habitat; material: faeces | place: Denmark | collected 2011
CCCTTCCGGGTTCCTCTCGTAACTCTCTTCCTTCCGCCGTCGAAGTCTTTCCCAAGTTTTCAACACTTTGAAGCGCGACGGGTTTCCGGTGCGCTTTTCTTCTTTGCGCTCTCTTTTCCGTCCGGCGGTCCGGCACGTTTCTAAAGGGCCGGCTCCTTCCGGGACTGCCGGGCCTCGTTTGTAAACCGGATGGATTCCAGGATGTTTTTATTTAGCAGCATCAAAAACCGCTCCGCCTGGGTAGAGAGCTTGCCTCCCTTCAAGGCAATCCAGCCGATGCGCACGCCGCTTTTCTCCGCCAGGGGCAGGGTGATGATGTTCCGATAGCCGCTGCTTTTGGTAATCAGGCCGCTGCCGGTAGTAAAGCCGTCGGTATAAGACAGTACTCGCAGCATGGCGCTGCGGCTGTTCACCCGAATCTGCCGGGCGGGTTTTTTCAGGGACAGCATCCGATACTCCTCGGAAAAGTCCACTGCCATGCCCCGCTCCCGCTCAAAGGACACGTAGGGATAGCCCGCTAGGTCCGCCTCCGTCACTGCGGGCCGCTCCGCCAGCGGGGGGCCCCGGCGGACGTAGACACAGGGGGCCACCACCGCGATCTCATGAAATACCAGGGTTCTGGAATCCAGGTAGCGGAAAATCATCTTCTCCGTCAGCTCCGTCAGGCAAATGACGCCGATGTCCGCCCGGCGGTCATACACGTCGTCAATGACGGCATCCATGTCCACCTCCCGAATGGAAAACTGGTAGCGGCTGGTCTCCGGAGACTGGAGCAGCTCGATAAACGCATCCTCTGTAAAAGGATAGCGCTGGGAGGAAATCGAGAGATGGGTGGCCGGGGCGGCGTTCCGGGCCTCGCCATAGCGGGTTTCAATCCACCGCTTCTGCTCCAGCAGGGAAACAGCGTAGCCCAGGAATTCCCGGCCATCCGGTGTGAACTCCACCCCCCGGTTGCTTCGAACAAAAAACTGGATCCCCAGCTCCTCCTCCAGCTCCCGGATGGCGGCGGAGATGCCGGACTGAGAGAGAAAGAGCTTGTTGGCCGCTTTGTTGATGGAACCGCATTTAGAAATTTCTACCACGTAGGTCAGCTGCTGAAACGTCATCGCGCCTCTCCCCTCTTTAGAAAACTCAGGGATATTATAAAGTACTTTCCTGGGAATGTCAAATTGTTAGCACCTAATTTGCTAGCAAGTCCCAAAAAACTCATGCTAACACCCATGCGGATAATATGATATAATTCTTGTAAGAACTACACAATAATTATCGGATATCTCCGCCGCTCTCTTATCTATATTGTCCTATTATTCTTTTGCTGCCCGCTCTTTGGTTTCTCCCAGGCAGATTTCTCCGGCGATCTCCGCCGGATGCGGCAAATAGCGAAAAAAATGAATCCCAGCTTCCCTCAGAAAAAGCCGCCGCCGGACGGCGCAAAAAGAAAGGAAGGTAAACCAGTATGATTCATAAAAGCATGGGCTTTGCCACCCGCCAGATTCACGCCGGAAAGGCCGAGAATTCCGCCGGCGCCCTCTGCGCCCCGATTTACCAAACCTCCACCTTTGAATTTGCGTCTGTGGAGCAGGGCGGCGCCCGCTTCGCCGGGAAGGAAGAGGGCTACATCTACAGCCGCCTGGGCAATCCCACCACCGCGCTGGTAGAGGCCAAGCTGGCCAACCTGGAGGGCGCGGAGGACGCCCTTGCCGCCGCCTCCGGCATGGGGGCCATTTCCACCGCCCTGTGGAGCTCCGTCTCCGCCGGGGATGAAATCGTGGCGGACGAGACCCTGTACGGCTGCACCTACTCCCTGCTGGAACACGGCATGCGCCAGTTCGGCGTCAAGGTCACCCTCACCGACCTGAGCCGCGTTGAAAATCTCAAAAAGGCCTTGACGGACAAAACCAAGGTGGTGTATTTTGAAACACCCTGCAACCCCACCATGAAGATTTTAAATATTGCCCTCATCGCTAAAACCGCCCATGACTTCAAATCCGATATACGGGTCATCGTGGACAATACCTTCTGCACACCCTATCTTCAGCGGCCTTTGTCCCTAGGCGCCAACGCCGTGGTTCACAGTGCGACAAAATACCTCAACGGCCACGGCGACGTCATTGCCGGCTTCATCGCCGGGGATAAGGACTTCGTGGGCCGGTGCCGCATGTTCGGCCTGAAGGACCTGACTGGAGCGGTTCTGAGTCCCTTCGACGCGTTTTTGCTGGCCCGGGGCCTAAAGACCCTGGATATCCGCATGGAGCGTCACTGTGCCAACGCCAAAAAACTGGCCGCGTTCTTCGAGAACCATCCCGCCGTTTCCAAGGTCTGCTATCCGGGTCTTGCAAGCTTCGAGGGCCATGAGACCGCCGCAGAGCAGATGAGGCTGCCCGGCGGCATGATCTCCCTGGAGCTGAAAGCCGACAAGGCCGCTGCCGCCGCCGCTCTGAACAAGCTGGAACTGTGCACCGTGGCCGTCTCCCTGGGTGATGTGGAAACCCTGGTAGAGCATCCCGCCACCATGACCCATTCCACCTACTCCGCCGAAGAGCTGAAGGCCGCCGGCATCTCCGAGGGACTGGTTCGCATCAGCGTGGGTCTGGAGGACCCCGAGGACATCATTGCCGACTTCAAGGCCGTGCTGGACCCCTTGGCGTAATTTCCTCATATTTCAGCGGCGGGCAGGTCTTTACTGCCCGCCGCGTTTCTGCTACAATGGAACGGGAAAGGACGGCGGCAAAACCGCGCCGCCCTCAACGCAGTGAGACGAAAGGAGTCAAGAGCGCATGAAAGACATCGTAGAAATCCGCTGGCACGGCCGGGGCGGCCAGGGGGCGAAAACCGCGTCCCTCCTGCTGGCGGATGCGGCGTTCAACACCGGTAAGTACGTCCAGGGCTTCCCGGAGTACGGTCCCGAGCGCATGGGCGCGCCCATCACAGCGTACAACCGCATCAGCTCGGAGCGGAGTACCGTCCACTCCAACATTTATGAGCCCGATTATGTGGTGGTGGTGGACGAAACCCTCATCTCCGCCGTGGACGTGACGGCAGGCCTGAAGAAAGAGGGCGCCATCGTCATCAACTCCGGCAAGTCCCCCGCCGATCTCCGTCCTCTGCTGAAGGGCTATGAGGGCCGGGTGTGCACCATCGACGCCGGGAAAATTTCCGAGGAGGAGCTGGGCAGGAACTTCCCCAATACACCTATGCTGGCCGCCATTGTCAAGGTCTCCGGCGTGGTGGAGGCGGAGGAGTTCATCAAGGACATGGAGGCTTCTTTTAAGCACAAGTTTGCCAGCAAGCCCCAGGTCATTGAGGGCAACATGCGGGCCCTGAAACGTTCGATGGAGGAGGTCAAGGAAGGATGAGCCATTTCGCGAAGGATATGACCCCTCAGGTCACCTGGAAGAACATCACCCCCGGCGGCGCCATCTTTGAGGGCGGTACCTCCGAAGTCGTGGAAACCGGCGACTGGCGGACCATGAAGCCGGTGCTGGATATGGAGAAATGCAGGCAGTGCCTGCTGTGCGCCCCCGTGTGCCCGGATATGTCCATCCCTGTCAGCAGAGAAGGCAAGCGGGAGGATTTCAACTATTTCTTCTGCAAGGGCTGCGGCATCTGCGCCAATGTCTGCCCCTTCGGAGCCATCACCATGGTCAAAGACGAAAAGTAAGGAGGGGCTAGGACAAAATGAGTATTCGAGAGAGACTTTCCGGCAACGAAGCCGTTGCCTACGCGATGAAGCAGATCAACCCCGACGTCATGGGCGCGTACCCCATTACGCCCAGCACCGAGATTCCACAGTACTTTTCCGCCTACGTGGACAACGGCGAGGTAGACACGGACTTCATTGCCGTGGAATCCGAGCACAGCGCCATGTCCACCTGCATCGGCGCGGAAGCCGCCGGATGCCGGGCCATTTCCGCCACCAGCTCCTGCGGCCTGATCTACATGGCCGAGATGCTGTATGTGGCCGCCTCGGACCGCCTGCCCATCACCCTGGCGGTTTCCTGCCGCGCCCTGTCCGGCCCCATCAACATCAACAACGACCACTCCGACGCCATGAGCGTCCGGGACGCGGGCTGGCTGATGCTGTTTGCCGAGACGAATCAGGAGGCCTATGACAACTACCTCCAGGCCATGCGGATCGGCGAGGCGGTGTCCCTGCCCATCATGATCTGCCAGGACGGCTTCATCACCTCCCACGCCATTGAGAACATCGAACTGGAGGAGACAGAGAAGGTTCGGGAGTTCGTGGGCGAGTACAGGCCCCAGCACTACCTCCTGAACAAGGACGAGCCCATCGCCGTGGGCCCCTATTCCACCCCGGTGTACTACATGGAGACTAAGCGGGCCCAGGCCCAGGCCATGATGGACGCGAAGAAGGTCATCCAGGACGTGGCGGACGAATTCGCCGCCTGGACGGGCCGGCAATACGGGCTGATTGAAAAATACGAAATGGACGACGCCGAGGAAGCGATTATTATCATCGGCTCCTCCGCCGGAACCGCCCGGGAGGCCATCAAGCAGCTCCGGGCCCAGGGCAGGAAGGTGGGCATGATTAAAATCCGCTCCTTCCGTCCCTTCCCCGCCGAGGAGATCGCCGAGGCCCTGAAAAACGTGAAGGCCTTCGCCGCCATGGACAAGGACGACAGCTTCAACGCCCACTGCGGACCCATCTTCGCGGAAACCTGCGCGGGCCTGTATGCCAACGGCATCTCCGGCCCCAAGGGCATCAGCTACATCTACGGCCTGGGCGGCCGGGACGTGCGGGTGGAGAGCATCCAGCACGTCTTCGCGGACCTGGAGAAGATTGCTGAGACCGGGGAGGCGGGCGAGACGTACCGTTACCTGGACGTGCGCGAGTAAGGAGGGAAGAGTCAACATGGCCTATAATCTGAAAGAAAACGTCATGAAGGAAGACCGCTTTACCGGCGGTCACAGAATGTGCGCGGGCTGCGGCTGCCCCATCGCCGTGCGGACGGTGCTGCGGGCCCTGGAGCCGGAGGACCACGCGGTGGTCTGCTCCGCCACCTGCTGCCTGGAGGTCTCCTCCTTCATGTACCCCTATACGTCCTACAAGGACAGCTTCATCCACAACGCCTTTGAGAATGCCGCCGCCACCCTGAGCGGCGTGGAAACCGCCTACCACGCCATGAAGAAACGGGGAAAGATTGACGCAACCTACAAATTCATCGCTTTTGGCGGAGACGGCGGAACCTATGATATTGGCTTCCAAAGCCTGTCCGGCGCCATGGAGCGGGGACATGACATGGTCTATGTCTGCTACGACAATGAGGCATACATGAACACGGGCATTCAGCGTTCCAGCTCCACGCCCCACTTCGCCGACACCACCACCACCCCCGTGGGCAAGGTGATCCCCGGCAAGCCCCAGCAGAAGAAGAACCTAACGAAGATTATGGTGGCCCACGGTATCCCCTACGTGGCCCAGACCACCTTCATCGGGAACTTCAAGGACATCACCGAAAAGTCCCACAAGGCGATTTACACCCCCGGCCCGGCGTTCCTGAACGTGATGGCTCCCTGCCCCCGGGGCTGGCGGTATCCCAGCGAGAAACTGATGGAGATCACCAAGCTGGCTGTCGAGACCTGCGTGTGGCCGCTGTATGAGGTAATTGAGGGCAAGTACATCCTCAGCTACAAGCCCAAGAACAAGCTGCCTGTCGAGGAGTACCTGAAGGTTCAGGGCCGCTTTGCCCACATGTTCAAGTCCGGCAACGAGTGGATGATCGAAGAGGTCCAGAAGGAAGTCGATAAGAACTGGGAGGACCTCCAGAAGCTCTGCGGCTTATAAGCGAAAGGCCGTGCCGCAGGGCCTGGCTGCCGCCTATCCCCCGTTTTGGGCCTGGGGCTGAAAATCTATGGTTGACAAACCCGCCTCCGTTTTTTATAATATTCCTCAAAGCGATGACGGAGAGGGACGGGGACGCGGCCCCTCAGAGAGCCGGCGGGCGGTGCGAGCCGGTGGGAATGGTCCCCAGGTCCTATGGCTCCCGAGCCGGACGTTCGACAATGTAGGGCGTCCCGTGCGCCGCGTTAAGGTGAAAGGGCTGTTTGGCCCTGCGAGGGGCGCCGGACCGTGAGGCTGGCGCAATTTGAGTGGTACCGCGGAAGCTTTTTCGGCTTTCGTCTCAAAGAATGTTCTTTGGGACGAAAGCCGTTTTTTCGTCCCAGCATTGAAAGGAGTATGAACCGATGAACCAGTACCGTCCCGAGACCATCTGTGTTCAGGGGGGCTACACCCCCGGAAACGGCGAACCCCGCCAGATTCCCATCATCCAGTCCACCACCTTCAAGTACGCCACCAGCGAGGAGATGGGAAAACTCTTTGACCTGGAAGCCAGCGGCTATTTTTACTCCCGCCTCCAGAACCCCACCTGCGACTATGTAGCGGCGAAAATCGCCGCCCTGGAGGGTGGAACCGCCGCCATGCTGACCTCCTCCGGCCAGGCGGCCAACTTCTTCTCTCTGTTCAATATCGCCTCCTGCGGGGACCACATTGTCTCTTCCTCCTCCATTTACGGTGGCACCTTCAACCTGATCTCCGTCACCATGGCGAAGATGGGCATTACGGTCACCTTTGTCTCCCCGGACTGCACAGAGGAGGAGCTGAACGCCGCCTTCCGCCCTAACACCAAGGCGGTCTTTGGCGAGACCATCGCCAACCCCGCCCTAACGGTACTGGACCTTGAACGCTTCGCCGCTGCGGCCCACGCCCACGGCGTGCCCCTGATCATCGACAATACCTTCGCCACCCCGGTAAACTGCCGTCCCATCGACTGGGGCGCGGATATCGTCACCCATTCCACCACCAAGTATATGGACGGCCACGGCTCCGCCGTAGGCGGGGCCATCGTGGACTCCGGCAGGTTCGACTGGATGGCCCACGCGGATAAGTTTCCCGGCCTCTGCACCCCGGACGAGAGCTATCACGGCATCACCTACGCCGAGAAATTTGGGCAGGCCGGGGCCTTTATCACCAAATGCACCGCCCAGCTCATGCGGGACTTCGGCTGCACCCAATCCCCTCAGAGCGCCTTTTACCTGAACCTGGGGCTGGAAAGCCTTCACGTCCGGATGGAACGCCACTGCGAAAACGGGCAGGCCGTGGCCGAGTTCCTGGCGGGACACCCGGCGGTGTCACATGTCAGCTACTGCGGCCTTCCCGGGGATAAGTATCACGCCCTGGCCCAGAAATATTTGCCCAAGGGTTCCTGCGGCGTGGTGTCCTTTGAGCTGAAAGGCGGACGGGAGGCCGCCGGGGCCTTCATGCGCCGCCTGAAACTGGCGGCTATCGAGACCCACGTGGCGGACGCCCGGACCTGCTGCCTGAATCCCGCCACCTCCACTCACCGCCAGATGACCGATGAACAGCTTTCTGCCGCTGGGATTCCCGCGGGCCTGGTCCGCATGTCCTGCGGCTTGGAGAGCAAGGAGGATTTGATTGACGACATCCGCCAAGCTCTGGAGGCGGTGGTCTGACATGCCCATCAAGATACCCAACCGGCTTCCGGCCACCCGGGCCCTGCGGCAGGAAAACATTTTCGTCATGACGGAGACCCGGGCCCTTACCCAGGACATCCGGCCTCTGCAAATTCTTCTATTGAACCTGATGCCCACAAAGGTGGACACAGAAACCCAGCTGGCCCGGGTCCTGGGCAACACGCCCCTGCAAATCGAGCTGGAACTTATCGCTCCCTCCGGGCACAGCTCCCGGAACACCTCCCTGCGGCATATGCTGGCCTTCTACAAGACCTTCGCCGAGGTGCGAAGCAAAACCTTCGATGGTCTCATCATCACCGGCGCACCGGTGGAACACCTGCCCTTCGAAGAGGTGGACTACTGGCCGGAACTCTGTGAAATCATGGAGTGGAGCAAGACCAACATCCACTCCACCCTTCACATCTGCTGGGGTGCGCAGGCGGGACTGTACTATCACTACGGCATCCCCAAGCGGCCCCTTTCCCAAAAGCTCTTCGGCGTGTTCCAGCACACGGTAGAGGATCCCAATTTCATCCTCTTCCGGGGCTTTGACGACCGGTTTTGGGTCCCTCACTCTCGGAACACCACCATAAACCGGGAAGATATTGAGGCGATTCCAGAGCTGAAAATTCTCTCCAGCTCCCCAGAGGCGGGCGTCTACGCCGTGAAGACCGACCAAGGCCGTCAGGTGTTCCTGATGGGCCACGCCGAGTATGACCGGGATACGCTGAAAAAAGAGTATCTGCGGGACGTGAGCGCAGGGGTGGATATTCAGCTTCCCCAGCACTATTTCCCTCAGGACGATCCCAGCCGGGAGCCTATGGTCCACTGGCGTTCCTGCGCCCACCTGCTGTACGGCAACTGGCTGAACTACTGCGTCTACCAGACGACGCCCTATGACATCGGCGGAATCCGGCATGGCGTCCGCACCGACGATTAAAGAAGCAAAGGCAAGCCCCGGGCCCTATTGGACCCGGGGCATTTTCCCATCATTCGTAATAAGGACAGATTTTCAGCAGCAGGGAGTCTGGGTGCAGCCGCAGTTGCAGCCACAGTTGCATCCACCGCAGCCTCCGCAGTTGCATCCGCCACAGTTGCAGCAGCAGCCGCCGGAGTTTCCGCCCCAGCTGTTATTTCCGCAGCAGCACCAAACGATGATCAGCAGGATGATGATCCAGCAGCAGTTGCCGCCGCCAAAGCCATTATTGCACATGATGAAACCTCCTGAGAAATGTAGACCGAATCGGAGCGGTCCCAGTTCATCATATGCCCCCTGCCCAGGGTGGTGACTAAAGAAAGCCGCCTGCGGGTATCTTTCCGCAGGCGGTAAAAGCACAAGCTTGCTCAATCGTTGAAGGCCACGCCGTTTGCCCGGCAGACCCGTGGCGTGTCCTCACCACGAACCTATAGACGCCAGTTCAGCACCGCTGGCGCGTTATCCTGCTCGAACTGGGTAAAGACGCCCTTTTCCATCAGCCGCTGCGCCAAGGTTTGTCCAGTGCCGGAAACCGGGACCTCCAAGGCGTAATAAGAGATGTATACCAGCTCTGCCCGGAGGAACGGATCCCGCTGGAGCATGGCCGTCTCCCCTTCTGTCAGAAGTCCTGCACTCTGGGCCCGGGCCAGCGCGTCGGACAGGTCCGTATTGGCGGCAGAGCTGTAGCCCAGAGCCCGGAGGATAAACTCTGTATACTGCCGGGCATTCACCGCATTGGAGGGGCGGAATTCCGTGGCGCTGTACCCGTTTGTGTAGCCTTTTTCGTAGGCATAGCCCACATATTTTGCCCCATTGCTGCCGGGCTGAACATCGGTAAAGGGGCAGCTCCCATTCCAGGCCAGGGCCTCGGCCTCCTCCCCCAGCACCCGGATAAACATAATAAGGGCCTGAAGGCGGGTAGGGGCGGCCTCCAGGTCAAAGCCCTGACCATAGCCTGTGAAGCTGCCCTGGAAGAGGTGCATAGCCTTCAGCGCAGCAGCCATGGCGTTGTAATCCGTAGAGGTGGAACTGAAAAGGCTACAAGTCCCCTGCCAGTCCACCACGGCAGTCTTACCGGTAATCACAAAGCTGGCAGCAGTATCCTCTGCCACCAGGTAGCGATGCCGGGCCGCCAGATTTCCCCCGCTGGGGAGCACAGCCCCTTCAGTTACGTCCACTACCGCCCCGGAAGAGTAGTTCACCTGCCCGCTTCCCGCCAACAGCAGCACACTGTCTCCGGTGACGGCCTGTAATATGTCGTCCTGCTTTAACCGGCTCTCTGTCCAGGCGGAGGCAGTTCCGGCAGTCACAGGACCCTCGCCGTTTTCCGGAAACGACGCGCTGTCCAGACGGGCGCTGACGGCGGCGTCCACCCGATTGGTGAAAACGCCGTTAAGATAGGACAAGGAGGCCAGGGGATCCGCCGCGTCTCCGGCGGCCGCAGCCCAAACAGCGGCGGCCGCCAGCAGGCACAGCGGAAGCAGGACAAGGATTTTGTTCCGCATGAAGGTTCCTTTCTCCGCTTCCCTGTCAGCGGTTGGCAATGCGGTAGCTCAGGGTCAGCAGACTATCGGCAAAGTGAATGTTTTCAATTTTCACGTCGGGCCGGCTGCTGGTAATCTCCACGTTAGTGAAATTCCAAAATCCCCGGACTCCCAAGTCAATGAGGCGGTTCGCTGTCTCCTGTGCGATGGACTGCGGGATAGTCAGCACCACCACGTCCACACTGTGGGAGCGGATGAAAGTGTCCACCTCGTCCATGGAGTAGATGGGCACACCGTTGACCTGCGTGCCGGTAACGGCGGGAGAGATATCAAAAGCGGCGTCTACAGTGAAGCCGGTGTGTGCAAAGGGAAAATTTTGCAAAAGAGCGTGACCCAAATTGCCCACGCCGATCATAACCAGATGGTGATCGTTATCCACCCCTAGAATGTGGCCAATCTCGGTATGGAGCTCTTCCACATTGTAGCCATAGCCCTGCTGGCCAAACTCGCCAAAGCAGCTCAAGTCCTGGCGGATTTGGGAGGCAGTGATATTCATCTCCTGGCCCAAGGAGTGGGAGGAGATACGCACGACGCCCTTGGCGCAGAGCTCGGTTAACTGCCGGTAGTACCGGGGAAGCCGCCGGATGACAGCATCGGAAACATTTTCTTTCTTCAAAATCCTCACTCCCAATCGGAATCTTATCATAATGGTTATAGTTTAGCTCAAAACCGGCAAGTTGTCAATTTTTTTAACAATCTTTTTCTGAAAAAATTTTTGACAAAACACTTTACACGCCGGAAAAATTCTGCTATACTACCCAAGGACATGAGGAAAGCGTGTTCCTTTTTCTCCGGATCTCTGGAAAGACAAGTGAATCCATTATTTATGGTATGCGCCCGTGGCGCAGTTGGATAGCGCGTCAGACTCCGACTCTGAAGGCCGCTGGTTCGAATCCAGTCGGGCGTACCAAAATCCCTGAAAACACAGTTTTCAGGGATTTTTCATAACTTGTCGCGCCTATTTCTTAAATTTCAAAAGAGGAATCCACCATGTCCAAATACGCCGGAACGCAGGCAGAGAAGAACCTGGGGGCCGCTTTCGCTGGGGAATCCCAGGCTCGGAACAAGTACACCTATTTCGCCTCCAAGGCCAAGAAGGAGGGCTTCGAACAGATCGCCGCCCTGTTTTTAAAAACTGCGGACAACGAGAAAAAACACGCCAAAATGTGGTTCAAGGAGCTGGAGGGCATCGGCTCCACCGCCGAAAATCCGGGACCCGCCGCCGACGGGGAGAACTATGAGTGGACGGATATGTACGATGGCTTCGTCAAAACCGCCGAGGCGGAAGGCTTCCCGAAGCTGGCAGAGAAATTCCGGGCGGTCGGCGAGATCGAGAAGCACCATGAGGAACGGTATCGCGCCCTGCTCCGCAATGTGGAAGCCCAGGAGGTCTTTAAAAAGAGTGAGGTCAAGGTCTGGGTGTGCCGGAACTGCGGGCATATCGTGGTTGGCACCGCCTCCCCGGAGGTTTGCCCCGCCTGCGCCCATCCCCAGGCTTACTTTGAGGCAGTGATACCTGCTTTCCATAGCGCTTCAACACTTTGCAGAATTTGCCGAGCGACTTTTTTCGGCGTGATTCCTTCGCTGCCGTCAGGGTCGATCCTGTTTGCCAGTTCTGTAGAAGTGCCGATAAATTCCCTGCGGGAATCCATCAGCGCAGAGAGGAGAAACACCATCCTGCCATCCAACAGCGCTGGCTGTTGATAGTTGTCCGCTGTCACCTCCCATACGTTATCGGCGTTACGGTGTAACTCCAGCTTCCGGTACTCAAGCCCCGCCCGATCAGCTGAGCTTTGCCCTGCCGCTGCCCCGTCGCTCCTCTACCAGCGTGAAGCTGGAATCCACCGCGCCGCTGATGGCAGTAGTACCCGAGATGCGGTTGAATACATCATCCGCTTTTTCCTTACGCAGATGGTGAATCAGCAGGACAGCAATTCCATGAGCATCGGCCAGCCGCTTCAGCGCAGACAGATCCCGGTAGTCGTTTGCATAGGTGTTGTCGTAAGTAGTCCCCCGGATCATTTGAAGAGATGATGGACGTGTCCGGGTGCTCACGGAGGAACTGCTCCAACTGCTCGGTCAGCCCGTCGCTCAAAATGCGGCTCTCGGTACAGAAGTGGACGTTGGGCGGCGCGTCCTCCGTCACATCGAACAGCCGGTTCTGGATTCGCAGCCGGGAATCCACCAGGCAGAGATAGAGGGTTGTACCCCGTTTTACCCCCATCCTCTATCTGGAAAGTCTTCTGAGTTTCCTTGAGCTGGACGCAATGGATTGGGAACCGCTGGTCCAGCAGGCGGCCTTGGACCTGAACCAGTTCTCCTCCACCGGAGACGCCGCGCACACCGACCACATGATGCAGACGTTGGGAGGACTCGGCGCGCGACACATCTACTTTCAGCTTTTGCATCTGCGGTATTTCGAGCGCAAGGCTGCGGGGAAATCCTATATCCCAATACGATCCGTGACTTGATAGACTTCTCTCTCCGGGAGTGCGTCAGGCGGGATATCCGGCTCGGCACTGTAGAAACTGCGGGAGGTACTTCCCCATCACCGGACGGATCACGGCGGAGCATTGCAGCCGTCCCAGCCCGTCCGGAAAGCTCTGCCGCAGCACCGCCCCCGTCCGGAAGTGGGCGGAGGGCCGCAGGAGCGACCAGGTGTTTCAGGAATACCGCCGGGAATACAAGCGGCGTTTTGCCTGGATCAAGGCAGGGAAATTCACAGAGGAGCAATTTGCCGCCTGGCACAAGGCGGCAAAGGCCAGGAAGAAAGACTGCGACTGAGAAATCATTTCCCTGGATGCGTTTAGGATCTGGCTGAAGGATTCCTAAGGCAATACCGCACAATGAGGTTTGCCTAAAAATAAGACATCCTCAACTGATAA
>OFGG01001820.1_pt1 | contig 12887 bp, 8 predicted proteins | sample 1521701 | NCBI WGS metagenome assembly OFGG01 (sample SAMEA3504081, study PRJEB24116) | mouse gut metagenome | biome: mouse gut; feature: mouse-associated habitat; material: faeces | place: Denmark | collected 2011
AGCTGCGGTCCATGGTAGACCGGCAGCGGGTCTAATGCTCTGTCAATCCTGATTACTGCCAAGTCAAGCACCTGATTATATTTAATAATCTCTTTGGTCCGGTAAGTCTGTTCATCATTTTCGATTCGAACCGAAAAAAAGCTGCCATCCTCCAACACATGATTGTTCGTCAGAATATATCCTTTGCTGCCTATCATAATGCCAGAGCCGCCCGCAAACGCCTCGCCGGAATAGTCGTGGACTGTGATCATCACGACAGAGGGCGCAAGCTGAGCAAGCTGCTCAAAGCTACGCTCTGCGCGGGCGCCACGCGGCGCAGTTACGCTTGCCACGGGCGGCATAATACTGGAGGCGGGCGGCGTCATTGTCTGTTGCGGCGATGCCGTTCTTCTCGACGGATGCGGCGGTATCGTTACACGCACCGGCTGATTCTCTCCCTGCACAGCCTCTGGTTCTGGTTTACCCTTTGCTTTCCTCTCCGGTCTAGGCGGAAGTACTACCCTGATATTTTGATGTGTATCATTCCTGCGTTCATTTTCCATTGTTTTATCCCCTGCACACATTTTTATAAAAGCCAGTTATAAGCCTGCCTACAATTACCTGATACTTAGGAACTGTTCGATGAGCTGATGCCTCCTTAATCGCATCACGCATCAGGGATGCCACCTCATTGACAGAATATCCACTGTTTCCACGAAGCCGGTCCTCCTCAACGGAAAGCAGCTCTTCTCTGAGTTTTAACATCTTCTCCCGTTTATTATATGTCTCAATATCCATAACAACCAAGTCACCTTCACCATTCTTGGTAAGAAATATAGGCTCCTCCGTCTTTCTGCACAATTCTGCAATTTCATTATAATTCTGACATATTGCCGCAGATGGGCGAATATTCATAGCAATACCTCCTTTAACAGTACCATTCTATTCATATTTTACTAATATCACGCTATAAAGTCAACACAAATGAAATATTGCGCGTACTACTACTATCATTTTGCCAGAGGGTGTGTTATAGTGTATGTATTTATACATAAATCAGCATTGAGGAGACCTTTGAATTATGAACAATAGTTTGCTATATTACAGCGTGGGCGCGCTCTTGTACTGCCCTGCAAACAGAAAAAACATTGCCGACTCTATTGTGAAACAGCGTTTTGGCACCAAATATTCTCTTGCGCTGTGTCTGGAGGATACCATACGTGACGACAGCGTGGCGGAAGCGGAGCACATCTTAGTCCAGACGCTGCGCCAGTTAGACCGGCAGTCTATGCAGAATGATTTTTATGTGCCAAAAATTTTTGTGCGGGTGCGGAATGCGCGGCAGATTGGCAGACTCCACAAGGCATTTGGCGAAAGCGCCCGCCTGATTACAGGCTATATCCTGCCCAAATTTTCACTTGAGAACGCGGACGGATTTATCCAAGAAATCATTAAGGTAAACGAGGCTTCGGCAACTCCTGTGTACACCATGCCCATCTTTGAAAGTCCCAGCATCATTGACCTCAGAACCCGCTACGAAATTTTATATCAATTAAAGCAAAAACTTGATTCGGTTGAGAAAAATGTGTTGAATATCCGTGTCGGCGGAAATGACCTTTGCCACATGTTCGGCTTCCGGCGCCATGACGACGAGTCAATTCACCAAATCCGCCCAATTGCCACGATTTTCAGTGATATTATCACTGTCTACGGCATGGATTACGTCGTCTCTGGTCCGGTGTGGGAGTACTATCAAAGCAGTAACTGGCAAAAAGGGCTGTATCACGAGCTTGCAGATGACAAGCTCTGCGGTTTTGTCGGAAAGACGGTCATTTACCCCAGCCAGATTGAAGTTGTCAACGAGGCCTACAAAGTCCCGCAAAAGGATTATCAAGATGCCGCTGCTGTCCTAAACTGGGATAAATCATCACACTCGCTGGTGGCTGGCAGCGTCAGCAAGGAGCGCATGAACGAATACAAAACGCATTCAAACTGGGCACTCCGCACGCTGCTCATGGCTGAATACTTCGGAATAAAAGCGTATTGAAAAAAAGTTTCTCAAACGCACTCTAAGCCTCTGCCAACTTCTTGATGATGCCGCAGCACTTGTAATGCCTGAGCGGATAAAATTCAATCGGCACCTGCTTCTCCTCGGCAAGACGCACGATATGGCCTAATTCGGGATTGTTTCTGTAGCGCGCGTCTATCAATACTTTCCAAGGAACGCGCCGAAGAAGCACACGCGTCGTCTCGCCGATTCCGGGTTTGATCAGTTGAAGCTCTGATACTCCAAACACCTCTGCCAAGGTGCGCACTTCGTCAATGCCATATCCGCTGGTGGCTGCTGATGCTTGCTGCTTTTCTGTTTGCAGTTGGTCTGATGGTAACTGCGCTGCTTTTGAATACGCTGTTTTTGAATGTTCTGTTTTTGATTGCTGCACTTTTCCTTGTGCGTCTCTGGGAAACCACTGCTCGATGGCATCAAGAAACTCATAGGACAAATCTGCATCTGCCAGCTCTCCATAATATACCGCACCGTGAAAATCATTCGGACCTATGATATCCTCCCGCAAAACAGTCCGGCTCACCAGTCCTGACACAGTACAATTCAGGCAAGAGCTCGGTATCAGAATGTCCTCGTGCGTACCGCATAGCGCTGTCACATTTGCGGGGTCTGCCGCCACTGCAAGCTCTGGCGAAACTCCCTCATAGGCTTCGACAGCCTGCCGCAGCTCGTCCAGAATCGCCCCTTTTCCAATCCACCCGTCCACAAACAGAAGCTGCCTTGGCTGATACTGTTTTAACAAATAGTTCATTGCATTATCATCAATGCCCCTTCCCTTTATGATGGAAATCGCATAATGCGGCACTTCGAGCTGATATTTTTGCCGAATAAAATGCTTGATCAAAATGCCAATTGGAATCCCCGCCCTCGCAAGAGACACGAGCACAACCTCTTTTCCCCTTGCCTGTATGATCTTATCCGACACCCTTCCCACTGCCAAGGCTGTCGGCTGCGCAAAATTGCGAAGGGCTTCTTTGTAAACCTCCATATATCTCTGCGTCGGCACATACTCGACCGGAAGCATCTCACTGTAGTGCCGCCCAGATTGTATCAGGCGTTCGCGTTCTTCTGTCGGCTGGGGCTTCACCAGCCCTGTAATGTCCTTTAACAGCATTGTGACATCTTCTTTTTTGTAAGAACTTCTCATAATAAATAGACCTTTTCCCTTTCACATATTGTCTCAATTTTACTGCTTTTTGTTAGAAAGCGCAAACATAAAAAAAGTGCCAAAAAAATATTGACACTTTTTTCAAAGGCTATTTTATTCTGTCCTATCCCTGATAAAAAATCCTATAATACAATTTCAGATACTCTTCCAAGTAATCCTTCTCTACTGGGCAGGCACTCTTGCCGATTTTTCTCAGATAATCACATCCGCCATTACAGTATGGCAGGATTTTGCAGTCTTTGCACTCCTCAACTGCAAAAGGGTCCAGACAAGCGCCGGCATTTTCACAGTCTGCACAGTTATCTTTCCAGACAAACCTGCCCTCAACAATCTGTCCTTTAGCGTCCGCTGGATTGTAAGTACGGTCACACTGGTAAACATACAAGCCCGGGCCAACTACTTCATTGTGCTTTGAGTATGCTCCGCAGTACACGCCAAAATTCTGAAAACAGCTCATATCGCAAATGACAAAGCCCTGATCCAATGCCCAGTTTGACAGCTCAATTACCTGCTTCATGTAGGTATCAATATCCAGCTCTTCCTCCTTGCAGGGTATATGGTCATAGCTTGCAATTCTCGAAAAATTAAAACGGATTGGCAAATACTGGTATGAGACAAAACGCTCAAGGATTTCTTTTGCTTGGTCAATGTTACTCTTGCAAAGGTTGATGTTTATGACGACTGTCGTATGCCTTGTCATTTTGAGCAGATTTTTGACCACCGTCTCTGCGTCATAGTCCTGTGATGGTCTGAGTTTATTGTGAATGTCGCCGAGTCCGACCATAGACGCGTTGACATTGGTCAAGCCATATTGCTCCATCTCCCTGAAAAACCGCTCATCATAGATCGAACCATTGGTTGAAAGCGAATGGCTATAGAGATGCTTCCGGTCTCTGTCCGCCTTCCTGCAAAAGCTCAAAATCTGATTCTTGAGCAGCATGGGCTCTCCGCCAAACCAGTTGATATGGATATTCCGCTGAGGCACTTGGCAAAGATATTGATATAACCCGTCAAAATCCGATTCTGTCATCTCCTCGTACTCAAACTCAAGATTTCTCTGATAACAATAGGTGCACTCGCTATTACATTTCAGGGTACAAAGCACAGTAAGGCTGTACTCACTTACCGCGTTGGCGGACCGCCAGTGCCTATGCTGGATTTCCTTCATTTCATCATGATTGTCGTCCAAGATAAAATGGTCATTGTATAATTTCTGCCAATAAATCGTGTCCTTGTCGTTTGGATTTTCCAGACACTTTATACAGCCCTCTTCGAGCGCTGCGGGAAGGCTCAACAGCGTGTCATTGACCAGATTGTAATACAGAACACAGTTATCAATTTTTGCTGAAATATAGTACTTTGATGTTTTCAAGATCTTTCTCCTTTGTAACTTAGATGGCCGAAGCTGTTTGAATGCTTCAAGCCATTTTTCACAGTTCGTATTTGTTGCTTCTATTTTTTTCGTCCCTTTTATTTTATTCATTCCTATTTTGCTAGACGCAGGTATCATTCTCGAATGTTCCTCTGTATAGTATGGATACTGTAACATGACCCTCTCAAAAGTTCAATGCCCAGAGATGTCCAACAAAAAATTTGCTTTTTGGACAACTCTGGGCATTGAACTTATCGCCATTATGCGTTTTAATATAAGTGTCTGAACGAGACCTATAATTCTACATAAGGAACTGCTCTTGAAGAAACGATAAAACTGGCTTAAATATACTATCCATCTACCACTATTAGCGTTTCTTAAAACACAATACTTTGCGTTTACAGATACGCTAATCACCACCGTAATTTTTTACTTTCGTGATCAAATTACTTTGCGTAACCTACCTATGAGTATGTATACCGTAGCCGGTACAACCGTTCCTTCTGTGCAGTTCCTACAAAACTATATTTTAAAGAAAGAAGGATTTACCTATGAAAAAATTAATGAATTTGTCTTTATCACTTGCTTTAGCATTGACATTGTGTACTGCTGTTGCTCCTACAGTTGATTTTGGTGAGGGTGAGGTTACTGAGGAAGAGGGGATTATGCCGTTGAGTGATATGGAGCCGGGAACAGAACTCCACATTTAAAATTTAGTGCATATTATCTTTTTGTGTGAAATTTTTAAGTTTATTTTTCGCTATGTTTTCTTTGACTATATTCTTATTGAGTTTGCATATTGCTATACAATTCACTAAATAGTCGTACTCTCGATATCCCTCAGTAGTAGGGATATTCTTCTTTTTATACTCTACAATATTCCAAGCAATATTATATAAATTGAACTCTAACAAGTTCATTCTGTAACAATAAATACATTCCTTTATAGCCTTTAAACTAATTGAATTTGACTTGATGTATTTTCCTATGTTTCCATATTTGTTGGCAACGTTTGTCATAATTGTCTCCCACAATGCAATATGTTCTGAAACTCTATCATCCTGCTCAATTTGTTTACACATATCTATAAGTAAATCAGCAACTGGATTCATATCTAACTTTTCATTATAAACCACCATTTTAAGCAAACATAAAATTTCTGCATTGGTCAAATATATTTCTCCATCTTTTACAGCCGCGTAATATGGTATTGTATATTCCAAAATCTTCTTTAATCTTGCGTTTGCTTCTAACTTTGTTATCTTTTCCTGAATAAGATTAATATTGACCTCAATTCTTTCTTTAAATTGCTGATTTATTGGATTATTCATAGGAACATATTTCTCTAATTCAACCAAAAGTTGTTTTGTCCTATCAAAATCACAATTATTAGCACTACGTCCAATCTCATCATAAATCGGAAATGCTCTTACATCATCAGTAACAACCTGCCATCTCTGATACTCACCAGACAAATTCATCTTCTCAAACAGCAACCTCACTACCTCAATATGCGGTTTTGTCTTATTTGCCTCCAGCCTGCCGATTGTCTTTTCAGAACAAATTCCCTCACAGAGCTTCTTCTTGGTGAGTCCGAGCATCTCGCGCCTTCTTCTGATCACATCACTGATGCAGTAAGCTTCTTTCTGTTGATACAGATAACATGAACTTTCCATTCTTCTGTGCGTTCCGCAGAGATTGTGGACAAAATCCAGTGCCTCTAGCCACTCCGCCGTCGTGTGAATACTGTTTTCTAACGTCTGCTTGGTGATTGCGCCTTTGCTGTCGCCAACTTTATGATACAGTTTTGTCATTCCTTCTTTCTTGATTTCCAGAAGTTCCCACAAATAGTACATTCTGCCTGCTGTGCGCAACTGTTCGATGCCATCGTTGCAGAGTCTGAGGGTCCGCGTCCAGTCGCGCACTGCTTCCGGTGTGCTGATATACAGATAATAAACCACTTTCGGATAGATTTTCACATAACTGTATATATCAAACATGTCACTTTTGATGTATGTCAAAATTTCTTCACACCGTGATGCCAGTTTTTCCGAGTGGCAGTACTTTGTATATTCCAATATCATATCCAGCTCGTGCACTGAAAGACAGAGTTCACCCACCGCCCGCTCATCAATCTCTGGAACGGTCAGTTTGACTGCCTTTTCACACATTTGTGCAATCAAATCTGGCGGCTCATGCCGCTTTTGCATCATCTGCGCTCTCATGACCAGCTCAAACTGTTTTCCTAATTTGTCGGTCTCATCTGTCTCATCATAATATTTCAATAAATTTTCTGCCGTCTCATAATTTGACTTTTCAATGGCATTGACGATTCCCTGCTTTCTCTTCCACACAAGATAATCTTCGTAAAACAGAAAGTTTTCATAGCCATCGCTACAGACGCCTAACCTTGCCAGAATCCTATCGCGAAGCTCTTTATCTGGGAATCTTTCTCCTCTTTCGATTCTACCAATCATACTAAAAGAACAGATGCCCTCACACAAATCCTCCAACGTAATATGCTGTATTTCACGCGCTTTTCTTACAAGTGTCGGAAAATCCCACAAATCTAGTGCCTGCAATTGATAGTGCTTTTTACTGATTCCCATATCATTTATTTCCTTTACTTCACAATTCATCTTTCGTATGGCGCGTCTGTGCACCCTTTTCATTCTACTATGTAATTTTATATACAGTGTATCATAAATGGCCGTCACGCGAGACGATGATGACTACAACACAAAAGCCTGCTTTATAAGTATAATACCTATAAAGCAGACTTCTGTCAAACGCTATCATGTTATAATTTCTTCTATTATAAATACTTCTTTAAGATTTCTACCTTGTCAAGCTTTTCCCAAGGCAAATCAAGGTCATTGCGTCCAAAATGCCCATACGCTGCGGTCTGCTTGTAGATGGGTTTTCTCAGATCCAGCATCTCAATGATTCCAGCAGGACGCAGATCAAAGTTCTCGCGCACAATCTCAACCAGCTTCTCGCTGTCAAGTTTGCCTGTGCCAAAGGTATCCACATTGATAGAAGTAGGCTGCGCCACACCAATTGCGTAGGAAAGCTGAATCTCACACTTGTCTGCAAGACCTGCTGCCACCAGATTTTTTGCTACGTATCTGGCTGCATAAGCACCGCTTCTGTCCACCTTGGTGCAGTCCTTTCCAGAGAATGCACCGCCGCCGTGACGTGCATATCCGCCATATGTATCCACGATAATCTTACGTCCTGTCAGACCTGCATCGCCGTGCGGTCCGCCAATGACAAAACGCCCTGTAGGGTTGATGAAAAACTTGGTATCTGCATCGACTAATTCCTGCGGCAGAATCGCATCAAACACATGCTTCTTGATATCTGCATGAATCTGCTCCTGTGTCACATCTTCATCATGCTGCGTGGAGAGCACGACCGCCTCGAGGCGCTTGGGTTTGCCGTTCTCATCATACTCTACAGACACCTGTGTCTTTCCATCGGGTCTTAAATACTTCAAGGTGCCGTCCTTGCGCACTTTGGTAAGCTGTAATGCGAGCTTATGTGCGAGTGAAATAGGATAAGGCATATACTCCTCTGTCTCGTTGGTCGCATAGCCAAACATCATACCCTGATCGCCTGCGCCGATCGCCTCAATCTCAGCATCGCTCATCTGCTTTGCCTCGAGCGCCTTGTCCACACCCATTGCGATATCGCCAGACTGCTCATCGATTGCTGTAAATACCGCACAGGTATTTCCATCAAAACCATACGCAGACTTGTCATATCCGATTTCTTTCACGGTATCGCGCACAATCTTTGGAATGTCCACATATGCCTTTGTTGTAATCTCGCCGGTTACAAGCACAAATCCGGTACAGGTTGCTGTCTCACAGGCAACGCGGCTCATAGGGTCCTGCTCCATCAGCGCATCGAGAATGGCGTCAGAAATCGCGTCACACACCTTGTCAGGATGTCCTTCAGTTACTGATTCTGAAGTAAATAAAAGTTTTTCCATTTGTACTTCCTCCTAAAAAAATTCCGCTTACTCGACTGAATAAGCGGAAGTGATTGGTTTCCCGATAATCAAATCCTCTTATTGTTCGAACTATTGCTACTGTACTTGCCGCAAATAGTAACTCGCTCAGGTTGGCACCTTCCGTCAGATTAACGGGGTTGCCGTAGCTTCACAGGTCCTTTGTACCTCCACCACTCTGAATAAGAGTTTCATACTATAACTCACAATATTGAATTTTCATATCAGTTACATCATATACTGATTTGTCTGTCCTGTCAACTGGAAAATTTACTTATTCAATATTTTTATTGGATATTTTAACATCTTTTGCAGCACCCAAATACAAATTACATTTTTGCCTTTTCCAACATACGCTTCACATAGATCCCCGTATATGAATTGGGGCAATCCGCAATATGCTCTGGTGTGCCCTCCGCAATCACAGTGCCGCCGCCATCGCCGCCCTCTGGTCCGATGTCAATAATATAATCTGCGGTCTTGATTACGTCCAGATTATGCTCGATGACAATCACTGTATTGCCGCCCTCCGCAAGACGCTGCAAAATCTCGACAAGTTTGTGAACATCTGCAAAATGAAGCCCTGTCGTCGGCTCGTCCAAAATGTAAATGGTCTTTCCTGTACTTCTGCGGCTTAGTTCTGTCGCGAGCTTAATGCGCTGTGCCTCACCTCCCGACAGGGTTGTTGAGGGCTGGCCTAATCTGATATAAGAAAGTCCCACGTCATACAGCGTCTCTATCTTTCTTTTAATAGAAGGAACAGGTTCAAAGAAGGTCAACGCCTCCTCGACAGTCATATCCAGTACATCATAGATGCTCTTGCCCTTATACTTTACGTCCAGTGTCTCACGGTTGTAGCGTTTTCCCTGACAGACCTCGCAGGGCACATACACATCTGGCAGAAAGTGCATCTCAATCTTAATGATGCCATCGCCGCCGCACGCCTCGCAGCGTCCGCCCTTGACATTAAAACTAAAACGCCCCTTGCTGTAGCCTTTTGCCTTTGCATCGACCGTTGATGCAAATAAATCCCGAATCTGGTCAAACACGCCCGTGTACGTGGCGGGGTTTGAGCGCGGCGTCCTGCCAATCGGGGACTGATCAATTGCAATTACCTTGTCCAACTGCTCAACGCCTTCTATTTTCTTGAATTTACCGGGAATCGTGCGCGCCCTGTTCAGCATTTTTGCCAGATATTTGTATAATATCTCGTTTACCAGCGAAGATTTGCCCGAACCAGACACCCCTGTGACACAGGTAAACACGCCGAGCGGGAACTTTACAGTGATATCCTTGAGATTATTTTCCGCCGCGCCCTTTACCGTCAGCCAGCCATTCGGCTTGCGCCTTTTCTCTGGCACGGGAATCCGCAGTCTGCCGCTTAGATACTGGCCAGTGATGGACTCCGGCACCTGCATGATCTCCTCCGCGGTTCCCTGCGCGATCACTTCTCCGCCATGTTCTCCGGCACCGGGACCAATATCAATCACATGGTCCGCCGCCATCATGGTATCCTCGTCGTGCTCCACAACCAGCAGTGTATTTCCCAGATCTTGCAGATTGCGCAGGGCAGAGAGCAGTTTGTCATTGTCCCGCTGATGCAGTCCGATACTCGGCTCGTCCAAAATATAGCACACGCCGACCAAGCCAGAGCCAATCTGCGTCGCAAGGCGGATACGCTGCGCCTCGCCGCCTGACAGGGAAGCCGTGCCCCGCGACAGACACAGATATTCCAGTCCCACACTCGCAAGAAATCCAACGCGCGCGCGAATTTCTTTTAATATGCGTTTTCCGATTAGCTGCTGCTGCGGTGTCAGCTCCATCGTCTCCAAAAATTTATATAGATTTGTGATCGACATGGAGGTAATCTCATAAATATTTTTATCGCAGACTGTCACCGCCAGCGATGTCTTTTTCAGACGCCTTCCGCCGCACTCTTTGCAGGGCGTGATGCGCATAAAGGTTTCATACTCCTGCTTGATTGTCTCCGAAGAGGTCTCCCTGTATCTGCGCTCTACATTTTTGAGCAGTCCTTCAAATGCCACAGGATATGTGCCCTCGCCGCGCTGTCCCTTGTAATATACGGTGACTTCCTTCCCTTTTGTCCCGTTTACCAGCACGTCCTTTACCTTATCAGACAATTCTTCAAACGGCGTATCGAGCGAAAAATCATACGCTTTGCACAGAGCCTGCAAAATCGCATTGGTGAAACTGTTCTTATCGGCGCACGACTGCCAGCCCATGACCGTGATTGCGCCCTGATTGATGCTGAGGCTTTTGTCTGGTATGATTAAGTCCATATCAAACTCCATTTTATACCCAAGTCCAAAACACTCTGGGCAGGCGCCAAAAGGATTGTTGAACGAAAAACTTCTTGGCTCAACTTCATCAATGCTGATATTACAGTCTGGACATGCAAAGCTGTCTGAAAAATTCATCATCTCGCCGCCAATCACGTCCACCATCAAAAGCCCGTCAGAAAGCGCCATGACATTTTCAATGGAATCGGTCAGTCTGCGCTCAACGCCTTCTTTCACGGCGATTCTGTCCACAATGATTTCAATATTGTGCTTGATATTTTTCTCAAGTTTGATTTCCTCAGACAAATCATACAGATTTCCATCTATGCGGACGCGCACATATCCGCTCTTCTTTGCCCGGTCAAGCACTTTGGCATGTTCTCCCTTTCTGCCGCGCACCACAGGCGCTAACAACTGAAGTTTTGTGCCCTGTGGCAGCTCCATAATCTGATCGACCATCTGGTCTACCGTCTGGCGCTTGATTTCCCTGCCGCAGTTTGGGCAGTGCGGTATCCCAATGCGCGCGTACAAAAGCCTGAAATAATCATAGATTTCTGTCACGGTGCCGACTGTTGAGCGCGGATTGCGGTTTGTGGACTTCTGATCTATTGAAATCGCAGGTGAAAGCCCATCAATGCGCTCTACATTGGGCTTCTCCATCTGTCCCAAAAACTGTCTGGCATAGGAGGACAAAGATTCCATATACCGTCTCTGCCCTTCCGCATAGATGGTATCAAATGCAAGGGACGATTTGCCAGAGCCGGACAGCCCTGTCAGCACGACAAACTTATTTCTGGGAATATCCAAGTCAATGTTTTTGAGATTGTGTTCATTTGCCCCGCGAATCTTGATCACTTCGCCTTTCGGAAGCATTTTCAGTTGTTCTTTGTCCATTTTTGTACCATACCTTTCTATATAATGCACTCTCGATACAGCCTGCACATACTGTCAAAGCCCGCCTGTCAAATCCTGTAGCTGTTTTTTGAGCTCCATCATCTTGTCGCGCAACTCCATCGCCGCCTCAAAGTTAAGGTCTGCTGCTGCCTTACGCATATTTTTCTCAACGGTGTCGATGAGCTTTTTGAGTTCCTTCTCATTCATGGACTCTGGATCTTTTGCAAATGCCTGCTCTTCCTTTGCAACTGCTTTCGAGATACTGATTAAATCCCTTACTGCCTTCTTGATGGTCTGCGGAGTGATGCCATGCTCATCATTGTATTTCTGCTGAATCGCGCGCCTTCTTGCCGTCTCATCGAGTGTCACCTGCATCGAATCGGTAATGGTATCAGCATACATCACCACATGCCCCTCCGCATTTCTCGCAGCACGCCCGACAGTCTGTATCAAGGAAGTCGCTGAGCGCAGAAAGCCCTCCTTGTCCGCATCTAATACCGCCACAAGCGAGATTTCTGGAATGTCAAGTCCCTCTCGCAGCAGATTGATGCCGACGAGCACATCAAACACATCCAGACGCATATCGCGGATAATCTGCGCGCGCTCAAGCGTGTCAATATCTGAATGGAGATATTTCACACGCACACCGACTTCGGACATATACTTGGTCAAATCCTCTGCCATGCGCTTTGTCAGCGTTGTCACGAGCACTTTGTTGTGCTTTGCAGTCTCCGCATTGATTCGGGCGATCAAATCGTCAATCTGCCCCTCTACAGGATGAATCTCAATCTCCGGGTCAAGCAGTCCTGTCGGGCGGATAATCTGCTCGGCGCGCAGCAGCTCATGCTGCTTCTCGTACTCATTGGGCGTCGCTGATACGAAGAGCATCTGGTCTATTTTCTGCTCAAATTCTTCAAACCGCAGTGGTCTGTTGTCCAGCGCCGACGGAAGCCTAAAGCCATATTCCACCAATGTTGTTTTCCGTGAGCGGTCGCCGGCATACATTCCCCGAATCTGTGGTATCGTCATATGCGACTCGTCTATAATTATCAGAAAGTCCTCTGTGAAGAAATCCATAAGGCAGTACGGCGGCT
>OFGG01001823.1_pt1 | contig 12866 bp, 15 predicted proteins | sample 1521701 | NCBI WGS metagenome assembly OFGG01 (sample SAMEA3504081, study PRJEB24116) | mouse gut metagenome | biome: mouse gut; feature: mouse-associated habitat; material: faeces | place: Denmark | collected 2011
ATGTCCTATAATCCGGACTTTAAAAATCCATCACCCCATTTTCTGACTAACACCATTTTCATATAAGGACAACTTCAGAGCCCTCTTATCCCAAAAAGTCCACCGTTATGTTGCCCATATTGCAGGACAGTTCAAAGGTTCCCGGCGCACCGTTAAAAATTTCCTTTTCAGAAGCCAGGCTGGTGATGCTGTTTCCTCCCAGATTAATGCTCCCGGCATTGCATTCGATTTCGTAGTTGTAATCTTTCATACTTCCCGTAACCATGATCTCCATATTCCCAAGGTCACATTGCGCATCCAGATCCTTTAAAATCGTTCCATAATAGACACACTCTCCCATACCGACTTCCAGATCCACTTCCCTTGCCAATACATCATTTGCCTCAACTCTTCCTGCGCCGATGCTCGCCGAAAGCCGATCCACACTGGCATAATTAATCCTCGCTTCCCCGGCGCCTACCAAAATCTCCAATTCACTTGCCTTTAAATAGTCAGCCTCCACCATTGCGGCGCCGCATGTAAGATCCACTTCGTCAAACTGCTTCCCCTTGGGAATATCGATAATAATCTGGTTTTTGGAAAGGTCTTCCCCTATTAAATGATTTCCCTTAAAGCTTTCCACATGCAGGGTATCTCCATCCGTATAGTAATCACAATCGCCAATAAGCCCCTGCACCAAAATACTTATACTGCCGTCATCCGTATCTTTTTCCCTGATGTAAAACTCCCCGGCCCCTAAGTCAAGTTCCAGATTCCTGATTCCGGCCGACGGGATCTCTCCCGGTTCCTGTATCTTCCCAATATCTGCCGGTTCCCCGTTTATCCTAAGCTCCGTGGATGCGTCATTTTTGTTCTCGTTCATCCTAAACCGCTCATCCCGGTCATAGGATGTATCCCAAAAATCTTCCGCATCATCCCAGAACCCCATATGACTTAAGCTGCGGACAACCCATCCGGAATGGTTTCTCCATACGATCTTTCCCCCAATTATTGTACTAAAAAAAGCAAACACGATGCCCACCGCCATGGATACACCTGCAATCATCAGCCCATATTTAAAAAACTTATTCATGCCGCTTCCTCCTTTTTCTTAAAAATCTTTTTAAATATATATACAACCCCCTGGCACACCGCCGGGATCAGCTTCCCTGCCAAAAAGACGGTAAGCAGTAAAAACAAGATTCCAAGCGATAAACAGATCAGCCCGCCGCCTACTAAGCCCATGGCTGTTATGGGTGATGAAAACAGACATCCAAATCCTCCCGCTACCAGCGCTACTGCCACAATAAGCAAGATAAATGCCGCCAGTCCAAATCCAAAGATAAACCCGAAAACCGTGATAAACACACTTGCGATCACGCCCAAAGCCGCTGCCGCCACTCCTAAGATCACCGGGGAACAGATAATACACCCAATCACGATCAGTACAATGGCCCATGCAGGAAACTCTTCCTTTTTCTTATTGCCGCTGTCCGCTTCTGCCGTACTTGGATTCCCGTAATTTCCGCCTCCCGCATTGCCCTTTCCCATATTCCTTTCAGCCTGCGCTCCCTGTTCCTGAGGCTGGCCGCTTCTCTTTATAATAGCGTTGGGATTTTGGGTTCTTTGGCTGGTAAACCCGGTTTCCGTAAATTCACCTATATTCGGATTGTCTGACAGACCGTCTTTTACAATCTTCGCCACCTGTGCCGGCGAACCTAGTGCTTTAATCACCTGACGTTCATTTTCAGCCCCGGCATCGTTAAAATAATCATTATAATATTGCAGGGCCTCCGCCCTCTCACTGGATGTAATATCGGAGAGCAGCATTTCTAACTGCCTCATAAATTCCCATCTGTTCATTTGCCCGTTCCTCCCTCGAATATCCCATTGATTTTTGCAGAATATTTTCTCCATTCACTTTCATACAAATTAAGCTGCAGCCGGCCCTTTTCCGTAGTCTTATAATACCGCCGGTTCCTTCCGGCACATTCCCTGTCATACACTTCAAGGCACTCATCTTTCTGAAGACGCCGCAGCACCGGGTATAACGTGGACTCGGAAAGCTCGATCACTTGCCGGACATCCTGCGTAATCTTGTATCCGTATGCTCCTTCCACTTCCCTGGAGACAACCGCAAGAACCACCGCATCAAGCAACGCCGCTCCTGTGTTAAAAACCATTACACTACTCCTTTCCGCAATATTATTGTGTTCTATAATATTATATAGCATATAGTATTGTTGGTGATATATATACTATATGCTATATAATATTGTTTTGTCAATAGGAATATGTAAAATTTATGAATCCAAAACCTACCTGATGGATGATGTACAGGCAGTCTTTTCTGACTGTGATCCCGACGAGATTTATGTCATGCCGGAAGCCGCAAACGCTGCCAAAAATGCAATGCGTGTCCGTAAACTAAAGCGCCGGAACTAATTTTTTGTTTACCACAATTTAAGGCCTCCTATGATTTCGATTTTTCATAGAAGACCTTATTCTTATAAAATATTTACAAAAACAGCCCCTTTTCAGTCCGCAAAGAAGTTCAGATTATTTTCTTTAGCCCACTCATCAAATATCTGTATATAGATGTCTCCACATACTTCATCAAAGTCTTCATATAAATCTAACTCATGAAGCTTGTCCAAATACAGATCCATATAATCCCTTCTTCTTAGTATATCAAACAACTGCCGCCGCATTTCCTTATCTTCCACACACTCTCTTACATAAAAGCGCATGATCTCTTTATGGTCTATTTTCTCATATGTTGGCAGCATAATAGTATTCCTGTCGTCTCCAATCTTCAGCATTACATTCGGATTCAGGTCCTCCTCCTTAGAATATGGCATCCTGTCAAACTGCTTCGTATCTTTGTGATAAAAAACAGGACATCTATCCCTGATTGCCAACATAACATCAATAACTGTACTCATACCTCTATCCCTGCCTTTCTTATTTTTTCGATAATTACGTCATTCTACCAACATTTGCTTTGATAATGTACGATACCTCTTAGAATCAGCCGCGTCACGGCCTGAATCTGCTGTTCTACCACCTTCACGGATTTCTGTGGTGGGAATCAGGGGGATTTTGTGTGATTTATAGAGCTTTTTCGGCGGTTTTTTCTTTGGTATGCACCGTGTATCTGAGGTTTTTGGTATTTTTGTTATCATGGTGTTATCACGGAAGCATTAAATATCCAGTAAACATATTAGCTATCCCCTCATCAAAAGCTAAACGCTGATTCACTTTTTGAATTTCCGAAACACTGTTTGGGATTTTTATTCCTATCCTTTTATCACCCTATATCTTCTTGTCCTATTTGCACCAATAATCTCTATTTTGCCTTGCTCCTGCAATATTTGAAGCAATTGCCTTGCTCTACGTTCTTTTACATCTAAAAGAGCACAAATATCTCTACAAGAACATTCCTCTTGTTCCGATAGGTATTGAAGTATCTTCTCTAACTGCAGTCCCGTCTTTATCGGCACTTTTTTATCGGCATTTTTTATCGGCATTTTATTGTCGGCAATTTGTGCCGATAAATCATTGCCGATAGTATTAAGATTATAATTTAAATTTCTTAGTATCAGCCAAAATTCACTATTACTCGACCTAAACTCCGGTTTCATTTCTTCCGTATAATGTTCCTGAAATTCATAGGAATCCAAGATTTTCTTAAAACCGCTACCTCGGCGATCCATATATTTCAAACGGTTAAATATATCGGCAATGATTGGATTCCGTCTCCTAGACGATACATTCCTCAAATCTAAGTCCTGCACCTTGCGCCCATCCAACATACCTCCCGGAGAGTAAATCTCCATTCTGTCATCAAACATATCTATATGAACTTCACTCCCCAATTCTAGATAGTCCCTATGAATCAGCGCGTTTACGATTCCTTCAAGCACAGCCGTATCCGGATAATCCGGCATCTCAATTCTTCCGTTTCCTGTTTTTTTCCAAGCTTTCTTCGTATTTCTAGAAACAAAACTCATGCTGTCCTGCAAAAGATTTACAAGACCGCCACTGTATTCTTCATCATCAATAGCATCTATCAAGCCTGATGCCTTGTCCAACCCATTCCATCGCGTACAAAAAACTCTCGAATGACGAACGGGAGACTCATCCGCCAGCAATGCCCCTGCATTTGTAAGATTCCCCTCTTCGTCTATAATTCCCCAAGATTCATAATCGCTATCCTCAAAATCTTTCCCTGTATTATGCTTACATACAGAACGTAATTTTGTAAACGCCATGTTCTTGAACTTATAATTTGAAACCAAACTGTCATAAGTACGATTTGTTCCCTGAAGAACCAATCGTTTGAGCGTAATGTTATCCGCCGGAACGCTTTCATTTCCCAAACGAATATAAGCAGTCATATTTCCCTCGCCCACATAGTAATATGGCGTTTCTTTACCTGCATACACGTCAAGCAGAATCAATTTCTTGTTGTCTTCCATATGAAATCGTAAATTTACTTTCGGGATAGAATCAATTTTTGTTTTAATTGTCTCACTTATAAACTCCGCATCAGATTCCGCATTTTCTAATCCAACAACTTCATCATCATTTGTAATACCCCAAATCAAGGTGCCACCAAAACTATTTGCGAATGCGCTGACACTTTTCAGCCAATCCTTTACCTTTTTTCTTTCTACACTGCGCTTTTTATCATATTCGGTTGCTTCTCCAATTAATTTCTTTGGATCTATTTGCATCAGCTTATTACCTCCCTAACAGATAAACATAAGGCTTATCTGCGCACTCTAAATTCATATTCTTTCTTTAATCTCTCCAAAATCTCAAAAGCTACTGGACATATTTCTATCGTATCTAATATACTCAGCAAACTTGATAATCTTTCCGGCTGGTCAGTATATGGATATTTTTTGCAGCTATCCGGTTTACAGTCTCCCAATTTACAGTTACCATCCTCCTGCAAAAAATCACAAGGCTTATGCTTGGTCTGATAGTCCATGCCATACTCTTCTTTTTCCAAATAAGTACCAATAAACTGTTTGGGCGTTATTCCTAAATATTGTGCATCCTTGTCAATATCTTCTGTCGGAACACTCCCTTTATACATCTTGCAGCAGTTTCTGCATTTGCTGCAATCATAGTCTGCAAAGAACTCTTTATGTAAGCGTAAAAATTGCCTGTCTAACTCGTCTTCATCTGCATGACCTTTTAGATAGCTACGGAATTTTAAATTCTCGTTCTCTTTTTTCCTTGCTTCTGATCTCACTTTATCTGGCGATATCATATATAGTCATCCTTTCCGTATAAATCTACATTTCCAAGTACAACATCCCCAATTCTATTTTAACATTATCTCAATATATTCATACATATATAGCAATCCTAGCAGCCCCATTGATAAATTTTCCTATGGATAATATCAAAAACAGGCATTACACAAATGCTTTCTCACCAATATGAATATATTTATACATCTCCGGTTCTAAGTTTGAAATTACATTTTTTATATCAGCGTTATTCACAGTAATGCCAACAATAACCTGACACTTATTCCCCAGCGCAATAATACTTTTAAAAAATGCATTCGCATCTTCCGCACCTATACTATGCTGTGTTGGCTCATCAAATATTAATAATCCGGGATGATTACCGCTTTGTTTTTCTGATGTTTGCAGCAATGCTAACGTATATGACCAAATTGCACGTATATTATCACTTGCTGAAGAATCAAATTTCATATCAAATCTATCAATCACAGGCATATAATTATCTCTTGAAATCTCTATTGCGCCTATATTAGAAATACTTGTATATTTAAAATCTTTCAAATTAGCAACAAAATTATTTTCAAATATCTTTATTGTTTCTTCATCACTTTCCGCAAATCTTTTCTGTGATAGCATTTCTTTTTCCTGTAACAGCTCATGCCATTTCTCACTCAAACCAATAAACTTATTTACAATCTCTTTTATGCTTTCTTTAAATTCATTCAAATCTGCAATATGGTGCTCAATACTCATTCTTTTATAAATAATTGTTTCTGATAAATCTTCGTCTACAGAGTACAAATCCCCCCTAATTGTTTTAGCAAGCCTAAACAAAGTCATAGTCTTACTTCTGATATCTTGCACTGCACTATCTAATTTCGCATTTCTATTTCTGTGATACTCCAATGCAAATTCCAGCATCTCTTTCTGCGCTGTTAAATGATTTATAGTTTGTTCAATAGTCATCACGTTCGACTGATGTTGAATTGGCAATAATGAATCTTGTATCTTCTGATTGCAAGTAGGACATATCCCTTCAAATGACTTACATTGCAGATTGCTCCCTAGCTTTTTCAATCTAAGCGCATCCTTATTATTCATAATATCTTGTTTAATTATTTCAAGATTACTTTTCAATTCTAAAATTGTCCTTTTTTCAACACCTATTTCCGCTTGTAAATCCCCTTCTTTATCATGATTTTCTGAAAGTATCAATTCGACTTCCTCCAATTCTTCTTCCAGTTCATCATAATTGTCTACTACTCTTGGTTTTATTGTCTTAAGTGAATCATGCTCCATCTGCAATTCAATTATCCATTCATCTATGGAAACAGGCTCCCCTACATTTCTAACAATATGTACATTCTCGGCAAAATCTTTTGATAAAATTTCGGGTGATAATGGAACATTCTTTACAATACACTGATTCCTATTTTGTAAAGAGACCATTTCGTTATATGGAATGATTGCACCCATTTCACAATCTTTATAGTCCACAGCTGACTCTTTGAACATTGCAAGCATGGAACGCTCGCCCTCTGATAAGTGCTTACCGGATGCACCATGTGTACGGATGGATGTCAATACGCTTGCAAGCAAATTAAACTGATATGGAATAAACGGATATACCAACGCAAAATCATTCTCATCCGCATACAATTTTTCTCTACACCATCATTGAATGTAATGAGGTTTTTAATAATAGTGGTCTTCTGACCATATAATAAACGTAAGGTCTGTGCAGAGGTATCATTCTTTTCCAAGATTCTCTTTTTGATAACCTCATCAACATTTGCTGATGATAAGGAAAGTCTGGTATCAAAACGTCCTTGAATTTTGGGGAAGTCATTACCCTTAACCTTTGTTACTGAATCAATGTCCTGCTGACTGGTTACGATAACCCAAGCTTTACCCATACATTCCTTACCCAGCTCCTCTGTCACTGTCTGTAAGTTCAGCATAAGCTTAGAATCTTCTCCGATATACTGACCAATTTCATCCACCAAGAATACTACATGATGGTTATTTCCCTTTTGCTCAATATATGCTTTTACTCTCTTTGCGAAATCTTCAATGCTAATCTGGTATGGCTCTGATGCCTTTTCGCACCAGTTACGTGCTGCTGCCTCGCTCATGAAATCCATAGCTGTTAACACATCTACTACATCATCCTGAATAAAATCGAAGTCCTGTCTGGAATCTTCCCATGCATCCCCATACACTTCCTCAAATTTTTCCTTGAATTCTGCAAAACGTCCTTCCTCTGTCAGTCTTCTTTCCAAATCTGCAAGGAATGGCATTGCTCCACAGAAGCCTTGCATTTCATTAAATACCTTTAAGAATACATTTACGATTGCATCCTTATTCTGCTTACTGTTACTGTCACTCTTAGAGTCAATATTAAACAGTACAACATCTGTACTTGTGTCAGCGGCCAGTTTCATATCAGCAAGCACCATCTGGTCTACAATCTTGGGCTTGCCTCCGGCAAGTCTGTCATCCGCAAAGAAATCTATTGCCTTTCTATCACCTACAGATTTATTTGCAAGCAAGTAGGATAAGATTTTTAAGAAGTGAGATTTACCGCTTCCAAAGAAACCAGAAATCCATACACCCATCTTAGGTGTATTTCCGACAATCCCTTTTTTATATGCAGAAAAAATTCTGCAAAATGTTTCTGTAATTCTCTTGTCACTACATATTCATCTAGTTCCTGCGCTACATTTTCTTCTTCGCTCTGACCGACAATGATTACACCCTGAATATCGCGGTCAATCTGTTTTTCAAACATTTCTTTAATAAACATACTCTTTTCCTTCCTATCGTACCAAACGAAACGCTCGGTAATAATTGTCTTCCGGATACTCATTAAATATAATAAGTTCCTGTTCGGTGTATATACCCGGATAAAATAAAACCATAGGTACACTGGCAAATGTTTGTGGCATATTATAGAGAATTTTATTGAATACTTCCGGCGCTTGCAGGAGAGGGAAACACTTACCTACCCCTGCCAAAAACACAACCGCATTTTCCGGTGTATTCTCTGCAATATGCTGTACAATCAAATTTTCCTTGTCCGTAATTTTAAGTGTATGTTGGATTGCATCCTGAACCTTTTTTATCCCACGACTTTCTTCCTGTGCATAGCATTTTTCCATGAAATTTTTCTTTTGTAAATGGTCTATAATCAAATCATACAAATCATATACCACCAGCTCAAATCCATCTGTGCCTTTAAGGTTTTTATTTTTCAGATACTCAATACGTTCTCGGACAATAAGTTCATCTTTAGGGTCATAATCAAATACCCAATAATTTACCTCATTCGCTTTTCCCTTTGTCTGCCGAAATGATGGTTTTCTGATGGATGCCTCCATCTGGTCTAATCGCTCTGCTATATTTGCCATCATCTTACCCCCGAAAGTGCTTTTACAATCTGCTTCATGTCATTATCAATAAGCCAACGCTCCATATCCAGCTCCAAGATAGGCTTATAGATTTTTCTGACATCCTTGCCCTTATCTGTGACACCTGCCTCATAAAGATAAGTCTTATAGTTTCTTGATAATTTACCAAGAGTCATTTCCGACCATCCAGCCATTTTTTCACACTGTAACTGCTTGTCCTTGAAGAAAATATTCAAATCGCTTTGCGTATATTCATTGCTGCCGATTATCATTTTTTCTCTTATGACTTCATACACAAAATCAAAAAACAAAGTGTCATTAACCATCATTGCCGCCAGTGCAAACAGCTTTTGTGTAGCCACATCCCCATTCATAAAAACCGGATAAAAACTATCGCCTAATGCCTTAATTCTTGCCGTAACAGCATTGTATGTGAGTAATGCTCTTTCCGGTGTAACTGATGCAAATATGTTTTCGGTTTTGCATAACTCTCTGATTTCTTCAAAAGTTCTTCCTTCAGAAAGCAGCTTGACTTCATTCCGAAATTCCATTAACCGGACTCGGTAATACGTCCAATATTTCATCAACAGTACAATTCAATTTTCTGCAAATTTTCACTATGACATCCATTGATACATTTTCATTATGTGACAGCTTTGCAAGAGTTCCTTCACTGATACCAACCAGCTTGCGAAACTCTGTTTTTTTCATTCCTTTATCAATCAGCAGTTTAAATAATTTGTTATAACAAACATCCACTTTTCTTCTCCTCTATTATCTACATGAATCTGTAAATATTTTTCAACTGGATACAATTCAGCATTCGATTCAGCGTCCAATAATCCACTATGTTAAAGCATACCATAAATCCTCCAATAACAAAACAAAAATATGCAAGTTCTTGAAGATTTCTTCAACTTTTCATGCAGTCCATATTTGTCTAGCTCTATATCGTTTTTTCAAATCGTAAAAATATCGCTATTTCAAACAACCCCAAAAGCAACATTTTTCTTATAGCAAAAGAGCATGACCTCCGCCATGCTCTTTCAAAACTATAAACAATATATAATTTCCTTCCTCACAATCTCTTCCACCCTTAAAATCTTCTATGCAATTCAGTAATGCACTAGCACCGTCTTTTGCGGGATATCGTTATGCCCTCCCATACAGACAATGCACGCCTGAAGTTCCGGGAACAGGCAGACCTGGGGAGACCGATAAAACATCTCTTCTCTGTCGTCCTGAATCACTTCTTTATACACTAAGGAGAAATCCGATGTCCGCCAGATTGCAATCTCCATCTGGGTCGTATCCAGGGCCGCCGTGGCATAGACGGATCCGTCATCTGAAAAGAAAGGTCCGCTTACCGGCAGTGAGCTTACCTTCTCCGTATTGTATGCCGCCTTTCCCGTTTTCGTGTCAATCACTCCCATTCCTCCTCCAAAGAACAGGCTGTCCTCTCCAAACAGCAGCTTTCCGCCGCTGTACCCTGTCGCCGTACCAAAATCATACTGCAGGATATGATTTTCATAGCCTTTGCCGTCTATGCCGACCTGGCCCCATGACGGAACCGATGTGCCATTCTGGTTCGACGTGCCGCTAAACACAATATGACTGTTGTCTTCATCAACGAAGAGCGCTGAGACCCCCAAAAGATCAATGTTGTTTTCTTCCGTCCACAAATCCATCACTTTCTGTTTCTTCTGGCTTTTGAGATTGTAAAAGTTCAACCCCTCCCAATTATCGCAATAGATAAGCAGTGTTCCGTCATGTGAAACAGTCCATTTAGCCATCGCTGCGGTCGATACAATATCATTCAAAGCCATTCTCCGTGTCTCCTTCAGGGCGTCATCATAAAAAATACACAGACATTCCATATCCCCTTCGGAGCTGATTCCCACCATCTGCGCCCCCTCTTGCTCCGCATCCTCAAAGGGTAATCCGCTTTTGGGCACACCGATCGCACAATATCCATCCTTGTACGAATAAAAATCAATCATATTCCAGCCTTCCGTCTTCGTCCGCGCCTCGATCTGTGCCGTCACCATGTCATAAAGATACAGCATATCTTCCTTTAAAACCAGAAGCGTATTTTCTTTCCCCTTCCAGATCTGTATGCTCCGGCCGTCGAACAATTCCCCGTTCAAAGCCGCCGCACTCTTATCCTGTCCGCCCTTCGACGCAGCCTTCGTTTCCGCAGTTCCCCTTTCTTCCGGGTTTTGACCGGACTCTGCTTCCTTCGCCATCACGCCTTCCGAAAGCTGTCCTGCCGCACTCTTCCCCCCACATCCGGCCATACAGACTACGGCCAGTGACACTGCCAGTATTTTTATCCATTTGTTCTTCATAACAATCTCCTTTTTACCAGTTTTCTGCTTTTTACCTACGGCCATGGAATCCCAAGTTTAGCCTTGGCATTCTCCAGCCAGACGGGATTGATCGTTTCTCCCACTTTTCCTGACGTGAAATATCCTCCGACCCATGCCGGATTTTTACTCTCATCATACAGAAATTCCGCATAGCTGAACGTTTCCGGATCGCCGCCCAGGATCAGATAATGTTTAACTCCCTGGCTGTCCCTGTAATCATAAATATACGCCTGACTGTCGGAAATCTGCTCCGTAATGTCAATATTTTCTCCGTTCGCCGTAAACCAGAGGCGGCCATCCTTATATACTGCCGGCGCCGTCGCATTTGCCGTGTCAAGCGCAGCACTGGAAACCATATTCCCCTCTTCATCCTCCGATTCCGTAAATATGGCATTACCGGCAAAAGATAAAATCCGGCTGATGATCCCTTCTCCGGTATATGCATATGTAGTTCCGCTGGCCAGCACCAGCAGCAGAACCGCTGCCAACGCAACTGCCGGTCCCCGAAACCGTCTGTATCCCGCCGGGGTTTTTGATGTACCCGCCTGCTCATTTCGCATTGCCTCTTCAATACGCTGGCTGCACCGCTCTGGCATTCTAATCTGTCCGTATACTTCTTTCACTCTATTTTCCATCAATCAGACCTCCTCCTTTAACGCTTCTTCCAATATCCTCCTTGCCCGCGACATTCGTGTTGTGACAGCACTGTCAGAAATATGCAGGATCTCCCCGATTTCCCTGACCGTATATCCTTCGTAATAGAAAAGATAGACGACAATGCGATATTTGGGTTTCAATCTGCCGATACATTCCCAAACATCACTCTGTGCAGGCTGATCAAACACGATCTCTTCCCTGTGTGCTTCTTCAAACGGCCCTGTCCTTTTTCTCCAGACAGAGCGCAGAAGGCTCCGGCACTGGTTGGCTGTCACCTGCATCAGCCATGCCTTCTCCTTACCGGGCGTCAGACTGCTTTGCTCCATCAGTTTCAGAAAGACCGTCTGACAGACATCTTCCGCATCCTGGATTGAATGGGTGTAACTGACCGCCAGCCTGTAGACATCATCCTTATAGAGACGGAACAATTCCATCACGTCATACATGAATGCATCTCCTTTCTGCTTTTTAGCTTCTGTGTAATTTTTCAATCTTGAGATCTCATAGATAAGACGCGCCAGCTTCTCCTTTTGTCACAAATTATTTGTAATATTTATTTAATTGAATCACAACCGCATATACAAAGCGGCCCAAAAAACAGGAAATTCTTTTTAATCTCCTGCCTTTTGGGCCTATTTTGTCTTTTACTTCTTATGCCGCTTGATAAATCCCACCCATGAAAGGCGGTTCAAAGCCATGAAAACCGTAAATCTATTCTCTCCCATCCCAGCAATAGGTACACAGCTTTTCTCTCTCTATCCCCACCGACTCGATCAGATCATCCAGCCTGTGGTACCGCAGGGAGGTAAAATTAAGCTGCACCCCGATGCGCTTCACCATCTCTTGGTATTCCGGCGTTTCCGGGTTCGAATAAGCGCTTAAATTTACGTTCTTGTCATCCCCCTCCATCTCCTTGATGATCCGCCTGGTGATCAGATCCATCTCTGAAGTGGACCTTGAGAAGTTCAAATATTTACATCCGTACAAAAGGGGTGGGCAGGCAGGCCTGATATGTACTTCCCGCGCACCGCTCTGGTACAAAAATTCCGTTGTTTCACGCAGCTGCGTTCCCCGGACGATAGAATCATCAATGAGCAGAAGACTCTTATCCTGGATCAGATCATGCACCGGAATCAGCTTCATCTTGGCGATCAGGTTCCTCTTGCTCTGGATCGTGGGCATAA
>OFGG01001826.1_pt1 | contig 12855 bp, 8 predicted proteins | sample 1521701 | NCBI WGS metagenome assembly OFGG01 (sample SAMEA3504081, study PRJEB24116) | mouse gut metagenome | biome: mouse gut; feature: mouse-associated habitat; material: faeces | place: Denmark | collected 2011
GGCATTCTCTTTCACCTCCTACGATTATAATAAGTTGCATTCTGTTGCCAATCTGTCAGGCATATCTATTGCCTTACGCACATCTCTCTCCAATGCACGCTAAATCAGTGTATTACGAATGTTTTCCCTTGTCAAGGGGTTTTTCGCTTTTTTCTCCTCAGCTCAAATTTTTCGTTACTTTTCATACAAAAAAGTGGTATCTGTTAGCATACTAAATACCACTTTTTCTATATATCTATAATCTTCCACAGATATTTTCAGCGTCTGTCGCGCTATTATAACTTTATAATTATCCTATATAGTCTCGAAGCAGCTCTGCACGGCATCTTCATATCTGTCCAGCCTCTCCGCTTTCCTGATCTGCTTCAGCAATTTCTCACATCCCGGAAAGGACGTCCCCCAATAGCACCAGATCTCCTTCATCTTAAACAATACATTTTTATCTCCCATGTTAACCCCTCTGTACTCTTCATATACCTGGTCATGGAACTTACGAAGCCGCTCTCTGTCCGCCGGTTCTTGTCCCCTGATATCGCCGAGAAGTTCCGGCTTCCCGATAATCCCTCTTCCGATCATACAAGCCTCTACCGAAGGAAACCTCTCCTCTATCGCCTGCGCATCCTCTTTTGAGCAAATATCCCCGTTATAACACAGGGGAATCCGGCTTTCCCTGACAGCCTCTTCAAATACATGAAGATTCGGTTTATTTTTATAAAAATCCGTCTGGACCCTGGGGTGAATAATCAACTCCTTAACAGGATACTGATTATAGATCTTTAAAAGTCTCGAAAATTCTCCCGGATCTTCTTTTCCAATTCTGGTCTTGATTGATATCCTTACTTTCGCTTTCGAATAAATCTTGTCCAGAAAACGGTCAAGCCCTTCCGGATTCGCCAGGAACCCTGACCCCCTTCCCTTAGAAACCACTGTCTTAGACGGACAGCCCAGATTCAAATTGATCTCCTCATATCCATAATATATAAGTTTCTCTGCTGTCTCAAGAAAATCCTCCGCCCGATTCGTAAGTATCTGAGGAACCAGCTCCATTCCCTCGTTATTCTCCGGCAGGATCTCCGCTAACTCCTTTTTGTTAAACCCTTTCTTGGTGTGCGGAGATAAAAAAGGTGTAAAATATTTATCCATAGGCAAAAAACAATCATGATATGCCCTTCGATAGATCCGTGTAGTGATACCTTCTAACGGAGCCAGATAATATCTCATAGTCTATGATATCCTTTCGTTTTGTATCTGCTTTCTCCATCATAACACAGACTTGCTCTATCTGACCACTCTAATTTACTTTCCTACTATGCAGTTCTTACTATGAATTTCTTAATATTCTTATATGAAGTTCCGTGTAAGCAGATCGTCCCTCAGCAATTCTTCAACTGTATTAAGCCCCAGCTCTTCCAGCACCCTTCGTACATAAGGATTTTCAAGCGGCGTACGATATTTTGCACAATCCCCGTAAGCGTCTACGTTTTCTCTTCCTTCATCCGCACTAAGAATCGCCTTAGGGCCGCCGACACAGCCGCCGACACAGCCCATCCCCTCAAAGAAATTGGCGTCTATTCTCCCTTCTTTAATCCTCGTGATCATCTCCATACACGCCTTTGGACCGTCCGCCTGCTCCGAACGAACATGAATACTTCGTTCGGGCCGCAGCTGTTCCACCATCTCTGAAACAGCCTGGCTTACTCCTCCGGTCCTTGCATAGAGTCTGCCTGCTTTAGACGCATGCTCCTTTTCAGCATCCTTTAGATCTTCAGGACGAATATCCGCCGCCTCAAAGATATCCTTGATCTCCTGAAACGTCAGCACATAATCCACCGCATCCGCAATATCCGGTTCTCTCGCTTCCTGCTTTTTTGCAAGGCAGGGACCCGCGAATACGGTAAGCGCATCCGGATGAATCCTTTTGATCATACGACCGCATGCGATCATAGGTGAGACGGCCCCCGGAACATGAGGCATCAATTCGCTGTATATCTTTCGGATCATGGCAATCCAAACCGGACAACAGCAGCTGGTTAACTGGTAGTCTTCCTGGCTATGCACATGCTCCTCAAATTCCAACGCCTCCTTAAGCGTCAGAATATCGGCAAATAATGCCACCTCCACCATACCGGTAAATCCCAGCGCCTTAAACGCAGTACGCAGCTTCCCGGGCGTCACCGCCTCGCTGAATTGCCCAAGAAATGCCGGCGCCACCATCATATAGACCGGTCCCCTCGCCTCCCTTACTGCTTTCATAGCTGGAAGCACATCCTTGCCGGCAACCAGGCGTCCGCTCTGGCAGGCTTCTATACATGCTTCACATCCAACACAAAGCTCCGGGTTGATCTCAAGCTTCCCGTCATCCGTCCATTCGATCGCATCAAAGACACAACTATTCTGACAGGCTCTGTCATAAGCACATTGCTCACACTCTTCCACCTGCAGAACCGCCGCGTGTCTCCCTGGATGAAGCAGACAGTCCAGATGATATGGGTTGTATTCTTCCGAAAAAGACTCGTCTCCATTTATATTCTTCTTCAAAAGCTCCCGATATAATTCATCAAATGTCTTCATATATTTCTGTTACTCCTGATTCTCTGTCTTGACTGATATATCCGTAAGCTTCACAATATTAGTCTGTTCACAGTTTCTTTTTCCTTTATCCTTCTGCTGTTCCGCCTTTTTTTTAGCAGCGTACAGATTCCCCGGCAACAGATCCAGCTTTAATTCCTTCATATATAAGCTCCTTTCGGCAACGCAATATTGTATTAAATAGTATGCACGTCCACGCCGTAAATATTCACTCTATACGAAAAAGCCCCCGCTCGGTAAGATCAATCTTACCAAACGGGGTTTGATTTAAATCAACGGTGAATTCCTATACGCCGTACCAGCACGGCCATACACAACACCATCACTGCAATATACAGAAATGCCCGATCCGTATTTCCGGTCTTGACACTCTTTATTATGGTTCCATTCTGCTTCCGGTTCTGAGTATTCACATCTTTCCCTGTATCAGAAATATTATTTTCCGAATCCCGGCTGCTCTCAAAGAGCGCCAGCGCATTCTCCAGGTTGATAAGCGCCGTCTTTAATTCTTCCAACGACGCATTGGGATCGCTCAGAACCCTCTTCGCCTCATCAATGGCTCTTTGCAGATCCTCTGTCCGATTCTCTGCCGGAATCATCTCTGCCCGCTCTACAAGCTCCTGAAGCTTAGCCCTGATAGCGTCTATCTCCTCCGTTCCGCTCGAACTGCCGCCCGACGGCTGACCCGGACCCGGTTCCGGCTCCGGAATTGGTTTGGGATCCGGAACCGGATCTGGCTCCGGCTCTTCCGGATTACTGCCGGCTCCGTTCAGATCCTGCTCTGTGATCAGAACTGTATTTCTTCCTCGAACCACCCTAAGCTCACTTTTCTCAATATTAATCCCAAAGGATACCGGAGTTCCGTCCGCTCGTTTCATATATACCGTTCCTATATCAAGAACATCTCCGGCTCCGCTTTCACCTGCCGCAAACAAAGGCTCCGTCCCTGCAATATAGATATTCAGGATCTCGCCCTGATTGAAACGATATGTTTGTACCTTTGTATTTGCTTTAATCCATTCTGTAAAATCAACACCCGGCTGAATTTCATCTGCATTCGCCGTCACATCTTCCAATTCTATGGCAAGGCTGACCGAAACCGTAGTGATCCTTTCCTGATTTGCATTCGGAAGGATCAACTTCACAGAAGCCTTCCCATCTTCATTCTCGGTCACATTAACCGCCGATTTTGCAGCAGACGCCTTAAGCGGCGGCGCTGCGATAAAAGCGAACACTGCCATAATTATACTCATACTTAATATATATTTCTTCATGTTCTATTCCCCTTATCACTATTGTCCTTCGCCGCTTAACTGTATATCCGGAAGCGTTTCCGGCATCGGTACAAATACCGTATCGCTGACCAGCCTCTGACCTTCCAAAGTCTTGGCGTCGTCCACACGATACAACTCCGCCCGCACCTGCTTAAGACTTGCAAGATCCGCCTGTTCCGGTTTGAGCCAGTAGAACCATGTCCCCCTGTAAGTATCTTCGATCGGCCCAGTCTCTGACACAGTTGAAAATACAACCTGCTCTGCATTCAAAGAATCATCCGGGCCTGTACCGCCCACGATATTACCGTCTTGATCATAAAGCAGCACCACATTATAAGCCGAATTGCCTTTGTAGCTTCCGGCGAATACAATGGAACCTGCCGGAATCACATCCGTATCCTTCGGTCCGTACTGGAATGCCTCATCCAGTCTTCCGATCGCCGTAGCCCCTTCTTCAGTACTTCTGAATTCCACATCGTCTCCAGTCACACCGAGTACATCCAGCTCAGATATGGCAACTTCACATCCACTCTGATTCCTGATAGAAAGCTTCATCGCCGTAGTCCTGTACAGCGCTATATTCTGAGTACCTTCCTTCGCAAAATATACTGTTCTGTTATCTGGCGTCTCAAAAGAACCCTTCGCCGCTTCTTTCCACGTGCCGTCCGTATCATTTTTTACAGATATACTATAGTCTCTAATCGGATTGCCGCCGTTCACCGTATACTCGAATCCGGCAACTGTAAGCGGTTGGTTGAATTCTATCAAGATCTCAGCATTAACGCCTGCAGTACCGGTGTATTCGGTATCGCTCTTATTATCAACCGCTTTCATAATCGCCGCCTCTTCCACCGGACCGCATGGATCGTCATCATCTCCTTTTCCTGCTTCCGCCACATTAGTAGGAGTCATATCGTCGGTGCTGACCGTCCAGTGTGTCTTGTCTACTTCACCTTGATGCTTGATCTTAAGCGGCGGCAGCGTCTTCACTGCAGAACGATTCAGATACTTGTCAATCACCGTAATCTCATAAGTTACAACTCGGTTATTCATTGTCGTAATTGTATCCGTAAACTTATCTCCGACGGAAAATCCTACAACTTCTTTCTCCACATCTCCGTTGGAAGTCGTACAACGTACGATCTCATATCCCTGAACATCCTCTGCGTTGATATTCTTGGAACTTAAAGTGATATCTACCTGATTTGCGGCGTCAGCATTGATCACAGCTTTCGTATCGTCGCCAACCGCATCCACCGCTCCTTCTGTCCCAAGCGAACTGGTTCCTCCTCCTAACCGATATACACGGGAATCATCATCTACATAATAGATTGCCCTCGCTTCCTCTGAAAATTGGTTCGCATAGTTTTTTGTATCCTCATTTGGAGTCATTCCCCATCGGCCGAAGAAATCAAGAATGTTCTTTTCCGCCGCTCCGCAGGCCAGACGCATAATATCCTGTTCCCGATCTCCTGACAACGCAAGCGCTACGCCTCCCGGCGCCGGAGCCTTCGCCGGAGTCCTCGCATAGGTATCTACTCTCGCAAAAAACAGGCTGTTAATCTGCTCTGTATAATCCGGATATGTCTTGTAGTTGAATCCATTGTCATAAGCCAGATGCAGCTGCCAATACATACCAAGCTGTGTAAATACGTTTGAAGCCGGACCTTTCGTGCCAGATGTTACTTTCTTAAATACATTATCATACTGGAAACGCACGGAATCATTCCGATCCATCGCCTGTGCAAGCACCGCATAATAATTGTTTGTGATCTCCGCGACGGCATAAGTTCCCTGATTGATGCAGTGCCCGATCTCGTGGGCAATCCCCCATCCAAAATACTTGCCGCTCTCATATCTTCCTGATGCGTCGGACTGTACCGGAACACCTTCAAGCATTCCCAAAGCCGAACCCCACTCGATACCGATGTGATTGCCCGACGCGTACATGAACGCTCCGTCAAACATCCTCTGATAACGGATATTCAAATGGTTCGCAGGGATACGATCTTTCACATCAGACGCGTTGTTATTCAAACCCTTATGCTGATAGAATAATCCCATCATACTTTCCATGGCGTCCATGGAGGTCACAAGCTTCTGTGCTCTGGCCTCCGCACTTCCGCTTCCGCTCCCCGCCAGAATCTGCTGTGCCGGAAGTGAAAGCATCATGGTATTCAGCATAATATCGGACGCGCCAAGGATACAGTTCTCTGCTTTATACTCGTACTGCACCGCTTTGTTCGAAGAATTCAGATGTACCTCGTTATGCTTTGCCTGGATATCACCCACATACGCATCCAGCTTCGTGATATATTCCTGTGCCCTGGCAAGCCGCTCAGCCCCGTCTTCGACCTGATACAGATCTAACCTTGGAACCTCCACTCCTCCGTTTACACGCACCGCATAACGATCGTTGACCTCGCTGCCCGTATATTGGACATACAACGCGCCTCCCGACTCTTCATCGGTCGACCACAGTTTCGGAACCGTGATATCATTTCTTCCAACCTTAAGTACCCCGACTACCGTAAACATATATTTGGATTCCGAATGATATTGCGTGCTGACCAACTGCAGATTAGTAGTCTCACCGGTCTTCTTCGTGTTATGTCCGACATAGACTGTGATCTCCTCTCCCGCTGCCGCCGTAACCCCCAAAGGCTGCCACGCATTTAAACCGCCGAAACCGCGGCCCACATCCCCGGTCATAATTGTATTATAAATACTTACAGACTCTGTAAGTTTCCTGGAATTCAGGATATCTTCCGCGGTCTTAAGTTCACGTTCAAGGTATTCCTTATCCGGATGATATTCTCCGCTCATCGGGTCCGGAGTATTGATCCGCTTCCTTAACGCATCCACAGACGCCTGATTCACATCGCTTCTAAGCACAGTATGAAGATCATCCTCATAGAGCGCCATAATGTCTCTCTCTATCGAATCATAATGATAGAAATACACCTCCGATACCGAGATTGAACCGGACGCAACGGAGCGGGCAAGCCCAAACTGAAGTTTCTTAGCTTTGATCGGTTCCGGAAGCTTAATCAAATAGTAAGGTCTATTCTCCGAATCTACCTTCCTTTGAATCACCATTTTGGCCGGCAGCATATGAGCATCGCCGTTTTCATCCCAATATCTCACCTGTACATAACCATACTGAGGCCTCTGCGGCGTCACTTCCTGCAATGCGATCCGATCAAGCTCATACGCCTGGTCAAACTCATAGATCAGACCAGACTTAAGACTATTATATCCGCCGCAGTCCCATGTTTCAAATGCATAATGAGAAGACGGATTATTATCCACCGTTCCCCATATCGTACCGGCCTCTGTGTCAAGCGGGCTGTCAACCATATTTCCCTGCGCGGACACTGCACTGATAATATGCCCGCTCACCTGCCCTGCTTCCGCCGCATTAATCAACTTATACTTCGGCATCTTCGCCGGATTCTGATCCGTAGTTTCCGCCTTAGATATCAGCGACGGCTTACTTTCTCCCAGATCGTTCACGCCTGTCACATAGATCTCGTAACTCGTCCGGTCCTTAAGCTCCGATATCGTATAACTGCTAGAAGATATTCCTTCCGTCTTCGTATACTCCTTCGTCCCTTCTTCTCTATAATACACGTGATAAAAATCCGTATCCTCCATCTTCTTCCAGGATACGTCTATCGCACGGTATCTTCCCTCTGCCCTCACATTATCCGGGGCGCTCGGCGCCTTATCTGCCTTTGGGATCACCACAATCGACTCGCTGTATCCGCTTCTCCATGCACCGTTCACCGACCGTACACGCACTTTATATTCCTTGCCGTTGACAAGTTTTCCCTGCCCGAAGGAGCTGACGCTCAGGTAATTCCCCTTCGTAGCAATTACTTCCTGTTCCCCGTCCTCATTTTCAATCTGGACTTCATAACCTGTAATATTCACACATGGATTCCAGGTCAGGGCAAACGTCTTATTTCCCACCTGCGCCGCAAGTCCCCCTGGAATACTGCGCTGAGGCTCCGGAATCCGGTTCGCCATATCACCTACAAATTCCACTTTGGCAATCTCTGCAAGTTTATTATTCTTCTTCATGCCAGTGATCTTGATCGTGACTTTCTTCACCGCAACCTGACCGCCCAAGTCAATTATAATCTTGCCAAAACCGTCCGATTTTACAGTCACCTGCTCCTGTGTAAGCAAAGCCTCAATTCCCTCCGGCAAAACAGACGCTTTATACGTGTGATCAGTCTCTGCTGGTTTCCCATCCTCGCCAATCGTTTTTTCCGTATAGGTAATTTCAACCACAGCCGTATCGATAGGATTATCCTCCTTCGCATCGATAATGATGCCGCCTGTCGGAAAGCGATCATTCTGTGAGATCTCAAATTCCATTGTCACCGGAGTATTCGCAGAGATTTCTGCTCCATCCTTTCGTGTCAAAATAACTGATCCCTCACCTCTGAATAAATCGCTGAGGGAACCTTCTACAATCGTCTCATCACCAGACTTCTGAGTAATCACCGACGCCGGCACATGCTGCTCTACCAAAGACAACGTCTGGCTTTCTTTATATCCATGGGCAAAATAATCCAAGTCCGTAAGGTCAAATTTACCGTCTCTGTTGAAATCTGCCCGTTCATTCTCCTGTGTAACCTTCTCTTCTGCATCAATCAAATCAATAAGTCTGACCTCGTCTTCTTCCGTAACGGCTTTGTCGCCGTTCACATCTCCGATCAGAAGCGCCCCTGGATGCTTCCCCTCCGTACCGTAATCGTATCCGCCAAGGAATCCGGTTGCAAGGTTCACCTTATATGCCCAGCCTTCGACCTGGATCTGCTGTCTGTAGCTTGCAAATCCGGGCGCCGTTACCTGCAGTTCATAGATACCTTCTGCCAGATTATCGAAGGTAACGCCATCCTGGACTTCCCTTATTCCTTCTGAGGGCAATGTAATCTTTTTATTCTTAGTTGCATATCCCTGTCCGCTCAATGTAAGATCAAATACCACCGGCTTATCCCACACAAACGTCTGAGCGATATACACGTCTATCTGCCCTTCATTCATATCAGCTTTTTCTGATCCGCGGCTTTCATCGGTAAGGTTGATTTCCTCCCCCTCTGTTAACGCCTCGCCGTCCAAAAGCTGATCGTCCGTCGAGGGATTTCCTATAACTTCCCGCTCTTCCTCGACCGGCTGTTTTTCCGTATCCTGCTGATCATCGGCGTCTGGTATTTTCGTCTGAATCTGATCCGCCGCCGAATCACCCGTCGGATCAGCATCTTGCACCTGTTCCGCATCTTGCACCTGTTCCGCAGGATCCAAATCTGCCGCATAGATATTCATGCCCGACGTGAAAACCAATACTGCCGCCAAAAGATATGAAACAATCCTCTTCATATTCTTTCCCCCCACTTTTTTATATACCCCTTTATCGTTTTCCCAGACTGACAGCAGTAGAATCTCTCTCTGCTGATCCTATAAATATTGTTCTGGTTTTCTCTTAAATATATCATATTCCTCCCTTGTCCTCAACATTATTTTTTTATCATTTTCCCAACATTTTACGCCCCCAGCAAACAAGAAATCTCTTCCTGTATGCTGAGGGCGCTGTTTAAACACTTTATATCTCCTCTATCGTAAATGTAATTGTAACCCGGAACAGATCTCCGTCCAGATACAGCTCAAACTTACCGCCCTGCATCTCTGTCAGTGTCTTGGCAATAGACAATCCCAATCCGCTTCCTTCTGTACTCCTTGAGATATCTCCCCGAATAAATCGTTCCGTCAGTTCATCCGCCGATATATTCAACGGTTGTTCCGATATATTCTTCAAACTAAATACTGCCGTCGTCCCTGTAGTATAGAGATCTGCGTACACTCTGGTTCCTTCCATCGCATATTTCGCTGTATTATTATAGATATTAGCCAGTACCCTCCAAAGCCGTCTGCCATCTGCACTAATGATCACCTCTCGTTCCGGAAACGACATAACCTCTGTCAGTCTACGCGCCTTGAACTTCTCTTCAAACTCACCGCTGGTCTGCTGAATTATCTCCACCAAATTGATATTCATGAATTCTAAAGTAATATTTCCGGAACTTATCTTAGAAGCTTCCACCACATCTTCCGTAAGCGTCTTAAGCCGTTGGGACTTCTCATCTAACACTTCCAGATACCGTTGAATCTTCGGATCCTCAAACTCCTCCTGTTTCAAAAGATTTACATAATTAATAATAGAAGTAAGCGGTGTCTTAATATCGTGAGAGACATTCGTAATCAGATCCGTCTTAAGCCGTTCGCTCTTGATACTCTCGTCAAGAGCCATGTCAAGCCCCTGCCCGATTGAATTGATCTTTTCCGCAATACTCCTCTGTTCTTCACCCATTCTGTCTGTCGGAATCTTATAATCCACTTCGCCTCCGGCAATCTTATCGACTCCTTTGTCAATCTCATGTCTCCCGACTGCCTGCTTCACCAGATAAATGAACAAGCCAATCTCCACCGCCAACAGTAAAAATGACAGAACCAGATCCAGATGATCTATGATTCCCATCCAATGAATGACTACAAATACACCAAATATCAGTATTGTCCGCCAAACTGAATGTAAATTTCGAAAAATCTGATTTATAAAAACTATCAGGCTCTTTGCCAGACTGTTTCCCCACAAAGATTTTGCCTTCATTCTTCTAATCAAACTCAAATAGCCAATCAGAAACATCCCGCAAGTATATACCGCCGTAATACCCATCCATATAAATGCTCCCAGCTCAATATCACCTGAATAACTGTGTGCCACATCAAACGCCATGTCTTGACCCGATGTGATATGGACACTGAGATAACCTACCCATATGACAGCCATCGGAAGCATCCAGACCACCAGTACAACTATCGCCGCTGCTTCTGTCTTCCATCTGTCAAATGTATTTAAATGCAATTTATCATCTTCGCCATTTCTCCCTGCAACAAATGTCAGCCAAATCAGGATTACGAAGAACACTATTATTAACAGTCCCTCGGCCACCGTCACTGTCCGAACACTGGATCCATATTTTTCAAACAATTGAGCCTCCGAATAGAAACTATCTCTAATTGGATACCCTGTATCTATACCCATCGCAAATATGAAGCTGTCATCCTCTCCGCCCGCGTATTCTGCCGAATCACGCCAACTAAGCGCGTCGATATCATTCATATTTGTCTCGAAATCTTCAAGCTTTGGCCTTACGATTACATATTTCCCCATATTCTGAAGACTCTTCAGGCTCCTCTCTATCTTCTTACCATCCTGAAAAGCCTTACGATTGGAATATACCACACCACTCTTTGTATCAGCATACAGATACGCAACATTTGTATCTCCCTCCTGGTACATCTTGCCGATATTCTCATATTGTGCCAAATCATTTCGAAGAATACTGATCACATCGCGAAGCCTTCCATACGCGTCGCTCAGTCTGCCGTTCCACGACGGACTGTCATTCGCCACCTCCATGATGCTTCTTGCACCAATCGGAGAATACAATTCCTCGAACCAATAACCATCATAGCTCCAGCAGTCAAGATAAACAACTTTCCCTTCCTCATTCTGAAGGCCCTTGAAAGTAGTCTCAGAAGAATTATAAAAATCACCTTCCTGCAGTCCTGAGAGGATGTCACTTTCTGAAATCCCCGACTCATCGCCTGCAATTACAAATCGAAGCTCTCCATTATCAATCAGCTTTTTAAACTCACTGTAATAGTAATAATGATAAGTATTATCAGCATTTTTACAAACTATAATATTATCTTCCAGGCTTCCTCCCGTCCCGTACATATCATTTCTATCGGATTGCCAGCTCTCCCCCCATCTATTCAATTCATCCAGCGTATAAGCCAATCCACTGGTGTTCTCACCGCTTATTGTGCCGTCCTCAAAGAACTCCTTGATATCCACGATCCGCTCCGAATCATAAGCTCCGTCCATTTCCAGCATCTTCTTTACCCTGATACCTTCGATCACATCATATCTTATACTTCGTAGATTGTTTTTAAAACTAACTGAATCTTCATATTTTTTCGCCGCTCTGCCCGCCAATGCCTCAGTCCTCAACATTGGATAGGACATAATCCAAAGAAAACCAAGCGCTATCGTCAACGCCAGCACATGCGCCGATATAATCAGCACTCCCTTCGTAAAGGCAGACTTATACCATCGATACTTCATATAAACTCCCTTCTAGCACTTCTCTATCTTATATCCGACCCCCCAGACCACTTTCAGATACCGCGGTTCTTTGGGATTGATCTCTATCTTCTCTCGAATATGCCTGATATGTACCGCCACCGTATTATCCACGCCAATCGCATCTTCGTTCCAGATATTTTCATAGATTTGATCAATGGAAAATACTTTTCCCTGGTTTTTCATTAATAACAGCAATATATTGTATTCAATCGGAGTCAGTTTCACCGGTTCTCCATCGACGGTTACTTCTTTCCTGTCATCATTAACTGCCAACCCGCCCACTTCATATACCGCCTGGTTTAAGTAATCCGCCGTACTTCCAAGCTGCGTATATCGACGTAACTGGGACTTCACCCTTGCAACCAGTTCCAATGGATTAAATGGTTTCGTCACATAATCGTCCGCGCCTACATTGAGTCCAAGAATCTTATCTGCATCCTCTGATTTGGCAGACAAGATAATAATCGGCATATTATTCTCTTCCCTTATCTTAAGCGTAGCGCGGATTCCATCCAACCTCGGCATCATCACATCAATCACCAACAGATCTACCTTCTGCGATTTCAGTATCTTTAACGCTTCCTCTCCATCATATGCTTTTAATACCTGATAACCCTCCTGAGACAGATAGATATCTATCGCCTCTACAATCTCTTTATCATCATCACAAACTAATATTTTAGACATTGTCATCACCTCCCTTATACTATACAATAGCCATGAGCAAAACTCCACACATTCAGTATTTATGCGGATTTGCGAGGCATG
>OFGG01001827.1_pt1 | contig 12823 bp, 6 predicted proteins | sample 1521701 | NCBI WGS metagenome assembly OFGG01 (sample SAMEA3504081, study PRJEB24116) | mouse gut metagenome | biome: mouse gut; feature: mouse-associated habitat; material: faeces | place: Denmark | collected 2011
TATCCTTGAGAGTCTTTACTAGATAGAGGATGCTCCTGAGAACCTAGTACAGATGATGAATGTGTTACATATGCTGGTGAATATGGAATGGATTTTTGAGATTTCTGGCTAGGTAGTAATGTCCCAAAGTCCCTTGAGGAAAGTTGGGATCTTTGTCTAGAATGTTCAGAAGGGGGAGAAAATCTCATACCTTTCTGGCAATAAGTTGGATGTTGCACAGTCTTTGGAGAAAATGGCACAGTTTTTACACTCCCTTGCTTAGTTGTGGACAGTTTTAGAGACCCTTGGTCAGAAAGGGAATTTCCAGAAGCCTCTATGGAAGATGAAGAGCTTAGAGTTCCTGGTAAAGAGGAAGAAATTCCCAGAGGCTTCTGATCAGATGGAAAAGACTCTGAGACCACCCGAGTGATTTGGGTGGACCCTAAAGGTCCTGGAGTGGGAGGCAAAGTTCCCACTGTCTACCTTGCAGACATGGACTTTCCTGCTTTGGCTTGTGCCAATAAGGAATGACCCCTAGTGCCCTGAGCAGATGCATAAAACCCTACAGTTGTTTCCTTAGATTTAGTCCCTTCAGGTATGCAAGGTCCCAGAGATCCTTGCTCAGATCTCAAAGATGATGGTGACACCTGTAATAATGTAGTATGATCCAGGTGCAGTTCAGCACATCTGGAAGTGTCTGAAGTCCCTCAGGTAGAAGGAGAATATTCATTTGTTTCTGAAACTGCTGGGGAAGGAGCTGAATGCAGTAGAGCCCCTTCAGCAGATCCAGAGATATGAGTCATTGCCTGGGCTGAGATGGAATGTGTCAGAGGCCCCTGGGATGATTGCAAATGTGCTAGGTTCCCGGGACTAGATGGGAATGTTTCTGCACCTCCTTGAGTAAAAGATGAATGTGTACCAGGTTCTCGAGGTGATGGTGGCAAAGGTCCTAGAGTAGACAAAGCAGATGTAGAAGATTCTGTATTCTCCCTCACTAGAGGCAAAGGGCCCGAGGTAGTCTCTGTGTGTTTACATTGTCCCAATGCTAGAATCCCTGTGGAATCTGCCAAAGGTTCTAGATTTCTTTGGGTGGATGATAATGAACTTTGAACAGGCAAAGTTCCCTTTGTCACTGTACAGTTTTTCTTTTGCCGTTGAGAAGTTAACAGCAAAAGTTCTTCAACTCCCTGGCCAGCTATGGGCTCCCCCAAACTGTCTTCTGCATTAAGGGAAACTTGTCCATGCAACTGAGTCGATGGTGAGAGTAATGGAGAAATTTGTGCTGATCCATTCAGTTCAAGATTTGATTGTGGATACAGGGATGTTGCAACAGCTTTTTGTAAAAACGGTGGAGGAGCTTGACTTGCTTGTGTTAGTGTGCAATGGCCATGAGGCTTTGGTACATGTGGCAATGTTTCTGGTGTCCTTGGTACCCATGACGACATTCCCAAGGAACCTGACACCGAAGAAAAATGTTGATGAGCACACTGGGCAGACTCCGATGATCCCAGAATCTCCTGGGAAGATGTTGACTGCTGCATAGACTGTTGAGTATATGGTGAAAGGTCTAGAGATACCTCAACAGATATGCTAAGTGTGGTAGATAGCAAATGTGCTAGATCGCTTGAAACTTCTAAAGAAGACACCTGAGATCGTTGGTCAGGTTGTGAATGTCCTGTATGACTTGAGGTATGTTGCAAAGGGCCTTTAGTGACTTGGAGAGATGGTGAGGTATACTGAGATTCTACTGTATATGACCAGTCCCCTGGCTTCTGTTGGTAAGATGGTAAATGTTCTAGAAACCCTGGGAAAGATGGCAAAGTACCAACAGTTTCCTGGACAGGTATAGAATGTTCAAGAGGTGCTTGCTTACATCTCACAGTTGTTAGAGTGCCTGATGTAGTTTGGGGAAGTTTCTGAGCACATAGTACAGATGATGAAGGTTCCACAGTCCCTTGGGAATATAACAATGCTTTTTTAGTTTTCCTGGTGGATTCAGAAGATCTTTTTTCAGATGGAAAATTTTCTGTTGTCTTAGTTTCAGATTTGGGAGGTCCCATAGACCCTATAAGAGGCAAAGGATCTGTTGTAGTCCCTTGGACAGATGGCAAGTTATCCAGAGATTCTACCATGTGTGATGAGTGCTCTAGCTTCTTTTGGAAAGATGCTGAATGCTCTAGTTTCCCTGAGGTAGTTGTAGAAGAACCTTCAGTCCCCTGGACAGGTTCAGAATTTTCTAAAGGCCCTTGCTTACATGTCACAATTGTTAGTGTTCCTGTTGTAGTGTGAGGAGGTGCAGATATTGAAAGTTTCACAGTCCCTTGGGTAGATAACAATGTTTTCTTAGTTCCCTGGGTAGATGGAGAAGATGTCACAGCCTCTGTTACAGATGGTGGATGTTGCAGGGTATCTTGCATAGATAGAGAAATTGTAGAAGCCTTTTGAAAAGAACTGAAAAATTTCACAGGTCCTGGTTTAGATGGCGAATTTTCTAGAGCCCCAGTTTCAGATGTGGGCAGCCCCATAGCCCCTGTAGGACACAGAGAATGTATCTCAGCTCCTTGATTTGATGGAAATATTTGAGGCACCCTATCAGCATATTGAGTAGATCCTAAAGCTCCTGTCTTATGACATGATGGTTCTACAGTCCCCCGTAGTGATATAGACTGTCTCACAATGTCTTTTTCTGATTTGTATTTTGTACCTTCCTTTTGGGAGGATACCAAAGAACCTAGGGTCCCTTGTGCCAGTGATGACATTTCAAGAGACCTTTGCAATTGGAAATCCCCTAGTTTAGATGGTGAAGAATGCAGAGTCTGTTTAGAAGGTGTGTAAGTGGGCAGTGGTCCTTGGGTAGTTATCAAAAGTTCTAAGGTCTGTGAAGTAAATTGATCATGTTTCTGAGCATTTGCTGCAGTAAGTGAGTTTTTTCCACCATCCTTGGTGGATTGCAAAGACCCTTGAAGCCCTTGGCAAGATGAGGAAGATAACAAAGACTCAGTAGCAAGAGTAGGTAAGGAAATTCCCACAGGATCTGGGCCAGGCAGCATATGGCTTGGAAAACCTGAGACATTTTTCAAATGTCCTGGAGATCTCTGAGAATCTGAATATGTCCCCATATCCACATCCACAGATGGCAATGGTCCTTTAGACACCTTAGAAGGTGAGGAAGGTGGCCTATCACCCAGAACAGAAAAAGAATGTCTGAGAGTTCCCTGTGTGGATGTGGAGAGTTCTGGAGTCTGTTGTGCAGAGAGAGATTGTCCCACAGCCCCTTGAACAGAATACAAAGGTGCTACACTTCCTTCTGAGGAGGAAGGAGTTCCATGTTGCCATTGAGTGAGTGGCATGACATTTAGGGGGGACACTGAGCCAGACTGAGATAAATCTAGAACTCCATGAATGTGGGGCAAATTGGATGGAGTCTCCTGAGATGACAGAGAAAGGCTCACAGGCTCTGGAGCCACTGGTAAGGGTCCAGGAGCCACAATGGCTGACGGGGAAATTGCCAGAGCTCCTGGTCTAGGTGGAAAAGCTCCTAGCAATCTTTGAGTACGTTGGCAGGCTCTTGTTTTACTTGGGAGAGATAACAAAGGTGCTAAAGTCCCTTGAGTACTTGGTGAAGTAGCATCAGTACTCTGGGTAGTTGTGGAAAGATCCAGAGGCCTTTGCAAGGACATCAAAGGTCCTGCAAACTCAGGTGAGCATGAAGAAGATTCCAGAGGCCCCTGAGTTGGGGGTGCATGTCTGGAAACTCCTTGTGCTGATGAAGAATGATCCAGATCTCCCGGAAGGTGGAGTGAATATCCTGAACACCTTGTTGAAGATGGAAAAGTTTTCTGAACACCTTGGCCAGGTGGCAAATGTTCTGTTGTTCTCTGGACACCCAGAGTTCCTGGGGAAAATGCTAAACATCCTAAAGACCTTTGCACAGCTGGTAAAGTTTCTAGATGCTCATGCTTAGATGTTAACGATCTAGCAGATCCTAGGGCAGATGGTAACTGTCCCACAACAATAATGTTGGAGGCAGAAGGTTTTTTAGATGCTTTAGAAGACATGGAAGATTTTTGATATGTTTGGGCTAAAGGCACAACTTCTAGATGATTTTTTTTACATGTGGACTTTCCCTTAGACCCTTGGTAATATAAAAGAGGTTGTGTCGTTCTGAAGTCTGATTGGCCAACGGACCAATCACCTTGAGCATGGGCAAAATGTTCTGGATCATTTGAGAGAGATAAAGAAATTCCCTGGAGCTCTGGGCCAGATCGTGAACAGACCAGAGCCTTTTGGTTAGACAGAGAAAGCCCTTGAGCCTTTTGGGGAAATATGGAATGTCCACCATACCCTTTGTCCAACTGGCAACTTTCCACAGTCCCTTGGTCATCTGTGGGATGTTTCAAGGCATTTTGGACAGATACAGAAGGGGTGGGACTCACCTGAGGAGTCGTTGTAGCGATTGATGTTTCTTTGGCAGCAGGAGATGATGCAAGTCCCCTTTCATCAGAAGTTCTGGAGTCTCCTTTATCAGAAGGATCAACACTCAACCTGTTTTTAGTAGAAACCGGATGCTTGGGGAAAACATGGGTAGAGGGAGAAGGTCTACTACTTCCCATCAGAGAAGGCATGTGAAAGGAACACTCTTGGGTAGATGGAGATAATTGTAAAGCACCTTGTTCAAATATCACAAATCCTATGACCTTCTGCACAGATGGGGAAGGTCTTAATATGTCTTTTGTAAGTGTGCAAGTCTTAACCTTGGCTTTAAAATGAGGGGAAGGCCCTAGAGATACCTGTGTAGATATGGTTTCTTCTAGAGCATCATGGACAAGTGTAAAAGGTCTAAGAGCCTCATAGGCAGGTAGTGAAATTTCACTACCTCCCTGTCTACTAATGAAAGTGGCATCTCCTTAGAGCATCATGGATAGGTGTATAAGGTATAAAATCCCCATGGGCAGGTAGTCGAATTTCTTGACCTCCTTGTGTACTAGTGGAAGTTCCAAGAAACTTTTCTTCAGATGGAAAAGTGGATAACAACTTCTGTATAGAATTTTCAGGTGTCATAGACAGCTTGATGGGCAAAACAGCTTCCATGGGGCCTTTTGAATATGAATTAGAACCCAGAGGATTTTTGGCATTTGAAAATTTCTAGAGACTTATGCTGGCATGAAGAAGGACCAACAGGCTTTTGTGTAGGGGGGTAAGAATCTATAGTATCTTGTTTAGTTGGGGAAGAAGGCTGATCCTCCTGAGGTGATAGGGAAGATCTAATAGTCTCCTATAAAGTTTGGGGCAGCTCAAATTTTCTGAATTTGGAGGGATGCTGAGGACCCTCTTCTTTAGAGTTCAGAGTGTTAACTGGTATGGTGTCCACTCTAAGTCGCCCTTTGAAAGATTGAGAAGGTCTCAGACTGCCTGTGGAAGATGCTGATGGTTCTAGTTCACTTCCTGTATGTGCAGAAGCGAAAGGCCTTTTGGAAGACTCAGGAATTTCTACCACGTCTTGAGTATGTATGGAACTCACAAGATCCTATTCTTGGAATGGCAAATATCCTTGAGCTCCTGGTGTAGGTGTGGACATTTTTCTCTTTCCTTGAGCATTTATTAGAGGTGTGAGGCTCACTTGGGACATTGTGATTGCATGTATTTCCCTTTGGACTGAAATAGATGATGTGAGCACATTTCTTATTGGTAGAGGACTTTGAAAGCCCTCTTGGTTTCATGGAGAATGACTGAAATTCCCTTGGTCAGGAGGGTCAGGTCTCAAAATAACTCTAGTAGGAACAGATTGCATAGGACACTTTGGGGGGAAAGAGAAACATCTTTGGATGTCTTTCTGAGAAGACTTTGCTCTCTGCCCTGTTTTGGCAGCTGGCAAACATTTTCAACTCTGCTAGGGAAAGGATGTGGGACATGATACTTTTGGGACAAATCACTGACATTACCCTTGGGGGAAAAGGTTTAGAGCCCCCTTTATGTGACTTACACTCCTGTTGTAGGTCCTCTTGACCAGAGGGTTCTTCTCCAAAATGCTTTGGAAGAAAATTGGAAAGAAGAGAGTCATGTAGTGTAATGGATAACCTTTTGGAAAGCCTTCTGGAAGAGCAGGCATTATGATTTTACTGTCAGCACAAGTGAGTAGTCTTTGAGATGCCTGTGCAGATGTTCAATGTCCCATAGAGTATTGGAAAAATTTGGATAGTTCCATTACCTCTTGGCTGGATAAGGAAAGACCCTGAGCATTTTGGGGAGAATTAGGAGATCCCAGATATCCTTGGCTAGATCGGGAAGGGTGTAAGGAACCTTGAATGTTTGGAGAAATTTCCTGTCCATGTTGGCCAGCAGAAGAGTAGGCAGAAGATGCCCCAGGCACTGTGTGATCTTCTTTGAACTTTTTAATGGCATCTCCAGTACCGTGTTTGGAAGATATTACAGGCATTCAGGCATCCAACTGGTGAAAATCCATAGGTTCTTCACCCAGTGGACATAGGCTGGCTTCTTTTCACCTGTCTATGCATGGGCACAGCAGATGAGGCCACTCATTTTCTAGTGGAAGGCTGTAAAACAGATTGTCTGGTATCCCTGGTTAGAGGATTACTCGTGAACTCAGGAAACCTCAGAGGAAGTGTAACTGTCCATTTTATGTTCTCTTTTAGATCCTTCAGAGGGTCCAGGGTCCTGTTATTGGATGAATGCTTTATAAGAGCTTTGGGTTTCTGTAACTTTTCTGTAACATGAGATCAGGTTTTTTTTTCTTTGAATCTCTCGTCTTCATAGGGTTTTGGGCACCTGAACTTGTGCCGATTCTGTATATGGAGCCCTGGAGTCACAAAATCCCTCGAGTCTCTGCTGGCCAACTGCTTCCCCTGTTAGTTTAAGGTGTAAAATCCAGTTGGGGGACAGTGAAGGGAGTCCAAGGCTATGGAGGCTGTGAAATCAGTTGCGGTAGGGTATCACTATTCTTTGGACTACACTTAAGGGTGTTCCAGGCACTGGAGGATGTGAAACCTGTGGTATGTGGTCATAGTGTCAAGTCTGGGCTGAGGCTCACTGCTATTTCTCCACATGTCTTGCTATTTGATCATTAAGGAAATTGTTCAAGAAACATTAAATAGATGACTGCCCCTTAAAGGGACAGTGAATGTACTTGGCAAAAGTGACTTGTAACAAGAAACGCTTATGCAGCATCCCTCCTGAGAATTGTGGACATATAAGAAGGCACATCACAAAGAATATAAGTTACAGTGGCCTCAGAAATCAAGTAAAGTTTGAGAAAGGCTGTCCTCAAGCCTTCTCAGGCCATTCCCGAGCCTAGATGATTGCTGTTCTCTTGCCTGCACAGGCCAATCTGGAGCGTGCAGTTTGGCTGTCCTCCTGTTTGCACTGGCCAGTCCTGAGCTACCTCATATTAGCAGGGCAATCATCCAAAGTTTCTGAATGAGGAGGGACCCAGAGGACCCTCATCTTTAGGGTTCAGAGTGCTACCTGGTTTGGTGCCCACTCTAAGGGTTCATGACAAGGAATTGTTGAAGGCAAAGCATGGTTGGAAATTAAGGACATGGTGTTCTTAGGAGACTATGCTCTGAAGTCCATCTTAATCCAGGATAGATCCCTCTAACCTAAGGTCATCAGTGAGTGTTGCAGTGATGTTTGTTTCTGTCTCATAACTGAATGGGAAAGGCTTATCCATACCCTTGCTCCTCACAGGCTATGGGGCTAAACAAACACTGGCATATTTGCTAGGGAAAGAACAGGTGTTAATATTTGAATAGAACATAGAATGCATGGAATAGATATCACAGATATTATTTCGAATTTTAAATCTACCTCTCCTAGATAAATCTGTGATAACTGGATGCTGAAAGACATCTCTAAATTACTAAATAATACTTACTGCAATATCATTATTGTGCAATTAATATGCTATTGTTCAGAGAATAAGGGCAGAACTTTAGTAATCTCTTTATAGTACAAATGAAAGTTTTATTTCAAATACTTATATCTGTGTTTGACTAGATTCAGAACACAGACAAAGTTGGAATCCTGAAAATAGCACTTGTGGCCTTAAACAATTGCTTTGTCTGTCACAGTTAGTGAGTTAGGTTCCTATTACTTTTTCATATTTGGATTGCTTGTTGAAGGTCATATAATTCTCCTGAAGGACAACAGGCAAATGGCTCACATCAGTGGCAACACATGGACCATTCAGTTTGAGTCCAATGATGCAGCCGGTATATAGTTGCACAGAATGATTTATTAAACCCTTAGTTAAACTGATTCTTTGAGAGGTCATGTTTTATAGAAATTGATACACTAAGAAAGTGTAAAATTGAGGCTATAAGTGAAGATCCTTCTTTACTGACACAGAAACTTTGTTTGCCTGTTGCATACCTTGCCAGTTTTCTAAGAGCAGTTTTTGATCTTGCTGGATGAAAGGTGTTTATTTGGCTCCTCTCTTTGATTTTTCTGAAGGATTTCGGTTTCCCTTTGGCTACACAGCAATAAAGTCTTGCATCATTCAGAAACACAGGGGCACTTTCTAATATCTAATTATTTCCTTGTGTCATTGCCTCAATGCTATGCCATAAGTTCTTTCTTCTTGGAATTCCTGAATGCTTTAGCACCCCTTTTCTTTGTTTAACTCTAATTTATCTCAGTAGTTTATATTTAAAAGCCATTTACTGTCAGAATATCCACTCATTTCCTACAATAGGGGGTAACTTGTATTCTGGATAATTCTGTATTCACTGTGCTTTTCTGAATTTCCAGTTGGTCTTTTTACATCTTTGAAAACATTAAATTTAAGTACCAGAATAATCCTGCTAGGCATGAAGAACTTGCTGCATGGTAAAATGGGTAGGAAATTATATGTATCGATTCAGATAATATACACCTTTTGAGAATTAGCTGTGCAATCTTAATGTCAGAACAAAATAGCTTTCTGGATTTAAGTTACTGTTACTATGTTTCTTTCAGATAATCTATAAAGGCAAAATGAGTAGTGGTTTATAAATGGAGAAATGCTTGATTTAAGCATGGTGATATTGAAAAGAAAGTTCAATTTTTCACTTTGAAATTAAATCTATGAAGGTGATTACTTGACTTATGTTTTGAAAAGTTTTCTGTGAATTTTTCTAAATATTGGATATGTTTTTAAACATATCATTATTAATAACAGCATTATAATGTTGTTCAAATAAAATGACTTTTATTCATTGTAAATGTAATAATGAAAATAACTGAATAGTAGGTTTGTAGCATTTGACACAGTAATTAATATTCTTTAATAAAGCTTTTAAAATCTATTCCTTTTCTTAAGTTTATTCTCTTACATGAACAAACAACTGAATGACCAGGAAAGACATAAGACCAAGTCTTTTTGTAAACTAAATTAATATCTTTTGACATTTGGCATGTTAAAAGCTTGACACTGGAAGTCAGTCAAACAAAATGTTGGTTTGGATATTTAATAGGGCCTTGGTGTACTTTCTTTTTCATGACTGGAGCTGTATTGATGACACCATTGTGCTTTTATGCTATTTCTCCTAGCAGAGTTTTGTGGGAACAGTAAGACACTCTTGTTTGTCCTGTCTTAATGTTTTCTTACAATTTATCTTCTTATGACTCCTCCTCATCCCTTCTCTCTTTCTCTCAGTCTCTGTCTTTCTGTTTTTCTGTCTCTGTCTATCTTTCTCTGTCTCTCTGTCTCTGTCTCTGTCTCTGTCTCTCTCTCTCTCTCTCTCTCTCTCTCTCTCTCTCTCTCTCTCCCTCTGTGTGTGTATGTGTGTGTGTGAGTGTTTGTGTGTGTGTAGAATGGCTGAGACAGAATGGGGGTGGATCTCAATGGCATGTATGTATAATGTTTTTTCATGTATGAAGCTGTACATATATGTAAGTGTATATGTTCATGTGTGTGCATGTGCATGTACAGACCACATGTTAAAGCTGTGTAATTTGATGACTTTCACTCTGTTTACTGAGCAGGGTTTGGGTTGTCTAGCAAGGCAGCTTGACCCAGGATTTCCAGTCTTCCTCTGCTCAGAGTATAGGTGAGCAGACACACTCACTCACCACTGGGTACTGGGTTATCTGAACTCTTTTCCTCACATTTGTGTGGCAAGCACAATATCCCCTTAACTATTTCCCAGCTCCTATTATTTTTAAAAAAATGTTATTAGGAATTGGCTTTTACTTCCTTTATTTCTTTCTCAGCAAGTTCATTGATGGCATATATAAATATGTTGATTTTTTAATGTGACTTTGTATCACTCCAATTTGCTGAAACTGTTTGTATATAAGTTTTCTGTTGAAACTATTAAGGACAGGATTGCATTTTCTACAAATGGGGATCAATTGACTACTTCCTCTCCCATATGTATCCATGGTGGTATGTAAACATGGGCAGCACTGTGTAAATTAGTACACTGGTTTTCAAAACTAGACTTATGAGATAGTCTAGCTGTCACACACCAAGACAAATACTTAAAGATCCCACGTCCTACATCTGATATATGTTCAATGCATGTTTATTGCAATATTCACAATAGCTAGGAAATGGAACCGTTTCTTTTCCATTATGAACTTAATAGATGAAATGTGGTATATAGGGCCGGTGAGATGGCTCAGTGGTTGAGCGCTCTGACTGCTTTTCTGAAGGTCCAGATTTCAAATCCCAGTAACTACTAGGTGGCTCACAACCATCCATAATGAGATCTAATGCCTTCTCCTGGGGTACCTGAATAGAGCTGGAGTGTATATATATATATATGATATAATTTTAGTCAACTGAAAGGTAGCTTGCCACAGACAAACCTCACTTGGGTCCTTGCTCCATGGGCATATCTTGGATTCTGAGTAAAGGTGGGCAAGGATTTAACAAGAAGAGAGGCTGAGAAACAGACAGGACACAAAGGAGTGTGGATCTGAATGTAATTTGTCTCAAAGGGAGCAATAGTCTTATAAGTGACTTTTACACAAAATAGAGGAATGCCTACAAAGGACTGGCAGGGACCAATTGGGATAAAATTCAATGTTAAAAACTGGGATCAAAAGTAGCCTTCCCTAAGGTTTGCTTAATCTTAGAAGTCATAGGCAATGGTTTTGTGCCCTTGCAATAGTTCCTCTTCTAGTCTATCATATAATACCTCGGGCCCCTAGGTCATTGCAAATTCCTGTGTATGTTTGAAGCTCAACTATCTATAGTTCTAATTATCTATTCTGGTTTCTTCTTATAACACAACCTTTCTTATTCCTAGATAATAGTAAATTCTTGCATATGGTAGTAGTTTGCCCTGAGAATTCTAACTCTGTGGAACAGATAGTAATGCCTGATTTCTTTCATTATCTCTCTTACAGTACTAGAGGTAAATCTGAATGTCACTGAATAGGCAGCATCCTTGGTGAATTCAAAGACCATAGTTTGCTCAAGGAATGCCTAGGACAGGAATTCCTAGGTGAGGTATCTAACTTAGCAATATGTCAAAATCAATCCTTAGAGGCACTTACAAAAAAGCAATATTAAGGGAAAGCACACAGATCCATTTACCGACTAAAGCAAGGACATTGGAACATTCATTATACAGGTTACCATGAATACAGGAGACTAAGTTTCCGTGAAGTTTTCGCCTCGGGACCATGTCTAGGCTTTTCGGCCTGTCAGGTGGGTCACTACTGGTGTGTTTGTAGCAGTAGCTGAAATCAAGGCATTTGGAGGAAAATGGATGGAAGGAGAGTGTTTTGTTAGGTGAGTTAACACAGATTTGGAATAAGGTAATTAACATAGTTTTGCTCTCATACGGGTTTGAGGCCATTTTTATATAATTTCGTGCATGTGTGAGGTTGAGTGATAGTATTCTCTTGCAGAAAGATAGAAAACCTAATATATTACTTATCATAATGAACATAAAGGGGAGTTAGCAATTGCTGTATTATTGCTGTGATCAACCACTATTACCAAGGCAACTAGTAGAAGGAAAGCTTTTTTTGTCTTATCATTCCAGAGGGATAAGACTTTATCATGATGCCACAACTCTTCCCTGCAGCAGAGCTGGTGCTCCAGAACTCCTCCCACATACAGAGATATCTTGACTACTAGGAGGTCTGTCATAGCCAAGCTCACAGATGAGATACCGCTTGCCACAATACTGTGCCTACCTGGGACCTCAAGGGGCCCAGTGAAAGCAAACCATATCTGTCTTGCCCTGGTAGAGATACATTTTCCTTCTGGCCGAAAACTCGGCCTGGGCCAGAGCCACTGCTCCAGATCCAGTCCCACAACCATCGACAACTTTGATTCCCGGAAGCTCCACCACAACCAGTTCACAATCAGCTCGTTGGAGGAACAGGATCCAGTCAGAAACAATAAGGCCAGTAAAAATCTGAGATAAACAAATGGTGAGAGGCAAATATAAAAATTGCAAAAGACCCAAAAAACACTGAAAGTTTAAAAAAATCAAGAAAACCAAAAAAAGAAAAACCAGAAAAAGAAAAAAAGGCAGACCAGAAGCCGTCTCAGGCGATGTTCTTTACTACGGAAATCGCGGACCGCGATAAATATGTTGAAGCATACAAGAAAGAGAAAGAAGCTCTCGAACTTAAAAACTGTCTGACGCCGTTTACCCGGGCGGAAGAAGAGGCGTTTCTGGAGAAAGAATGGAATAAGCCACGGGACCTCAAAATGAGCAGCTATGATTTTATACACAACACTTATTCGTATACAGGCGATAATGTGTATTTTTGGATAGAAGGGGTTCGATTCAGCAAGGACGAATATGAGGGATGCTGTTCTATTATTCAACAGGCGAGGAGTCTGCTTCCGAACGGGTCTTTGGATTATCGGGAACATGCG
>OFGG01001828.1_pt1 | contig 12823 bp, 16 predicted proteins | sample 1521701 | NCBI WGS metagenome assembly OFGG01 (sample SAMEA3504081, study PRJEB24116) | mouse gut metagenome | biome: mouse gut; feature: mouse-associated habitat; material: faeces | place: Denmark | collected 2011
TGTTCATCACGACCAGATAGGGAGCGATCTCGTCCCCGGCGATGATGTAGCGGTGGGGCATACGGGCCAACATCCAGACCTTGCGGCCACCCTGCAAGGCCCCGGCAGTCTCGTAGGTCACGCCAGCACCCAGCAGGTCATCGGTGAACTGGAAAGCGTCCTCGTTCTGCACCACTTTGTAGCGGTCAGAGACGATTCCCAGGGCGGCGCTGTCAGTGCTGCGGGTGTTCACCTTGTAGCCAGGAATCAGGGAGCCGTCCTCAGTGTAGACATTCTTCTGCTCCACCAGCCAATCCAGGCCGGCGCAGATCAGAGCATCGACGGAGGTTGGGGCCTCCTGGACTGACCTGCCCAGGCCATGCCAAGGCTTCTCGCGGACATAGAACATAGTTTCAACATTAGCAGGCATCGTTATTTTCCTCCTCAAAAACAGATTAAGAGCCCCAGGGAATGTCCCTGGGGCTCCATTGTTATAATATATATCCGCACCATCTGTGAAATCAGATTTTAAAAAATTTAGACTGCCATCTCATCTCCTACACGCATCAGTTGCGCCGTGGCCCGCTTATTATTTCAGCGGCAGCATTCCCTCAAGAGAATTGCTCAAATCGCTCAGCCAAATACACTTCAGCAGATCATACAACTGAGCAATTTGAACTTCCAAATCGGAAAATCCATCAGATTGCGCAGAAAGCTGTTGCTTGGAGAAGGCTCTGAGCCCACTCGAAAGAGCTGCATGGTATTCCTCCGATTTTTTTGACAGCATAGCGTTGCTATCAGATATGGACGCGGCGATCTTTCCAATACCTTCCAAACAGCGATCACTGTTAGCAGTGATCGTCCCCTGCATGGCCGCGGGAAAATCGTTGATTTGCTGCTCCAGATGTTTTGACGACGCCTTGGCATCCGTAACGTGCAAAATCAATTGATTTTGCAGCTCCTGAAGCTGTTCCCTTATGTTGTCCGACTGATTCTGCGTGAAGGCGGAGTAGTTCGTCAAAGCACGCTCCATTTGAGTAAGATGCTCCTGCAGGCTGATAATTTCCTGCAAAAGCGCACGCTGGCATTCCGCCTGCTGCTCCATATGGGTTTGCATAAGTGTGGAGAGCTGGCAGACCGCTGCTTCCTCCTTTTCCGTCAGTTTCTCGACCGTCCCAAGTAATGCGTCATAGTCCTTTTTGTCCGGCAATCCCAAGAAATTCCAGATACTCATATGCCGCGATCCACCTCGGACAAAAGATGTCCAATCAAGCACACGCCGTCCACAATAGCGTTGGCTGAGGCCTGGGCGCGCTCCCGGCTGGGCGTGTCGTCCTGAAGGCTGCTCAGCGATTGCTCCGCATTCTGCAGCAAGAGATTTTGATCCGCAATCATATTGTCAAAGGCATCCCCAAAGGAATCGAACAGCGAGAGGATAATATCCTTGACCCGAGCGCAAAGCCCTTGCTTCCCTTCGCGCATCACCTTATCCGCAAAGTTCCACATCTGCCGCTCCTTATCGTAACCCTTATCCATTTTCAGGATATTCAAGCACTCACGGTCGTCCAGCGATAACCGCTTCGCAATGTGCCTTTTTAGGAATCCTTCCTGAGCCTTCAACGCATCCTGCCGCTCCTTGCGTATGGTATTCTTTGGGAGGGAAATACCGTTTTTGTCAGCCATCTGACTCAACTCTTCGAAAAAGGCCTTTACAACTTCTTCTATTTCGTTCTGGGTTTCGTCTGCGCTCCGTTCGATATTTTTGCTGTATCTGGCAAGCGTTACGCTAAGGTCCTCCGTCTGCCGGACATCACCGCTTGTCGAGTCGTAAGAGCCGTTTTTTCCGATATCACCTGCAAGATTGTCGCCGAAAGCCTTTATCGCCCTCCCGGCATTTTCTACCTTATCGCTGTGAAAAATTTTTCCAACCCTTGTAACTGCCGAGCCAATCGCGCCCGTTGCCTTTCCGGCCACCCACTTAAAGAAGCCCATTACTCTCCTCCGTTAACAGGGATTCTATTATTATGATTGCCTGAAGCGCCGTTTCACTTTTCGCCCGGGTGAGATCTGCGTCCTCGCCGCCCGAATCAGCGGCAAGGCAATCCGCCTCTTTTGCAATGGCATCGGAACTGATAGCGATTTGGTCAATGGCCTCCGAAACTGCATCCTCATACTCCTCAAGCAGTTCCTGGGAGAGCTCATTTGCCCGTACAGCCGCCGCCTGCAAGCCCTGCTGGAGGGCGGAGCGGAGCAGCTTGTCCGCCGCCTGATCTTTTTCTGCCCCCGGCAGCATATGAACGACTTGGCTGCACTCCGGTGAATCCAGCGAAATAATACGCGAGATTTTTCCCATAACAACACCCCTCATGCGATCGGGGAGGGCATCCGCTCTCCGCTGGAAGCGTTGGAAACGGACGCGGTATTTTTGAAAAACCGGGTGATCTGTCTGCGCGAGGAAAACCAAATCCTCCGCATAGCTTTCGAGAGCCTTGCAGAGTGCCGCTTCAACCTCTGCGGCTTGGACCTCCACAGATTTTCTGTACTCTGCAAAAGCTCTGTTGAGTTCGGAGATATCCTCTGCTGTCGAATTTTTCGTGACTGGCCTACTTTGTCCGATAATGCCGATAAACTTAATCAGCCAATCAAAGGCACGTTTGGCGAACTCAGCGATCACAGGCCAATTCAGCGGGTTTCCAGGAATCTTGCGGAAAGGGGGGATCGTAACCATTTTTACACGCCTCCTGTTCTCATGATTTCCTCCGTCAGTTCCTCCATCCGCTTTTTGAGGGAGCCTCGCAGAGATTTGATCTGCTCATCCAGTACTTTGCGATCCTCTTTGGCCGTCTCAAGCCGTGCCAGGCACTCATCCCGTTTCTTTTTGATCTCCTCAATGCTCTGTCTGGAGATGGTGATGATCTCTTCCTGTCCCGTACGAATCTCATTGAGACTGCGCATCAGATCATCCCTGCACGCCTGATAGGCTTCCGCAATATCACTGCGGTACAGCTCCCGATACCTGGTAACAATATCCGTCTGGAGCCTGTGCATGAAACATCTGATACCGGTCTGCTCCAGGAGCCAGTCATGCCTCTCCGACAGATCGCTCAGCCGAATACGATATTTTGACAGCAGGCTTTCCAGCTCGAATGTCTCATCGTCGCTTAACGAATCTCCCGCCTTTTTCAGCATCGCATATAGATAACCGGAAACAGGAATCAGATTCTGCTCCGCCAGCTTCGCGTCATCAAAGCAGTCCACTCCCTTGAGATATTTCAGCCATTCCGCGCTCTGCTTGGCCCAATCCTTCTGGGGATTGTTCAGCCGGTCAATCTGTGTGGCAACGATAAAGACCTTCTCAGGGTGGTACCTCGTGTTGGCAAACACACTGGAGATCGTCCGAAGCTCCTCGCCGCGCAGGGTCGTGGCATTCACACACACCAGCACAGCATTGGCACGGTCAATATAGTCCCGTGTAATATTGGAGCGGTACTCCACCACATCGTCCAATCCAGGCGTATCGACAAAGACAACCTCCGCAGGCAAATCAATGCCGGTCAGCCCCACCTCCACTTCCTTTACGAAGTAGTGTTCCGGAGATTTTGAGGATGTCCAGCGCCGGATCTCCTCCCGCAGGGACGCAAGGGAGTCACACTCCTGTTGCACAGGAGCATGATCCAACCAAGAGGATTTGTACTGGTCCGCATTGAGACTCCTGTACTCCTCCATGAATACCTCCGCATGGTTCTTCTGCGCACTCTCCCAACAATTACACCACTCATCCGCGCTGTAGAAGGAGACTGTCACATAGCTGCGCCCCTTCGCGGCCCGAAATTTTGTCAGGGAAGCAGTCTCCGGGGTAACCTCGGTGGATGCCAGTTCCGCATCAAGCAGAGCATTGATCAGCGTTGATTTACCAGCCTTGATAGCTCCCACCAGCGCAATGTGGAATTCGCTATCTGTGCAGCGGGCCTGCATCCGTTTCAGTCGATTCATCGTCTGGCTGGTAACCAGTGGTTTCATCATAGGGGTGTTCAGAACCGCCTCTGTCTTAGCCAGAGCATTGGCAAAACGCCGGATCGTCTGGTCGTTGATGGTATGAGCGTCGATCCTTGCACCACGGACTGCATCGGAGAGAATGCTGGCGCTTTCTTTCATAAGCTGATTTGCGGCATCAGTCTTATAGCCTGCGTTATTCTCCGCTCCGTAATTGCCAACAGTCTGTTCCGGCGAAAACTTAATGTTGTGCTTCGGACAAATCATGGTATTAGCCTCCTGTAAAAGTATTTGGGCGAATTTTGAGATTGACGCGCTTTGCGGATCACGCACGGGATTTAAATATCCGGCTGACGCCTGCCAGCTTGCACCGGTCGCAGACGTGGTGCATTTCCAGTTCCATCTGTTTTGGGGACATAACGACTCCGCCGACTGTCTTTGTGAACCTTTTCCCGCATTTCTGGCAGGTATACGTCTTGATTTCAAGCATTATGTTTCTCCACCTCCTCCTTTCGAAATGATTATATCATACTTATAAGTATGATTTCAACGATAAATTTCACCATTTTTCTTCCCAAAGCGATTTCACCGGTCTGCCGCACAAATACAACCCGGTCAATCCGTGCAGATCGTTCCGCCGCAGGCCCTCCGCATATTGCCGCAGTTCCTCGTCAGGCGGCGTCCATAAATACGGTGGTATCTCCCTCTTACGGGATAGTCGGTACACCTCCTCTATCGAAGCATCGCAAAACAAGGAAAACCGCGCCTCGTCCTCTCTTGCCAGCAGGATACCGCGCAGCAGGCCGTCTTCCTCGCCTAGTTCAATGTGAAAAATCAGGCTCACCAGCCGTGGGGAGCATCCCGCTGCGGAAAGACGGCCTTGCGTGCAGGACAAGAAGATCGGACTATCCACCGCTCCCCCTTGCAGCTGAAGGGCATCGCTTCGCAGCTCCAGGTCATATTCCCGGATGCTGCAAAAACGGTTTCCGTAGAGAAAGAATCCTCCCCGAGGCGTCAGCAATACCGCTTTCTTCTCGTTCTGGTCGGGGCCGCGTTCATACTCCCGCAGGGCGGACAGGATCGAGTCGTCAATACTTTTCGACATGTTTTTCACCTCCTGCCACGCATTCTATCGCAGGCTGTCGCTCTTGGGAAGAGTAGTTGCTTCAACCCAAAAAATTTTAATTTTGAACCAACTTCTCTGGTGGTCCTCCAGAGAGTGTGGTATACTAAAGCCAAATACCGGCAAAGGGGTATATCACCATGCTGAAGCTTGACCGGAACGACCCGCTGGACCGTATGCTTTTAAAGGAATTGAGCGGAAGTCCCGTGCTGTTTGACGAGTGGCTGGATGCCATGGACAAGCTGGCAGACGAGCCTGACTGCGAACAAATCTTGCGGGAAAGAGGGCTGGACCGTGAGGCGGTACTGCGGGAAGCGCAGAAGTATCGCGCGGATTTCCGCGCCCGTCTGGCGGAGAGAGAACTCCCTGTCTATGACAGATTTACCCTGTGCCGTCAGCTCAGCGAATTGGCGAAGGCCGCCCCGGATTTTGCTCTGCTGCAAATTTTCTGTGAAGTGCTGTGCGACCCTGGTTTTCTGCTGGATCACGAGCCGGAAGCAGTTGGCGAGGAGGAACAGGAAGAGGAGGATGAACAGGTTATTCTGCAATATCTCAGCTTTATGGAAGAGTGGGACGAGCTGTTTCAAACACTGCTGCGGCGCGGGGAGTTGGTTGGAAAATTTGCAGAAGCGGCAAAACAAAAACGCAGCCCGAGGTCTGCGGACTGCGCTACTGAACGAAAATATGAGGTATTCCGGTGCTTTACGGAACTTTATGATATGCCCCCAAAAGGCGATGGACGCATTTTATTGGACAATTTAGCTGCATATATGCAGATCGCGGCGGCTTCTCCTGCTTTGAGATCTGTAGAGCCGCTATTACTGTTCCGGCTGCTTACTCGCCGTCAAAGCTACATGTGCGGTACACCGGATCTGGTCGTGGATCTGTCTGCCATCTGGAAACCGGACCACAATAAAATTGATGCAGATAACGGCAGAAATTTCAGGCAATATCGAACGAATTTGCAACTATTTACGCACCTTTGCCAGATTTATGAAAGGGATTCACAGGTGGATATTCCGCTGTGCTGGTACGGTCTGGATCAGATCACCGTGCTGGGCGATTTCTACCGCAAGGAGATATCGAAAGGCTGGGAGTACGCTGACAGCGAAACCGATCTGGCATTTATCCCCACCATAGAAGAGTTAGTCGAAGACAGGCTCTTTTCCTGTTTTGAAAATGGCCAGGGTGATAATGTCATGCTGAACGACAGCGGTCTGCCTCTCAAGGACTTGCTGCGCTTCCAGAGTTCCACTGATCCAATCGTCATTTCCTCGTTGGATCGGATTTCTGATTATATGAACAGCCATGCTTTGGATTTGACAAAAGCGTTTTTACACGCAGATTTGTCAGAAATGCGCTTCCTATGCCGGACTATCCTGGAAAAATCCTGTATTCGGCGCAGCATCCCTGCGCATGAGCTCCCGTTCTATCTGGCCTCAATCAACGAGGGATTAATGGAACTGCAAGACTATTTTGCCAGCCAGTACCTTATTCTAACTGGATATGCGTTGACAGATACGCCGCTTACGAAAAGTCCAGCACGGCTTGAATAATATCCGACAATTTTTCGATCTGACCAGCTGGCAAGCCCCGTACCAGCAGCGTAAGACGTTCCATTGCCGCGTCATACTCTGGACCAGATGCAGAGGATCCCTCCGCAAACAGTTCCTCAAAAGTAATATTCAGCGCCTTTACCAACTTCTCCAAGGTTGTGATCGTTGGGCTTTTCAGTCCTCGCTCCAAGTGACCCAAGAATGCTGTATTTAACCCTGCCTGTAGTGCAAGTTGCTCTTGGCTCAATCCGCGGAGGTGCCGGAAATATCGGATTCTAGCCCCTACATCCATTTTTGCCATGCCTTCACCGCCTTTAGGTTATAGGATACATGGACTTTCAGTATTCTACAAACCATTAAAAGTATTCTCAATAGATACTAATAGGGATTGATTGGCAGCATACAGCAAATCAGCTGTGCCGGGGTATATTCCGGCACAGCTGATTTTTACAGAAAATTGTTTTCTACAAACTCTCGGATGCTTGCTATCGGTATCCTATATTCCCGCCCCACCTTCACCGCAGCCAGCTCCCCGTTCTGGATCATCCGGCGGACCTGCACCCTGCTGGTTCTCAGCCACTCCGCCGCTTCCTTGACTGTCAGCAGTTCACTCAGGCTCATCGTGCGTCCCTCCTGTTGTCAGGAATCTTTTTACCTCGGCTTTCATGGTAGAGCCTATAGTGCAGCTTCTCGATATCGGAACTGTCAAGCAGATAGCGTCCGGTGTCGTCCCGATAACGCTGGATGCCGTACTGCTTGCCTTTTGGGGCCAATTCCGGTATGGTCAGTCTGAACATCCTTGCAACACTCTGAGGCGTATAAAAACCGTTTAGCTCTTTGAAGTTGATGTATGGTACTTTTCTCATGCTAGTATCCTTCTCATTACTGTGAAATAGTGCTAAATAGGAACTTGTTCCCAGATCGCTTCATTTGCCCCAATTTTATAATCCTGTTATCTATTTCACTTCATAATTCCCATCATTAAGAGGAGCACCGAATCCGAAAAATAGAAACCTTCTATCTGACGCACTCTATGCCTATAACAGGAGATGAATAACGAATGAGCGTATTCCGCCTCATTTTTTCTATCATTTGCCCTATTGTATAAACAACAACTCCCCCATATGATTTTGATGGTTTTCATGTGAACCATCTTTATAACTATGTTAAGAAGAAATCTGAGGGTGTATTTTTTTATGCTCACATAACATCTTTATAATCCTATCATGAATGAGGTGTTATGTATGAGCAAACGTATTGAATCGAAGAAAACTGCTATATTCAAGTTGGAACCGGATGGATTCTCTATCCATACGTTTGAGCTGTCTCAGAAACTGACCAAAAAGCAGTATCATCAGATGAAGGATAACCTATATCATCTGCAAGAACAACCAGGAGAGGAGCAATGGATTTATCAAGAGAGAAAAGGACTGCACAATTGCATCCGTTTCCGTAAATACGGAATACGCACGATCACCTTTGAGCATACCAAAGGCGAAGATCAGTTTGATTTGTATTATCTGCGGATGATCGTGAATCCCCGCGTGTTGATTGAGCCGGGATGTTCTTACCTCGGTATTCTGCCACCAGAGGAATCCAGCGTCAAAAAACTGCAAAAGGCATTCAAAAAGCGATTTGAGGGCACAGTTTTTGACAACGACATCAATCACTACTACCTGTCTCGGCTGGATTTATGTACAAATATTCGTTGTGACAATAAAAGTTTGTTTCGGGAATTGGTGCGGGTGCTGCGCAAACTGCCTACGCCGCCTAAGTATGAGCGGAGATTCTTCTCATATTGCAAGAAAAAGAGCAAGAAAGAGGTAAATAAGGATAACAAACATTATTTGCGATTTTGCTGCGGTACACATGAGCTTGTAATTTACGATAAGACCTATCAGATTCGGGAAGAAGGGTTGGTTGTCGATCACGAAAATTTACCAAATGGTGTGCTGCGGTTTGAGATTCATTGTGAGCGGGAATACATGCGAAAAATTCAAAAGAAGGATGATGAACTAGACACGCTGGGTTTGTTGTGGAAGATGATAAGAGAAAGCGAAGATAGATTGGTGGGCCATTTCACCCGTTGCTTTTCTGATACACAATTTATGCAAATGGGGGAATTGGAAAACCGAATCAAACAATCCAGATTTGAGAGAAAAAACAAGGAAATTATGCTGGATTTGGCTTCACGGCTACAACGGACCCAATCAGTGGACAAAGCATTAGAGAAGATGGAAAGGAAAGATATCGATACATCCAGTGTTCTTGACAGGTTTGCAAAACTGGAGATCAGCCCAATTCCGCTAAGAAAGAAATTCTGTGCGGAGAGTTTGCCGGGGCCTGTGGAGCTGTTGAAGTACATATCTGACGGAGAGATATCTGTGGATTATATGAAAGTAAAATATAAATAATAATTGGAAATCCGCAGAACAGATTTCAGGGCTGTCCTGCGGATTTGCCTTTATCAGTTTTCGGAAATTTTGCACATCGTCTGAATGTCCTTTTGATCCTCCTTAAAGCAGAAGAAATTTGTATTGCTATTTGATATACATAGTGGTATAATAGGAACGAAAGGCGGTGTGTCAGATGGCAACGAAAACAGCAAATGTCTTGGTCCGTGTGGAGCCTGACGTGAAAGAACAAGCCGAGGCGATTATGGCGAAGCTGGGCGTTCCTGCCTCAACAGTCATCAATATGCTCTACAAGCAGATCATTATGACAAGAAGTATCCCGTTTGCTTTGTCTGTCCCCAGCGCCCCCATAGCCCGTGATGAAATGGATACGGCAACCTTTAATGCTATGATGGAAGAAGGATTATCTCAGGCCAAAGCCGGACACGGATATTCCTTAGATGAAGCGTTCGATCTGTTGCATCAGGGTGTGTGAGAATGGAGTATGAGGTCAAGATAACTCCGTATGCGTTACGGCAGATGCAGGAGATTATACGCTATATCTCAGCTACACTCCAATCACCGGAAAATGCGGCACACTGGCTTGACACGATCAAGGCAGAATTGGCGTCCTTGTCCTCTATGCCCGCCAGGATTCCTTTGACAGAGGAAGAACCTTGGCGTAGCCAGGGCATACATAAAATGGTTGTGAAAAATTTTCTTGTGTACTTTTGGATTGATACCGATAATCTACGCGTGTGGGTTACTGCTGCGGTTTATGGGAGACGCAACCAAAGGCAGCAGCTTGAGCAAATGAATAAAGAATGGTAGATTGGCGAGGAGGAACAATGAGAGAAATCAAAGAAGCCAAATGCGGCAAGGACTTTTTGGATCATGCCAGGTCATTTGTTGTTAATATGACTGGCAACAAGAAAACTTTACGCATCAAGGGGTGTCAGAGATGTTTTCCTACCCAGTAGTAGATGACAAGCGGAATGGTCTGTAGACCAAAATAAAATTTGCACAAAGCTGTTTGCCTACAAACTTGCCTACAGAGCGGCCAACATCGGTTAAAATTGCCCGTCACTGGAGAAGGCTGCTCAACAGATGAACCCCGGCAAACCCTTGAAACAAGCGGGTTTGCCGGGGTTTCACAGGGAGCGCATAAAGGGGCTAAAAACCTGTTCGTCTTACTCCTAAGCGGTAGGCCGCTGGTTCGAATCCAGTTCGGGGTGCCAGAAAGAGCGTCAATTTCGTTGAATTTTCGGATTGAAAATCAAGAAATTGGCGCTTTTTCGTTTCTAAAAATAAATTGGCATTTTGGAGAAAACCTGCACTTTGACGATAAGGCTTATTAGCAAGCCTATTAGCAGACCTCACCCAACCCATAAGCGCATCAAAAAAGGGCAAGTCGCCTCTGATTTGCCAACAATAACGTTTTCCGGCTCCCTGCTAATAAAATTAGCAGGGATTTTGCTTTTTCAGGGCCAAAAACCACTCTCCTGCTAATTCGAGAAAAAAGTATCCCCTTAATTTTGCTAATCTCAAATGCGGACGATTTGAGTTCAACATTAGTGGGCGAGTGCATCGGTAGTGCGGCAGACAAGTTCTGCGCTTACTTCAAAGAGATCAAAATAATTACAAGGGAGCTGTCAGCGATGGCAGCTCCCTTTTTGCGCCTTAAAAAATTTTTTGAAAAATTTTGATATTAACCCCTACACCCCCCTGCTTTCAGTGCATTAGGTGAAAGGCGACGGAAAGACCTTCACCTGTTCTCCGTTTGTGCGGTGAATGGGTTTGATCTTTGAAAACTTCATACCCATTCATCAGACACATTCCCATTGTCGCAAGCTGCTTTAGTCGCTGCGCCAGGATGTGCCGGACAAGACAGGGAACTGGAGGCCACCCCTTATCAATTTTGGCCCAAGGTCTGCTTGTCCGGCGCGGAGCGAGAACCAGCGGCTATCAATTCCGGGCGGCTCCCGGTAGGCCATGACCGGCAATGGGGCGATACTCCTGTTCAGTCACAGTCCGAGCGTGATAGCGTTTTCCAGCGTGAAGCCGTCGCAGGCAATGAGAACAGCCGACAGAGAACCTGCCGGGGGTGAAATTCCCGTGGAGCTGGTTGCCGCCAGCCGTTTGATGACTTCCCACAGCGGGCCGGGGTGTCGCGGACAAATAGGCTTGCTTTCATATAGGCCGGACAGCGGGACTTATTTTATGGAAACGGGAGCGTTTATGCTCCGCCAACCTTGATATGTCATGCTGTCCGGCCCCTACATAGGCGGCGCAGGCCGTCTAATTTTTATAGGAGGTCAAACACCATGAGCAGGACATATTTACGCGGCGACCTGTACTACGCCGACCTGGGCCACGGGATCGGCTCGGAGCAGAAAGGCACCCGGCCCATCGTTATCATTCAGAACAACATGGGCAACAAGCACAGCCCCACCGTCATTATCGCCGCCATCACCAGCAAGGCCAACGTCAAGGCCAAGCTGCCCACCCCAGGGCAACAGCATTTACTTTCCGGAAATTACCATATGCAGTACGTTGGGACTTAAAGCGGCCATATAGCGCTTTTTCGTGAGACTGATACGCTTTCCGAGATCCACAGTCTTGATGAGACTAAGCGCGGTTTTTCGGAGTACATTCATATTCAGTGGCGAATTGTCCTTGCGTGCGCGGGAACTGTCCTCACCAAAAATTACATCCAAGCACCAATGCAGCTGGTTTTCAATCGACCAATGACCACGAATCAGGGCGCAGAATTGCTCCGGCGTTTTGTCCAGACTACTGATATAAAAACGTTCAAAAGAGGTCTTTCCAGTCTCGGTTGTTACTTCGCGCTGAACCCGAACAAAGCTCGTGAGCCCTTTCCACAGACTCTTATCCTGAAACCAATCGCAGGGAGCCACGGTTACCGTTCTCTTTTCAACGCGCCCATGTTCTTTCTCCATCGGACTGGTCCAGCTAGCAGTTCTGCCTTTTTCCTCCTGATTTTGCGGCAAATCGTCAAAATATGCCTTTACCTCCTGCTCCATTGTCGACTGGTTGCCCTTTAGCGCAAAAATATAGTCCGCTTCCTTTTCCTTGACCTTTGCGGCAATTGTTTTTTGACAGCTCATGGCATCTGCTGTCACAATATCGCCTTTAATATCCAGTATATCCAACAGTTTCGGCACCTGTGTGATCTCATTCGTTTTCTCTCCGACCTGAAGTTCTCCCAATGTGATCCCACGTTCTCCAACCCATGCGCTTATCACATGGTAAGCCTTGTGCTCGCTGTTACCGCTTCCGCAGATTGTTTTTCCATCCACCGACACCAGACGGCCCCCCGACTTTCGCTCTGTTTCCAGCCAGTTGTTCAGCCATTTTGACAGTTCTTGCGGGTCTACACGTTCGAATACGCGCCGAAATGTATCGCTATCTGGTATTCCGTGCGGCAATTCCAGAAATTGCGTCAACCATTCTTTTCGCTCCAGTCCGAAAAGCTCCATGTCCTCAAAATCTTCCCCTTGGCATATCACTGAGCACAAGCCTATGATCAATATATCTTCCAGTTTATGCCGCAAATTTCCCCATGAGCGTCTTGGATCCGTTACAACTTTCACGCTTTCTTGCAGTTTTCTGATATCCATTTTTACCACCACCTACTATTAGTATAGCATGGGTGTCAATCTCTTGGCAAAAAAGTAAATGCTGTTGCCCTGATTCGTTCATATTCCTCCTCGCAAAATGCTTCAACCGCTTCTTCAGAAGCCAGATGCACCGGATAA